>Ga0335398_10000910_pt1 | contig 51615 bp, 52 predicted proteins | sample BON03_FD_205742 | JGI IMG/M metagenome (GOLD analysis project Ga0335398, IMG submission 205742) | Freshwater microbial communities from Lake Bonney liftoff mats and glacier meltwater in Antarctica - BON-03 (spades assembly) (version 2) | ecosystem: Environmental > Aquatic > Freshwater > Ice >... | reverse complement strand
TAGATTCGTTTTTGAAGTTGCCTTGCACCTTGATTCCGATTCTCCAGTCGTCTGAGTTTTGCATCGTTTCTTCAATCAGTCTTGGAGTTTTTGCGTTACGACAACGGTCGTTTTCGCGATCGGGCCATAAAGTTTGCAGGCCCGCACGACCGCTACCTGCGAGTCGTCATAAAAAACAACTCCAGTCATCGAGTCAAACAACGCTCGAAGCAACTTATCGACATCAGGTGCTTTTGTGTGATACATCGGAGCGGTAGGCTTGAGCCCCTTTTTATTGAAGTGGCATTTTGGTCGGTCAAAATAAAACGCCACCTCGACGACTAACGCATTCGGCTTGTGAACAACAGGGCGACCTGCCATCGCTGGGACAGCGCACATCCGCGCGAAGGCCCGCCAGTTCGCGACGTGCTTCGACACCTCAACCATGATTCCCCGACCGACGTGTTTCTTGCTGCCCTGCGGTCGGGGAACCGCGATGATTTCGTATTCGATCAATTAAGCACCTCATCATTCTGTCAAAAAAATTGCGGCCTCATTTTTTAGCCGCGTGAGAATTAGCTTACGTCGAAATCCTCGATCGGTTGGTTCATCGCGACAGAACCGTGCCGATTCACCCCTGGAGCATTTAAGGCATGACAGGGAGACCGCCATTTTTCATTGACTTGGCTGTGCTGGATCCGAACCGCCCCTCCAAGGTTATGGATCTTGTTGCTCACCAGAGCTGCGCCTCATTCCCGCACACCGAGACTCAATACTCGGACCTAGAGCTACTAACTCTTGTTCTGACTTGATTCTAATGCGCACTCAAATCAAGACGGTTAAACTATGTCTGGGATTGGCAGCGGCCAGATTCGAACTGGCGACCTCTCGGGTATGAACCGAGTGAGATTCCAACTTCTCCACGCTGCGACAAGTGGGGGCGCGTTTTGCACAGACTCCCCCGAAACTGCTAGCGATGAACTATTCCATTTTCCCACCATCCGTTTCTAATTGAGCGGCCGCCATCGCCGCCATCGCCGCATCCGCAGCCACCTTGATTGCGCCGAAAATTTCTTTTCGGTGTATTGGAACGTCTTTTGGGGCATCAACGCCAATGCGGACTTTGTCTCCCCGAACCTCGATCACCATGATTCGAATGTCGTCACCAATGGTGATTTCTTCATTCACTTTGCGACTTAGAACTAACATATAAACAATCCTCCGTGATACTAAATTGAAACGAAATTCATCATAGGCTGGGGCAGGAATCGAACCTGCGACCTTCACGTTTTCACCATGACGCTCTACCGCTGAGCTACCCAGCCAAAAACCCGGACGCATCATGCACTTCGGACCTGATCAAGGGTCTCCGGGCTCGTTCTCTTTAATCATCCTCGCGAAGTCTTTCTGGCTCAGCCTCGACGTCGAGAAGTGATCGACCATCGTGGCCACGCATTCAATCACGATCATCAGCATCCCCAAACAGAACGCCAGTATCATCGCGAAATCCAAAACCTCAAAGATCAACATTGTTCGTCACTCCAGAGAATCTAACGACTGAATTAAGCACGTCAATACATGTTTCGTACGTTTTTCGGAATTATTTCGTACGCCAAACGTGAATCTTTCGCTTTCCGGCTCTTTCGACACGGAAAACAGTTCCGGGATTTTTCTGCGAGTACCTCGCGGCACAGGCATAGACAGCATGATACGGAGCATTTTCGATCGTCATGCACGGCGTGTCCGTGGCTGTCACGACCGGCAGAGACGCGAAGTCATATTTTGCCGGCCGGCCTTTACTTTTGAGGCCAGGCATCGGGATGTTTTCGATCTTCATTTTGGTTTCCAAAAATAGACTGCGGGAACAAGCTGAAACAATGAAACAACCTGTCCCCTCATCCGATTGCGGGCAATAGCAGTCATCGTGCCCTTGGATCTTCTCTCGACGACGCGATAGCACGGCTCTGGATGATTACCGGATCGATTTGTGGGTCAGTCATCCACCGGTCGATGCAGACCGTTTTTTATTATTCGCGAAAGTGTTTCAAAATCGCTATGAAATGTCAATCGAGATTTTTACTTCTCTTGGCCGTAGTGCCGCGCGTCGTCCCTTAGCTTCACTGGTGTTCCATCCCCACGGCCTGGAGCGTGACCTATCACAATTGCGGAATCATCACCCAGTCTGTTTTCGTCATCCACCGAGCAGCTCGTACCGCCCACTTCGTGTACCTGTTTGTTTCTTTCTTGATAACACGGACAGAGATTGCTGTTGTGAGCAATCAACTTTCCGCAATCGCTGCAAATGCTTTCATGCCGCATTTTGATTGTCCTTATTGGCTGGTGGAAGAACCCGGCCTCACGTTGAAGCAGGCTCCGTAAAAACACTGTCCCGGTTATCTGCGATCAAGCGCACAATCCTGAGCGCTTGATCGAAACTACATGCAATCGAAAACTTACCTTTGTCGTAAACTGCCGTCCTCAGACCGGCCTCATTCGCAATTGAGACGAAACGCATGAACTCCGCCTCTTCAGCCATCTCGGACTCGTATCTCCTGAGACGAACATCATGCTCTTTTATGAACTTTTCTATTTCAAGACGCACGCCTTTCAGAACCAGTTTAAGTTGAGCTTTACTCAGCCGTGCATCGTCCCCGCTGGCAATCGTGTACCGCCTTGTTTTCCGATTCGCGATAACAACCAACCGCTGCCAGCAGTGTGACCAATTGACTGTAAGAAGCAAAAGCTTCTTATTCACTCCATTCAACAGCAAATACTCATTTACCTGCATGGCAATCGCAGATACATCACGGTGGGGAGAATTCATTCCGCAGTTCCTTTGGTGTGTGATTGCTGAAAGATCCCGGCCTCACGTTGAGGCCGGGTGGGTTGTGATTACTCAGTCGTCGATGCCGTACATTTCCCGCCACCCATGATAGTGTTCATCGCCTGGCACAACAGCCTCGCGGCATATGTCAGGACGGCAACAGCGCATTGCGAAAATCGAGGCGCTGTTGCCGTCCTGACAGCGTGTCAACGAAATCACAGATACCCGCCACGGAAAAACGATCGTATTCCCGTAGCTTTTTTTCTTCAGCCCTGAGTTTCCTCAGGTACACAGAGCGGAACATAGTGTCGTCTCTGTCTCTGGCTCGCTTTGCGTCTGGGTTTCGCTTGCGCTCTTCCTGCACAGCTTTCCATTCCCATTTGGACATTGGTTTTGGGCAGAGATTCGCCAGATCCTTCCGTGCCGCTGGATTCGCTCTGAAAAACCAGACAATGCCGGCCGTTGTTTTCGCTGTTGATCCGTGGTTGATTGCGATTGCTTGATATTTGTTCATTGTTCTGATCCTGAAAGTAGATATTGAACTGAGCGAAATTGCTCGACGCTGGCAGCCCGCAGACTGCCAGACTCGAATCATTCCCCCAACGCATCAAGAACAGATTGTGCTTTGATCGCTTTCGCGGCGATGCCGCCAGCCATCTTGAACGCGGCGAGCTTCGCTTTCATAGATTCTGAAAAGCCGTCCTGATTCTCGCCAGACGGCTCGCCAAACATCCCAGCCTTCTTCGGGTGGCAAATAGCAGCTGTCTGACTCATAAATGCGTAACGCGATTGCTATCACTGCCAGTCTATGAACGTCTTCGATTGTCACAATTATTGCCATTGTCGTGATCCCGCAAATCTTGAATACTTGGAAAGAAACCAATAGTCCCCGCGCCTGTCACGCACGGGGGGAATTGGTGGCTCTCAGGTGTTGCATGTCAATGTTTTGTATGTGCTGATCTCGTCAGTGACCTTGCAGCTGCAACTGGCTGGGAGTTGTCTTCGATATCGAATTTGAATCGCAGTCAGGAATTGGACCTCCACAGTCACCCTGATCCAATTCACGCCATCAGCATCGGTTTTGTCGAATGATTTGTAAGTCGCAGACAGATGGCCGATTTTCCGCCACTTCACGAGATCTTCGCGTTCGATCTCGATTGTTATTGTCGAACTGCTATGCCTGACCTGGGACAGGATCTCCGGTGTCAACAGACCTGCCAGCGCCATGCGTGTCATGTCTAACACAATGTTTGGGAGATTGTCACGAGTCTCCTTGCACGCTCGCGCTAAGTAGGCACGTTCAGCAATCTCTGATTCCTTCATGGCCTTGCGTAGTTCGCGAACTCGCCGTGTAACGAGTGATAGCTGGTTCTTTGTAGTCATTGCATTTGATCCTGAAAGTAAAGACTGAACTGAGCGAAATTGCTCGACGCTGGCCACCCGCAGATGGCCAGACTCGAACAATCTCAGCGTCCTGTTGCGCCTAGCCATTCCTGTATGCTAAGCGCCTTCTCACCGGCCACAATGATGTGGTCAACGACTGGGATTCCGATAATCTCGGCGGCTTCGTGAAGCCGTTTTGTGACACTTATGTCCTGATCGCTGGGAGTTGGATCACCGCTCGGATGATTGTGTATCGCAAGGATGCAGTTCGCGGCATCAGCAATTGCCGGCCGAAAAACCTCGCGCGGATGAACGAGGCTGTTGCGAAGCGTGCCAACCGTGATTTGGTGTTTGTTGATCGGCTGGTTCTTCGTATCCAACGTCACGATCCAGAATTCTTCCTGTGCCGAATGTCGTGCCATCGTGGCAAACTCGCGCTGGCAATATCGCATGGCTGACGTTGGGGAAACGATACGTTCGCGCTCGTAGGCGTGTTCGGGCTCATTGATCTCGATTGCCAGCTTCAGCGATGCTCGTAATCTCGCAGCCTGGACGCGAGTCAATCCGCGTTCGATCATTTCGTCCGTTGACAATCGAACGACGTCTGGGAGTCCGGCCGGAAGACGTCGGCTTGCACGCAAGCCGACGATATCACGTATTAGTGTTGTGGTTTTCATTGCATTTGATCCTGAAGAAGAGTCTTGAACCCGGGTGAAATTACCCGACGCTGGCAGCCCGCAGACTGCCAGACTCGGGGGATCGCTGGCAGGTTCAGTCGTCGGCAGGCGCGTCTTCGAGGCAAACCGAGACGATGTCGTCCTGTGTCCCGAAAACGCTGTTCACGTGGACTCTCAGATTAAAATTGCATGTCTCGTCGATTAAGGCGTTGATTGCGGCAGCGTACAACTCCTTGCGGTCCGTCACCGGAACCCAGTTTCCTTCAGCATTTATCGATGATACCTGCACGAGTCTGAGTCTGATTATCTCGTCCAGAAGTTCCGTGTGTGTGTCGATCTTAATGAGCATTTGCTTGTCCATGGTTAGGTGATGTTAGGAGGATTGGTGTCACGCCTGATTCGGGTAGTGGATCCTTGTTAAAAGACTCAGGACAGGGTGACCGCCAGCGACAACGCTGTCAGCCATTGTGCCGCGTGCTCCGCAGTACCAACTTCGATTGAAGCCCCCTGAGTGCGTCGCCATGTGCCGTCTACGAGCTTGTCGATTCGCGCGAAGCACGCGTCGTCGATCATTATCTTACTGAAGCTTCTGTGTGTGATAAGCTGTTTCGTTTGCATTTGTATGATCCTTGGTTAGTGGGTTTGAAAGCATCACCGGCCAACTGGCCAGCCTATGACAGGTTGTCTTCGCAGTTGCGGATCACCGCTCGGACGTGCGACTCAGCATCGCCACGGGTGACGTAGCCAGCAGGGGGGAATCCACCTTTCGCGAGCCATTCGAGCAGGTTCGTGCCGTGCTCAATCGCGTCCGACCAATCCCTGGCCGCGGATGATTCGTTCATCGCATATAGTGTTGCATTCGGGTCCATTTTCGTTGTCCTTGATTGGGGGTTGGAAGATCCCTGCCTCATGCGAGGCAGGGCGATGTGTGGTTATTCGGTCATCAAAACTTGCTCAGCTCGCATCAGTAGTGCATCGTATGCACTCTGGTTCACCTGCTTGCCACGACCGCCAAGCGAGTCTCCGCTCGTGCAGTCGTCAGCATGTAGCTTACGCCGCCATGACTTCAGCTTGGCTCGTGTGACCAGCTTGCTGGCATCTACAGTGATTTCATTCCCCGTGAATTCGTTCCGGATTGTCAATTTCATCGTCGTTGTCCTCGTTTGGGTGATTGAAGGAAGATCCCTGCCTCACGCGAGGCAGGGTTGCGTGTGGGAAGATAGATTGTTCGTCGATTCGCAGGAATCATTTTTATCCTTTGGAGAAAACGGGGCGACAATCATCGACTGCCGCCCCGCCAAGTTCGCCACCCACGCTGTTTGTAGCCGCTTGCTTATGGCGGTACATGGGTGACGAGAGGAATTACTGTCCTAGATTTACGTCAGCTGCGAGACGTCCGTTAACTGCGAACGATTGCATGCTGGTTTTTCCGCATCCGTGGTCACTGACTTGAAGATGACCACCGACTCCGGCCGCGATTATTGCGTCGATCATTCGCAATCCGTCACGGCTCGGGAATCGCGTTGCAACGCGACAGAACTCCTCATGTGTGATGTCGTCTCGGACCGCGGCACCACCATCGACTGGACACCATGCGAGCATGGACCCAAAGCTCTGGACTGCTAGTTCTCGGTTTACCATTGACATCAGCAGGTTGATTGATTCGTTTGTCATCTTAATTCTCCAAGGCCTTGCGGGCCAAATGTTACTGAAAGATCCCTGCCTCACGCGAGGCAGGGCGATGTGTTGAGATCACGAAATCATGTCATGGTAGACGCGAGCGTAGTCTGTGTGGTCGATTGCGGATCGAACGATATTGATTGCTTCCTGATGCGACAACGTGTGCGTTTCAGACCGGTCAGCGAACAAGACACATGCCACCAACGTTGCGTGCTTTCCGTTAACTTCCCAGTCGATCCCGACTGACATTCCGTTGGACACGTAGCTTGATCTTGTCGTTCCTTGCTCAACTTGCAGGTGCTTCACAAATCGCTCCGCACACTGGAAACCACGAGTCCTTGCCACGATGTCAGCCAGTGGAGGCTCAACGATCTTACCGTCGTGATAGAGCCGTCCGTCCTTCTCTGTGACTCCTTCGCTGATCATTCGTGCCGCGACGTCCCACTGTTCCGGGCTGTTCACTGCACTGTTTGCTGCGTCGATGTTGTTCATTTTTCTGTCCTCGTTTGGGTGATTGAAGTTCCTACATGTCAATACGTAACTCAGACGGTAATGTTACAACAATTCCGGTTGCATTTCGGAAGATTATCGGAAATAGTTTCGGGAGCACGAGAAAGCCAGTGTTTTCGCACGTTCGGCTCGGAAGTATTTCTCAGGGATGCTCACGAACAAATACCATCATCCTATTTGTTTGTTCGTGAGATCCGGATGTCTGAGTGCTGTGCATGTGTGCAGTACGAGTGCTGATTGATACTCGGAGTTGGAGGATGGGTGGGAATTGTAGCCAGCGCTACAACTCGGTGATGCGCACTCATGGCCGTGTCATCATGCCGATAACGGCCTGTATCACACTGACTACAGGCATGGTGTGTGTGTAGTCAGTGCGATGACACTGTGTTGTTGTCGATATGATATCACTCATGGTGCGTGTCAACGAGGGAACGCTCATTGACAGCGAATATGGCCATAAATACAGGGATTTTTGATTGATGGGCGATGAACTGGCATGTGCATCGATCCGGCTCGGCGATCATGTCTGCTTGAGTTTTTGCCCAGCCCCCTGCCATCGCCGTGGCGAACGCTGCGGGGTTAGCCTTTATCCCCCTCTATCAAATTTTTGATAAAAAGATTCTCAGGACGTCCCCAAGATCGTGAGAATGCCCTGAGACGCGATCCGATTGTGTCACAGGGTTCTTACCACCCTAACGGTGTCCTTGTCCTCAGAGAGCCATCTTACAGAGAATCGCTTGCCTGTCTTACGGAGATTTGAGGCAATGACTTGTGCTCTTCGTTTTGCTTCTGTCATGTCAGGCTCGTTTTTGATAGTGCATCCTGATCCGATATCGAGCAAATCCATTCTGATTCGCGTGTTGGAAGGCGGGCCTCCACCTTTACGTGCTTTGAACTTGGTCATGTCTTCCGGCGTTGCTTCTTCGATCATATTTGTTTCCTACCGTTGCTGGGATTCCGGCATCGGATTTGGTTGAGGACAATGGTTGTTTGGTTGGCGTGTTTTTCTTGCCGTCCGTACAGTATGGATTATGGATTGAAATGCAATATGGAAATCGACTGCCGTCAGTTTTTGTCTACAGAGGGGGAACACCAGCGAGATATGGATGGTAAAACTGACCTGAAACAGACCTGAAGAGAAATACCCAGAAACTATCGGCAATCGGTCTGAGAGACTATACAAAGTATAACCACCCCCCCTATATCCTTCGGATTTCCTTTGTTTCTTACCAAAGTGATCTTGCCTATCCTGCCCAGCTATCCTAGTCGATTGCCGTTTACCTTGACGTCAATCGGTCGGCAACCGACGGCAATCGAAACGGTATGTAATATGGAAAAATCATATTCCATATCATCAGACGAATCTTAAAAATCGGCAATCGCTCGATTGCCGCCAAATGCCGTCACGATCACCGTCAGTCTTCTCCGCCTTTCTTGGTCTTGATGTACACTACTTTTTCACGACCGCCATTTTGGGGCTTGATACGGCTGATTTTAATGAGTCCCTGGGCTTCGAGGGCGAGGGCGGCGGCGTTGAATTGGGCGGTGGTGATTTTCTTGTTGTTGCTGCTGAGGACTCTCTGCGTGATTGATTCCTGTGACCGGACGGCGGTGAGGATTTTTGTTTGGGCTTCGGACATCTGGCGGTCTTCAACTTCGGAGAGCAGCAGGTTGCAGGAGACTCTCCCGATATGGTTTGACAGCTTGATCGCCCAGTCAATGTCTTCCATTTCCATGTGGATTGAGCCCCAGTCGGCGTGGGCGGGGTCTTCGGCGAGTCGGGCGGCTCGATGCGTCATTGCCAGCTTCATTGTGCGTTCGGCGACTCGAACCCAGACGGCGGCACGAAGCTCGCCTTCCATGTCCATTTTCTCCCGAATGTCGTCTGAGTGCTTGTCCCAGCGATCCCATGCTTCTGGAGTCATGTACATCATTTCGGGATTCGGGGTTTTGTTCACGTTGCCTGGGCGCATCGGTTCCCATTCGATCCATCTCTGGACCATCTTGACCAGAAACTCTTTCGGCGGCTGAAGAGGGCTGATTCGCTTTTTCGGGCGATCCTGGCACACGAAAAATGCCAGCCTGCCGAAGAGCCCCTGATCAACTTGTTTTGCTGTAATCGAGCTGAGAACGAGCGGGGTGGACATTCCGAGCACTGACAGATGGGGTTGAATGGTTTTGTTTCGGACACCACTAGCGTGGCCAGCGCCGCCGTAATCCTTGTTGGCCTTCGTGTAGAACTTCAACAGATGCGCTGCAATGTTCTTCAAATGCGGGTTTGATTTTGGATCAATGATTGACTCAAGCATTATGCCGAATTCGTCGCAAAGCCAGAGCCCGTGCGGTTGGGCATGGATTGCGGCCAGCAATCCGTTCCCGGATTGCATGTCTGACGGGTGGCAGAGATCTTTTCCGACAGATTTGAACAGATTGTAGATCGTGTTTTCACAGGCTTCTTTCCCGCAGCCAGTCGTGCCCATCGCGATGTTGTAATCGTTGGTGCGAAGGTCTGTTTGACTGCGAATTCGCCGCCCGAACATCGTCTGGCAGAAGGTCAGAGCTGTTGCCATGCCGAAAATTGCCGACGGATATTGCGAAACGACTTGATAGTATTGGTACACGGCCCGGATCATTCCTGTCTTCGGAACCATCGTCGCCATGAAGTCTTCGTCTGACTCGGGATCGTCGATACCGTCGTCTGCAGGATCGAGAACCCATGCGTCATCGACTACGGGGATGCACTCGGAGGCTGGTACCGGGTTCACTTCTATGCGGATTTCCGCGTCAGGCGATGGCTCGCTGGCGACGGCATCCGGAATCGGTTTGACGCGATTCCGCAGGTTGCCAACGGCTTTGACAGCAGGTGGAACCGTTTCTGCGGGCACCACTGGCGGCGTTGGCACGGCGGGCGCGACGGGTGGCCTGTTTTTAACGGTGATTTTCGGTTGATTCTTACGCTCCAAAGATTCCTTGGGGCACAGGGCGAACGCTGCTTTGACCGGGTCATCGCCATGCTTCGTTATGCACAGGTACGCGAACTTGTCGTACGATGAATCAGGTTCCAGCGGGTCGCAGGACGTCGAGAACACTCGCAGCGTGTTCGAATCGCCGAAATTCACGGTAGCGCTGATGCTGCCTTTCGTTTTGCCCGGCCGCCACCAGTCTTGAGCATTTCCACGGTTGCGGCAGAATTTCCAACCGTCTACCGCAAGGATTGTTTCCCAATCCATTGTCTTTTCAATGTGGTTTCGGGCCTTCGTCAGCAGTGAATCGCCGGATTGATATCTCGGGTCGATTTTGACGGCCTTCGCGACGGCCTTTTCCTGCGACGACTTCATAATCAGGAAGTTTTTGTAGACATTCTCCGGCAGCGCGGCGACTTCGCATTCCCACGGCGAGAGTCCTTCAAGCCATTCGTAATGAACGCCAGATTCGTGCAATGACGGCGGAATAACTGATTGGGCGACATTGCACCCAAACCTGAATTCAACGCCCATGTGGCCGAATTTCGCCCCTTCGAGTGCGAATTTGTCATCCCACTTGAACAGGCGATGCACGGACTTCGCGGATTTGTATGTCGGCGTTACCGTGTTTCCGCATTCAGCCATCCAGTCATTGACGAGCTGTTCGCCAAGATCGCTGTCGTATTCCAGGTCGATCAAACCCGAATTCGAACCAAGCAGGACGCCGATATTGGATCCGGCCGGCCATGAATTGATGACGCTCGGGTCGTTTGAACACTTTGACGGCCATTCTTTTCCGAGGATGCTGCCGGGATTCTTCGTTCCCGACAACATTGGGCACAAGAACCAACTCAGCGACGAGAGATCGTTCATCCATCAATCCATGAAAATCCCGCCGGCAACGTGATAGAAGGCACGTCACCGGCGGGCAAAGATCAGCCGGGGGGCTGATGATAGTGAATTGTATGCGAGCTATGCTTCTATACAAACTCGCGGGCCAAACGTTACGTAATTTTTTCGGAAGTGTCAACCAGACAGTGGGCACAGGAACCAACCGAGCGATGAAATGTCGTTCATTTTCGCACGTCGTTTTCATAGCCAGTAGGCACGGTCACAAGTTCTTTCTTGCCGACAATCGAACCCTTAACTGCGACAAGTTTTGGGATCTCGCCACCCTTGCCAGTCCATCGGATTGCGAAGTGCGGCCTGCGGAAGTGTGGTGAGCGTTCGATCTCTTCACCTATCGTGAACCCATAGACTCCGCGATTGCGAGCTCTGGCAATTCGTTCTTCAATTGGTGTTGTTTTATCTTCGTCGGCTTTTAGAAGCACAGGCTTAATGTAATCAGGATCAGCGGCCAGCATCATCACGCCAAGGGCGATGCGGATAAATGGCTTTGCTATATCTACGATTGCTTCATCACTTATTTGAGATTGAACATCACTGACACGCATACCCAACGGCACGGCTAATGTGAATCCCTCGTTGTCACCTTGACCAAAAACCACCATTGAAGGAATGTTTTCAACATGTAAAATTCGTGAACATCCTAGGCTTTCCATCTCCTTCATTGTTTCGCTGTTAAACACAGAAAGAATGAAAAAGTCAAATCCTCTATTGTTTTTATCAAGAGGTAGTTTTATGCAGATTGATCCGAGACTATGGATAATTGATCGTGGTATTGTCTCTGGAACAATTGAAAGCGAGGTTCGAATAAGCGCCTCGACAACTTTTGGATAAACATTAAAGAAAGGCATCTCGGCTTCTATTAGTTTTTTTTCTAAAAAGCAGGTTAATGCCTCTTTCTTTTCGTTCTTCTTTCTTAGATGAAGAATGATTTCATCATATGAAATCTTTTTCTTAAATATTTTTTCAACACTCTTTCTTATTGCCTTAATTTTCAGCGGCGTATGGTCTAAAAACTGAATTTTTTTCATCTTTGAAAACTCCATGAAAAAACCCACGTCCACCGGTAGAGCGTTGGAGTGGGTTTCTCAGTGCGGAATTACCCGCAAAGACTTTGAATCGATTCTTGTACAACCGATTGAACCCAAACGTTACGTAATTTTTTCGGAAGTGTCAACTAAACATTGGACCATGAGTCCATTCAGTCAACTGAAGGTCGAGGTATTCAGATCCCAGAATCTGCGCAATCTTTGCTTTATACTTATCTGACTTGAAGAGATCTCGCCATTGATCCAATGAGCACGGCAAAACATAATACACGTCGAGTTTTGCACCGGGAAACGCATACGGACAGCCAACAATATCAATTTCCATATAATCACCAGGATAACACGCAATGAAGCCTGAAGAAAAACAATCATCATCCGGGTCTTCGTGTATGTGTTTCAAAACAGCTTGTGCGATCACGGGGCGAATGTCTGCGACTTTACCACCTTCCCTAATCCATATTACGGCAAGATCTCTGATGGGCGTTTGGGATACAATTTGGTAATAAAATGCCATTTGGGGACTTCTTTCTTGAAACAGGATTTGGAAAACTGACTTTCAGGCTTATTCTTTTGCGAGCATGTTTTTGACAGATTGCGGCGAGAGGATCTTGCCGCGGATCGGGCCGATGTAGTTTGCGATATCACGCAAAGAGAGGTTGTTTTTTCGCATTGACTTCGCGTGTATAATGGCGTCGAGTTCCTCTTGGCACGGGATCGTTAGCGAGTCGTCATTCGGGTCAACCATTTGCCCAAACGGGAGCGTGGCCGCGCTGGTCATTCGCTGGCCGTTCTTCTGGCGGTCTTTCATTGCGAGGCTCGTTCGACTTGCTGTGCGAAGAGGCTCAAGCGACGCTGCTGCCAAAAGTATCGTGAACATGAAATGGCCTTCGGGCGACGAGATGTCGAGAGTGCAGCCACCAAGATCGCAGAAATGCAGGATGATGCCGTTCTTCCTGAAATGGTCCGTACTCAGCAGTCCATCGCTGGTATCCCTGAACGCGCGGTCCAGTTTTGAGCAAAGGACGTGCGTGCCACGAGGCAGGAACTTGAGACGCGATCCGCCTTCTCGCTCAAACAGCGGAGTATGCCGAGCTGACGTCTCGGGGTCTTTGATCGTCTCTGTAACAACGAGCCCCTTCATCATGGCGTAACGATTACAGACATCGAGCTGCAGGATGATGGAATCAGCGTCTTCATTTGCGGCGACTCGTTCTGCGTCCCCCTCTTTCGAAGGGCGAGGCGAGAATCGTGTGTAGAGGATTGCGTTCATTGTTTGTTCTTTCTTAAAAGACTTGACAGCCATACGGTAACCTGATACAAGTGTGGCGTCAAGTGTGTTCCTTTTGTATTGGAGATTTAAGAAATGAAAAAACCAGACGGGTTAATGAAGAGTCAGACATTGCGAGTCCGGATGACAAAAAACGACGTCAAGGCGGTTGAAAAACTCGCCAAAAAAGCAAACGCTGAATCGATCTCAGACTGGGTTCGGCAGCAGTTGTTGGGGGCGATAAAGTGACGGACGACGATGAACCAGTCGCTCCAGGGTTGTCGTATGGAAAGATGCGGTATGACCGCCGGACACCTGACCAGGTGGCCAGGTACAACAAAAACAAGAACGACAAGAAAAAGGAGGATCGCAGGGTGGCAGCAGGTATCCGAAAAGAAGCCAGCGAACTGGACGACAGCGACACACACAGTGATGTTAGCGATGAAGAACATGCCAGAAAATCGGCTAATCTTGGCAAGGGTAAAATGGCCGATAAGGACTTCGACGTCCAGCTTCGGATACTGGAGAAGCGAACTCGCGGAAATCCGACAGACGCGGACGGCGACATCGACTTCGCGTACCGGAACATGGCTTTGCCGAATGTGACTCCGTTGATGGCATCATCAATGGCCGCATGGTCGTGGTACCTTTATTCCAGGACCGAGCCGAATAAGTTCCTCGAAATCTGCGCCAAGCGTGAAGACGCCAAAGCTAAGCTGGCCGGGGCGATCACAAGCCAGCGGATGGCTGATGATCGCCGCGCGCAGTTCGAGGTTATCGAACGGCTGGAGAAGTCGTTGACACAGGATGTGACAGCGATCGTGAAAGAACTGATGGAAAAATATCCACTTGATGTTCTGACCGAGTGCAGAAAACACCAGGTCGAGTGGGATAAATTTCTGGCACAGGAAAAGACACCATGAGCGAAGAGTGCGAGTGTGAATTCGCAGTTAGTGCAGGCTCTGATGAAGAGCCAAGTTGGCATTTCGAGCGAAAGTGCGAGTATTGTCAGCATGTGTGGTATGGACTGCATTGCCCGCATGACGAATACCAGAATCCGTGTCCGAAATGCGACAAGAGGCCGACTGTTGTTTTCGATAAGGAGATTTTGGTGCCTGATTCTTATCAGTTGAAAATGGAACATCGCGGTTGGTTTACTTACGACAAAATCGACGAGATTCGGTGGTATTGGTGGTGGGACGAAGATCCCGACAGCCCCCGGTGCCAGTGAGTGTGTTCCATTTACGGACCAATGGAAAGTATTTCGCCACGCAAGGTCAGCTCGGGTGGACTTGTTTACGAGATGTTGAACACATGGGCGGTTGGTGGCAAAAGATGATTGCGCCGAGTGTTGCTCAGGAGGCTGAATGTGGCGAAGAAATCGACAGGGTGTAAATGCGTTGAACAAGTAAATAAAAAACTGCTTCCGAGTGGATTAAAGTTGACGCAGCACATACAAATCAATTTCCTGACTGGTAAAAGCACCATGTCTGGGCCGTGCGTCGAGGTTCAGAAATTGGGTAAAAAAGGGAGTGTGAAGATCCCGGCGGTGCTGTGCTCGTTCTGTCCGTTTTGCGGTAAGGCAGTACACTGACCATACTGACCATCCACCATGCGGTATCTTTGCTTTTGCAATGCAAAGCAGTCGCCCAAAATTGATAGCCTTCTTGAGCGTGCTTTCGAGCGCCCACGCTGTTTCTTCGTAGGCTACTTTGCAGAGTTCGCTGAGGGGTTCGATAGCGAGGTCTTCGAGTTTTAGAGTTGCTGGCGTGTTGCTCATAACACCCCGTCCAATCTATCGGTTGCCCACAAATCGCCGTCCGGATCGTCGCTGGCTGTCGGTGCCGTCGGCAGTTGCAACAGCCGCCCGAGATACTCTGTGTCCATGTGCAGACGGCTTGCGACGTCTTCGAGTGTCCTGCCGTCACGTAGTGCCTGGTGGCATTGGGCGCCAGTGTCGCCGTCGAGATAACCGCTCATGAGTTCACCTCGCTGTCAGCCAGCTTGCCGAGGAACTCAGAAAAGTCCTTCCCACGCACAAAACACCGGCCAGAGACTTTGACGACTCTCAACCCCTGCTGTCGTGCGTGTTTGAGTGCATGACGCCCCCAGCCAGTCGCCGCCATGAATGCAGGCATCGTATAGGTTTTGCCGTCGTCGATCGGCTGGTGTGTGTCCGCCGTAGCCTGTTTTTGTCGCATTGATTCGGTCCTGCAAAGGTGAATTGCGAACACGGTCAATTCAGTGTTCGATTGCTGGACATTAGCGGCACGCAAAAAGCCCGCAACAAGCTGTTGCGGGCTTTGAAGACTTTAGACTTTTTGAAGACTTATTGCAGAAGTTCTGAAGACTTATTGAAGACTTAGAAACGTTTCGATCCGGTTTCGTGTCCGTTGGGAAACTTTGTCGGCGTGTTTGCGAAGAGCATCCTTCCAGTCGTACGCGACGTAAAATGAACCGAGGTAGCCGTTTCGGTTCGTTTTTTTTACAATGCGGCTTTTGGAGATTTGAAAATGGCGATATTTCGTAAGAAACCAGTAGAGATTGAGGCGAGGCAATTCATTACAAACAACGATGATGGATCGCATTTAGATAGCCTTGTTGGATGGATTACGTACAACGGGCATACCGCAAGCCACAACGGCACCGATCTTTTCATTGAGACCCTGGAAGGCACAATGCGTGCGGAATGCCGTGATTGGATTATCAAGGGCGTCAAGGGTGAGTTTTACCCATGCAAGCCACATATTTTCGAGGCGAGTTACGATTCAGTCATCAATGAGTCTGTGGTGGATGAATTGCCACTTGTAGAAGGGCGTAAATTGAGAGAAATTACCAAGCACGGAACCAACGTGCTGAACAAAGCGTTGACGATCCTTGTTGTGGATGAGCCCGGTGTTGGAAATGCTTGCCATCATTACCGCATCGAGCATTCGCACAACGGACCGGCATGTGACGCAGTGGATATCAAATTCCAGAAAGGGGCAATTCTGGAGGCTGGAGAAGTGAATGGAATCAGCATCGAAGCACTGCTGGCGATAGTTGAAGATCGACTAGCTGACTTCCAGTCTGGCCCGTTTGCTTGCGCTGAGAGCAATCTTGCGTTGGCATCAGTGCAAGAGGCGTTGATGTGGTTGACTGAGCGTACAAAACTTCGCGAGGCCCGTGGAGTGGAAGGCACGCATACGATTTGAAGTCGGGACAAAGCAACTATGGCATTACCGGTGATACCCAGTGAAATTGAAATTGCGGAACTCGTTAAGTTTGGCGGAGAAGTGGCGAGAGGGCTCGCGTTCGAGCGGGATCAGCTCCGCGAATTAGTGAAGGCAAAAGACCAGTACATTGCCTGCTATAAAACAAGGAAGAGTCCAACAGAGGCATTGTTTTCCAGATTGGAAAGGCTCACAGCGTTGCTGAACAGTGGGTTAAAATAACGCACTCGGGATAAAGTAACTGAAACTTGAAAGATCTGTGGCATAACACCATGGCAGACAGCGTTAGGTCAACTTGTGAAACACTAAGGTTAATCGGCGTCCCTGATCGGGATGTCGCTGTGTACAGCACCCTGACGCCGAAGAACACGGTCCTGAACATGCGATTCAGGAAATTGCTACTGGAGCTTGGATACGATAGCCAGGAAAACGCTCGCGAAATCTGGATGCTGTGTGCCCGCGATCCTTTGTTCTTCATCAACACGTTCTGCTATTTGATGGAGACGCGAGAGCGTCAGGAATGGAACACGAACAATCGTTACGGCTCAAACAAAATCATTCCGTTCATCACACGCAAGTATCAGGATGACCTGATCCTGAAATGCGTTGAACACCTGGGCCGGAACGACATTATCATTCCGAAATCACGCGAGACAGGAATCTCATGGATTATCGCGGGGGCGCTTACGTCGTGGGATTTCATCTTTCACGATCAGACGCACATCGGGTTCGTCTCGAAGGATTTGTTGTCGGCGAACAACCCTGACGACCCGGATGCGTTGTTTTCCAAATTAGAGTTCCTGTTGAGGAGATTACCGTTTTGGTTATTTTCACCGGCAGACTACGAACGGAACATTTCGAAGAACACTTTGAAAAACATTAGAAACGGATCGTCCATAACGGCGTATGCGGCGAAGGGAGACATCGCGCGTGGAGGCCGCAAAGCGTATCTGTTAATGGATGAGTTTCACTTCTTCGAGCATGGCGAAGATTACGCGGCCATGGACTCGACAGTCCACGTTACGCCATGCCGCGTGTTTGTCTCAACGGCGAACCGCGATCGCGGTATGGCAGGGGCGTTCTATGACGTGATGACAGACGACAGCCGCAACGGGGTCCGGGTTGTCGTGGACTGGAAAGACGACGAAGACAAGCGCCGGGGGCTTTACCACGGAAAGACGAAGTTAGGTACTGACACGTACCATCTTGCGATTGACGATGTTGAATTCTGGAGCAAGTTTTCAAACAACGACGGGACATACAAACATCCAAATAAACCCGGTCAGAACTACCCGTTTATTGTCGATGATAGGATACGCTCGCTCTATTACGACCACGTCTGGATGCGTCCTGGCTCAACGCCGCAATCTATCGCCGCAGAACTCGACAGAAACTTCGGGGGAGCGACTGCGCAGATCTTCAATCCGCAGCTTCTGGCAAGTGCGATGGAGAAGACGAAGCCGCCGTTAATGCAAGGGGATATCGTTAGGAATCCATCGAAGCAGAATGAGTGGATGTTCGAAAGCCTGATGCTTGGCGGACTGACGTCGTTGTGGTGTTTGCTGGTAGATGGAAGGCCACCAAAAGGCGAGTATTCGATTGGAGCCGACGTGGCAGCAGGCACGGGCGGGGGATGGTCGAGTTACTCAGTTCTGGAGGTCATTGAGAGAAATTCCGGAGATCATGTTTTCGAGTGGCGGTCGAATCGCCTTGATCCAATTCAATTTGGCGAGTTGGCAGTCTGGGTTTGTAAATGGTTCTGGAACGGGTATCTTGTGCCGGAAGTAAACGGCCCCCTGGGCCAATTGTTCATCAATAAAGTCGTGAAGGATTTGAGATACGGGAATGTCTACCACGAGTTAAAAGCGAGAATCGCGTATCGACAGGTGACTGAGAAAATCGGCTACGTCAATAACGACAGAGGGCTTGCGTTGTTGAAAAACATGGAATCAGCAGTCCGGGATAAGCGAGTTCAACTGAACTCATTATTGGCCCTAAAGGAGTGCGGCCGCTATTTTATGAAGAACGGCAGGTTGGTTCACTCGGCTGCAGAAGTGACTGACGACGGCGCTGGAATGGGCCTGGCGCACGGCGATGCGGCAATTGCATTGGGTTGTTCTGTACTGGGCATCGACGGCTATCAGGTGAAGCGGGAATCTGATGTGAAAAACGAAGCTCCGCACGGGTCATTCCAGTGGCGACGCGAGCAGTATGAGAAGTCGATGAAGAAGATCGGTCAGAAGTCTTACTGGAAACCGGAGTGACAAATGGACCATAAACGTTTCATGGCCCTTAAAAACGCCATTGAGCCAAACCTGAAACAACTGAAGCCGTTCAGGGATGAACTGGCAGAAGCCATGAAAGCATACACCGGCCCGCACTACGGCCAGCAGAATGGCGACGATCGCCCAATCAACATGCTGCAATTGTCGGTCGAGTCATTGCTACAGCAGCTCTCTTCGAGAAACCCGCAGGTGTTGTGTTTCACGCACCGGCCGGAACTTCAGTCTTCAGCCATTGAGCTGGAGCTCGCAATGAACCAGGCGCTCAAGAACATGAAGTTTGAGGCTGAACACCGACTATGGGTTCTGTCTGCCATTTTTCTTGTTGGCATCATGGAAGTCGGTCTCGACATTATAGACTCGCCGGAAATCGACGGCGAGATATTGCCGATCACAGAGGTGTTCTGCGAAGCGATCATGTTCGACGACTTCGTGTTCGACACAACCGCCACGAAATGGGATCGCCGTCAGGTCTCGTTCTGGGGGCACAAGTATCGAATGTCGCTCGCTGAAGCAAAGAAAGATCTCACGTTCAATAAGGAGGCGAGAGGACAACTGACGGCTATCGAAAAGATGAGTGCCGGCCGTGACGGGATGTCCAACATCTCAAAGCCTGACGGCAATGCGAACACCGATTCATTTACTGAAATGTGCGAGATCTGGCAGATCTTCGTGCCTGAAGAGAACGAGATTGTAACCTTCTCGGTCGATGGCGGCGACAGACCATTAAAGACCGTTAAATGGGAGGGTCCAAAGCATGGTCCGTATCACATGTTCGGATTCAATCCTGTTCTCAACAACATCATGCCGCTTTCGCCCATCGCCAACTGGATCGCATTGGATGACCTTGAAAACAAGCTCTACACGAAACTCGGTGAGCAGGCATCCCGGCAGAAGACAATCGGCATCACTGACTTACAGGGAGTCACTGACGGCCAGTCCATCATCAAGACGAGTGACGGCGATGTGATCGCGGTTGGCAATCCGAACGCATTCAGGGAAGCCAGCTTCGGGGGTGTCAATCAGCAGACGCTGGGATTCGCTCTGAACGTGAAGTCGATGGCTGATTTTATGATGGGCAACCTTTCGCAACAAATGGGGCTCGGGGCGTCTGCCTCCACGTTGGGGCAGGAGCAGATGATTAAGCAGGCAGCGAACGTGCGTATTGAATCAATGCAAGGGGTTTTGCTGTCTGCAACCGAGGCGGTCCTTGAAGACGTCGCGTTCTACCTGCATCATCATCCGACGCAGGAATTTGACCTGACGCGGGAAATACCAGGCACGGACATGAAGCTGCCAATCAAGTGGCCTCGCCGTGATAATGGATTCGGACAAGAAATGGATGTCCGTACCGGCGATTACGAACAGTATGCAATCTCGATTGAGCCATACTCAATGACGTCCGTCTCTCCAGGTCAACGCGCTGAGCTTCTGCGGGCGATTTGGCGAGAGGATATTATGCCATCAATTCAACTTGGCATTCAGCCAGACGTTTACGTATATTTGTCAAAACTAGCGAAGTATTACGATCTTCCTGAGCTCACCCAGATAGTTCCAATGATACAGGAAGCATTGCCACCGCAAGAGAAGTTCGGTGGCGGTGGCCAAGCTCCGAAACCTGGCAAACCAAACGGAAACTACACGCGAGAAAACGTTAGTCGAGGCATGACAGATCGTGGAATGGACCAGCAGCGCGAAATGATGGCCCTCGCAGGTGGCGGCCAGGAATCCTAGTTGACTTAAAGGAAGATTTCATGCCGGTATACGAATTCAAAACTGATGATGGCGAATTGGTTGATTTATCCATGTCGTTCAAAGATCACGATCGCCGCGTGAAGAACGGCCAGATCAAACTTTCCGACGGTCGCACGGCCAAGACTTATTGGGGAGGAATGTCGTCAATCTCGACGGTTCCTTCTAACTACCCAATGGTCTCTTCTGCGGCCGGTGTTCATCCGGGACAAATCAAAGAGCACATGGATCACCTGAGATCGCAGGGTTGTGGCCAGGTGAATCACACAAAGGACGGAGACATTATCTTCGAATCCAAGGGGCAGAGAAAGAAGGTTCTCGAAACGCTTGGCATGTTTGACAGGCAGGGCGGGTATTCAGACCCCCAACCAAAAATAAGGACTGCAAGTTGCCGAAAGTATCGGTAACCAAATCTTTAGTCACAAATTTGATAAATGAAGAGCGAAAATGACCACAGTAATCTTATCAATAAACGTGTCTCAGGCACCCGACAAGGATGACATCAGGGCGATGGAATACATCGTCAGCAAAGAGAACATTCGCAGAAAAGAATCTAATAAACCCATGCTTCCTGAATCAACGAAGCGTGAATTAAAAGAGTCGTACGAGATTTGTCTTGCAGGCATTATGACAGACGCTCACCTGTCATACATTCAGCAGGCATTTGATGTCGTTCAGTCGGAAGATGGATTTAAGGGATTGCGGAAATTTTGGGCTGACTCAACGCCCGAACAACGGTCACAGGCGATTTCAGCACTTGGCGGATAATCAAATCGCTTGACAGGTTTTCTTTTTCTTCATAATGTTTCGTAAATAATACAACGGGAGCCGGGCTGATTAGCTCGGTAACAGGCAGACGGACATAGCGAGATCAGTGGAATAGCTACCACTCCTCGCAGAAGATGTCCACAGAACATCACGGCCCTCTGTGGGAGCCGAGTTGAAAAACTCGCGCTCCCATTTTCTTTTAAGGGTCTGATTGATGAGTCTGGAAACCGAAGGCAATTCTGATGTCGCTTCTGATGTCGCTTCTGAAAGCGTTTCCAGCAGCGAGTCTACGCCTGTTTCCACCAGCGAGTATTCCGCTGTTGATCCCGGTTATGATTCCAGCCCTTCATCAGAAATCGATGATCTTTCGGCACTGAAAGCCGAAAACGAAACAAAGAAAACTCCGTCCGAGACGTCAGACGATGCCAGCGAAGACACTGAAAGTGTTGAAACTGAAGAGGAGACTGAAACCCAGTCAACTGTTGAATCCGCTGAGAATATCATCAGCGATGAACTGTTGGATCGAGCTACTGAGCTTGGTTACACACTCGGTGAGATCAAGGGCTTCACCAGCGAGAAATCACTGGAAAAGGAAGTCGCGCGAGTCGAGAAGCTACAACAGCGACTGCAGGCACGACAGTCAAGCAAAGAGTCTCCCGCCAAAGATGATCAAACTCCAGCTGAAGAAGTTGAGGTTGAACCAGATTGGGCAGAGATGATTGAGCTGGGGCACGACCCAGATGTCGTCGGATTGCAGGAGAAAATGTGGCAACGTGCTACCAGAGCAGAAGCAATGGTCAAGCAGGTTTTCCAAGCCGATCGAGACCGTGCGTGGGCAGCGCACTGTGAGCGGTTTGACGATTCGATCAACAAACTCGGCGAAGAATTCAAGTCACTGCTTGGCAATGGCCGACGCGGAGATCTGATGAAGACATCGCCGGAAGCTGTCGCTAATCGGGACCAAGTCTTTCAAAAGATGGAGGTTCTGATGAACGGCTATCAGTCCGGAGGTAAGCCCATGCCGTCCGAAGATGAACTTATTCAAGAGGCCGTTCAAGCCTCTTTCTGGAAACAAACCAAAACATTCGCCCGCAAAGAGCTTACAAGCGACATCAAGAAGGCTGGTTCACAAGCGTTGTCGAGACCTCGTTCCTCAGGGACCAAAGCCCTGACAGGGCAGGCATCGGCAACAGCTAAAGAAAAAGAATTCTGGAAAAGTCACTCGTAGGTTTTGCTGGCTAAACAAACCATAAAGAAAGACAGAGTACCATGCCTGGAGTTGTCACACCACAAGACGTAGCCGATTTGGTCCAAAGCATTTTGCCGGACTTGGATCGAATGAACTGGGAGCAAATCGCCCAGAATCTCGTCGATTATGAAATGATGAGTCACTGGCTGAAAGACGACAAGATCGTCTTCGGTGACGGGATCGCAATCCGTAAAAATCTGTTGACCCGGTTGTCTGGCGCTGCGTCGCACACGGGAATGACGGACATTGATGACGTGGATATTCCAGACCTGATGGATGATATCCAGGTTCCGTGGCGTCATGCTCAGTCCAAGTGGGCATACCACTACCAGACTGACATCCTAATGAATCGTGGCAAGTCCACGATCAACGACACTGTCAAGCCTCGCCGACACGTCGCGATGCTCGACTTGGCGGAAGAATTGGAGGCCAAGGCGTGGCAGGTTCCGAATTCGTCTGACCGATTGAATCCATACGGCTTGCCGTATTGGATTGTGTTTAACGCGACGACTGGCTTCACGGGTGGATACCCGACTGGACCAGACGGCGTCATGCACGCGACAATCGCAGGCTTGAACCTGACTGATTCGCCGAAGTTCCGAAACTACTCGGCACAGTACGCGGCCGTAAACAAGCAGGATCTCCTGCCGAAAATGCGAACCGCACTCCGCGCGACAAACTTCAAGTCACCCGTAACGAAGGGGGACATGAGCACTCCGCGCGCGAACGATCGCCGTTACTACATGAACGAAGTCACGACAAGTGCCTTTGAAAATGTGGGCGAAGCTCAGAACGAGAATCTCGGTCGTGACATTGCGCCGTATACCGCTGGCGTCGGTAACAGCCATGGTGGCGTCCAGGATACCGACGGCACCCTGACTTTCAAAAAGAACCCGCTGGTTTATGTCCCGCAACTGGATGACACGACCGTGTACACGGCTGCGACAGATCCGATTTACCAGGTTGATCACGCGGTGTTCTATCCGTACTGCTTGAAGGGTGACTACCTTCGTGAAACGGGGCCGACACCAGCCCCGAATCAACACAACTATTATAGGGTGTTTGTTGATTTAACCTATAATATCCTCTGTACGAATCGTCGCCGATGTGCGGTGTTCGCGAAGTAATCGTGACTGACAAGGGCGGTTTTGTGTCCGCCCTTGTCTTTTTCTTGTGATCCCGTCCGATCTTGTTGATCGGAAAAGAGAGCCGTGTGGGAACGGACCCCAGTTGCCACGAGGCAGCGAATGACCACTGGAGGGGTTCAGTGGCGATGCTGAAGTAGTTGAAAGGTCTTGATCATGTCTAACGCAGTGCAGTACAACGGCGGAAGAACCGCTGATACAAGTCGCGGCTTGTCGTCTGGTGTTTGGGCAGATTGTCCTCTTGAGGACATTCGCGACGGTAATGTCAATGGCATTATTGTTGATGACGATTTCAATGTCGGCGGATCAATCGCATCAGTGACAGGCGATGCAACACTGGTTGGTATTCCGTACTTTGGATTCAATTCCGCTGGAGGCACAATCACCTACCCTGATGTCACAGGCGGCGAGATCGCTTTGACTGAAGCGACCGCCAATGAAGGGAATTTCATCCGCTCGATTCGGACAGTGTTCCAGATTTCATCGCAGCTTGGTGATTTGTGGTTCGAGGCTCGCGTGAAGGTTGGCTCCATCACAAATCTCGGAATGATCATTGGCCTTTGGGACAATGTTGCAGCCACGGTTGATATCCCGCTTTCCGCTGCTGATCCTCCGATCATGGCTGCGACTGGCAACTTTGTGGGCTTCCGAATGCCAGAGGGTTCGGGGTCTGTTGACACGATCTACAAGGCAGACGGTGTTGGTGTCGTTGCTGATCAGACAGTCAACTCCGCGTGTGTTGTGTTGGTGGCCGACACTTATGTCAAGCTCGGAATGCGATTCACTCGCCGTACGGGACTGCTGACATGGTACGTCAACGGTGTTTCATGCGGAAACACGAAAGCTGTTCCGAACGAGACCGGAACTGATTTCCCTGCCGACGTTCGGTTTGGATTACTGTTCGGTCAGAAGCTTGTCGCTACCGCTGCTGGTGTAAGCAAGATTGACCGCTGGACTTGTGCCCAGCTATTCGTGTAATCTTACTTGGTTGACCGGCGACACAATGTCGCCGCGTCAATCTTGTTTTATTCTAAAAGGGTTTTCAATGGATCGTACAACAGCCAGTTACTACCGATCGATTCTGTTCCATGATGGCGAGGATCAACGGCCACTGCCACAATCGCTGGTCCGGATGCACGCATGGGCGTTCAAGTGCTGTCAGAATTTGGGTATCGGCAGTGTCATCACGAAACAGGCCGCATTGGGCGTGGTGATGAATTGGTTGATCGCGACCAAAGATGGTCGTGCGTTTGCGATTGAGTTCACAACTATTGGCGACCTGCTGTGCAGTCCAGAAGATGACGCAAAAGTCGATAGCATCAGCGACTTGCCGGCCAGTGACGATTGGGACAACACCCCAGCGCAGAGCAAGGTCACGGTCCTGATTGACGATAAGCCGACTGCCGGAAAGTTCATCGGCCGTCGGGGAGCATGGATCGACGTCAAGGTAGGATCAGAGACAAAACCGTACCTGATGAGTCAGGTACAAATCGCGGGAGCGTAAGTTCGTGGCTGATTCAACATTAACGCTTAATCGTGACGATCTGCTGAAGGCCGCTGGCAACATGCTGGGCCGGGGCATTGACATCACTGGTTGGGATGATGCTGATTTCACAACGCGAGTCAACATGTGCGTTGATATCGGCTGTCGGTGGGTTTACGAACCTGACATACTGCCGAACGAGCTTCAGGTTCACATGTGGTCGTTCATGCAGCCAAAGTTCCGGTCGTTCAGCATCAACGCTCCATACGCGACCGGGACCGTCACTGTTGTGGCTGGTGTCGTGACTGGCGTTGGTACTTTGTTTCCGGCCTGGGCGGCGGATGCGGAGTTTACTGTTGGCGGTGTGAGCTACCCGGTAGCAACACGATCCAGCGACACATCGCTGATTTTGGACAACGCGGCAGTGGCAGCGGCCGCCGGATCGTCATACACGTTGCAGCAGATCGATTACGTACTGCCTGATTTGTTCGGTGGCTTCCGAGGCGATCTGTTCCTTGATCATTCATCAACATCGCTGGGATACACGGTTCAGCGTGCCGACAAGCAGCAATTGCTGTCGTATCAGAAAAGCGGTGTTGCCGACTTTGCTTCTCAGCCAACTCGGTTCGCTGTCTTTACGCAGGATCAGACTGGCGCGAGTGGTCAGCGATGGATGATGACACTCTGGCCGACGGCGGACTCTGCCTACACGATTTCCGGGTTCTACACGATCAACCCTTATCAGCTTACATCCGCGTTGCCGTTTCCGATGGGCGGACTGCCCTTGTCAGAATGTCTTCGCGAAGCGGTCCTTGGAGCCGTGGAGCTTGAATTCAAAGGCGAAGCTGGCATTCACATGCAGATGTTTAGAATGAAACTCCAGGCGGCCGTTTCATTCGATCGCCAGACAAGCAATCCGGGGATCATCGGACAGAACCTGGACTACAGTCACCAGCGTCGCAGCTTCATGCGACAAGGCCCGCGAGTGCAGCACGTCGGGCTTGGTCCGACAAACTACCAATAAAAGTTTTTCGAGTTGGCATATGCCTTTAAGATGGCTTACTTAAAGCCCCACCTTTTTAACCAGAAGAAGAAAGCAGAGTTGTACTATGTCTCGCGCGCTTAACATTCACGACGGACTTGGCGAAGTCGCAAAAGACCCGTCTCTTGGCATCCTTCTGGCCTACGGATCAACCGTTCCGGCTGCAGCAACTTTGGGGTATGCACCGGGATGCCAGTTTATCAAAACAAACGGCACCGGGCTGTCAACAACTCGTTTCGTCAACATCGGCACCAGAGCTTCATCTCTGTTCGTCACTGAAGGGTTGTCTGGCGCATATGCAGTCAGCTTTAACTACGGCGAAGCAACTGCGATCGATGATCCGTTTTTCGTGGCGAGTCGGGCGCTTCAGGTTCAGTCAATCATTGTTCGTCCGCTGGTTGTCGGATCAGACGCGAGTGGCGTTACGGCAGAAATCCGCAAAGCAGCAAGTGGCGTGGCGATTGCCAGCGGCACGGTACTACATACCGGATCAGCAAACCTGAGAGTCGGAGCCAACACCAACCAAACGTTGGCACTCAGCGCGACTCCAGCGACAATCCTGTTGGCGGCTGGCGATGCAATCGGAATGGACGTGACTGGAACCACGACAGCGGCTCGCGGTCTCGTCACTGTGCTCTTGCTTCCGGTGTAATGGTTTCATTCTTGCCAAACCGTCTGAAGCCGTCGTGATCGCGGCGGCTTCAGATTTTCACAGGCATTGTCTGCGTTCGGTAATCTGAGAGATCCGCCCCATGCCTTCGGAAATTACGTTTTGGAAACAAATGCGAGGCTTGCTGTCCACCCTGTCAGCATCGGCCGGGCGAATGCCAACAGCGAACCTTGGAACAGGGACAGCAGATGCTAACACTGTTTTGCGAGGCGACCAGACATATGTCAATCTTGCGTCTGCCGTCGCTGCGACAGCAGATGTAGCTGCAAATACAGCGAAAACTTCCAATGCAACTCATACGGGCGACGTGACTGGAGCGACGGCATTAACAATTGCTGCAGGTGTTGTGACGCTGGCAAATCAAGCCAATATGGCAACGGCGAGTGTTGTCTATCGCAAGACTGGAGGCACTGGCGTGCCGGAAGTGCAGCCGCTGGCGACGCTGAAGACTGACCTGGGATTGACTGGCACAAACGCAGGTGACATAACAATCAATGCTCTGAGTAGCACTTCCTATACGATTGCGGTTGGAACAGCAGGCGTTGATGTCGAGGTGGACGCAGCGGTCTCGACCGTCACGATAAATATCCCAAGTGCATCATCCTCGGCTCGCGGTGTTGTTACAACAGGTGCTCAGACAATCGCTGGGGCCAAGACATTTGGTCAAGTTTTAGTGACGCCAGTTAGTGATGCTGTCGCGATCACGTCGGGGGGATTCGCTGGCCTGACGGTGAATCAGCAAGAGTGGAGAACCCCTGGCAATGCTGTTACTTCGTCGATTGATTCAGCCGGACGGCCAATGTTTCTTGGGTCGATGTCTGTGATAAGCACTTTTCATACGACCATGTGGAACAATGGGGCATTTGGTTGGGCAAGTACAGGTAGCGTGAACACAACAAGTGCGCTCGAAACAGCTTTGTTCCGCGATGGTGGGGCAGGTCTGGTAGGAGTAAGAAACGGCACGACTCCACATCGAATCCAGGTCTATAACACTTGGTCCTCAGCGGGCTCGAACTTCGAGCGAGGAGTGTGTGGTTTTGACACTAACGTATTTACGATCGGGAGCTACGCCGGTGGCACGGGAACACTCCGGGACATCAGGGTTGGCGTTACAGGGAACAAGCTGGGTTTCTATGGCACTACGGCTGTCACGCGGCAAACGACTGGCGTTTCGGCAGGAGCCTTTGTTGCGAACTCGTCTGGTATTGCAAATGATTCAGCTACGTTCGGCGGGTACACGATCGCGCAGATAGCGGCGGCATTGAGAAACTTGGGGCTATTAACATGAGCGCAGTGATTTCAATTAGCTTTCCGCACATTTCAGGTGTCGTCAGCGGGCACACTGCGTTTGTTCGCGATGAGGCCGGAGCGTTGCTGAATACCGGCGGAGATACGATTTTAGAGACTGGCAGCACTGGCGTCTGGACGTTCACGCTCTCGGAAGTTCGCGTAACAAACGCGAGCTACCTTGTGAGAATCTATAGTGGCTCAGTTGAGGTTACTGACGAACTGGTGTTTGACGGCGTGCTACATGCGGGACAGTTGCTTGTTGATAAGGTTGGAGACAGTTTCCTGTTCTCGAATCGCACGATCATTCGCGGGGTGGTAGGAGCGACTGCGCCGTCAACATCGTCATTCACGCCTTCGGGAATCTCGCCGGCCGGAAGTGTCGCCAATCAATGGAACGGCAGAGTCATTATTTTTGACAACAACACGACAACGGTTGGCCTGAGAGGGCAAGGGACAGTAATCACATCGTGCAGCGCGGCGGCACTTCCTTTGCTGACATTCGTTGCGTTGACAACAGCTCCAGTAAGTGGCGACAGTTTTTCGATAACATGAGGTGCGACACATGGAAGCGATAACTCAGTCACGAGCAGGTGTACCGTATCCAGGTCGTCGATACGGGTCGTTTGTAAAAGCTGAAGTCATTGCCCCAGATTTTCTGCACGGTACAATCCGCGTAGTTCCTCACCTTTCTGGTACGATCAGCTTTGTTCCGCACCTTTCTGGTACGATCAATGTTGATCCGCATCTATATGGCGACATCAGGATGAATCAATGAGCGAAACGCTCTTCCGCAAGAACGACAACATCATCGAATGGACGTGGCTCCAGAAGGCGACTGACGGAGCTTACGTCAACGACGGTTCTGTCACGTTCTCGTTGTACTCAGGATATTCGCTGGTTTCAGCGACTGGTGTTCGGACAGCATCTGCCGGAGCGGTGAACGCACTTGCGTTTGGTCCATCGGATATGGATTATGTGCCAGGCAGCAATGGCAAGTATCAGGGCAAACTGCCAGCGAGCCTTGCTTTGGATTTGGATCTGGAATACACAATCGAGATTAACGCCGTCGCGTCCGGACACACAGCGAGACGCTCAATTGCGGCGTCTGTCATTGATCGAACAACGTAAAGGAGAATCATCGTGGGTGTTGCCATTTCAGGACTTGCGGCGGCTTCAATTCTCAATGAGGCCGACATCTTAGAAATCGAAACGGCTGGAGTCAGTAAGAAAATCACAAAGACGCTGTTTCGGCAAAATCTGTTTATTGATCCAGCAGAGGCAGCACCAGTGTTAGGGGACGTATTAGCCCACGATGGTACGGACTTTGTCTTTATTGCTGGATCTCCTCAGACAGGGCGTTGGACGGTGATTAATCAAATTGCGTACACCGAAGCGGCCCCCGCCACGTCATCCACGATCACGTTTGCTGGCGGAGCTCCGTCTGGTGGAGTTAATCGGAAAGGCGGTGACTACTTCTCAGTCGGATTGCCGGTTCGTGTCGAGATTGGAGCAGGAGTCTTCTACTACGGAATATGCACGGCGGTCACAGACACGCTATTGACGATGTCTGGGGCGATTCTTCCAATAAGTCCAATTATCAGCCTCACTTTCGGTAAGTTAGAGATGGTGAAGCATGTGGAGATGAGTGTTCCGGCGGTGACCTACAACACGCTGGGACCGACTATTCCGTTGGTGAAAGGCTGCCTTCATCGTTGGCGAGGCGCACCCGGTCGCCTTGTGGCTTATTCGTGTTCGCATATGAATACGTCAGGAACGACTGTCGTCAATCTGAAAATGAATGGTGGAACAAACGTTTCGACCGCTGGTGTAATTCCCGCAGCAGGAACAGCAACAACTCATGGAGCTTTCGTTAACTCCGCGCTGGGTGACCTGATTCAAGCGAACCTCGCGATTGCCGACAGTCAGACGATTACCGCAGTGGTGACGACTGCTGGCGATACGGCAGACTTCCTTGTTATCTGCATGGCTTTTGTGTTGACGTAATAAATGACATCACGACGTAGCACACAAGGAGAAATCTTATGGTGGTGAAAATTTCAGACATGCCAGAAGCGTTGGTTCTCAACGAAACCGACGAAATCGAAATCGAACAGGCAGGCGTCAGTAAGAAACTCACGAAGAAACAGCTTCGGTCTTTATTGTTTAAGGCGTCTCCAGCTCCAGTGTTGGGGGACTACATATCCTACGATGGTACGGACTTTGTAGCTACTGCTCCAGTTCCTCCGTTAGAGCGTTGGACGGTGATTGACCAAATTGCGTACACTGAATCGGGTGCTATTACTTGGGATAGGGTACTATTTGATGGCGGAGCTCCGTCTGGTGGAGTCAATCGGAAAGCGAGCGACTACTTCTCAGTTGGATTGCCGGTTCGTGTCGAGATTGGAGCAGGAGTCTTCTACTACGGAATGTGTAGTGCTGTAAGTACCACGCTGTTGACTGTCTCCAATGCTATATTTCCAAGCGCTGGTTCAATTATTCCAGCCTCTCCCATCATAAGCCTTGCTTTCGGTACGTTAGAGATGGTGAAGCATGTTTCAATGGCTTTTGTCGGAACGAACTACAATACCTCCACCACGCTTGTTTTAACAAACGGTTGTCAACATCGCTGGATTGGTCCAACAGGCCATCTGGTAGAGGCTACGTGTTCGCACATGAACACTGCCTTTAATACTGTAGTGAATCTGCACATGAACGGCGGCAGTCCAGTCTTATGGTATGGCATGATTCCCGGAGCAGGAACGGCAACCACACATGGAGCTTTCAGTCCGCGTCCGATTTATCATACGGATTTTGGAACCCTGACTGCTGCGAATGCCGTGATTTCACACAATCAGACAATCACAGCAAAAACACCGGTTCGCGGCGATGCGCCCCATGTGGGCGACTTCCTCATAATCAACATGACATTCGTGGTGCCATAAAATGCCAACCCGTCGAATTGAAATCCAATTTCCGCTAAAAGGGCTCAATGAGGCTTCAGCATTATTGCGTCAAAAGGGAGGCCAAGACGGAACGCACACAGCATCTAAGTGCGATAACGTGATCGGGTATGATCCCAAAACAGGACGAAACCGAGGGGCATCGCGAGCTGGAACGCTAAAGTATTGTCCCGATCGAATCAATGGGGCTTTGGCAGGCCAGTGTCTTGTGCATGTTGTTGCCGTTGTTGAAAACGAAAGCCGTCAGACAGGTTCATTAGGAGACCCACCTGGAGGAGTGAGGGTCACGGCTTCAGGGGCTGTTCGACAATTAGGACCAAGCACAATCTTGACAACTGGAGCGAGGGTCACAACTCTTGTGGGTATTTCTGGTGGAAATGCTGCTGTAATCACCAGAACTGGAATCCAACCAATTCTCTCTGGAACCTCTGCCATGTCATCGGCAAAGACTGTCATATTTGCCGAATCATTCTTCAAGCAAATTTTTTTCTGTGACGGAGCGAACTACAAGTATTACAACGTATCAGCGAACGAAATGATTACATGGACGGCAGCGACTGGCGGCACAATGCCATCGCAGGAATCAAACGTTCAACCAATCACAAACGCCTCAAATGCAACGCCGATTGTAGTCACTATTGTTTCACATGGATTTAGTAACGGGGATCAGGTCACAATCACGGGGGTTGTTGGCAACGCGGCAACAAATGAAACGTGGGTGATTGAAAACATAACGGCCGACACCTTTGAGATAATTGGCTCAATAGGGAGCGGAGCATACGCAAGTGGTGGAAGTTGTGTTCGCCTGAGCGGATCACGATGCTCGCTGATTGCCGTCTGGGGAGGACGAATCGTACTGAGTGGGCTGGAGACTGATCCGAACAACATTTTTATGTCGGCGGTCGGTGATCCTTTCGATTTCGACTACGCTCCTGATACAGCGACGGTTCAGCAGGCGGTTGCAGGGAATGTGACTTCTGGCTACGGCAAGAATCCAGATATTGTGACAGCCCTGATTCCGTACACCGATGATGTAATGCTGATTGGAGGCTCGCATTCAATCCGCCGTCTTGTTGGCAACCCGGCTGAAGGGGGGATCAATGTCAGCGTGACCGATATTACCGGGATCGCTTTTGGTAAAGCATGGTGCCAATCGCCTGAAGGGATTGTCTATTTCTTCGGTTCACGCGGTGGGATTTATCGCATTAACCCCGAGAACGGCATTCCGAACAGACTGACGTCCATGACGATCGACGAAAGATTGTCTGACACCAATCTTAGTGAAAACATCGTAACACTGGAGTGGGATGACAGGGCGATTGCCGTCCGTGTCTACATCTCTCCTATTAACGGATCAGGGACAGTAAATTATGTCTGGGACGTAAGAAACGAAGCATGGTGGCCATTCACGTATGCGAACTCAGATCACAATCCTTTTTCCGTCCATCTGTTGGCCGGAAACACGGCTGCGGATCGCAGTATTCTGGAATACGGACAGGATGGCTATGTTCGGTTTATTGACGTGGATTCAAATACTGATGATGGAAACGCAATCGAGAGCTTTGTCTACATTGGGCCATTCAGTGGCATGATGCTGGTTGAACTCTATGCCACGCTGAGTGAAAGCAGTGATAGCGTGACGTGGGCAATATGCAGTGCGTCAAGCATGGAGCGAGCATTGGATATTGCGCCGAGAATCACTGGGCGAATCAAAGGCGGCCGTAACGCATGTCAGTGGCCTCGCGGATTCATAGAACATGGATACCTGCGGTTGTCTTCATCTGGACCATGGGCAATGGAGCAACTGACGATTGGCGTTGAGCAGGCGACCGAGACAATGCAAAGAATCATGCGGAGCACGCCATGAGCCTGTCAGTCGGTTTGGGAAAAATCATAAACGATCCAGAAGCGACTCTTCGAACACGAAGAGCCCTTGGCGCATTATCAACGCCAGGGCTTCTTGTTCTCGACACCGGAATCACGATTGATAGCGACGGGCGACTGGTCTTACGACTGAAATCCACTGGTGGATTGACGCAGGACGAAACTGGGTTGTCAGTTTTTTCAGGGAAAGGAACAGCAAGTTTGTCATTCGCCAGGAATGGCACTGTTCAAAACCTTACGATAACTGTGACCGGGGCACTATCTGGAGACAATGTGATCGTATCTCCAGTTGAAGCCCCAGCCACTGGTATTATTTCATGGTCAGGATACGTGTCTGCTGATAATACGGTTACCATCAGGGTAGCGACAGCAAACGTTGGCGGCAGTGATGTGCGATTTTGGCGAGCAGTAGTTATTCGTTATTGACTCAAGGCAAGGATACACGCAAATGGCAAGAAATAATTTTAATGTCCCAACGCCAGCGGGTTACGAGCGTGTGACATTTCCGGGCGGTATGAGCGGGACTTTCGTGCCATCATTGCCAAAACCGCCACAGGCTGGACCAATGAGCCCGTCTGGATCATTGCCTTCGTTCAATCAGGCTGGACCAACAGCCATGAGAGATTTCGGATCACCGGGCGTTGAGGCTCAGCGAATGTATTCAGGGCAACAAGACGCGGCCAGATTCAATGCGGCATCCGCAGGTTACGACCAGCAAATCCTTAACTCGCGGTCTCGTGGCGACCAAGGCTACCAACAGCTTTCAAACAATTACGACGCTGTCACTGCGGATGCCAGTGCGACTCGCGATCGCAACATGGCGAGAGTCGATCTCTACGGAAACTCAATGCGAGATGACTTGAATCGGCAGAACACCCAGAGACTGGCAGCGTCGTCTCAGTCCGCAATCATGCGTGGGCTGGGAAACACAACGATCCATGATTCTCTGCAGCGCGGGACGAATTTTGATAACACTCGCCAGCTATTGAGTCTTGAAGATCAGTTGTTGCAGAATCGCATCTCGACAGACGCAAGCCTGAGCGCGGCCTACCAGAACACTTTACAAAACCGTGCGACTGGACTCGCGTCTCAGTGGAATCAGAACACCACAAACGAGAACGATTTGGCAGGCAGGCGATTGAGCTTTCTTCAACAAGGTGTCCAATCCAGCGGTCCATCATCTATGGACGTTTCGAATGTTTACGCGCAGGAAAAACAATTGGGTTTCCAGAGGGAGGATTTGACGCAACGGGGCGAACTACAAAGGGATCAGTTGGTATTCCAGAGGGAGGAGTTGGCGCAACAGGGCGCACTACAAAGGGAGCAGTTGGCATTCCAGCAAAGGCAAGCAGAACTGAATTACTCGGCGAGCGTGCCTGCTAGGTTCAGGCTTATTAATGGTCAAGTGCAAAAATCCACTAACAACGGGGCATCATGGGCTGTTGACACTGACCGACCATCACGCGGCTCTCACGATCTTGTATACCGTCGTTGATAACAGAAATCAGTAACGAAGCCAATCGCGATTGCGTCCCGGTCTTCTAACACTCAGTACAGGCGTCGTTCTCATGGTCCAATACAAATCTCGTCATCCGTATGGAACAGACACGTACAATCGAGCGCCATCATTTGGCCGCAGTCAGGGGGGTACGCAAGCAGAACAAGACGAACTGGAAAAACGGAGATTAGAGGAGGAGAGATATCGAGAGGCCCAAAACAGATACATCGCGGTCCTTAATAAAAACCGTGAAGACATTACCCAAAAAAGTCTCGTCAAACAAAAAGGTGGTATTGAATCCGCCCTCGCCGCACAGCAGCAAGCGGCAACTGCAAGGCGTGATCAACAGCAGCAATTGTACGGACAACAGAACACGAACCAGCGTGCCGGCATTGCTGCGGACGCTTCAGCACAACAGTTCGGACAGCAAACTCAACGCGATCAGCAGCAGCAAAAAGATCTGCTGAGGCGTGATGCCTCGCAATTCGGATATTCGACGCAGCGCGATCGAGCACAGCAGCAAGATCAGTTGCAACGCGATCAGCAGCAGTTCGGATACCAAACGCAACGCGATCAGCAGCAGTTCGGATACCAAACTCAGCGCGATCGAGCACAACAGCAAGATCAGTTGCAACGCGATGCCTCGCAGTTCGGGTATTCAACGCAGCGCGATCAACAGCAGTTCGGATACCAAACGCAGCGCGATCAGCAACAGCAGCAGGATCTTCTGCAACGCGATGCCTCGCAGTTCGGGTATTCAACTCAGCGCGATCAGCAACAGTTCGGTCAGCAAACACAGCGCGACGAAATACAGCAAGGATACACGCAGCAGAACGCGACCCAGAGGGAAACGTTCGGCGTGTCTGAGCGATGGAACGAACAGATTCAGCAGGCCCGCAACGCTGGAATGGATTTCAGCGAGTCACAACAGAAAGAAATGAAAACGCTGGATGAGTCGTTTCAGAAAAACGTGATGAATGGCCCGTTTGACGAAGGGCTGAAGCAGCAAGCAATGCTGGAGCATCAGAGAAAACTCTCGGCGATTATCCCCAATGAAAGGGTTCAGAGTTCGCAGGATGGCTTTGACGGATCATTGGTAACGCACAAAAAAACTGGAGCCGAGTTTATCGTCAGCCTTGATTCGCGAGGATTCCGGACATATGAGCCACTCTCTTCCGGCCAGGGGAAGGCGGCTCCGACAACACAGGAGCTCGCTTCGAAACAGCGAAAAGGGGCACTCGACAGAGAGATCGCCATGCAGAAATTACGGGACAAGCTTGGAGCAAAGACGGACCCTGAAACCGGCGAGCCTGTTTACAAAAACACGGATGATCTCGACAAAGCGGCAATGGACGAATTTGCCCCACATGAACATTACTTCCGAGAGGAAGAAGGTCTTCCGCCACAAAAACTGTATCAACAGGAAATAGACCGAGAGAAGCTGAAGCAGCAACAGCAACAACCACAGCAACAGCCTTTTCAGCCGCAAGGCCCGATTGATCCACGAGGCAATGAGCAATGGCAAATAGCGCCACAGCAAATGCCAGCGGGACAAGCATCGGCGAAACCACCTGTATTGTCTGCGAGGTCGCCATTGCCAGCAGAAGTTGGTAAAACGCTGAGCGGTCTTCCCGGCGGAAAGCAGTTGCAGGCACTGCGAGAGAAGCACAGCTCAACATCGACAATGGATCAGACTGTGCGGATGGCGGCGGATATCGTGATCAATTCTGTTATGACAAAAGACACCAGTGATCCTGATCTTGCTGAAGCAGAAGAGATTCTTAAAAAAGCTGGGTACAAGATAGGTAATTGAAATGGCTGATGGGTATCAACGATACGGTCCAATTACGACAGCAGAAGAAATCCAGAGACAAAAAGCAATAAAAGATGCTGAAGAGTCTGCGCGTCAAAATGCTGCGCGAAAGGAACAGCAGCAGAAGTACCAAGACGAAATCGACAAACGAAAAAACGCTCTGATCAACGAAGCAAAACAGCAAGATGCTTCGAAGGGTGAAGATCCTGGATCTGTTGAGGGGAGACAAAACCGGAAAGAGCTTCTGAGGAAGGGGCCGCAGTTTGAAAAACAGAAGCCTGCTCCGTCAACCGTAAAAGTTGACGGCATCGAAAAACCTATCGACGAAGCAATCGCAGACATCCCCGCGCGGATGGAATTCGAGAACGCCGTTGCTTCCAGTCCCCTCAGGCAACGAGCACTTGCACGCACTCGCACGGAAGAACTGATCTCCGAAGGCGTTGATTCCACCAAAGCTGCTGAGCAGGCACGGACAGAGCAAGAACAACGACAGGCGTCATTCGATAAGGGACGCGAAAACATTCGCAAAGAGCCATCGAACCTCGGCAAAGAAACGCGAGCGTTCATGGAGCGATCAACGCTTGGCTTTGTTGCTCCATTCTCCCGAATGGCTTCGCCTCTCGTTAAAAAACTGGGCTATGGCGACGTGGCAACACAGGCTGCTGACCAAGCTGAGGCACAAGCGGCCGGCGCTGAGTCTGAAATGGCTCAACACCGCGACGAAAAATATGCACATCCTGAAATTTCCAAGGCTTTTGCAGGAGTTGCAGAAAACGTAGCACAAATGTTGCCCGGCATTGCAGCGTCAATGATTGGCACTCCGGCTGTTGGTATGGCCGTAATGGCTGGCCAGTTCGGGAGCCAGGAATACAGCCGAGCGGAGTACGAAGGTAAAGAAGCTGGACTCGCCGGCGATGAGTTGACAAGGTATGCAGCAATTCAGGGAGGAATTGAAGCATCCATCATGCCGATAATGAGCAAGATCCCAGGGCTTGGCGGTATTGAAAGTCGTGTGATGAGACAGGCGATTGCGAACAAGATCGCATCTAGCCCGGCATCCATGAAAGCATTGGCCAGTGGTGCCAAGTCGCTGGCTAAAGACACGTCCGCCGAATTGGTTGAAGAGGTATTGACGGAAGTCCTGCACGGCTATGCAACTGAGAAAATGCTGAACCAGGATGTCGATTACAAAGCAGTGCTGAAAGACACTGTCTTGCAAACGATGTTAATGATGGGGACGATGGAAGGCGCTCGACAGGTAGGACGTTTGGCGTCAAGTGGTAATCAGCGACTGCCTGTCCTCCCAGAAGATCAGCAGAAATCAGACGACGGTGAAATCCAGCAAATCCCGATCGATGAAATGCTGCGACGTCGAGACGAGCAGCAAGGAGCAACAGACTCGCCAGATACGTCCACCACGCCTGTTCGACCAGCAGTGGATGCGTTCATCAAGAAGCCATCTAAACAAAACTACGACGCTGCTATTGCCGATGGAATGCCGCCAGTTGACAACCCGAACCGTGCGAATCGTCAGAAACTTGCAGACAACCTGAACAACCCCGATCCGTTGGGAATGCGAAAGCCTGAGCTCGATCCAGCGCCTGCTCCGCAAGAAGACATGTCAGGCAATGTGCCTGATGATGTAGAGGATAGAATCTTTAACCGATTGAAAGCTCAAAATGAAAAGCTCACCGAAGCACCCGAAGGGGACGAAGTCGCCCAAGAACCCGAAGTCGCCACCCAAGACCCCGAAGTCGGGGTATTAAAGACCGACGCTGCTGCTCCCATGGTGGATTCCGCCATGGGGCAGGTTGCTTCTCCAGACGCAATCGCTCCGCAGGAGGATGCGACATCGCCAGAAGCCACTGCAGACACGCCACGTCGCGGCGTTGTCGGCGACATGCTGTCATCGGATGAAGTCGTGCAAACGTCTTCAGGGCGACCAACAACCCCTTTCCCGAAGGTCAGCACTGGAACCGAAGGCAAGACAGGCATGACTCTTCGCATGACTTTTCGGCGTGCGGAGACTTGGCTGCAGTCAAATGCACTTAAGGAAGCGGAATCACGAGGCGACGATTTCAACGCCACCATATTCCGTGGCGAGAAGCCTGGCAAGATGTCAAAGGCGACCAAGGATTCAATGGAGGAATACCTGTTCGGCGAGCAGCCAGCGGTTGTTCCAAGCATCCTGAAGCCGTTGGTGAAGCCTGAAATACCGGCAGTTGATGACGAGAGCACTTCGGCAGCAGTGGGCGATTGGGCAGAAAGCAAGTCAACAGACGGGAACGTAGTCTTTTCTTCTCCAGACGCAATCGCTCCGGCAGATCAGGCTACTCCACCACTTACGTCAGAGCTTCCAACAGAAGTTGGCCAAGTTTATATCGCAAATATGCGTAGCGGCCAAAAGTTTGCTGTGCGAAGTTCTGATCAGCCGCGAGGCGGTGGCGATATGCTGTTTGATACCGAGCAGCAAGCAAGAGAAGAATCCCCGAAGATCAAACAACAGTACGAAGATGAAATTGCAAGAAAGGCTGGATTCGATAAGGCTGATGCCGACAAGGCCGAAGCAGACGCAGCAAAGCCAAAGTTGACACTTCAAGAGGCGAGCAAAGCAGCAAGGTTCAAAAAGACACTCGATCAGAAGGTGAACTATACAGGGTCAGTCGGAGGAAAGAGTGAAGTTATCACTCGTCGCGATCTAGTAGACCGCCAACTCACAGAAGGGCGAAAGCCTGTTGTCTCAGAAGACGATGATACAGCAGCGGTCAATAAGGCTACACGGCAATTAGGCTCTTTGCGAAAGCAAAAGTGGGGTATCTCAGCAAACGAAAACCACCCGGATGCAATCAAAGCCAAGGAATACCGTGAGATCATTGCCAATCCACCGAAAATCAAGTCGTATTCAATGGACGACGCGGACGGCAATGGAAGGGTGTTGACAAAAGCAGAATACGAATACGCGATATCAAAGAGCGATCAAACACCAGCACAAGGAACAGCAGATGTCATCGAATCGCCGGATCTGCGTTTAGAGAAGCGAAGAGAAGCGGACGCGGAGAAACGCAAACAGTCCATCAAGGACGGCGGATTCAATGTTGGCGACCGCTTGACGCAGGCCGTGACTGGTCGGACAGGCGTGTTGGATGGGATCAGCGAGAATTCGGGAACCATCAGCGTGCGGTTCGACGCCGATGGAAGCGTGCTTTCCGGGACAGACGTCTCCGGATTCGAGCGGACGCCGGAACCCAAAACAAAGCCTGCACAAACATGGACGCCAAAGCCAGAGGGCGTGGTTCGTGTAGTTCACGTCTCGTCTAAGGAAATGACCAAAGGCATCCGCGACAACGGGTTGAATTACGCCAAACAGGGGATGCTGCAGAGTACGGCGCGAGTGGTGGACGATGAGTCCGGAATGGAAACGGACGATCCGAGATACAGGGCCGGTGTCGCAAACGTCTTTGACATACCTGCCAGCGAATATCGCCAGCATGATGACGTCACCAAATCGCCAGGCGTTCTTCCGGCGAAGTACCTTGTTTCTCAGATCCCGATCAAGGACGGCAAGCCGGTTCCACCGAAGGCAGGAAAATCGAAGCCTGAGCCTAAAACAGAGCCGTTTCCGGTTGTTGAACAAAAGGCCAAGGCAGAAAAGCCATCGGCTATTGAGCACGACAGGCTTTACGGCGAACTGCAGCCACTCTACCGCGATCCAAAACACAAGGCTGGCGACAGAGATCACATGGCGAGGATTAAAGATCTGGAAGAACAGGTCGAATTCCACAAGCCAGCGGCAGTGGCAAGGGCACAATCTGAGATTGATCAGGAGAACAAGGCTAAGGCGAGCGAGCCTGAACCATCTCAAGAGGATCTTATGGAGCAAATGCTTCGCGAGGAACTGCTTGGCCAAAAGCCAGCGCAGGAGCCAAAGGCGACAGCCCTAAACCTAGACGACAAGGTTCAGATTATTTCCAGTGGCGAAACCGGGACTGTTCAGGGCATACAGATCAGCCGTGGAATTCTTGTCAACAGTAAGTGGTTTCCAGCAGAAGACGTGAGGCCATCGAACCACAAAGACGCCATTGATCTTTTGGTAGAACAGTTGACTCCAAAAAATAAGGGTAAAGCAAAGACGCGGAAACCAAAGACTCCAAAGCCATCCGGGGCAATCGACATGATTGAATCGCCGGGGGCAAGATCTCAGAGGAAAAAGGACGAAGCAAAGTCGCGATCAGAGCAGACTAAGAAAGAGCTGGACGATGCCGCTGACGACTTTGGAAAGGCGTTTGGCTTTACAGCACCAATGGGTCTTACTCGCGAACAGATGCGAGCCTCCGCGCGACTGGTAAAGGCTGCGCTGGATCATGGCGTGGCGAAGTTCGACGAGTTTGTTGCGTTTGTGGCGAATAAGTTTGGAAACGAGATCACGCTGAATGCTGCAGAAGGAATCGAGCTGGCATGGCGGACGTTAAAGCGGTTGCCGGAGTATTCCGGAATCGATGACGCAGGAAGCGTGGCTGACGTACTCACTTCAAGAAAGGTATCTACCGATGGAACAAGCGACCAAGGTGAAGCCTCATCAGACGAGGGCATGGGCGGAGAGTCTGGAGAATCTGGAACAACACTGGCCCCGGAAGCTGGAAGCACTTCTAAAGACGGGGAAGCTGAAGCAGGAACTAGACCAAACAGCGATTCGCTACCTGGAGGAACTGACAGCACTTCGGAAACAGAATCCGAAGGAACCGGAACTAGCACTGAGGGAACTGGCACAGAGCAGAGTTCTGGAGCAAAACCAAAGCCCGGACGAAAACCCTCTAACCGAGGAAGCCGAAAGCCAGCTAAGACAGTTTCGGGAACAATGGCAGGTCCGCGAAACCTGAAGATCCAGCCCGGCGATACGATTGCGCCAAATGGGCTCATTACGAAACTGAAGGCCAACATCGCAGCCATCACACTCCTGAAGGAAATTCAGAAAGACAATCGGCAAGCCACAGCGGCGGAGCAACAAGTTCTGATGCGGTACACAGGCTGGGGATCACTTCAGCATGTGTTCGACGAGAACAAGGGCAAGGAATTCATTGAGCGTCCAGGACTTCTGGATCAATATGACGAGTGGTACAAAAAAGCCCGGATGTACCAAAAGAAGGGCGAATACTCGACAATCATTGAAATTCGGAACCGTGTTGAGGCATGGGAAAAACAATGGGGCGAATCGTATCGGTTCTTGAAAGAGACTTTAACGCCGAACGAGTGGAAGAAAGCAAAGGCCAGTGTTCTCAATGCACACTTCACCAGCCGCGACGTCATCACCAACGGAATCTGGGGCGCTCTTGAACAAATGGGCGTCACTGGCGGTAGGTTCATGGAGCCGTCTGCCGGTATCGGTAGTCTGATCGGGTTGATGCCAGAGAGTATTTCCAACAACTCTGAAGTAATTGCGATCGAACTCGATTCGTTGACTGGTGAGATGGTCAAACAGTTGTATCCAGATGCTGATGTTCATGTGAAGGGGTTCGAGGAAGTTCCAATCCCAGCGGGAACCATCGACATTGCTGCGACGAACGTGCCTTTCCACCAGATCGGGCCGGCAGACGCAAAGACTCGCTACGGCCGCGAGATGAACCTCCACAACTATTTCATTGCGAGAATGCTGGACTCACTACGTCCAGGTGGACTGGCGGCAGTAATCTCAACTCACTTCACGATGGATGCGAATCCTGAAGACCGGGCGCTGTTGGCGAGCAAGGCGGATTTGGTTGGGGCGATTCGACTTCCAAACACTGCGTTCAAGGCAAACGCTGGCACTGAAGTGACGACAGACATCATGTTCTTCCGCAAGCCTGACGGTTCCTCGTTCAAGGGTGCGTCATGGCAGAATCTTTCGTCCGTCGGGACGTACACGTACAAAGCCAAGAAAACGAAGAATGGACCGTTTGTTGATAAAGAGGGAAACATCACGGTCAATGAGTATTTCGCCGCGCATCCTGAAATGGTGATAGGCACACACTCCATGGAGGGCAAGCAGTATTCTGATACGGAATACACGGTGATGCCAGTTGAGGGCGCAAGCCTCGCCGATCAACTTCAGAAGGCTGTCAAGAATCTTCCTGCCGGCATAGCAACAGTAGACAACGCTCCGCTGATGCCATCACTCGACACAGGGACAAGTGGTGTTGAGGGCAGGATCGAGTTTCGCGGCGGAAAACTTCAGGAGTTATCCAAAGGCGAGTGGGTATCCCCGTCATGGCTGAAAGACGCCGTGCTGCTGACGAAGGATGGAAAGCCGCGAAAGCTGAAAGATGACACCAAGGCGGATAAAATCGCGAACGCCATGAGGCAGGGGATTTCCTATACGAAGGTTCGAAATGCCTATGAGATTCATCTGGCAAACATGCGTAACGATAACGCAACGCAGGATGAGTACAAACAGTCACAGAAGGCGCTCAATGTCGCCTACGATGCCTACAGGCTGGCGCACGGTGCCCTGAATCACAAAGACAGCCACTGGCTTCATCGCGATCCGGGTTTCTTCTTCACGTCTGGCATTGAAAACGATGTTGAAATCATTGAGAACGGTGTTCTGTCGAAGGGGTATGTCAAGGCTGACGTGTTCAGAGAGAGAACAGTCAACCCGGACGCAGCTCCAACGACGGCCGACACAACTGAAGACGCTATCAAAATGAGTTTGGCCTGGCGAGGTGCAATTAATCTTCCGTGGATGTCCAAACTGACTGGAACATCTGAAGAGGATCTTGAAGCCGAGTTACTGGACTCCGGTACTGTCTTACTTGATCCCGAAACGAGTCTCCTGGAACCAGCAGACACTTATCTTTCTGGAAACGTGCAGGCGAAACTAAGAACGGCAGAACGGTCGGTAGCCGAGGGGGACAGCAGGTTTGAACGGAATGTCGAACTCTTGAAGATGGTTCAGCCACCGAAGATGACGATCGACTCAATCACACCGAGTCTTGGTCAGGCATGGGTTCCCATTGAAGTAGTGAATCGTTGGTTAACGGATGTTCTGAAACTGGACGGTTCAACAGCCAGATATAACGCCAAAGTGGATATCTGGAGCGTTCGCACAGAGGGTATTCCACGGGATGTTCAGAACGAATGGGGCACGCTTGGGATGCACTTATCCGACTTGCTTCCAAAGACGCTGAACGGCTCGACGATCCGTGTTACGAAGGCGGACCCAAACGACCATAAGAAAAGAGTTCCTGATGAGGCTCAAACGCAGGCAGCGCAGATCAAAGCTGAAAAAATGCGTGATTCATTTCAAGCGTGGTCTAAGTCTAACGAAGAGACCATACCCCTGATCGAACAGGCGTTCAACGAGCAAAAGAACTTCTACGTCAAACCACAATACAACGGAGAACACCTGACGTTTCCGGGGATGTCTGATTTGTGGCTCAAGCGAATGCGGCCTTACCAGAAGAACACGATCTGGCGGGCAATCCGTGAAGGACGTGGCATGATCGCGCACGGCGTAGGCGCTGGAAAGACGGCTGAGTTGATCGCGATCGCCATGGAGATGAAGCGACTGGGAACAACAACGAAGCCTTTGATTGTCGTGCAGAACTCAACGCTCGGTCAATTCGCGAGGACGTTCACGGAAGTGTACCCGGCTGCCAAAGTGCTGGTTGCAGGCAAAAACGATCTGAATCCAGAAAACCGCGCAAAGTTCATGGCTCGCATCGCGACTGGAAACTGGGACGCGATCGTGATGGCGAAATCAACGTTCAACATGAAACTACCGAATGACCCAGCGCTTGAGCAGGAGATGGTTGAAGGTTTGATCGCAGAACTCGAAGCCGTAATGCTTGAAGCTCAACTGGAAGACGGGGCTGGATCACCATCAGTCAAGGCTATTCAGCAGCAGATCAAATCCCTCGTAAAGCGATTGGATAAAATCATAAAAAGCGTCAATGCGAGAACGGACAGTGACGTGTACTTCGAGCAGATGGGAGTCGATTCCTTGTTTCTGGATGAGGCACACGACTATAAGAAACCGCCATTCGTCACGAAGCTCGATCGATCCATCAAAGGTCTGTCAACCGACGTCTCTGGACGGGCATTGTCGGCGCTGATCAAAATGCGATTTATTCAGAACGGCAATAAGGGCCGCAATACATTCATGGCGACGGGAACACCGATCACAAACACGCTCGGTGAATCGTGGCTTCTGATGAACATGGTTGCTCCTGACGTCGTTAAAGAATTTGGAGTAACGACGTTCGATCAGTTCGTAGCGACATTCGCAAAAGTCATGAGTTCGCTTGAACAAAACTCTGCCGGAAAACTGCAGCGAAAAACACGATTGGCAAAGTTTAAGAACGGCCACCAGCTTGCGCAGTTCATTCAGTCCGGATGGGATATTCTGCTTGGCGATGAGTTGCACGGCAAGATTAGAGAGTACGGCGGCGGTAAAGTCCCCACGATGGAGGGCGGCAAAGAAACTCTGGTGATGGTCGATAGGTCCGCAGCGTTCGATGATTTTGGAAAGTTTTTCATTGATCTGTACGATGCCTACAAAGGGCTGCAGGGTGAAGACAAACGAACGTACTCATGGGTTCCTGTGACGATTTATGGTGCTGCGAAAGCCGCTGCCATCGACGTGCGTCTGGTGGATGCTTCTGCGCCTGATGATCCTGGCAGCAAGCTCAACAAAATGGTTGAAGGCGTTTACCAGAACTACAAGGATGGCACTGGCGTAACACTGAAGGTTGGCGATCAGGAGTTGACAGGGCAGAACCTGACGCAGTTAATCTTTTCGGACACATCGGGCCGGACAGATATTTCCAAGCTGAGAGACTTTGCCCGCGGTGAAGGTGTCACGCTCGAAATTGATGAGAGCGACGATTCCGACGACGATTCAGATGATGACTCAGACAGCGATTCGGATGGCGACACTCCAGTTGCAGCCGTGAAGACGACAAAGAAGAAAGACCGTTGGTTATACAACGAGATCAAACGCAAGCTGATTGAGAAAGGCGTCCCAAAGGATCAGGTCCAGATAATCAATGACCATAACGGCACGCCAGAAAAACTACTTGCGTTTCAGGACAGCGTCAACGCTGGTGAGGTTCGAATTGTCATCGGGCATTCTGACACTCTCGGAACCGGAATTAATGTTCAGCAGCGACTGAAAGCCATTTGGGAACTCGATATTCCGATGGTTCCGTCAAAGCGTGAACAGCGCCTTGGGAGAATGATCAGGTCAGGAAACCTGAATGAGACGGTGCAGGCGTTCGTGATGGCGATGCAACGCTCGCTCGACGGCACGTTGATGTCTATGAATCTACGCAAGGCGAAAGCGTCAGAACAAGCACTGTCAGGTAAAGCAGGCGCTGAATTTGACGATCCGTATAGCGAGTCGCTGATGTCAATGGCCGACATGGAAGCGGCCATGAATGATGATCCAATGTTCTACCGTCAACGCGAACTGGAATTCCAGATTCGTTCATTGCGTCTTGAAGCAGAGGCGCTGGATCAGCAACGATCGCGAGAACGGTTCAGACTTCGCGGCAGTGAATATGACATTGAACGAGCTAATGCAACCAATGTGAGCCAAGCCGCGCTGGCAGATAAACTTGAAGTGTCTTTCAATTCTGATGGCCCAATAATTGTTGACGGCAAGAAGTTGGCCACAATTGCTGAGGCTGACAAGTCGCTGAAAGAAAAGTTTAATGCTGAAAGTGAAAGGATCAGCATAGCGACTCGGGATAGCAAGATTAAAGCGTTTTCAGGATTCCCTGAATCTGATCACTATGCCACTGATGCTGATTATGGTTCTGTGCAATTCAATCTGTACTACGGCGAGCGTCCTAAAGTCGTGCAGGACGACAAAGGGAACCCTTCTGTAAAGTGGACAGCATCGTCCGGCACTGTCATTACGATGGACGGCAAACAGATTGATAAGACCAAAGAAACGAAGTTCTCTTCGCTGGTTGACATCATATTGGCACTATCCTCAGACCTGCGACGCCAAATTACATTAAGAAAGAAAACAATTGCGTCGGGCACAGCCGAGAATGTGAAGCTCACAGAGTTTCTCGCCAAGCCATCTGAGACACAGATCGAGCTTGATAATCTGGAATCGCAACTGGCTCAAGTTAACCAGATGATGTTCCAGCGAGATAACCCGACAGCAACACCGCCTGCAGCGACGCCGGACCCTGCGACGGAAGCAGATTCAGAGCCAGTCGAAACGCCAGTCGAGTCCGAGCTGCGGAAGTCTGCCCGTGAAGCAAAAGAAGCGGTCGATGCTCAAAAAGCAGAGAACGCAAAGCAAAACGCGATCATCTTGGCCGAACTCCGAAAGCCGACGGCTGGTTCCGGCTTGCCGATTTCTGACGAGCTTGCACGCGCTGTTGCGAAACGAATGATCGGCACAATCAAGCTGGGTGTCAAAACGTTCGAGGCGATGATAAAGGAACTGCGTGCAAGTCTTGGTGACGCATCGGTCAATTCGATCCGGGCGAACCTGATCGACACATGGAACTTCTTTGGAGACGAGTTTAGTCTTGAAGACGAAGGCACCGACGCCAGTTTCGATGCCGCGATGAAAGATGAATTGCCGCCGGCCGTAGACGAAGAGGATGATGATCAGGAAAAGCAGTTCTCCACGAAGAACGCCTTCAGTGCTCAACGTCGCGTTGAACTCGGTATGCCGGAACGCGATCCTGTAATCAAACAGGGTCGAGCGGAAAGCGTGAAGCTGGCTGCGGAGATCGGTAAAACTGAATATGGTCGAGTTCGAATCGATAAGCTGATTCGCGAGCTGGTTGATAGCCCCAGATCCGCGACTACTCTGGAAAACGACCTACTGAACTTCCGTAACGCTGAACTCAGCAACATGCTCGAAGATGAATTACGCGGCCAGATCGATGCTGCGAATAGTGGCGACGATGTCAAAGAAGCGATTCACGAAAGAGAAGCCTCACTAAAGAGGATTGAAGCCGAAACCCTGATTTATGTGATGGAAACGAGCGGGACAGATGCAGGACGGAACCTGCAAGCCCGAAAAGCTGTTATCGAACGGGACTACTCGCTTGCACGTTCTGTTCTTCTGTTTGAAGCCGCCCACAAACGAAAGGCGAACAGCAAAGAACTGGAGGCAATGAAGAGTGACGTTGATGAATTGGCAGCAAAGGTTAAAGACCTCGAAAAGCTGCTGGCCGAAGAGGAATCTAAAAGCACTGAGCTTCAGGACGAACTCAAAAAAGCACATGACGCAGCGGTTGCAAAGACGACTGCGAAAAAGCCAGCATCGCCGAAAAGCGTTCAAACGGCCGCAGATAAACGCCTTGCCGAAGCCTGGAAGCCGTTCCAGAAAGCCAACACGTTTTTCTCTATAGAAGGCGCTGCTAAAATGCTTCCCGAGTTCATTGAACTCGCTGGGGCACATATCGAAAAAGGCGTCGAGAGCTTCAGTACCTTCGTTGATAGATTATCAAAGCATTTTGGGAAGAAGCCAAACCCTGAGAACATCCCTGTTTTGCAGGAAGCATGGGATACGGCATTTGCAGCGAGGGGCCCGGCCAACATCAGCAGAATTACCGACAAAATCGACAGCGTCGTTCCGGACACTATCGGTAAGGCGGCGAGGGATCTTCACGCATACGTCATTGAACGCGACAGTCTCGACGCTTCAGCGGCCGGACGTGAAGCGGCAGTTGATGCTGTCCATGAGATTCTGATGCGTTTTCTCCCTGACATCACCATCGAAGAGACAGCTAGAGCCATGTCCGGAATCGGCATCTACTCTGAACTCTCAGAGGATGAAATCGACGTTATTCGACGCGACCAGAAAGCACAGCTTCTCCTGCTGGAGCAACTCAAGGGATGGGAGCAGGCAGCAATCGACGAAGCAAATGAGCCGGGAACAGGGAAACCGCCACTGGCTACAGGACAAGAGCGAGCGCCGTCCAGTGATGAGCAAAGACTGATTCGCAGGAATGTCACTGCTGCCAAGAAAGCGTCAGGGATATCAACGCAAACCGAAGGCCAGCTTAAATCCGCACTCGACGCGGCGAAGACTGGCGTAAGGAATAGAATCGCGGATCTTGATAACGCGATAAAGACACGAACGAAAATCATCGGCAGCAAAACTACCCTCAAGACAGACGCTGAGCTCACCAAACTGCGAGAAGATCGTGATGCTCTCCAAAAGCGTTACAACGCCGCGTTCGGGAAAAACGAACTCAGCGACGAGCAGCGACTGAATCTCGCGGAGAAGGCGCTGGACCGTGCCATCACCCAGATGGAAGCGGACAACGATGCAGGCAAACTGTACAAGGACGATCCAAAGCCGCGTGTCACATCGCCAGCAATCGAAGCCAAGCGGGCGACGCTGGATGCACTGAAGGCAAGCCGTGAAGAACTGCGATTAAATTCAGGAGAAGCTCAGGTTCGTTCTGACGCAGCCTACGAGAGGACGCTAACGAAACGATTGGCAGAACTTACTCGCCGCCTGGCTGATGGCGACGTCATGCCGGCCGCAAAGAAGCCAGAGAGAACTCTGACTAAAACCATGCTGATCGAGATGAAGCAAATCGACGACATGCAGAACAGGATGTCGAAGACACGCAAGGCATGGATATTCAAGAACCGGAACGCCGTTTACAAATTACTGGTAAAAGGGCCAATTGCCGCTCTTAACATGTGGCGCAAGGGATTGACGACCATCGACCAGTCACTGATCGGGCGTCAGGGATACTTGCTTGGAATCACGCATCCGATTCTGTACGCAAAAGCGGCACAAAAGGCGTTTGCGTCCAATCCACTTAAAGCAAAAAGCATCTTCCCGAGCGAACAAGACGTATTCGACACGGAGGCTGAATTGAATTCCGACCCGCAATGGGTTCGGATGGAAAAGATTGCCAAGCTGGCGGTTACAAGCATTGGCGATGGAATGAAAAGTGAAGAGGGGAATCTTGACCAGACAGAGTGGTTCAATAATCTATGGGGTGTTGGTGGCGCTGAAAGAGCAGGTTCTGCGTTCATCAATACGCAACGGCGTCTTGTCTTCCGCGAACTTGTCAGCAAGTTTGCAACATCGCGCGAAGGCGAAGGCTTGTCTATCTCGAATGCCGAGCTTCGGATTATCGCAAATATAGTGAATGTCGGCAGCGGACGGGGGAGTCTCGGGAGATACATGAATGCCCTTGAAGCTGCGACGGCGGTCTTATTCTCGCCTCGCTGGTGGATGAGTAGACTGCAATGGTGGTCAGGCCAGCCGGTTTGGCACAATTCAACGTGGTTTCGCGGCGAAGGCGCATCATGGGCAGTGCGGCGACTGGCTGCTAAAGAGTGGGGCAAGCAAGCCGCCGCACAGATGGCAGTCATGAGCTTCGTTGTTGCTGGTCTGACTGCAGCTTTTGGCCCCCCCGGCGATGATGAAGAATGGGACCACGAAACCGACTGGAGAAGCCTGAACTTCGGAAGCATTCGAATCGGGAATTCACATATCGACATGACCGCAGGACTGGGGCAGCATTTATCATTTCTCATAAGAATGATAAGCGGACAGCAAAAAGACCGATGGGAAACTAGGGACATAGACCGGCTTGGAGTATTTGGCCGCTACTTTAGAGGAAAACTCGCGCCAGCTACATCTGCCGTTGTGGACCTTGCTGTAAGAGAAACAATGATGGGCGAAGATGTCGCAACCCGGAAATGGTTACTTAAACGCATCACGCCTCTCATTGGACAGGACGTCCGCAAGGCGATCGAAGAAGAGGGAGTTGAGTTAGGATCAGTTCTTTCAATGATGATGTTCTTTGGGCTCAGCGCACGAACGTATGAGGCCAGGACGAACAAACGCAGCGACGCGGCGAATGAAGTGCGAGTTCTGAAGCATCAGGGCCAAAAAGAAAAGATCCAGCAGGTTCTCTTGAAACACCTTGAGTACGCGGCGGCCGCCGAGGCGACGGAAAAGCTGAGGACCGCGCTTCCTGACGAACAGGCAGGGTTGCAGAAAGTGATTGACGGCGAGGACTCGCCGGAACTTTCGGACGCGATTCAAAAGGAAATGTATGACATCGTCCTGAATGCCTCAGGGCGAGTCATGGGCGAAAAGAAGCCGCATGAGAAAAGGGAATTTTCAGGCAGCGAGGACAAAGGCCGCATGGTGTCACGCTCGCTGGTTCCGGAAATAATCCCGAACGTTGCAGATGCGATCAGGATCTACAACGAGGCATACAAGGCAGCGAACAAGAGCCTTGTTGAAAAAGGCAAAGACAACACGTTCCGACTAAAACCGGAGGTCGCAGCGGGACGCTCTCGAATAAAGTCTTTGTACAAGTCAGGCGAATAAGACTCAGTCTTAAATTCCGTTCAGATGCACGTCTACGACTTTTCCGGTTGCCTCTTGGAATCCTTCAATCCTGCCCTGCATCTTGCCAACCTGGCCAGATAGTTCGATTACCTTTTGCACAAGCACATCCACTTTTGCCGATGCGTTTACGTGTTCCGCTTCGCACTTGGACAGCGCTATGTCTGTCGTTTTGCTCAATGCTGTATTCCGATCCCACAACACTTTCACCGCACTCGTCAGCGCTGCCAACACTGCTGCTCCTGCAGTAACCACAACAGGATCGCTGACGTCAATCATCGACGCCCCAATAATGGTGGATCCGGCTACTATGGCTCCGAAGACTTCTAAGCAAAATGTTCGCATTGGATATCCTTGACGCTTTCTTTGCGTGTTTCCGAAATCACTTTCGGATAGATGGTCTGACTGATCCTGGCATTGCTTTGTTTCGAACAGGTCTGCTCAGTATCTTGATCGGGTATTCTCTTTCCTTAGCGTCACTGATCCCAGCGCTAGATTCAGTGGCCAACAAACCACCCCATTTATCGTCGGCAGTGCCGCCAATCCATCCGTGTTTCGGATGCAAAAAGACCCAGCAATACTCAAGTTTTTCTGCAGCAGTCATTGTCGTCAATACCCCACATAAACTGCAAAACCCTCATCGACCATCTGGTCGTTGATTTGGATTTCATCTTTGTACACCGACGCCAGATACCTACCGTATTTTTCGCGACCATTTTTGTATGTCACAAGTTCGACAGATGAGCCGACTGGCAGCAGTTCCCTGGTATTGATTGCAGTCGAACACATATCGGGCTGAGACTGCGATGTTTTCACGACCGGCTGCTGTGATTTTATTCATTCGTCATCACCCTTCGTCACTGCCAGCATAATAGATCCGCTTGGTCCCTGATTGACGCTGATAATCGTCGCATCAAGGTGATGCTGAAGCACTGCTGATACTGCCGTTCCGACCGTTTTGGCGATTACAACAGAGCAGTTGTTTTGCTGGTAG
>Ga0335398_10000909_pt1:47500-51657 | contig 51657 bp, 46 predicted proteins | sample BON03_FD_205742 | JGI IMG/M metagenome (GOLD analysis project Ga0335398, IMG submission 205742) | Freshwater microbial communities from Lake Bonney liftoff mats and glacier meltwater in Antarctica - BON-03 (spades assembly) (version 2) | ecosystem: Environmental > Aquatic >... | reverse complement strand
TCCCGAAAATAGTAGGGATAGTTAGTAATAGAATAAGTGATTGGATTGCGGTTAAATCTTTTTCAAAAAAGATTTAGAAAGTACATTCAGAATGATTTTTATTAGTAAGTTTGCACCCCCGAAATAAACAGCGGGGATAGTGATAACGATTTAAGAGAAGGTTTAATCACCTTTTAATAGATATAAGATTTTGACTAGCGATAGTCGAAAGTTCTTTGAAAAGATTGAAGTAAGAAAGAAAAGGAAAAACATCTTGATGTTATTTCGCAAGGGATAACATTTGAGAAACCTAGCACAATATTAAAATTATAATTACAACGAAGAGTTTGATCCTGGCTCAGGATGAACGCTAGCGGCAGGCTTAACACATGCAAGTCGAACGGTAACATGAAAGCTTGCTTTTGATGACGAGTGGCGCACGGGTGCGTAACGCGTATGCAATCTACCCTTTACTGGAGCATAGCCCTTGGAAACGAGGAATAATACTCCATAGTATAACGAATTCGCATGTTTTTGTTATTAAAGCTTCGGCGGTAAAGGATGAGCATGCGTCCCATTAGTTTGTTGGTGAGGTAATGGCTCACCAAGACTACGATGGGTAGGGGGCCTGAGAGGGTTATCCCCCACACTGGTACTGAGACACGGACCAGACTCCTACGGGAGGCAGCAGTGAGGAATATTGGTCAATGGACGAAAGTCTGAACCAGCCATGCCGCGTGCAGGATGACTGCCCTATGGGTTGTAAACTGCTTTTATATAGGAAGAAACCTCCCGACGTGTCGGGAGCTGACGGTACTATAAGAATAAGGACCGGCTAACTCCGTGCCAGCAGCCGCGGTAATACGGAGGGTCCAAGCGTTATCCGGATTTATTGGGTTTAAAGGGTACGTAGGCGGAGTTTTAAGTCAGTAGTGAAAGCCCATCGCTCAACGATGGAACTGCTATTGATACTGATACTCTTGAATATAGTTGAAGTGGGCGGAATACGGCATGTAGCGGTGAAATGCATAGATATGCCGTGGAACACCAATCGCGAAGGCAGCTCACTAAGCTATTATTGACGCTAATGTACGAAAGCGTGGGTAGCGAACAGGATTAGATACCCTGGTAGTCCACGCCGTAAACGATGATTACTCGGTGCTGGCGATATACAGTCAGTGCCTAAGCGAAAGTGATAAGTAATCCACCTGGGGAGTACGATCGCAAGGTTGAAACTCAAAGGAATTGACGGGGGCCCGCACAAGCGGTGGAGCATGTGGTTTAATTCGATGATACGCGAGGAACCTTACCTGGGCTTAAATGCATAATGACAGGATGGGAAACCATTTTTTCTTCGGACAGAATGCAAGGTGCTGCATGGCCGTCGTCAGCTCGTGCTGTGAGGTGTCGGGTTAAGTCCCATAACGAGCGCAACCCCTATTTCTAGTTGCCAGCACATAATGGTGGGGACTCTAGAGAAACTGCCCGCGCAAGCGGTGAGGAAGGTGGGGACGACGTCAGGTCATCACGGCCCTTACGTCCAGGGCTACACACGTGCTACAATGGTAGGGACAGAGGGCAGCCACTCGGTGACGAGGAGCTAATCCTAAAACCCTATCTCAGTTCGGATTGAAGTCTGCAACTCGACTTCATGAAGCTGGAATCGCTAGTAATCGGATATCAGCCACGATCCGGTGAATACGTTCCCGGGCCTTGTACACACCGCCCGTCAAGCCATGGAAGCTGAGGGTGCCTGAAGTCGGTAACCGCAAGGAGCCGCCTAGGGTAAAATCGGTAACTGGGGCTAAGTCGTAACAAGGTAGCCGTACCGGAAGGTGCGGCTGGAATACCTCCTTTTTAGAGACTATGGAATTCTCATACGCTAACTTTATTGATAGTTGTAGAGGTGTTTTTTCTTTTTCTTACTTTAATATTTAAAAATTTGTTCCCAAGCTATTATAGTCCTATAAGGAACCAGCGAGATTATAGAAACCTCGGTTTTTATAAGATGGGAGATTTAACAGTCCCATAGCTCAGTTGGTTAGAGCGCTACACTGATAATGTAGAGGTCCGCAGTTCAAGTCTGCGTGGGACTACTGATAGGATTGGGGGATTAGCTCAGCTGGCTAGAGCGCCTGCCTTGCACGCAGGAGGTCATCGGTTCGACTCCGATATTCTCCACAATCTTTAACTTTAGTGTAAACTAGGGTTAATATCTATATGTAACACGATGTGTTATGTAGGAACAAGTTCTTTGACATCTTGAAAGAAAATACAATATAATTGTAAGAGTTAGACCCGTCATTGGTATTTATATCAATGACACTTAATAATATTAAGATTAGTAAGAAAGTTACTAAGGGCGTATGGCGGATGCCTTGGCTCAGAGAGGCGATGAAGGACGTGACAAGCTGCGATAAGCTACGATTAGGTGCAAATAACCTTTTAGTCGTAGATTTCCGAATGGGGCAACCCACTATACTGAAGGTATAGTACCTAGCAATAGGAGCAAACCCGGGGAACTGAAACATCTAAGTACCCGGAGGAAGAGAAAATAATAATGATTTCCCTAGTAGCGGCGAGCGAACGGGAAACAGCCCAAACCAGCATTGTTTCGGCAATGTTGGGGTTGTAGGACTGTAATGTGGACTTAAAATTTATAGTAGAACTAATTGGAAAATTAGACCATAGAGGGTGATAGTCCCGTAAGCGAAATAGATTTTATACCTAACAGTATCCTGAGTAGCACGAAACACGTGAAATTTTGTGTGAATCCACCGGAACCATCCGGTAAGGCTAAATACTCCTCTGAGACCGATAGTGAACTAGTACCGTGAGGGAAAGGTGAAAAGTACTCCGAACAGGAGAGTGAAATAGTCCCTGAAACCATACGCTTACAAACTGTTGGAGCCCTTCGGGGTGACAACGTGCCTTTTGCATAATGAGCCTACGAGTTACTCCTCACTAGCAAGGTTAAGATTTTAAGAATCGGAGCCGAAGCGAAAGCAAGTCTGAATAGGGCGTATAGTTAGTGGGGGTAGACGCGAAACCGTGTGATCTACCCATGATCAGGTTGAAGCTCTGGTAACACAGAGTGGAGGACCGAACCAGTTGACGTTGAAAAGTCTTTGGATGAATTGTGGGTAGGGGTGAAAGGCCAATCAAACTCGGAAATAGCTCGTACTCTCCGAAATGTATTTAGGTACAGCCTCGATTTAAAGTGATATAGAGGTAGAGCTACTGATAGGGCTAGGGGGCTTCACCGCCTACCAAACCCTGACAAACTCCGAATGCTATATCATGTTTATCGGGAGTGAGGGCATGGGTGCTAAGGTCCATGTCCGAGAGGGAAACAACCCAGATCATCAGCTAAGGTCCCTAAATGTATGTTAAGTTGTTCAAACGTGGTCCGATTGCTTAGACAGCTAGGATGTTGGCTTGGAAGCAGCCATTCATTTAAAGAGTGCGTAACAGCTCACTAGTCGAGCGATTGGGCGTGGATAATAATCGGGCATAAAACATACTACCGAAGCTATGAACTCGAAAGAGTGGTAGGAGAGCATTCTAACCGCACTGAAGGTGTACCGTAAGGTATGCTGGAGCTGTTAGAAAAGAAAATGTAGGCATAAGTAACGATAAAGCGGGCGAGAAACCCGCTCACCGAAAGACTAAGGTTTCCTGATCAACGCTAATCGGATCAGGGTTAGTCGGGTCCTAACGCGAACCCGAAAGGGGTAGTGGATGGATAACAGGTTAATATTCCTGTACTAGCATTAATTGCGATGGGGTGACGGAGTAGTGAAAGGACTGCGTACTGACGGAATAGTACGTTGAAGAGTGTAGGTATTAGAACTGTAGGCAAATCCGCAGATCTAGCTGAACTTGATAGTACCGTGAGTCTTCGGACAAGCGGATAATGTCCCTAATCAGACTTCCAAGAAAACCCTCTAAGCTTCAGATTAATGGTACCCGTACCGCAAACCGACACAGGTAGTCGAGGAGAGAATCCTAAGGTGCTCGAGTGATTCATGGTTAAGGAACTAGGCAAAATCGCCCCGTAACTTCGGGAGAAGGGGCGCCATCAGCAATGATGGCCGCAGTGAAAAGATCCAGGCGACTGTTTATCAAAAACACATGGCTTTGCTAAATCGAAAGATGATGTATAAGGCCTGACACCT
>Ga0335398_10000909_pt1:0-45000 | contig 51657 bp, 46 predicted proteins | sample BON03_FD_205742 | JGI IMG/M metagenome (GOLD analysis project Ga0335398, IMG submission 205742) | Freshwater microbial communities from Lake Bonney liftoff mats and glacier meltwater in Antarctica - BON-03 (spades assembly) (version 2) | ecosystem: Environmental > Aquatic > Freshwater >... | reverse complement strand
AATTGTTGCAACGGAGATCATTGCTGATGGACTTTTAAAATTGGGGATTATTAGGCACAAGAATGAGCTGCGAACCTATTTTATGCATGGAACTTCTCATTATTTGGGGTTAGACGTTCACGATGTAGGCATGTATACTCCCCTTGTCGCAGGTAATGTTATAACTGTTGAACCCGGAATTTACATAGCTAATGGCTCCGATTGCGACCCTAAATGGTGGAATATTGGAGTTCGAATTGAGGACGATATTTTAATTACAGCAGATGGCCCTGAAAACCTCTCAGTTGCTTCCCCGAGGACGGTAAAAGAAATAGAGTCTCTTATGGCGCAGTAGGCTAAAAAAGATCTTAATTATTTCGAGTTCCGAGTAGCTATTTAAAGAAAAAAATAGCTATTTTTGTGCTCCCGTAAATAAAGCACACGATAATGGCGAAAAAAGGAAAAGGTAATAGAATTCAGGTAATCTTAGAGTGCACAGAACACAAAACAAGTGGTCAGGCAGGAACGTCTAGATATATTACTACCAAGAATAGAAAGAATTCTCCTGAAAGAATGGAGATAAGAAAATACAACCCAGTTTTGAAAAAAGTGACGGTTCATAAAGAAATCAAGTAAAACAGAAGACATGGCTAAGAAAACAGTTGCAACCTTTCAAAAAGGTGAAGGAAAGAAATTTACCAAAGTAATTAGAATGGTGAAGTCTGAGAAAACTAATTCGTATACTTTTAAAGAAGAAATGGTGGCTAACGAAGCTGTAGGCGACTATTTTAAAAAGTAATATAACGGTATTAATAAGTTAATTGGCTTCTTTCATCTTTATGAGAGAGGCCTTTTTTATTTCTAAATTATGGGTTTATTCGACTTTTTCTCCAAAGAAAAAAAGAAAGATCTCGATGAGGGGTTAAGCAAAACAAAAGATAGCTTTTTTGGAAAGCTCAGTCGTGCTGTCGTTGGAAAAACCAAAGTAGACGATGAAGTCCTTGATAATTTAGAAGAGATTCTAATAACTTCGGATGTTGGAGTTGATACCACCTTAAAAATAATTAAACGTATTGAGGCTAGAGTGGAGCGCGACAAGTTTGTTGGCACAGAGGAGTTGGATACAATTCTTAAAGAGGAAATTGCGTCCCTACTAGAAGAAAACAATACGACTGATTACAACGAGTTTACGGTTCCTGCAGATAAAAAACCTTATGTTATTATGGTTGTAGGTGTGAATGGTGTTGGCAAGACAACTACCATTGGAAAGTTGGCACACCAATTTAAGAAGTCCGGTAAGAAGGTAATACTAGGGGCTTCTGATACGTTTCGAGCGGCAGCTGTTGATCAGTTGAAAATTTGGTCGGAGCGAGTAGGGGTTCCAATTATAAGTCAGGGAATGGGAGCGGATCCTGCTTCAGTGGCTTTTGATACCTTACAATCTGCTGTTTCGACAGGTGCTGATGTCGCGATTATTGATACAGCAGGACGCTTGCACAACAAAGTAAACTTAATGAATGAACTGAATAAGATTAAACGAGTGATGCAGAAGGTAATTCCAGATGCTCCTCATGAAATTTTATTGGTATTGGACGGTTCAACCGGACAGAACGCATTCGAACAAGCCAAACAATTTACAGTCACAACTGAAGTTAATGCTTTGGCATTAACGAAACTAGATGGCACTGCGAAAGGCGGTGTAGTAATCGGAATTTCCGATCAATTTAAAATTCCGGTTAAGTATATAGGCGTTGGAGAAGGAATTGACCATTTGCAAGTCTTTAATCGTAAAGAGTTTGTAAATAGCTTATTTAATAAATAGAGAAGACTCTCATTGTTATGAAAACAAAGACGCTAAGAAAGAATAAGGTAAATGTTGTTACCCTAGGTTGTTCAAAAAATATTTTTGATTCCGAGGTGATGATGACCCAATTGAAAGCAAATAACTTCGAAGTTGAACACGAAAGCAAGGAAGAAGACGCGGAAATCGTAATTATTAATACCTGCGGGTTTATAGATACTGCAAAGCAGGAATCAATAGACATGATCTTAACTTATGCGGAGGCAAAGAAAGATGGGAAGGTGGATAAAGTGTATGTGACAGGTTGTCTTTCTGAACGATATAGAGAACAACTAGAGTCAGAGATACCAAATGTAGATGCGTTTTTTGGAACCCGCGAGTTACCAAGATTATTAAAGACATTAAAAGCCGATTATAAAAAGGAGTTGATAGGAGAGCGTTTAATCACAACTCCTAACCACTATGCATATTTTAAGATTGCGGAAGGCTGTGATCGCCCTTGTTCATTCTGCGCTATACCACTGATGAGAGGAAAGCATGTCAGTACGCCAATAGAAGAGTTAGTTTTTAACGCAAAGCAATTGGCTGCTCAGGGAGTGAAAGAATTGATCTTAATTGCACAAGATTTGACCTATTACGGATTAGATATTTACAAAGAACGGAAGTTGGCAGAACTGTTAGATAAATTAGCCGATGTAGAAGGTATCGAGTGGATTCGTTTGCACTACGCTTTTCCTTCTGGATTTCCAATGGATGTATTAGAGGTAATGAAACGTCGTCAAAACATCTGTAATTACATCGATATTCCGCTCCAGCACATCACAGATAGTATGTTAAAGTCCATGCGAAGAGGTACCACGATGGAAAAAACCAATCACTTGTTAAGGGAGTTTAGAAAAGCGATGCCTGAGATGGCAATTCGGACTACATTAATTGCTGGCTACCCCGGAGAGACAGACGAAGATTTTGAGCAACTAGAAGCCTGGGTAAAGGAAATGAAGTTTGATCGTCTTGGAATCTTTACGTATTCTCATGAAGAGAATACGCATGCATATAAGCTGGAAGATGATGTTCCTGAGGATGTAAAACATCAACGAGCGAATCGGATCATGGAAATTCAAAGTGGTATTTCATTCGAATTGAATCAAGAGAAAGTTGGTAAAACCTTCAAAGTTCTTTTTGATCGAGCAGAAGGGGATTACTTTATTGGACGAACGGAATTTGATTCGCCGGAAGTCGATAATGAAGTGCTTGTGTTAAAAGATCAGTATGTTAGACTTGGTGACTTTGCAAATGTTAAAATCAATAGAGCAGAAGAATTTGATTTATACGGCGACCTATTCTAGTTATCTTACAATTTCTGAATTCGTAGCCTAATGTCGGCTTAAAACATTTCATATCACAACTTTTTGTCGAACTTTCATCCTTCATATGGAAGCAGATTGTGTAACGTTAAAGGACAGTGGATATTTCTCTAAAATAATTTTAGATTATTTGGCGGAAAGCTCCAATTTAAAAGAGTTTTATTCTCTCTACCCAAGTATTGATAATTTTAAAGACGCGATTGAAAGCAAGCAATTCCCGGACGAGCATAGAAAAATTCTGGTTCAATCGCTAAAAGGCCAATATAAAAAGGATGGAGTTAAAGTAGATCAGGAAGGAGGCGTTTCTTCTCATCTTATTCAACTCGAAGCACCCAATACATTCACCGTTACCACAGGTCATCAACTGTGCTTATTTACCGGACCTCTTTACTTTATTTACAAGATTGTTAGTACCTTAAAGCTTTGTGATACATTAAAGTTAAAATATCCTGATTATAATTTCGTTCCAATATATTGGATGGCAACAGAGGATCACGATTTTGAAGAGGTAAATCATTTTAATGTAGGTGATAGAACGTTCAAATGGCAAACGGAGCAAAAAGGTGCTGTTGGGAGGATGAGCCTTTCAGAAATGGAACCGACAAGTACAGAATTTAATACCTGGTTGACAGATTATTCTTCTCATGCAGAAGAGTTAAAGCGTTTATTTCAAAAAGCATATACAAAACATAAGACGTTAGCTGCAGCAACTCGATTTTTAGTACACGAGCTTTTTCGAGACTATGGAGTGGTTATTGTCGATGGGGATGATCAGGCACTAAAAAGACTTTTTATCCCTACCATTAAAAAAGAATTACTAGAAGAGTTCTCTGCAAAAGAAGTTGGGGCCCAAAGTGAAAAGCTAGCTAAGAAGTATAAGATTCAAGTTAACCCAAGGGAAATAAACCTGTTTTACTTGACTGATAATAGTCGAGAAAGATTAATTAAAGAGAACGATTCTTACCGTGTCAACGATACCTCGATTTCCTTTTCTGAACAAGAGATATTAGTGGAGTTAGAGAAGTATCCAGAAAGATTTAGTCCAAATGTACTGTTGAGACCAGTGTATCAAGAAAGTATTTTACCAAACTTGGCCTACATAGGTGGAGGTGGGGAGTTGGCCTACTGGTTTCAATTGAAAACAACTTTTGAGGAGGCTAAAATTCCAATGCCCTTATTGCTGCTGAGGAATTCGGTTGTTTGGCTAAATGAAAAGCAAACAAAAGTTTTTCGGAAACTTAGAATATCGAATAAGCAGTTATTCCTGAAAGACGGTGTTTTGATAAAAGAATGGGTAAAACAAAATTCTGCCATTGACCTTGAATTAACTGTGCAAAAACAAAAGCAGCAGACCTTCTTTAAAGAACTAGTCGACACGGCTAAGGATACAGACACTAGTTTAGAAAAATACGTAGAGGCTTTGGCGGCAAAACATTTAAAATCAATAGACCAACTATCAGAAAAGTTAATTCGTGCTGAAAGAAGGAAAGCAGGAAAAGCAATGGAAAGGGTTAACTATTTAAAAGATACCTTGTTTTGGAACAATGGCTTACAAGAGCGTAGGTTGAATTTTTCTGAAATATATCTAACTCAGGGCAAAGAAATGATTCCTCAGTTGCTGCATGCTTTTGAAACTCCAACGAACGATTTTTTGATTCTCAAGTCAGCGAAAAAAAAGGGGACTTAACAATCATTTGTCGTTTCTTAAAGCGCAAGTTAAATCTATTTAGGCCACTTAACTGATTCATCGGCATTAAAGAATGGTCCCCATTGAATTTCTGTTACAAGGTCGTCGTCGAACCAAAAGTTAATTCCTAAACTCTCAGAACTAATTAATTCGTGGTTTGGAGCTTCTTCCATTGGAACAGGCTCGTGTTTAAAGTCTAGCACATTCAATTCTTCCAATGCCGTTATTACTTCAAGTTTATTCTTGTTGAAAAAGGCGATATTTTTGAAGGTATATTTTTCATGGTCAACCTCTATTGTTACAAGTCTCCAATTATCTGCCGCATCAAAACTTAATGAAAGACAGTCTTCATCGTAATACCACACTTCAGCTTCTGAATCATCAGATTCTGTCATGAAAAACACATCTTTTTCATCGGGTTCGCCTAAAATCATTTTCACTTGACTTCGCTCCATTCCGAATTTTATTACTCCTAATCCAGTACCTGGTAATATCTCTACAATGTCTTTTCTCATGCGGCAAAAGTAGTCTAATTCAAATGAAAAAGACTGCTCGGAAACGAACAGTCTTTGGTTTTATGGTATTCAAATATTAGTACGCCATTTCCACAATTTTCTTTACATCTTGAGGAGTTAGAGTGCCTCTTTCTCCGATACCTGTCATACCTCTTGATTCAAATCTCGTTTCGATTTCTTTCGCTGCAGCTTCAAATTCTGTAGTGTATTCCGAAAGCTTTGTTTTTATACCAATGGAGTGAAAAAAATCAGTCGTTTTTTTAATTGCTTTTTCAGCTTTTTCGGTATCGCTTCCTGCTGTTATTCCCCACACTCTTTCGGCATATTGAGCGAGCTTTTCTTTCTTATCGTTCAAATTGTATCGGTAATGGCTTTCCGTTAAAATAGCCAATGTTCTAGCATGGTCTATTCCATAAAGTGCTGTTAATTCGTGACCCATTGCGTGGATGGCCCAATCGTTTGGAACTCCTTTTTGAATCAATCCATTGAGGGCCATGGAGCAATTCCACATAAAGTTGGCTGCGTTTTTATAGTTTTTTTGGTCCTTCATTAATTTTGGAGTAACCTCTAAGATACTCTGCATAATACTTTCAGCAAATCGATCTTGTAAATTGGCATCTATGGGATACGTCATGTATTGCTCTAAAACGTGAGTAAATGAGTCAGCTAAACCATTTGCAATTTGGCGCTCAGGTATGGAATAAACTACTTCAGGATTCAGAATCGAGAATTGAGGAAATAGTCCCGCTCCGCCCATTGGAAATTTTTGCTTGAATTCAGCTCGTGTAATTACAGCGCCCGAATTCATTTCAGAACCTGTTGCTGGTAAGGTTAAAACTGTCGCAAACTTCATGGCCTTCAATGTTGGTTTTTTGTTTGTCAGAATTTCCCAAGGGTCATTTCCTTCGTAAAGCGCTGCGGCTGAAAGGAATTTTGTTCCGTCAATTACTGAACCGCCCCCCACAGCTAAAAGAAAATCAATGTTCTTCTCTTTTATTACTTTTAGCGCTTCTAGTAGTACAGAATACTCGGGGTTAGGAGGAATTCCTCCAAATTCTTCAACTTCAAATTGACTTAAATTCTTTAATACATTGTCATAGATTCCATTCTTTTTGATGCTTCCTCCCCCGTAAAGTAGCAGCACTTTCGAGTTCTCAGGAATTTCAGTTGCAAGGCGATGGTAATTATCTTTTCCAAAAATTATTTTGGTGGGGTTTTTAAAGTCAAAGTTATTCATGGTTGTTGTTCTTTTAATATTGAACACTTAACTGCAAAAAGAGTTTGTCTATTGAGTCGTGAAGCTTTTCAAAATTATCGATTCTGAGCTGACTAGAACTATTTAAAACTGCTACTTTTGAAAGAAAAAGGATGGAAGAAAAACTAAAGGCATTTGAGCGATTATTGAACATAATGGACGATTTAAGAGCTAAATGTCCTTGGGACATGAAGCAGACCATGGAAAGCCTGCGTTATTTAACCATTGAGGAAACATATGAGCTTTCGGAAGCCATTGTTGAGGGCGATACAGAGGAGATAAGAAAAGAGCTGGGAGACTTAATGCTACACCTTGTCTTCTATGCAAAAATAGGGGAGGAGAAGAATGCATTTGATATTGCAGGTGTATTAAACGGGATTTGCGAGAAACTAATTCATAGACATCCACACATTTATGGCGACACCGTGGTGAAGGATGAGAAAGAAGTCATGGCGAATTGGGAAAAGATTAAATTGAAAGAAGGAGACAATCCAAATCGTTCCGTTTTAGAGGGTGTTCCGAAGTCTTTACCGGCTTTAGTAAAGGCAATCCGAATTCAAGACAAGGCAAGAGGAGTAGGATTTGACTGGGAAAAACCGGAACAAGTTTTTGAAAAGGTAGAAGAGGAAATTGCTGAACTCAAGGTGGAGATTGAAGCGGAGAACGTAAGTCAAGAAAAGGTGGAAGCAGAATTTGGCGATGTGCTATTTTCTATGATTAATTACGCTCGTTTCATTGGGGTTAATCCGGAAGATGCCTTGGAAAAAACCAATAAAAAATTCATCAAGCGATTTAAATACTTAGAAACCGAATCTAAAAAAGATGGCAAGCAAATGGGGGAGATGAGTTTAGAAGAAATGGATCAATATTGGAATAGGGCAAAGTTAGTGTAGGTGCAAGCTGAAGGTGCATGCAACAAGTAAAAAGGCCATAGAAGTTGAGAATTGGAGGATTTAGAATAAGCAATTGGACAAGTTAAATTGAGGGGGATTGTTTCTGTGTGTTTACTTCCAGAGTAATCCTTTGCCCGTTTAAGCGCAATTATTTTGTTTTTAGGTTAGTTCACGCAGGCTATAAGCTGAAGGATTTTGCGTTATGCTCTCTCTGATAACTCCAACCATCGCAATTCTTTCTCGTCTATTTCTTCTAGTACCGTCCCAATCTTCTTCGAGGCATTCATTAACGCTTCAGCATCTGCTGAAGCTTCATTCATCTTTTCGGTTAACGCTGTTTTTGTTGCTTCTAACTTTGCAATCTCCTTCTCCAGTTTATTATACTCTCTGCGTTCGTTAAAACTCAGTTTTTCAGCATAGGTGTTCTGTTTTTCTTCCTTTTTAACCTCAGGAGCTTGCACTGCTTTTGGACTACTTGATCCTTGCTCTTGCTTTTGTATCTGAATTATTTCGCTGTACGTGAGGTTGTAATCCTTTATTTGACCTTCGCCCTTGAAGTAGAAAATATGGTCGGCAAGGTTGTCCATAAATGCTCTATCGTGAGAAACAATAATCAAACAACCTGGAAATTCACTCAAGAAATCTTCTAGTATTTGGATGGTTTTAATATCCAAATCGTTGGTTGGTTCATCCAATATTAAAAAGTTTGGATTGCTCATTAAAATAGTGAGCAGGTACAATCTTTTCTTCTCGCCACCACTTAGTTTTGAAACGTAAGTGTATTGCTGCTTGGGTGGGAATAAGAATTTTTCTAAAAGTTGAGATGCAGTAATTTTTCTACCTTTTTCAAGTGGAATAATTTCGGCAATGTCTTTTACAACGTCTATTATTCTTTTATCTTCCGTTGGTTGAATCCCTTTTTGGGTATAATAACCGAATTGTACCGTTTCTCCGGTTATCACTTTGCCGGAATCTACATTCTCCAACCCCATGAGCATATTGAGGAAGGTTGTTTTTCCTACTCCATTTTTTCCAGCAATACCAATTTTGTCGCCTTTTTTGAAGGTATAATTGAAGTCATCTACAATTTTTAAACTATCGAAAGACTTTTTTACATGGTGTAATTCTAAAATTTTGCCACCCAATCGTTCTGCTTTAATTGAAAGCTGCATTTCATCCTTATTAATTCTTTGCTTCGCTTTCTTTTCGGTGTCGTAAAATCGGTCTTCTCGAGATTTTGCCTTGGTCGCTCTTGCTTTTGGCATTCTTCGCATCCACTCAATTTCTTTGCGATAGAGGTTTTTTGCTTTGCCAATCTCGGCACTAAGGTTCTCTTCTCTTTCCGATTTTTTCTCTAAAAAGTACTCGTAATCGCCGCTATACTTGTATCCTCCTCCATTGTCTAACTCTAAAATTTGGTTGCAAACTCTGGTTAAAAAGTAACGGTCGTGAGTTACCATAAACAAGGTAATGTTTTGGCCTGAAAGAAATTCTTCTAACCATTCAATCATCGAGATGTCTAAATGGTTGGTTGGCTCATCGAGAATATAAACGTCTGGCTCATCAACAATGAGTTTTATTAGGGCAATTCTTTTCTTTTGCCCTCCAGAAAGTAAGTCTATCGTTTGGTTTTTACCCAAACTATCCATGCCGAAAATACTGAGTAATTTATCAATTTTAGCCTCGTAGTCCCAAGCTTTACTTGAATCCATCAAGTTAAGTGCCTTCTGCATGGCATCGTCATCGTTCGGATTATCAATGGCAAATTCGTAGCTATTGAGCGCTCTTACAAAATCATTGTCTGAACCGTACAGTACCTCTTTTACGGTCTTAAATTCTTTAAAGGGATTATCTTGACGAAGGTAGCCAACCGAGATTCCATTTCTCCAAACAATGTTACCCGAATCGGGATTTATGTCCCCAGAGAGCATTTCTAGTAAGGTGGTTTTACCTTCTCCGTTTTTGGCTACAAGAGCCATTTTTTGACCTTGGTCGAGGCCAAAGGTAACGTCGGTAAATAGTATTCTTTCGCCAAATCGTTTGGCAATTTCTTCAACGGAAAGTAAATTCATATTTTAGTTGTTCAGCCTGCTTAGGCCTTTAGCAGCGTAATCGTAGCTTGGATCAATTTCCAATGCTTTGCGGTAATCTTTGGCAGCGTTGTTAATGTCACCTAACATTTCAAAAGCGTAACCTCTGTTATAGTATGCTTCTTTATATCTTGGGTCAACTGCAATCGCATCGGTAAAGTATTGTTGCGATTGACGGTAAAGTTGAAGATAAAAGAGGTGTACATAGCCCATGTTGTAATGAGCTTCTCTGAAATTAGGATGTGTTTTGATGGCGACTGTATAGGTTTGCATTGCTTCATTTAACAGATCATGTTCTTGTTCGTACATGCCTTTACTGTACAATACTCTTCGCTCATTTGGATTGACCTCTAAGGCATTATTAAAGTACTCAATAGCCAATGGGTCGTTTTTTTCGCTGTAGATTAAGCCGAGTTCTAAATAAGCTTCAAAATAATCAGGGTCTTGCTCTACTGCTGTTCGATAACTGCTAATGGCTTTGGAAGTATCTCCATTTTCTAAAAAGCTGAAGCCTTTCAAGTAATACGCCTCCGCATTGTATAGGTCATATTTAATTGCCAAATCAGCGTAGGAGATAGATTTAGTGTTGTTTCTCGCTACCAAATACAGTCGACTAAAGGCCACTTGGATTTGGCTGTTTTCAGGGTATAAAGTGTTCGCCTTGTCTAAAATGGTTCGGCTCGACTCAATTTTACCGCTTTTAGTTAAAAAGTCTGCTTGCTTTAGTAAAGTAGGCAGATAGGTTGTATCTATTCTAAATGCCCGATTAATATCTTGCATCGCTTCTTTTGCAAGTTGGGCTTCTAAAAAGTGATCAGCTCTTACTAAGTACAAGTCTTTGTTGTTAATATCTGCTCTTATCTTTTCGTTTAGCGCAGTTAATACCGAATCAATTTCACCTCCTGCTGTTTCAACTTCCGTGTCTTTTATTTCAGCTGTAGTCGCTGTTTCCTTATTGGTTGTGTTTTCCTTCGGCTGGCAAGCAAATAAAACTGAAATTAAAATAAAGTAAAATAGAATTCTCATGAGGCATAAATAAAAAGTCCCGAATACGAATGGTATTCGGGACAAATTTAATCAAAAGGATTAGTCGGTTTTTGACAATAAAACTAAACTTTTATCATTGCTTCTCTAATCTTTCCTTCTATTTCATCCATCAACTCAGGATTGTCCTCAATTAATTGTTTTACAGCATCTCTACCTTGGCCTAGTTTTGTATCGCCATAGCTAAACCAGCTACCACTTTTCTTCACAACATTAAGTTCTACGCCCATGTCAACCATCTCTCCTGATTTAGATATTCCTTTGCCATACATGATGTCAAATTCTACCTTTCTAAACGGTGGAGCAACTTTGTTTTTTACAATTTTCACTTTCGTTCGGTTACCAATAACTTCTTCTCCGTTTTTGATTTGAGAACTTCTTCGAATGTCAACTCTTACAGAAGAGTAAAATTTCAGGGCATTTCCACCTGTTGTTGTTTCTGGGTTACCAAACATAACACCAATTTTTTCTCTCAATTGGTTAATGAAAATACAAGTACAACCAGTTTTACTAATCGTTCCAGTTAATTTTCTCAAGGCCTGAGACATTAAACGCGCCTGAAGACCCATTCTAGAATCACCCATGTCACCTTCAATCTCGGCTTTAGGAGTCAATGCTGCAACTGAATCAATTACAATTAAGTCAATAGCGCCTGAACGAATTAAGTTATCTGCAATCTCTAATCCTTGCTCACCGTTGTCGGGTTGAGATATAAAAAGGTTTTCTGTGTCTACCCCTAAGCTTTCGGCATAAAACTGATCAAAAGCATGCTCTGCATCAATAAATGCTGCAATTCCACCTTGTTTTTGAACCTCCGCAATGGCGTGAATGGCCAAGGTTGTTTTACCTGAAGATTCAGGGCCGTAAATTTCAACAATACGTCCTCTAGGATAACCGCCAACGCCTAATGCGATGTCTAGTGCAACAGAACCGGAAGGAATTGAATCAATGTCTTCAACAGCTCGATCACCAAGCTTCATAATAGATCCTTTTCCGTAGGTTTTCTCCAACTTGTCAATTGTTAGTTGAAGCGCTTTTAACTTTTCAGTGTTTTGTTCTTTCTTTTCAGCCATGGTATGTTTGATTTAATCGTTTAAAATTTGTTCGGTGTGTGCTTTTGTTTTTACTTTTTGTATGATTTCTTCAATTTTTCCTTCTTCGTCAATTACAAAAGTTGTTCGGTGAATACCATCGTATTCTTTGCCCATGAATTTTTTTAATCCCCAAACACCATAATCTTGGATCACCTTTTTATCGGTATCTGCTAACAAGGTAAAGGGTAAATCATACTTCGCAATAAATTTTTGGTGCTTCACTTCGTCATCAGCACTTACGCCAACTACTTCGAAACCTCTTTTTTGAAGTTCCGCATAATTATCTTTTAAGTTACATGCTTGGGCTGTGCAACCTGGGGTGCTGTCTTTTGGGTAAAAGTATAACACTACCTTTTTTCCTTTAAGAGCGGATAACTGGAAGTTATTTCCATTCTCATCCTTTGCGTTTATTTCCGGAGCCTGATCTCCAATAGTTAAATGAAACATAGTCTTGACGATATTATTGTCGGCATCTTGCCGAGTAAAGTAACAATTATTTATAAATAGTACTAATATTACAGTTAATTAGTACAATTTATTCGACCAAAGGTTTAGTGGCTATGCGAATTTCAGCAAGTATATTTGTGCTCTTATGAAAAAGTCCGAGAAAGTTTCATTTGTTATGAACAAGCTACAAGAGTTGTATCCTGTTATTCCTATACCGTTAGACCATAAAGATCCTTACACTCTGTTGGTAGCAGTTTTGTTATCGGCGCAGTGCACGGATATACGGGTAAATAAAGTAACACCTGGTTTGTGGGAGTTGGCCGATAATCCAAAAGATATGATGCGGCAAGATGTGGATGATATTAGAGCGATCATTCGTCCCTGTGGGTTATCTCCCCAAAAGTCAAAAGCCATTCACCGTTTATCGGAAATTATAATGGAAAAGCATGGAGGGCAAGTACCTCAAACGTTTGAAGACTTGGAAGAATTACCAGGAGTAGGGCACAAGACAGCTTCAGTTGTAATGGCACAAGCTTTTGGAGTTCCTGCATTTCCGGTAGATACGCACATTCACCGGTTAATGTATCGTTGGAATTTAACGAACGGTAAAAATGTAACGGTAACCGAAAAAGATGCCAAGCGACTGTTTCCAGAAGAGTTGTGGAACGATTTACACCTTCAAATTATATTTTTTGGGAGAGAATACTGCAAAGCAAGACCACACGATGCTTTAGCATGCCCAATTTGTTCGAAAGTTGGGAGAGCGGGATTGTTTAAGTAGAGATGATAGAGAAAATTAGTGGAGCTGGAAAGGTGTATGTGATCTTTGTTGAGTTGCATTGCTTGCCCTGACAAGCGACGACTTCAAGCACCACCCCGTTGTAAAGAAGAGAAGAACGCATCGACACCAAAACCCTTCAGAAGAACGAATTAACGTTTTAAGTAAGTTCTCTATTTTTCCTAACCCCAGTAACGGAATGGCAACCATCGTGTATGAATTGGAAGGAGATGAAAATGCGACACTGCAAGTGTTTGATGTAAGTGGAAGGTTGGTGAAGGGGCAGCAACTACTAAACACAATTGGGCGTCAAGAATTAGATGTAAGCTATTTGAATAATGGTATCTATCATTTTTCCGTAATTTTAAAGGGTGAACGTTTGTTCAATGGGAAACTAGTAATGACCAAATAATGCGTATAATAATTGCAATCACAGCTATTTTATTCTGGGCGAATTCAATCGCCCAGAATAATTTCTATTCTACCTACGATTTTAACAATAGAACTGATTTTGGACTTAAAATAAAGGAAACTAGAAATGCAAATGAGTTAGTCGTTTTTGGCAGAGTAACTTCGGGAACAAGAGGGGGGAAATTTTTAAAATTGGATAGTTCAGGGATTGAATTATATCATAAAAATCACTCATATGCAGTTAATCCTATCTTTTTAGGTGGAATAGGATTTAATAATAATTTTATTGGATTTGGATCTTTTTATAATCCAATAGAAGGCGCAGCAGACAGTTATTTGTTGGTAATTGATAATCTCGGGGATACAGTTAAAACAATTTTTTCAAATTTAGCTTACAATGACCGAATTCACGATTTGCATTTAAAAGCAGACAGTACTTTTATTGCTTTTGGTTTTTACACGGATACAATTCCTGCAGAAAGGAAACCATACATTGCTAATATAGATACGAATGGACATGTACTTTGGTTTAAAACCCACAGCAGGTTAAACCATGATGCAGAAATTAAAAACATGCAGCCTACACCAGGAGGTGGTTATATTTTTAGTGGCACGGAACAGGAAACACCCGGCGGGCACACCGATTTATTTTTAACCAAAGTAGACAGCGTAGGAAATTTGGTTTGGAAACAATATTATCACGAGTTACTCAGTCAAAGAGGAGGGCATGTAGAAATATTGAGAGATGGTAATTTTGCAATGTTTGGAACAGGGTACCACCCTTTGGCAGCGGAGCGTGCCATTTTAAAAATAAATGGCAATACAGGTGCTTTAATATGGCGCCGCAAACACGGCATTAACTATTTAGATGAAGGGTACGTAGTAGGCAAGGAATTGCCTAATGGTAATTTTATATGTGCAGGCACTTCTATTCGGGTGCACAACAATCAAAACATAGACGATGTAAACTTGAGCATGCTAGACAGTGCGGGTAATGTGCTGTGGAGTAGAGATTATAATTACCACGGTTTAGGTACGAACGAGTACGTGAATGATTTAATCATAACCTCAGACGGTGGTTTTGCTATGACAGGATTTATTTTAAACGCCCCCGGTGGCACGGGTAACGATGTATTTGTGTTAAAAACCGATACCAATGGTTTAATAACAAGCATAAATAGTGGGTTTGTCGAAGTCACTCCGGATATGAGAGTGTACCCTAACCCAACAAAAGGTGTGGTAAATATTCCTTACATAGATGGTTTGGACAGGGTTGAGGTGTATGATTTGAAAGGTACAAAGTTGAGTACTTCGATACAAGATTTTGTCATACAGAGCGATAGTCGAAGTGTGAACAAAATCAACCTCACCAATCGCAAAAAAGGCATTTACCTTTTAAAATTGCACATGAAAAACGGAGAGGTGTTTTCGAAGAAGGTCGTTAAGGAGTAGTCTTTTCGAGGAAGGTTGGCGAAGTAATTAGAATAAAATGAATTAGAATATTAAAAAGAATAACAACTATGAAAAAGATAGCCTTACTTTTTATTATCGGAGCAATTAGCTTGGGTTTTTTTGCTCAAAACTATGTCCCGTTTCCATCTTCAAATGCTTCATGGATAGATAATGAAAAATATCCTTGTTCAGAAAACCATTATTGGCTAGACGGAGATACTGTAGTTAATGGATTAACTTATCACAAGCTATTTTTCTATTCGATCAACAATTATACAACATCTAACCCTTGCACCCATTGGTCTCAATCTTTTATTACTTCTGGCTATCGAGGAGCTTTAAGAAATGACAGTGTAAATAGATTAGTGTACTTTTTAAAGTCGGGTAGGATTTCTGATACTCTGCTCTACGATTTTAACTACTCGGTTGGAGATACAGTTCATGCCAACTACAAAGGAGTTCCGGATACGACAGGTACTATCGGGGCACAAATGTTAGTTGTAAAAATAGACAGTTCTCTATTAGGTGGAATTTACCGGAGAAGATATTCAATACTTCCTGCTGATGTAAACTTGAGATTTCGCTGTAATTTTTATGATACATTGCGGCTAATAGAAGGAATTGGTTCTAATCAGAGTTTGCTGGGAGATTACGATATCTGCGATCCGCTGCAAGGAGAATCAATTTTACATTGTTTTAAGGTAAATGGACAGATAATTTATAACATTCCTCAAACAAATAAATGTCAGTTAATTACAACTATTAACAAAACAAAAAGAGATTTGGATATTGTAATAATTTCACCTAATCCAACTAAAGGAATCGTAAATATTGAATCTGTGAACGAGATTGAGAGCGTTGAACTGTATGAATTTTCTGGCAGATTATTATCTTCACATACTTCGTTTAATAAGACAATAATTTTGAACCTTTCTAATTATCAATCAGGAATCTACCTTGTGAATCTTCAATTGAAAAACGGAGAGATGTTTACGAAAAAGGTGATTAAAGACTAGGTCCTAATGTTGAGATTGCTTCGCTCCGTTGCACTTTGCTCGCAATGACAATTTGGAAAGTCATTGCGAAGGAGGCACGCCTGCGGCAATCTTGCTGATTGGAGAACTATACTCAGGTTACTTTCGGACTTCGTTTCACTGCGAGCCCACTAACGGTCCTCGCATTGAAGGGGGTAATAAGATATAGATTGCTTTCCGCCTAAGGTCGGAGTGGCTGTGCATTGCAATAACGTTTTGCTTGTCATCGCTGTCTAAATAAAAAAAGAAGAAATCTTTTATGAGTTCATCACTGAGAAATACGAAACAGTCGGATTACAAAAAACCGATTGCTTCTTGCGCTGTCGCTCCATCGCAATGACTATGTAATTAATTCAGCACATTCTCAATGAAGCCTAAATGGCCAGATTGACGGACACTTAATGCTTTAGAAAAAGCTAGAATATTTTGAATGGATTGATGGTTGGGCTGCACACTTTTCTCCTTTTTTTTGTTTTGGAGTTCTCGGTTAAGATTGTTTTCGCTTTCGGTAAGTTCTTGGAAATCAAAATGAGTAAATATTGCCATACGCCGTTTTTAAGTTTAGTTTGAATCAAAACGTGAGTGACTTTAATTTATTGCAGCAGTGTTTAAAATTTGACAAAATAAAAATCCCAAAAGGACAATTCGAGAATGAATGGCGTCCTTTTGGGAGGTTAAACTGTAGGTAAGTGATGCGTTAATTCACGTAGGTAATACTTTTCTTTTCTGCCATCTTTCGCAGGTTGATCAATGCATAGCGCATTCTGCCCAAAGCCGTGTTAATGCTTACGTTGGTGCGTTCTGCAATTTCTTTAAAGCTCATGTCAAAATACATGCGCATCATTAACACCTCTTTTTGGTCTTGAGGCAAGTCGTAAACCAACTTTTTTACATCGCCCAGCAGTTGGTCTTGTATAGCTGTTTCTTCTACCGTTTTAGATTCGTCTGGAATAATATCGAAAATATCAAAATCAGCACCACCATTTGTAGTAGGGTATTTTTTATTTCTTCTGAAATGGTCAATAATTAGGTTGTGCGCTATGCGATTCACCCAAGGTAAAAATTTACCTTCTTCATTGTATCCTCCTTTTTTTAGGGTCCGAATGGCCTTCATAAAAGTTTCTTGGAAAATATCGTTCGCCAAGGTTTCATCACGAATCGTAAACATGATGTACGAGAAAACTCTCCCCTTGTAGCGGTTTAATAAGATTTCGAAGGCCGTTTCCTTCCCGTCAAGATATTGTCTGATTAACGCCTGATCACTTTGAAATTTAGTTTCCATAAACACATACAGTTTTGTTGCTTTGTTTGTAATAATTAAAGAAAGCGAGTTATAAAAAAGTATTGTTTCGAACTATAGGCGTTGTTTTATTTTATATAATACGAACCAAAACGTATAAGGGTTGGTATTATTGTGTAAAAAAATATTATAATCCAAAAATACTGAAACTTCCAACCTAAATTTGTGTTTCGATTGTTAAAAAATCACTAAAAACATGCCGATACCTGTTGAAGAGTTAGATCCAAGGAAACACATCATTATAAAAGGGGCTCGGGTTCACAACCTAAAAAACATAGACGTTGCTATTCCTAGGAATAAGTTGGTGGTAATTACGGGGCTTTCCGGTTCAGGTAAGTCTTCTTTGGCATTTAGCACGCTTTATGCAGAAGGGCAAAGGAGGTACGTAGAAAGTTTGTCATCCTATGCGAGACAATTTCTTGGGAAAGTTGAAAAACCCGATGTGGATTATATAAAGGGAGTAGCACCGGCAATCGCGATTGAGCAAAAAGTAAATACCACCAATTCAAGGTCAACAGTTGGCACAACAACCGAGATTTATGATTATTTAAAATTGATGTTTGCTAGAATTGGGAAAACCTTTTCACCTGCAACAGGCAAGGAAGTTAGCAGAGATCAGTTGGAAGATGTGGTGAATTTTATAATGGAGCTTCCACAAAAGGCAAGAGTCTATTTAATTGCACCCATTAATTTAAAGGCCATAAAGAGCTCAGAAAATAAAGTTCAACTTTTGTTGCAACAAGGCTTTAGTAGGGCTTTGGTGCAGGGCAAGGTGCAGATGTTAGAGGATTTAGTTTCCGATGAAAAGAAATTTAGCAACATCGATATTATTGTCGATCGGTTTGTGATTAATGAAGAAATTGAGGACGAGGAAAGTCGCATAGGCGATTCTGTAGAAACAACTTTTTACGAAGGGAAAAGCAACTGTATCGTAGGATATGAAGTAGAAGGGGACTTGAAATTGAAAAAATTCAATAGCCGTTTTGAAGAAGATGGTAAGGAATTTATTGAGCCAAGCGTGCACCTTTTTAGTTTTAACAACCCAATTGGGGCTTGTCCAAAATGCGAGGGTTTTGGAAAAGTAATCGGAATTGATGAAGATGCAGTCATTCCTAATAAGGCATTGTCAGTATATCAAAACGCAATTGCCTGTTGGAAAGGTGAAAAAATGCAAGTTTGGAAGGACGAATTAATTCGAAATGCCGAAAAATTTGACTTCCCCATTCATAAACCCATTTTTGAGTTAAGTGCAGCGCAGTATGAAATACTGTGGTCCGGTAACAAACACTTCAAAGGGTTAGACGATTTCTTCTCTTACTTAAGTTCGAAGAGTTATAAAATTCATTTTCGAGTCATGTTGGCGCGTTACAGAGGTAGAACAGTTTGCCCCGATTGTAAAGGGAATCGCCTTCGAAAAGAAACCAACTTTGTTAAAGTAGGTGATCAATCCATTAATGACTTAGTAAGTATGTCGATGTACGGGCTGGGTACTTATTTTGACCAGTTAAAATTAGACAAACACGACACCACTATTGCCAAGCGATTGTTAATTGAGATTAAAAACAGAATCAAGTATTTACAGGATGTAGGTGTTGGTTACTTGAATTTGAATCGGCCTGCGAATACACTTTCTGGTGGAGAGTCGCAGCGAATTAATTTAGCGACCTCATTGGGCAGTAGCTTGGTAGGGTCTATGTATATTTTAGATGAGCCAAGTATTGGGCTTCATCCAAAGGACACGGAGCGACTTATTGTGATTTTGAGATCGCTTCGAGACCTGGGTAATACCGTTATTGTTGTGGAGCATGATGAAGAAATTATTCGGGCAGCTGACGAAATTATTGACTTAGGGCCTGAGGCGGGAAGTCATGGCGGGCACTTGGTTTTTCAAGGTGATGCAAAAGCGCTGACGAAAGCAAATACCTTAACTTCAGATTATTTAAACCATAAAAAGAGCGTTTCCAATAAAACAGAAATACGAACTTCTAACAATTACATTGAGGTATTTGGGGCAAGAGAAAATAACCTAAAGGGTGTCGATTGCAAGTTTCCGCTGAATGCCATGACAGTAGTTTCTGGCGTGAGCGGTTCAGGTAAATCCTCTTTAATTAAGAAAATTATCTACCCTTCTCTAATGAAAAAGTTAGGGGGCTACGGCGAAAAAACCGGGATTTACAAAGAAATTACAGGAGCGATTGAGTTGTTAAAAGATGTTCAGTTTATCGATCAAAATCCAATCGGCAAGTCCTCTCGATCGAATCCAGTAACCTACATAAAAGCGTACGATGAAATTCGAGCTTTATTTACATCTTTGGGATTGTCAAAATCTAGGGGGTATAAACCAGCTCACTTTTCCTTTAATGTAGATGGCGGAAGATGCGAAGTGTGCCAGGGGGAAGGAGAGATTACAGAAGAGATGCAATTCATGGCAGACATCCATTTGATTTGCGAGGAGTGTGAAGGAAAGCGTTTTAAAGATGAAATTTTAGAGGTAAAATTCAAAGGTAAAAATGTGGCTGATGTTTTGGACATGACTGTTGAGGATGCTGTGGACTTTTTTAGAACATTTGAGGAGGACAGAAACTCGCTGAAAGTGGGAGATAAGTTAGCACCTTTACTTGAAGTTGGCTTGGGTTATGTAAAGCTAGGGCAAGCATCAGGAACCTTAAGTGGAGGAGAGGCACAGCGAATTAAGTTGGCTAGTTACCTGGGTAAAGGCGGAACAAACAATCACACGCTTTTCATTTTTGATGAACCAACTACAGGGCTCCATTTTCATGATATTTCGAAATTGTTACATTCCTTTGATGCGTTAATTAATAAGGGTCATTCCCTACTAGTTATTGAGCATAACCCCGAAGTGATTAAACATGCCGATTGGGTAATTGACTTAGGACCTGAAGGTGGAGACCAAGGTGGGGAATTGGTATACCAAGGAACGGTAGCGGGAATGAAGAAAAGTAAAAAGTCCGTTACGGCAAAGTATCTGTGAATGAGTAAATTTATACTCTATGAGAAAGTTAATTCTCTTTTTATTGGTTCTCTTTCCTTTAATTTCTGTTGCTCAATGGACAACTGCGGCTGGCATAAATACAGGGAGGAATGACGATATTTTCTTTGTTTCTGACTCAATTGGATATGTTGCAGGTGGAAATACAAAACAAATTAGAAAAACGGTAGACGGAGGAGACAACTGGTCGACTATTTTTGTAAATGGCACTTATTTGCGGTCCATAGAATTTATTGATGCATCCACCGGTTTCTGTGGCTCCTTAGATTCGGCACTTTTTATGACGACAGACAGCGGTTCTACTTGGACAGATATTTCGCCATCTATCCAACCCAGACCAAAAGGAGTCTGTGGTTTGTCTATTCCAGATGATAGCACCATTTATGGTTGTGGAATTTACAACCAACCTGCATTCATAATAAAGTCCACAGATAGAGGGCTTACTTGGACGTATATTGACATGAGCATGCATGCAAAAGCGTTGGTTGAAGTTCATTTTGTAAGCAGAGATACAGGCTTTGCTTCCGGTCGGGCAAATCCACTTTCGGATGGAGGAGTGATTCTTAGAACGACAGATGGCGGGTTAACGTGGCAAGCGGTATTTAGAACAATGCGAAATTTGGATTATGTTTGGAAGATTCAATCGCCAGAGGGGAACCATTACTTTGGATCGGTTTCTTCTGTTCCTAATTCACCTAACACGAGCTTCCTTGCCTCTTCTAATAAAGGGATTACTTGGACTCAAGGTATTGTAGACACTAGTTGGCATGACATTCAAATGATAGGGTTTATAGATTCACTCAAAGGTTGGACTGGGGGAGCTACAGCTCTTTTTGAAACCATTGATGGTGGACAAACATGGAGCAGAACAACTTCGACCATTTTAGGGGGGAATTATTATAATCGATTTATTAAAAAGAATGATTCTTCTGCTTTTATATCTGGAGGAAAAATCTATAAATATACAGCCCATGCTCTTTCAACAGGTTTCATGGAGGTAGCAGAACAACAGGTCGAAATTCACTCCATTCAAATTACTCCTAACCCGACTGCAAGTTTAAGGTTTACGATAGAGCTTGGAAATAAAACGCATGCTGATATTCAATTAATTAACCTAAATGGTAGTGTTGTAGAAACCTTCCACAACGGGGCATTAGTAGCGGGAGAGTATACATTTTACTCTCGGAAAAAATACAAACCGCAGGGCATGTTTTTGATCATGAGAACCAATGAGGGTTTGTACTCTGAGAAAGTAATTTTCGAATAGCTCTATTGGCTTAAAAGAAGAGAGCCTTTTAGCGTTTGTACGTTTTCATTTGAAGTTTTGTATCGTAACACATAGTAGTAGACTCCATTCTTTGGTTTCCTGCCATTTATTGTACCATCCCAAGCTTGTTTCTGCTGCACACTCTCAAAAACTTTTCCACCCCATCTGTTATAAATTTCTATCGCATAGAATTCTAACTCGCAGCTTATTCTTGCAATGAATTGATCGTTAATTAAGTCGTTATTTGGAGTGAAAGCGTTGGGCATGCTGACCTTACATTCACAGTCTTTTGTTACCTGCAAAGAGTCGGTTCGGCTGCCACAGGTATTTGATACTTGCACGAAGTATAACCCGGTATCACTGATACTGTAATTGGGGTCTAGACTTCCATCTTGCCAGCGGTAATTTGAATTTTGCAATGGGAGCTGATAGTTTAAGACTCCATTGCCACAGAGGGTTGCAGTTTGAGGCAGAAAAGAGGCCCCAAGGCTGTCGAACGTTTCAATTCGAATAGAATCTCTTGTTGAGCATCCATTAACGGTGAAATCTAACCAATAATTACCAGTTCTAAATGTTTCAATACTAACGCCAGTTGTACTGTCGTTCCACAAATACATAGCGGTAAAAGAACTCTGAGAAAGCGCAATCGTATCACCAAAACACAGGGTGGTATCTGGCCCTAGATCAATGGAAGGAATCGGTTTTACTTGAAGTGCAATACTGTCTCTAAATATACAACCGTCCAGCAACACTTCTAGCCAATAAATACCGGTTGTTTTCACGGCAATGGAAGTGTCGTTAGATCCTGTATTCCATAAATAACCAGTGTTGAGATTAGAGTAACTTGTCCCAAATAATTCTCCTTCACACAACGAGGTGTCTGGTCCAAGATTAATGATTGGTTGCTCCTTAATTCTGAGGGATAAACTATCTCGGGAGGCGCAACCATTTTCTGAGATTTCCAACCAGTAAAGACCTTCTTGTTTGAAAGTATTGCTTGAAATAGTGGTACTGTCGCTCCATAAATAACTTTGATTTGGTTGACCAAAATCAAAATCGATTGAATCACCGTTGCAAAGTGTTGTGTCGTTAGGGAAAAAGTTGGTGCCTATTTCTGAGGTAAATAAAATCGCAATAGAGTCTCTTATGGTACAGTCTACTAATGTAACATCCACGTAATAGAAACCTGTAGATTTTACTTTAAGGCTCGAATTCGTTGAATTGTCTGACCACTTAACAATGACAGGTGGCGGAATATCTATGTTTAGAATAATTGAATCACCAAAACAAAGAGTGGTATCATTCCCTAAGTTGATTAAGGTTGAATTGAAAATCGACACGTATATAGAGTCTCTCGTTACACAGCCATTTAAAGTCAAATCTGCCCAAAACGCACCCTCCCTTTTGATGGTAAATACTGAATCTGTTGAGCCATCTGACCACAGGTAACTATATCCTAGAAAATCTAAGTTGAATTGAACTGAATCGTTGAAGCAGATTGTTGTGTCGTTGCCTAGGAACAAGGGTAATTCATCATGAATTATTATACTTATCGAATCTCTTTTTGTACATCCATTCACGGAAACATCAACCCAGTAGGTTCCTTTCGAACTAATCTGTAGCCCTGAGGTGGTTGAATTATTTGACCACAAATAAGAGGCAGATAGGGTAGTGGCGTTGAGTAAAATTGAATCATTGAAACATAATGTTGTATCAACTCCTATATCAACTGTGAAATTTGGATTGACAGTTATAGTTATTGAATCGACTTTGGTACAATTTCCTGCCGTAACTGTCACAGAATAAATACCACTTTGTTTTACTTTTAATGTTGAGTTGGTTGAATTGTCGTTCCACAAGTTGGCCGCTCCTGTGACAGATGTATTTAATGTAATAGAATCGCCAAAGCAGATGGATGTATCGTTTCCAAGTGTTGGTTGTATGCTCGGATCAATATTAATTGTTATCGAATCTCTTTTTGTGCAGCCATTAACTGTAACATCTGCCCAAAAAGTTCCTGCTTGTTTTACTTTTAGGGTTGCAGCAGTCGAATTAACTGACCACAAATAAGAGGCTGATGGCGTCGTTGCATCTAAGACAATAGAGTCACCAAAACACAAAGTTGAATCAACCCCTATATCAATTGTGAAATCAGGATTGACAGTTACAGTTATTGAATCGACTTTGGTACAATTTCCTGCCGTAACTGTCACAGAATAAATACCACTTTGTTTTACTTTTAATGTTGAGTTGGTTGAATTGTCGTTCCACAAGTTGGCCGCTCCTGTGACAGATGTATTTAATGTAATAGAATCGCCAAAGCAGATGGATGTATCGTTTCCAAGTGTTGGTTGTATGCTCGGATCAATATTAATTGTTATCGAATCTCTTTTTGTGCAGCCATTAACTGTAACATCTGCCCAAAAAGTTCCTGTTTGCTTTACTTTTAGGGTTGCAGCAGAGGAATTATCTGACCATAAATAAGATGCTGATGGCATTGTAGCATCCAAAACAATAGAGTCTCCAAAACACAAAATTGAATCAACTCCTACATCAACTGTAAAATCAGTATTGACAGTTACAGTTATTGAATCGACTTTGGCGCAATTACCTGCTGTAACGGTTACAGAGTACATACCACTTTGTTTGACTTTAAGTGCCGAAGAAGTTGAGTTGTTGTTCCACAAGTAACTTCCTCCTCTAACTTTTGCATTAAGGGTTGTTGAATCTGCGAAGCAGATTGTTCTATTGGGACCGAGAAAATTTTCCTTCTTCCCAATGTTAAACTGAAAAAGCACGTCTAGACCATTTAACAATGAGAGGGAGGTATCTAATACAACAGATGGTGTTGTAGAATTTAAAGCAACTTTCTTAATCTGTACCCCATTGCCTGCTCCAACTAAATAATAATAAAGCACGTTATTGCAATAATCCCCGCTTATAGTTCCAATTGTAAATGAATTAGGTTCATCTACTATCGTTTGAAGTCCGGTTCCATCTGTTTTTATTTTTTGGACTTTGTTTCCGTTACGATTGGTGAAATATATTGATGAATCTTCAGCTAGTAACTTAATATCAAATAGTAAATCAGTGCTGCTGTATATTGTCGTTTGATTCCCACCTGTGATCAAATTGGCTCTTCTAATTGTTCTTAATGAGGGAGTAATTTCAGTCCAATAAATAAAACTATTATCTATATCAATTTCAATTCCTAAAACAAGTTTACTTCCTCCTAAATTTATTAAAGTACTTGTATTGTTTCCGTTCGTGTCACAACTAAAAATTGCAGAACCGTTTCCCAAATGGTAATACACTTTATTATTTATTGCAGCTACATTTATAGTGGCCACATTTGTTAGGTTCGTTTTAACGTCGACTCGATTTGAACCTACAAGGTTCGCATCTACCTTTTGAATCTTATTTAGTGCTCCCGCAGACCAAAATACTTGTTCTAAATTCTGATCAACTCTTATCCTTCTGATAAGTGTTTGGCCAGGAGTGATTAGATTAGAATTTCTGGTAATTGGGTCGTACGAAAAAAAAGTATTGTTTGATTGAGTTCCGCAAAATATAATGTCTTGCCCTATTGTGTTTAGACTTAGTACGGTTAGTAATAAAAAAATATAGTTTCTCATCTCAATACACTCTTAAAATCGGCGCCACTTGGACTTTGGAATAAAGATAACTCAAATTGAGAAATGACGGCTAAAATGTGGTCAAAGATATCCGATTGAATACCCTCGTAATTGATCCATTCAATGTCATTGCTAAAGGCATAAATCTGTAAAGGAATTCCATTTATAGTGGGATCTAATTGACGTACCAAAATTGTTAAATCTTGATTTATTTTTGGATGACTTTTGAGGTAATTGACCAAGTATGCTCTAAAGGTTCCAATGTTCGTAATCCTTCTGCCGTTGGAAATCATGGAGGTGTCAATTTTATTATTTTCATTGTAAAGCACCACTTCGCTCTCCTTTTTGGTGATGTATTCTTGTAACAAATGAATTTTTTTAAAACGTCCAATCAAGTCGGGATCGGCAAACTTGATGGTACTTTGATTGATGAAGATGGAGCGAGCAATTCTTCTAGATCCTATTTCTTGCATTCCTCTCCAATTCTTAAAGGAATCTGAAATGAGAGAGTAGGTGGGAACGGTAGTTATTGTCTTGTCCCAATTTCTAACTTTAACAGTAGTTAAGTTGATTTCAATTACATCCCCATCAGCACCAAATTTCTCCATGCTAATCCAATCGCCAACTCGAATCATGTCATTTGCAGATAGCTGTATACTCCCTATAAATCCTAATAACGTATCTTTAAAAACCAATATTAAAACTGCCGTCATGGCTCCAAAAGCACCGAAGAAATAAGCAATCGGAGTTTTTGCTAAGACAGAAAGAACAAGCAGGAATAGAATGATGGAAATAATAATTTTAATTAATTGGAAATAACTATCCAAAGGCTTGTCTTTGAAAGACTCTACTCGGCCAATAATTGTTTTTACGACATTTAAAATTCGAAAAAACAACACCGCCAATACCAGTATGATGACACTCTTACTCAGCCTTTCCAAGTAGTCTACCCAAACCAAATCGTGATCTAATATTTCAGGAATAATGTAAAAAATAAACAGTACCGGAACCAAGTGAGCCAAGGCGTAAAACACCTTGTGCTCCACTAGAAGATCATCCCAATCCGTTTTGCTCTTTTTTACAAGACGGACAAAGATGTTTAACAGAATGAAACGAACTACTGCATCGATGATGTAGGCTAAAATAAGGGCAAGTAGCACAAGTGTAATCTTAGCAATTAAATGCGACCAATATTCACCGAGGCCTAATAAAAATAGTTTTTCAATTAGTTGATTTTTAATAAAATATATCATTTTTTTCTGCGTGCTTTACGTTCAGGGTTTTCATGAAAGAAATACCTTAAATCAATGGTTAAATAATTTCCAAGAATCTCAAATGAGGACTGTTTTATGATCTGTTGGTTTGTATCAACGATACCAATTTTGGCAGTTGTAATGCTGGTAAATGGTCTCTTATAAGAAAATCCTAAGTAGAAATAACCATCTTCTTCTGTTCTGTATTCAAATCCAACGTTAGCCAATAGCGAAGGTAGTACCCAGGAGGTCCTAAAGGAGCGATGATAATATTGGGGATTACCAGAATCCCAGTCAGAAGGAAGGAAGTCTGCCGCGATACCAAAGGAGGTATTTAAAAACAGTTTTCTGCTAAGTTGAACGTATATTAATCCTGTGATTGGAATTTCGTACATCACGTAACTGAAAGCCTCATCAATGTCTAATTGTGATTGGTCGTCCGTGATTCTTAAGTCGAAACTTTTTCTTACGTAATTAATTCCAGTTTCTAGTGAAATCAGTTTCGTTAAGCCTTTTCTAATAACCATTCCAAAAGCATAGCCGCTTCTTGGAGTAATGCTATAGTTGATGTCTTCAATTTTTTGGTTTTGTGGACCGGTGTTAATCAGGTCGGAACTTAGAATAGGTTTCAATTGAATTCCAATGGTGGTAACCCTTTCTTGTGCTAGGATTGCAGAAGACAGTAAAAGTAAAAACGCGCAGGTTAGTACACCGTGTAATTTCATTTTCCAAAGTTACTGTTAAATCATTGAACTACTCAGCTAAGAAGGCTCCAAGAATTGATAAGCCTACTACTAAAATAGAAATACTAATTAGCAAATAGCGAAAGAAAGTGTCTGGGATAAATTTACTTCGAAACTTACCGATAGTAAGGTAGTTCAGTCGCTTTGCATCGTTAAAATGACTGATGTGAATCCCGTAATAAATTCGCTGGTCTCCATCTGTATCGACCTGCTTTTCGAATTTTATGAACTGTTCAATTAACAACGATTCAAAGTGGTTTGCATGTTCGAGTTTTGTGTAATAGAAAACCTTTACATTCCTGTTGGTTGGGTGCTCTTGAAAGTTGATGGTTGAAATCATTGTTTTGATACCATTAGTTTTTGGCCAATTCGAAGTGGCCTATTTCTTTTGATGCTGTTAATTGTGCACAAGCTTTCTATACTTGTTCCATACAGGGTAGCAATTTTATACAAACTCTCTCCCTTTTTAACCGCATGAAAATTAATTCCTTCAGGAATAGCGGCATAGCTGTATTTCGTTTTTATAAGCTGTATTTTATCTGATTTTAGTCTATTTTTATTAAAATCAATAATACTTCTTGGATTAAGAGGTTTTCCTTTAAATCTCACTTCAAAATGAAGATGACTTCCGGAAGACCGACCTGAGCTGCCTCCTAAACCCACTACTTGTCCTGCTTCCACTAGGTCCCCTGGCTTAACTTTTAAACGATGCAGGTGAGCATATAGGGTTTCTAAGCCATTGTAATGTCTTACAATAACAACTCGACCATAGCCCTTGTGACTCCTCGCAACTCGAACCATTCCGTCAAAGGCAGAAATAACCGGATCCCAAACTTCTAAATCAATGTCAAGGCCATGGTGAGGACGTCCATTTCTCCAGCCAAAATTGGATGTTATCAACCCTCGAAAAGGGTTGTAAAACCTACATTCATTCAGGGTGTCTTCTAACACCAATGTTCTATTCTCTCCTTGTTTTAAATCGCTATCAACTGTATTGAAAAGTTGGTAGGTGTCCCATTTGTTATACATAGAGTTAGAAGGGTAGATACTTGAATCGTAAAATCCAGTCAGAGATACATAAATATCTTCTTGTAAGCGTTTGTTCTCCGCATAATCACTTAGATCTTGGATAAGATCATCTGATACCGAATCTAATTGTAACAATGAGTCGATAAGTTCGATGATTTGTTCGCCGTTTAAGTTGTTAAAATTTTGTTCAGTAGAATTCAAATCTATGGTTACAACAATTGCAGGAACCATTTTTTTTTCTTGAATGGTAGCTTGAGCAAACAAGAAATTTACACTCAATAATAGAAAGGAAAGGGAAATATATTTCAATAGAATCTGATTAGTTATCTCCATCAATTAAATTGCCAAGGCCACCTAAAATACTGCCTTCTCCTGTTCTTTTTCCACCAGTTCTAGGCATGTTTGCATAAATTCGATCTGCTAACCTACTAAAGGGCATGGATTGAATCCAAACTTCTCCGGGCCCTGTGAGGGTAGCAATAAAAAGTCCTTCACCACCAAACAATGAATTTTTAATTCCTTTCTGCAATCGAATGTCATAAATTACAGTAGAACTTAATGCTACCAAACATCCGGTATCTACATTTAAAACTTCACTAGAACCAAGTGTTCTCCTCACCACAGTTCCGCCAGCATGGAGGAAGGCTAAGCCATCTCCTTCTAGTTTTTGCATGATAAAGCCTTCACCACCAAAAAAGCCAACTCCTAGCTTTCTTTGGAATTCAATGCCTACCGAAACCCCCTTTGCTGCGCAGAGAAAGGCTTCTTTCTGACAAATAACTTTACCTCCAAATTCGGTCAAATCCATAGGAATTATTTTACCGGGATAAGGAGCAGCAAAAGTTACTTTCGCTTTTGAATGTCCTCGCTGAGTATAGGTGGTCATAAAAAGACTTTCACCTGTTAGCACCCTTTTACCGGCTGCAAATAGCTTCCCAACTATACTTTCATCTTGCTTTGATCCGTCGCCTAAAATGGTATTCATCTCAATGTTCTGATCCATCATCATCATGCTGCCGGCTTCGGCAATGACGGTTTCGTTTGGGTCCAACTCTACTTCAACACATTGGAGGTCATTTCCAAAAATTGCGTAGTCAATTTCATGTGAGTTCATATTCAAAATATTATTCCAGTGTAAAAAAACGAAAAATTGTTATACCTTGGTCGGGGAATATACTAAGAACTAAATCAAAAACTATGAAATTTTTAAAATGGCTACTGATAATAATTGCATCAATTGTTGCTATTGTTATACTATACGGAGTAACTCAACCCTCGAAGATGACGGTAGAAGAATCCATTGAAATTAACGCTTCCGCTAGTCAGGTGTTTGACGAAATTAGGGACTTTAAAGCATGGGATGAATGGTCGGCATGGAGTAAAATTGACTCTACAATGAAACAGGCCTACGAAGGCGAAATGGGAACTGTTGGGTACAAAAACTCTTGGAAAAGTGAAGACTGGATGGTTGGTACTGGAAGTCAAGAGATAGTAGAAATACGGGAAGATGAGTACATGAAAACTAAGATGCTGTTTAACGGAGATACTGCTAAAAATTTTGCATCTTTCACATTAACGGAAAACGAGGGTATAACTACGGTTGTTTGGGATATGCTTGGTGGCGAAACTCCGGTATATACTCGAATAATCAATGCCATGCTTGAACCTATGATTCGGGAAAGCTACCAAACAAGCTTGAAAGAATTAAAGCAAATTGTGGAAAGCAAACCCGTTGTTATTCCAAATCCATTTAATTTAGAAGTTGTTGAGGTAGAATTTACGTCCATTATATCTATAAAAGACTCCTGTACGGTAGAAGAGATAGGGGCAAAAATGACTGAAATTTATACTGAACTAGGAATTTTTATGGCAATGAATGAGCTAGAGGCGAATGGGAACTCACTGTCGATATATTACACGCATTCCCCAGAAAAAGTTATTTTCGAACCCTCATTTCCAGTACGTGGAGCAGTAACCGCAGAAGGGAGAGTTCAAGTTGGTGAAATTGCTTCTGGCAAAGCAATTAAGGCTGTTTATGTAGGAGCTTATGAAGGACTTAAAGAAGTGCATATAGGAATAGAGGAGTATTCTAGATTGTCAACTATTGAATTGGCAGATTACTGCTGGGAAGTTTATGTGAATCAACCCGAAGAAGTAGAAAAAGCGGAGCTTGAAACACACATATATTATCGACTAAAATAGATGGAGCAGAAGTAAAAAAAGGTGCAGCAGTTTAGCTTTTAGTGTAGGGTCCATCTTTAAGGCCTCGTTTACTGGATAAGAAACATTTCTTGATTCATTTTGTCTACTTATTTCAAATTAAGATGAACCATGACAAATTATTTATTTTTATTTTTTTCATTTATAGCTTTCATTGCGTGTGAGCCCAAAACAGGTGTTACCGAATTTAATACTCCACCTGCAACGCACAGCGACAATTTTAACAAAAGCTATTGGCAAGACGGGAAAGCTGAGGTTTCCGTTTTTGAATTGAGTCAAAACAGATATAACGCTGTTCATCCAGGAAAAATGGTGAATGTATTTGTGCTAGAAGATTTCTTAACGGATAAGCAAGTTAAAAATGAAAGGTATGAAAATGGGAATTCTGTTCCGGTATTAAAAAACATTCGAAGTTCAAAATTCACCACTGGTATTTACGACTACTCGCTGCACACTTCTGTTTTTACGCCATTGAATCAGCAGCTGTATGCAACGCTGAAGGTAACAAATACAATGCAAGAATGGTGTGGCACAACTTTTCTTCAATTGAATGAAAAGGAGAACAAGTACGTTCTGGAACAACGTTCTTATTTTGAAAAGGAAGGTGACAGGACAGTGAAATTAGAAAGGGTTCTTGTTGAAGATGCCCTCATGAATCAAATTCGATTGGACCATACAAGGCTGCCAATAGGTGAGTTTGATTTAATCTCAAAGCTAAGTTATACCGCCCTAAAGCATAAACCATTGAAAATATATAAAGCTAGGGGGGAGCGAAACAGCTATGAAGGCGATCTATTCGAAGGTGAATTATTGGAAGAGTATCGCTACACCATAAAAGAACAAAGCCGAGTAGTAACTTTTGTTTACGAAGGTGTAAGCCCTTTTAAAATAGTGGGTTTTACCGAAAGTTACCCTTCTGCTTTTGACGGAGAAATTAGAACCACTAACGCAAAATTAACTTCAGTTCAGAGGTTAGCGTATTGGGGAATGAACTCCTCGGAAGATGTTGAAATACGAAATAAAATAGGGCTGTAAAATTTATTTTATTTTTTGAAATAGTAGAACTTACTTTCAATCCATTTTTTTATATTTGCAGCCCGAAATATTTTCGGATAACTGCAATTCATTGCAGAAGATGGTGGATGTAGCTCAGTTGGTTAGAGCGCTGGTTTGTGGTGCTTGTGTTCTACACCGCCGAAATGATTGAAATAATAGTTCTTTAAAATATTCATGGTGGTTGTAGCTCAGTTGGTTAGAGTATTGGTTTGTGGTGCCGAGGGTCGCGGGTTCGAATCCCGTCATCCACCCAAAATTTTAGACTGTAAGGAATTACTGTAAGGAAAAGTTCACTTTTCATGTACCTAAGTCTAAAGAAAACTATTATATCAATTAAAAAAAAGGGCAATTTTAGAAATAAAATCGCCCTTTTTTTGTGATTATTACTTGAGTTTCTTCCTAAGATTTTCGTTTAATTTTCTCAAATCGAAAGATGTAGCTTTGGATAAAATCACTTCCTTGTCAAGATAATTTTTTACAATATTATCCATTGTCTGACCAGTAACTTTAGTTGCATCATCTCCAAGCGCACCGACTATCGTAGTGACATAAGTTTTTCTGAGATGTTTAAGAGTATATTCACCCATTTCTCCCGTTAATTTCCAGAAATGACTAAATGTGGAAGTGCTACATTAAACCGGACATAGAGTTAAGATATGATTGCTAGTATTAAATTTAGCATTATGTCAAAAACAAAAAGGAATTACACCGCGTCGTATAAACGGAACGCAGTAGCATTAAGTAAAGAACGGAACAATGTAGCCCGAGCTGCCCGAGAGTTAGGGATCGGAGCTCAAATGGTTCACCGTTGGAAAAAAGAATTAGAAGACTATGAACATAATAGTTTTCCTGGTCATGGAAAAGTTAAACAAACCGATGAGCAGCGAGAGATATATTTTTTAAAGAAAGCACTTAAGAATAAAGAATTAGAGCTTGAGACATTAAAAAAAGCCATCAGCATTTTCTCCGAGAGCGACAGGAAAAATATAGATTTATTAAACAACATAAATTAAAATATACTGTTGAGAAAATGTGTAAGATTCTTGAGGTGAGTCTTAGTGCCTACTATCATTGGTTACACTATGGTCCTTGCAAACGTTATTTGGAGAATCAAGAGATTATGCAACTCATTCAAGAAATATTCGAGCAAAGCTATCAAAGTTATGGATCTCCTAGGATGTCTGTGGAGTTGTCAAAAAGAGCTTATAAAGTCTCTAGACCACGAACTGCTAGAATGATGAGAGCACAAGGCTTACAAGCTAGAAGAAGACGAAAAGTCAAACATACAACAGATTCAAATCATACTTATCCGATTGCTCCAAATAAATTAAATAGGCAGTTTACAGTCGCTAGAGAAAATCAAGTATGGGTGTCTGATATCACCTACATTGAAACTTCAAAAGGATGGACATATTTAACTGTCATTATTGATTTGTTTGATCGAAAAGTTATTGGATGGTCTATGAGTGAAGACTTAACTGCAGAAGCCACTATTGTTGAAGCTTGGTGGATGGCTGTGGGGAATAGACCCATTCAACAAAATTTGATTTTTCATTCAGATAGAGGATCTCAATATGCTTGTACTAAGTTTAGAAATATTTTGAAAGGAGATAAAGTCGTAGAACAAAGTATGAGTAGAAAAGGAAATTGTTGGGATAATGCAGTAGCTGAAAGCTTCTTTAAGAGCTTAAAAACGGAATGGGTATACAAGAAACAGTATCAGCAATATTCAGATGCTGAAATTTCTATTTTTCAATGGATTGAAACTTGGTATAACAGAAACAGAAGGCACTCCGCTTTAAATTATAAAACAATAAAAGAATATGAATTAGATAACATTAAACATAAATTAGCAGCATAGCTTAACTGAGTGTCCACTTTTTTATTGCAAGTCCACGATGCCCAGCATAATTTTTTTCCACAGGAGAAAGAAAGCCTATTTCACAAAAGAAGTTAAATTGACATAACTAAATTTGAGGGGGTAATAATTTTAATAAATGAAGCGTTTCTTTGCAGCGAAGAACAAAACTATCTATCGAAATCAATACGTGAATTTAACTCAACAATTACAAGTATTTATTCTCTTGTTACTGCTGCCTACCATTGTTTTTGGCCAAGAAATGAAAGCTGAGATTCACGGCTATTTAATGGATGAACAGACCGGGAGAAAGTTAACCGATATTATGGTTGTCAATCAAACTAGTGGAGACTTTGTGTACGGTAATGAAGAGGGTAATTATAGCATTGAAGCGAAGAAAAAGGATGTACTGGTTTTCTCTGCATTGGGCTATTCGTCTAGTAATTTTTCATTGAATGATTCTGCGTCAAAACCAGTTTATTTTGTTGTTCCAAAGTTGAATAAATACAGCATAATTATTCGAGAAGTAAGTATTGAAGCGGAAAGGGAAGTTGCTGCAATAACAGGAGAGTTGAATAATTTAACTTGGCGTTACTATCAATATGCACAGGCAGGCGAGTCAGTGTCGAGTCAATTTTTACATCCTATTTCTGCGCTTCACAATAAATGGAGTAAGCGAGAAGAAAGCAAACACAAGGTATTGCATTTCAAGTATTTAGATCGAAAGAGAATTTTGCTTCGAGAATTAATTCGGAGAAGTAAACTAAGCCAAACCAAATTATTGAGCATCGAAGAGCAAAATGCTTTTGTCGATTACTTATTAAAATACGATTACAAACTGCTTTATTTAACCCAATATGAGTTATTGGCCTACATTAATGAGGAGTGTAAAAAATGGGTGGGAGTGCAGGATAATTACCATGTGCGAAGTAGATCTCGATAGGTAAATTGAAGGTAGAACTAGTCTGCCTCTTTTTTTAAATTTCTTGACGGCCTTGCAGTTTGATGCCATGCTGCTATTTACCTTAATCTGCTGTAATACCCTTTGTGAATAGCACAGTTCTAATTCTTACGTTTAACAATAAAATACATCAGTTTTCATCAAATTGAGCTTCCATTACTTTGTGTTGATAGCGGAGTATAAAGATGCTACTTCTTGCACAAATGGGTTGAGTAATTTTAGAATATTACTCTTTGGTTTCTTTTCAGATGTTAAGAGGCGAAAAGGATTTAGCGACAGAGGTTAGTTCTATCTTTTTCCGGTAGAATATTGATTGTAAATTGCCTAAATAAGAATCAATGTTTTTTAATTGCTAATTTTCTCAAACCAATAATGTTTAGGTTAAATTTGAATGTGCTGATTGTTACAGTAGAGAGCATTTTTGAACAATTATGCTGTGGTTTTAGCTGAATTAAATTCAATACTTATTACTTCATGAGATTATCAACCACCTTAATAGCTCTATTTTTAATCGTTAGTTTTCCAGGATTGAGCCAAGAGAAAACCTTCGCTTTTAAGGGGAAGGTTCATTCTTACAGCGAAGCCTTAAAGGGTGCACTCGTGGAAGTTTATGATGCTGGCGATTTAGTGGATGAAACCACTACAAAAGGGGGAGGGAGATTTGAATTTGAACTTCCATCTGAACGAGATTATATGATAGAGATATCTATGGAAAATTTGCGAAGTAAAACCATTTGGATAAGTACTAGACGAACCCAGGATATCGACTTTAAGGTGCCAACCTTTGGATTCGATGTTCACCTCAAGAAAGAAAAGATTACCCGTTATGATGAGCTTTCAGAGATTCCAGTAACTTTCATAAAATACCAACCCAAAAAGAAGGTGTTTTATATGGATAAGACCTATGAAGATGCTGTTGAAAACAAGATAGAGGATATTAAGAAAAATTCGCTTCGAATTCGCTAAGGATTTTATTGCTCCGGCTTTGGATACTTGCTATTTTCGTTGCAACATCAACCAGGTGGCCTTATAAAAGAGACTTGTATCATAAGGCCAAGAATGGGTCAAGTTATTTTTGAATTAAATTAGCTTGAGTTTCGAAAAAGAAATGCTGTCACAGCAAAATACAAATACAATTAATTTCGGCGTTTTTGTAAACGCCAGGGTTTTTGCTGAGGTGGTCGATTAATGTTCTATGTAAAACGGATAATCGAAGCTAAGAGTAGGTCATAATTTATTCAATCAGAGTAGTATGTCTCTTGATTAGATTTTAATAATATTGTTCAAGTATTAAATTTCGAGCTTGGACTACACCGAAATATTAATTGACGTCAGAAAGATTGTTCGGTCTATCAACCTGGAGTCAAAGCGCATACAAAAAACGATGGGGATAAGCATTCCTCAATTACTTTGTTTGAATTACTTAAATGAGAGAAAAGATCAAACAGCCACACAAAAAGAAATCACTCTTTTTCTGCATCTCAATAGAAGCACGGTCACAGGAATAGTAAGCAGGTTGGAAAAAAAGAAGCTCTTAAATCGTTTGCCTAAAGCAGGAGATAAGAGGATCACTTACGTCTCATTAACTCCTAAAGGGATTAAATTACTTACAGAACCACATGGCCTGTTGCGCGATAGATTAAATGATAAATTAGCTCAACTCAGTAAAGCGAAAGTACGTGAGGTGAAAAGTGGTTTGGAAAGCGTAGCGAAGTCATTAGAAATCGAAAATATTGAAGCTGCTCCGGTACTTAATAGTGAAGAGCCAATGTCTTTGAAAGCAATCTAATATACCATTCTCCAACTATTGTTTGATAATTATTTAGTTATAACTTGAGTTCGATTTTAAGGGAGCATGCCACCTTTGCCCGATAGTAGATGGAGCGTGCCTGTTAACGAATGTTACAGGAAGCTTCCTCGCCATGCAAACCGCATTTTCATAATTCAGTTAAAAACAATCATTTTTTACGCGCTAACTAACGCTTAAAGTCTAGTTGTATTAAACTTAGGCTACATTTGTTTCTGTAGAAACAGATTATGATTTCAACTTCCCAAGCAAAAAAAACAATAATCCGATCCTTACCTAGCAATTCTGAACTTGAGATATATGCTCCAAAAATTTGTCCTCCGAAAATAATCTCACAAAAATCGGATGAATCTTATACTCTGAAGAGGGTCATTAAGTCTATGAACCTTAAACATGTTTCTTCAATTGATACAAGAGAGTCAAATAGCCTAATCTATTCTTTTTTTCAAAAAGTTAGGATCTTTTCTTTGTATGCCCAAGAGCGCAATGGCAAGCAGCACATAGCCGGCAGCAGAAGGTCTAATGTACAAGCTAAAAAACTGAAAGTTAAATATAATAATGTTTCCTTTCTTACAATTCAATAAATACATTACATGGATGTTGCAATAATTATTGCTTAGTTCATCGTCACGTCTGCGGTAGGATTTTATTTTCCACTGCAGAATAACGCAGCTATACAATCAAACTCACATTAAAACACTTTTACCAATGGACTATAAATTATTAACGAAATACACGGGAGAAGATCTCCATCATTCGAACGAAGTCATTGCTGATTTTTTACATGAACATTTAGGCGATTATGGAGACAGTACTCCCGATATTTTACAGGCATTAGATTATGTATTTGATCCTAAGAAACCCGGAGGGAGTATTATACTTCTTTTAGCTGAAAACTTGATTATAGGTGCAGTAGTTTTGAATGAAACAGGGATGTCAAAGTACATACCTGAAAATATTTTGGTCTACATAGCTGTTCACCTTGGGCACAGAGGCAAGGGCATTGGAAAGGAGTTAATGAAAAATGCAATTAAACTGACAAAAGGAGACATTGCTTTGCATGTAGAGCCTGACAATCCAGCGGTCTCCCTCTATGAAAAATTAGGATTTGAGAATAAATATTTGGAAATGAGATTTCAAAGAAGGGCGAAAAGATAGTCATGGCATTTATAGAACTTAACAAGAAAAAATTAGGGGAGAATTACCGGTTTTTAGATAAATTAATGAAGACCCACGGTAAAAGTTGGAGTGTTGTAACAAAGTTACTATGCGGAAATAAAGTTTACCTCAAAGAGCTACTGGATCTTGGTCCTGAAGAGGTATGTGATTCGAGAATTAGTAATCTAAAAATCATCAAATCGATGAGCCCAGAGGTACAAACTGTTTACATAAAACCACCTGCAAAAAGGAGCATAAAAAGTATAGTAAAATATGCAGATGTCAGCTTTAATACAGAGTTAGAAACAATTGTATTGCTGTCAAAAGAAGCCCAACTGCAAGAGAAGACGCACAAGGTTATCATTATGGTAGAAATGGGAGATTTGAGAGAGGGAGTTCTTGGAGAACACTTGATTGACTTTTACCGGTCTGTATTTCAACTGCCAAATATAGAGGTGTCAGGAATTGGCACTAATCTCAATTGTCTAAATGGAGTGCTCCCTTCACAAGACAAACTTATTCAGTTGAGTTTGTACGAACAATTGATAGAAGCAACCTTCGACAAAAAAATTCCTTGGGTTTCAGGAGGAACCTCGGTAATTCTTCCAATGTTGAACTACCAGCAAGTTCCTGCGGGGGTGAATCATTTTAGAATCGGGGACACTCTATTTTTTGGCAACGACATCATTAATGAAGGCAACTTTAAGGGAATGCAACAAGGGGTGCTAAAACTTTACTCGGAGATTATTGAAATTACAGAAAAGCCTAAAATACCAATTGGACAAATTGCGGAAAATCCTTCGGGGGAAACGTTTGAAATTGATGAAAAGGATTACGGTAAATTGTCTTACAGAGCCATTATTGATATCGGGCTTTTAGATATATCTACAGATTTTTTGATTCCTACCGATTCAAAAATATCTTTTATTGGAGCCAGCTCAGATATGATTGTAGTAGATTTAGGGGAAACCGATCTGAATTATAAGGTGGGAGACTTGATTTCTTTTGATTTAAAATATATGGGGGCATTGCGACTGCTGAGTTCAAACTATATAGAAAAGCTTGTGGTTTAAGTATGTTAGAGCAAATTCAAGATTTAACGCGTATAAGAAAGTATTTACATGCTAATCCAGAGTTATCTGGCCAAGAGTTCCGAACAGCAGAATACATTTACCATCTCCTTAAAAAAACGGAGGCAAATGAGGTAATTAAAATTGCCGAAACAGCAGTAGTGGCAATTTTTGAAAGTAAAAATGTAGGAAAAACAACTCTACTCAGAGCCGATACTGATGCACTTCCTATTCAAGAAGTAAATAATTTTGAACATCGCTCTCAGGTAGAAAATGTTTCACATAAATGCGGCCATGATGGTCATACCGCTATAATGCTAGGTGTAGCTCAAAAGTTATCTAAAAATCCAATAAGTGGCGGTAAGGTAATTGTATTGTTTCAACCCGCTGAAGAGAGTGGAGAAGGAGCGAAATCTGTCCTAGCGAGTTCCTTTTTTAAGGATCTTGTGGTAGACCATGTATTTGCGCTGCATAATCTGCCCGGTTTTCCTTTTCGAGAAGTAGTAATAAAAGAAGGTGTTTTTACAGCCAACGTCATTAGCATGGTGGTTAAGGTTGACGGTAAAACGGCCCACGCAGCAGAACCTGAGATGGGTCAAAACCCTGCAATTTCAATATCAAAAATAATAGTAGAGGCAAATCGATATGAGAATAACAATCTCAACGACCCCCATTTCTTTTTAATTACTCCTGTATACTGCGAGATAGGAGAAAAAGCCTTTGGCATTTCCGCGGGTAGGGGAGAGATTCACTTTACACTGCGTGCTTGGGATAAAGAAATACTCAATGAGAAGAGTCATAGACTTGAACGTTATATTCAGAAAGTGTGTCGCTCAGAAAAATTAGACCATGCTATTGAGTGGACGCAAGAGTTTGGGTCTAATCAAAATAATAAAAAAGCAGTTGAAATTATATCCAAAGTTGCAAAAGGATTAAACTTCTCCATCTCTAAATTAGAGACCCCTTTTAAATGGGGCGAAGATTTTGGTTTATTTACCAAGAAATATGGTGGAGCAATGTTTGGGCTGGGAGCAGGCACAAATACTCCTGCTTTACATACGCTTGAGTATGACTTCCCCGATGAAATCACTCCTGCAGGCATCGAAATATTCTGGCAAATAATTAAGGAAATCCATGCATAGCCCACAACCCCCATTAACAATTGAAATAAGCAAATCTGCTATTGTACATAATATCAATTTTGTAAAACAGCTCATTGGAGATAACGTTGTCTATGCCTCAGTGGTAAAGGGTAATGCATATGGTCATGGAATTGAAACTTATTGCAGCATTGCCTTTGAGGCCGGGGTACGACAGTTTTGCACCTACACCGCTCATGAAGCCTACAGGGTCTGGAAAGCAACTAAGGGTAAGGCCGACATACTTATCATGGGGTATATCGATTCTGCAGAACTAGAATGGGTAATTGAGAAGGAATTAGAGTTCTTTATTTTCGAGGAAAATAGGGTGAAAGAAGCGATCCGAATCGCAAAGCAAATAAATAAAAGAGCTTTAGTACACATTGAAGTTGAGACTGGAATGAATAGAACTGGCTTTCCTATCGCAAAATTGGAAAGCATATTGTCGTTAATTAAAGCGAATCATTCGTACATTGAAGCGACAGGGTTTTGCACTCACTTTGCTGGAGCAGAAAGCATTACCAACTATCAAAGAGTAAAGAAGCAGCAAACAAAATTTAATAAAGTAGCAGAATCCCTAAGAAAAGCAAACCAACTCCCAAAGTTGATTCATAGTGCTTGTTCTGCTGCAGTAATTGCCTATCCCGAGTCAGTGCACAATATGGTGAGAATCGGAATTTTACAATATGGATTTTACCCTAGCAAGGAAATTTCAGTTAACTATCTAAGTAAGAATAAAGAAGTTGATCTTCAACCGAAGAGGGCTCTTAGTTGTAAAAGTACTGTCATGGATATAAAAGAGGTTAAATCAGGCGAGTTTATAGGCTATGGAACTTCTTATTTTGCTAATATTTCCACTAAAATTGCAATAGTGCCTGTTGGTTATGCTCTTGGATTTGATAGAAAGCTGAGCAATTTGGGCAAAGTGCTCATAAAAGGACAGCAGCTTAACATTATCGGAACAATTAACATGAATGCCTTAACTGTTAATATCACCGGTTTAGAAGACATTCGCATCGGAGACGAAGTAGTATTGATAGGAAAACAGGGAGACATGGAAATCTCGGTCAGTTCTTTTTATGATCAGGGTAATCTTCCCAATTATGAATTGCTCACTCGTCTTCCTTCTGAGATACCAAGGGTGGTAGTTGATTAACAGTGATTACCAAGGAATACGAGGGACGTTAAAGAATCAGTATTTAAATGTACCTGAAAAAATAATCGTTATGTAACTGAACGATTATAGACCAGTAACCAATATTTTAACGCGGCCTCCGTTGGCCATACTTGAGAATTCCTACAAAAAAAACACCGCCTAAGACATTGCCTAAAATGGAGATTACTTCAAAATCTAAATAATCTTTAATAGCGATTGTAGGATCGATTAACAATCCGGCAAACACTTCTATAGATCCAACAATGGAATGATGTAACCCCCCAATACCAATAGTGGCAGTTACCAGTACAATCATAAATAGGCGACTAATTGTTTCTTGTGCTGAGGCCACTAACCAGGAAAGCAGCCCCATAAGCCAACCGGCCATGATGGAGCTTACAAAAATCATCTGCAAGGGAATGTCAATTACTTTATGAGCTAAATGAGCAAAGGCCTCATTAGAGACAATTCCAATTGCCGGAGCAAAATACGCCAGTAATGCCCCGAAGATATATCCTCCAATTAAATTGCCGCTAAGAATAATCCCCCAAAGAATGAAAAGACTCTTAACGCTAGTCTTCTTATTTAATACCGGAAGAATTGCCAAGGTAGTGTGCTCTGTAAATAATTCAGATCTACCGATTATCACAAAGATGAATCCTATGGGGTAAGCGAATGAGATAAGAATGTGTAAGACTTCATTCGAAACTTGGTCGTGGAACAGCGTAAATAACACACCCATCAAAAATATACTGAACCCAATTTCTAATCCGGCAGAAAGTGCAGAAATAAACAGACGTTTATTATTCCGCTTATATTCATATATGGCAGTTGCGATTTGTTCATCCAGTATATCGTTTACCCCTTTTGGCTGATCAGGAATCTCAGTGTTAGTGTTCAATTTTCTTAGGGTTAGGTTAAATTCGGCCTCGTTGTCTTGTTCGCGAGGATTTGAGGCCTTTGTGTGAAATGTGTTAAATTCATTTGCGAGCAGCACTGTATAATTTTGAGTTCCCCAAGAAGTGTAACTGCTGTAATTGATTGTAATAAAGCAGCAAAATATTTGGTTGAAACTACTATTGTATTGTTAAGTAGTAAATTAGTGTGGTACTGGTTTTTCAATTGAACCCTTGCTTGGAAAACAAAATTGCGTTTATCAACAATGTCAGACATCCTTTCATGTTCTTGAACATGTGTAGAAAATATCTTTGCTTTCTGCATAAATAAAGCAGTTAACTACTTTGGTTCTTTACTTTCGAAAGAAAAAAACTGCCCGAAACGCTCTGACTTAATAAACATCTTTGGGGTATAGTGCTCATTGGGTTTTTCTGAAGTGATTTTCGGGGACTGCGTGTTTGGAATACTCACAGCATAGATAGTATGCTTAAGGTTGTCAGCTAAGGATTAAATTTATCGCTTTGCTTACTTGTGGGCCTCTGGTCATATTTTGTTTTTATGCCATCAATTGTAGCTTCACTATGCTCCAATTGGACCTTAAAAACGAATTAGGTTTTTACAGAGTAATTCATTGCAGTTTTTCAAAAAAGAAGAAAAGTTGCACGACCTATTAAGATATAAGATTACATTTTGAAGTGGCTTTTAACGAAAGCAACTTTTTCGTTGTCGGTTATGTTATCCGCAGTCTCCACGTCAATTTCGACACTGTTAAAGTGCATGTCCTTGTTCAAATAATTATGTAACTCCGTTTTTGCGTTTGTTGGCCCAAATAAGAGCACATGGTCGTATTTTAAAACTTTCTCGGCAACTTCTTTGTAAAAGGCTTCATTTAGCTGCTGCCGTTTATTATGCATCAATTTTTCGCTTTTATTTAATGCCTCCTCTTTTGTGTCAAAAGTGAAACTTGAAGATATAGAGATGCTATTTTTGTTGCTATTTAAATCTATCAAATTTGCGGTTGAATGATCTAACCATATTCCTGCGTTCTTTTTTATTTTCATTTTTCTGTTTTTAGTTACAGAAGTAAGGTATGCCGTTTAATTTAATTCAGGCATTATTAGCTTACTTACGCTCGTAACAAAAAAACCATAAGACTGCTGAAAATAGCAGAGTAGGGCAGGTATTTTAACTGTTAATTTGTATCGGATGCCGAATGACTCTTTTTATAGGAATCATGTAATGTTTTCAGGGAGTTGTAATAATCTAAGAGTTTCTTGACTTTTACACCTTTGTCTTCTGTACTAGAAAAATCACTCCATCCTTCATCAATATATTTTGATAATTCAGGAAAGTCTTGTTTGATCAGTAAGGACAACTTTAATATATCGTTATTGACTTCTTTTTCAGTTTTCATGTTCAAATTACTTTAAATGAATTATGGATATACAGAAATAACCTGAGTTCGATTCTTCATAAGAAGGACAGAACTCAGGTTATTAAAAGTTATGAGCAATACGAAAATGGAGTTAAACATGTTAAATGAAACAGGCCTATACTCTCGATTCTCTGCACTTACATGAACGTTTTATTTTCCTACACCGATAAAAGGAATTGCTCCTGCTCCTGTTACACCCGGTAATATTCCGTTCCATTTTTCTATCGCTTTAAGGTTCGCTTCAATTTTTCTAAGTTCAATTAAATCGGGCGAGATGTTCATTTTTTGTAACCTCAAGGCTTCAGCTTCAGCAGTTGCTGATGCGATGGTTTGTTCGGCTTCTACTTTGATTCTATCCAAATCTCTTTTTGCCTTAAGGGCATTTTGTTCAGCCGTTTGCTTTGCTTCAATAGCATCCGTAAAGGTTTGAGAAAAACTAAAAGAAATAATTGAAAATGCATCAACCGAAATGTACGATTCCAATAATCGTTGAGTTAAAGCGTTTTGAATTTCTGTACTCACAGCTGGTCGTTTGGTAATTAACTCTTCAGCCGTATATCTTGCCGAAACAGCTTTCATTACCTCTTGTATAGCAGGATCAATAATCCTTTCCTTGAATTCGACTCCAATCGTTTGATAAACCAAGTTTGCTTTACTAGGAATAATGTGAAAATTCAACGCAACTGATAGAGCAACATCTTGTAAATCAGAAGAAGATGCGGCTGCGGCTGTAACTTCTTTTTGAATCTTTACATCCATCATCGTCACCGTTTGAGCGATAGGCATTTTGAAGTGGATTCCTTCATTCAAAACCACATCTTGAACGGCTCCGAAATTCTGAACAATACCTCTTTCACCTGCACCTACTTGAACCCATGGTTTGAACGCAAATAATACAAATAGAATTAATACTACAATTATTAGACTTCTCCATTGACCCTTATTTAAGATGTTCTTAAGGTCATTCATTTCTTGATTTTCCATGTTTTTTTATTTAGGTGCAAAAATTAGATTCTTTTAATTCCAAACTGTTACATCTACCGCAGCTTGTATTACATAAATGTATGTTCCTTCGCTTAATAAACCTTACTTTTAAACTGCTTGGTTTGTCTATTCCTATTTTTGAATTCCGCATTCTAGTAATAACAAATTTTCATTTTCGGTTCAACACTATTTACCTTAATTATAAAAAAATGAATCTGTACATCAAATATATGGTTAGCATGCGCTGTAAAAAGACAGTTAAAGAGGAACTCAAAAAAATGGGTTTACACTATGTCTTTGTCGATTTAGGAATGATTGAAATTCTGGAAAATATTAGCTTAGAGCAGAGAAATCAGCTAAAAGTTAATTTATTGACGAATGGCTTAGAATTGTTAGATGACAAAAAAAGTATATTGATTGAAAAAATTAAGAATGTGATTATCGAAATGATTCATTATTCGAAGGAATTTCCTACCGCGAATTATTCTGAATTTATCAGTGAAAAATTGGATTACGATTATAATTATTTATCAAATATTTTCTCAGAGGTTAAAGGCATTACCATACAACAATTTATTATTATTCATAAAATCGAACGGGTAAAAGAGTTATTGTTGTATGAAGAATTGAATTTGACACAAATTTCACAAAAACTTCACTACAGTAGTGTGGCGCATTTATCAAATCAGTTTAAAAAAGTAACAGGTTTAACGCCTACTTACTATAAAACATTGAAAGAAAAAAGGAGAAGAAACTTAGAGGATGTGTAATATCTGTAACATACAAGCTAACTAGTACAAGACTTTTGGTCTTATAGATGCTGAATTTTATTTTCTAAAAAGATAAACATGAATTTCCCATTGAGGAGTGCAGTATTCCTATCACATGTAACTGTTCTGCTTCAGGTTTGCACTCTTGAAGAGCACGGTAAAGCAAGCTAAACCACCTATGCTATTAAACTCCAATTCACTATAAGTTCGTTTCAGGACATAACATTAGCAGGGATACTATTTATAATTGGCTATTTTTTCGTGGCATTGATACGGGGATATGTAAGCTCCCCCTTTTTAGTACGGTTCTAAATTATAAATTATTTTCATTTAATAAAGCTTCTTGGCTGAAGTGAAGCGTAGCGGAACTGAAGCCAAGAAGCTTTTGTTTTTTATACATGATTGGGC
>Ga0335398_10000907_pt1 | contig 51732 bp, 46 predicted proteins | sample BON03_FD_205742 | JGI IMG/M metagenome (GOLD analysis project Ga0335398, IMG submission 205742) | Freshwater microbial communities from Lake Bonney liftoff mats and glacier meltwater in Antarctica - BON-03 (spades assembly) (version 2) | ecosystem: Environmental > Aquatic > Freshwater > Ice >... | reverse complement strand
TGAACCTCGAGAAAACAAGCGGCGTCCCAAGGTTCTCAAACTGATGACGGTGGCTAGGCGGATCTACCACGCGGCGATCGCAGCGCTTGCAAAAATCCCGTAAATCCCCGTGGACAACGCCATTCGAAGCAGGAACTTTAATTCATTGAAGCCCCGAAATTGACGATTTCGTTATTGCTCACGTTTGAGAACCATTAGTAAAATTCACGATATGTTAATATAAAATACACATTCAGGGATCCGTTCAGTGGCAACCTGACAATTTGAAGTTTCGGAGCGGCCAAGAGGAAGCAGGCACTATGAGTGATCTAACGATTGCCATTTTGATCCTTGGAGGCCTTTGTCTTCTGGCTCTGTTAGCTGGGGTAAAGGTGGGCGCCCATCCTTCAGGCGGCATTCGGCTGTTGCTCCAGGTGGCTGCCGCGTCTCTTATGCTTTGTTACCTGGTGTTCTTCTGGAATCGCCCTATTTTGGCGGGTTGGTTTCCGACCTCTGGGCTAATTATTCTCGGTAATTGGCTGCCTATTTGGGGAAGTTTTTTTCTGGGGATGTACATCCAGTCGAACGCCGTTTGTCTGCCTAGACGCACGGTAATTGGTGCATTAACGCTCGTCTTGGTCGCGTACTCCGGATTTGCTCCAATTCTTGGCGAGCCCCCACATGTTTCCAATCGGGAACAGTCAATGGGTGCGCTGCAGCAGCAGACAACGCCATTCACGTGCTCGGCAGCGTGCGCCGTATCGTTACTGAGACTGCATGGACTTGAAGCGACGGAGTCAGAGTTGGCTGAACTTTGCCTGACGCGAGAGGGGACTCATTGGATGGGGCTCTATCGTGGAATGATGCTCAAAACCGAAGGGACGGAATGGACCGTAGCGGTCGAGGAAATCGACCAGGATACGGTCTATTTGGTCAATTCCCCAAGCATTCTTGCTTTGGATATTGATACGTCTGTGTTTCCGGACGAGTTAGATCACGGATTCCATTCCGAAGTTGGGCACTCTGTTGTATATCTGGGGCGTACGTCACCAACCTGCCTGACAGTATTTGATCCATCCCCAGACTACGGCATTGAAGACTGGAATTCCGAAATTCTAGGGTGCGTCAAAGGTGGCGTTGCGTTGAAGCTTGTCCGTAGAAGCGAATCGGTTGGGGCGACAGTGGATGTGACACAAAATGTCGCCACGATGTTGTTGAAGCGACGACTAACAGCCGGGATCTAGAGGCACATCATTCCGGCTCAGCAATGGGGATGTCCGGTGGAGTTTGGTGATGTGGGTGGCACTAACTGAGTTTGCTGATCAGTATCCGCACTGTTTAGCATAATCACGCAACCGTACTCGAGCGGCGTCAAGAATTCGTGATACGCGTGATTCCGAAAGCCCCAGCATCTGTCCCACTTCCTTAAGTTTCAGGCCTTCGTTGTAGTGCAAGGCAACTGCGATTCTCATTTGTTTGGGCAGTGACTCGATGCCATCTGCCAGTACAGATTGCATTTCAGCCTTTTCAACTTCCGACGTTTCTTCATTGTCGCCGATATGTCCTCGAACGCGGACGGAATCGCACCAGGTTTCAGGCTGAGTAAGCCGTGATCCCTGGATGCAAAAGGCCACCTCGGTCACGGGCATGTCGGCAGCCACGGCCAGTTCCTCCACTGTGACCGATCCCTGAAGGCCAGCTCGCACCTGCCGCAGGTAGGAAATCTTCTGGAGCATCTGTTGGGATAACGGGCAATTTCGTCGCAGTTCGTCGAGAATGGCTCCTCGAATTCGCTGATAGGAAAACGTACGAAACTCTACGTTACGGTTGGCCTCAAACTGAGAAGCCGCCTCGATCAACCCCAACACTCCAGCGGATGCGAGATTCTCTGCGTCGACACCTGCGGGAAGCTGGTTCAGTAGCTTTCCAAGAATGTGCTTAACATAGCCGAGATGCGATAGGACAAGTTCGTCACGTGACTTAGCGTGAACTCGTGTTTCGCGACTATCCTGTTTGATTCTTCGGGATGGTCGTTTTTGGGTTGTGAGTGCCATCTGCCTACTTCACCGCTGAGGGGGTCTCAGTTTGGTGCCCCGGTTTCGTGGACTTGCGTTTTCGCTTGGCCACATTGTTAAAAAAACAAATGTCTGACGGCGAATTCTTCCAGATTTACGGAATCTACGTGTCCGTTTCAATTTCGCCTCTCCACCCAATCATGCGCCCTCATATCTGAGTTGCGGCCTGATGTCGGCAAACAAATGGTTTTCACCCATAAGGGAAAACGAGATGTTGCGGTCTTTGGAGGCAATTCTTCGGGGGCCGAGTTTGCTGGCGCCCGCGCGTCAAGCTTTTGAAATCGGCCAAATTGGCCGATTTGGCATTGGCGTTCGCCCAACAGTTCTCTAAATTCCGCAGTGTATGCTGATTCGCAGCGCCGCTTTGGCGCAGAAGAAATGCCAGGAAGGCACAGTAAGATCTACGAATGAGGTGTCGACCGCACGTCGGCCAATGCAGGGAGGCATTGATGTCTACGATTCGTTTTATTCATGCAGATCACCTGCGATTGGCTGCGTCGCCCGCGGGGATTGCTGACGCGCCTGCCTGGTTGAAGCAGCTTGCCTGCGATAGTGTCCGCAGCGCTGTTCGCAACGTGGTTGAGGCGGCTGTTGCGCAGGATGCTGACTTTCTGCTGATCGCCGGGCGAATAACAGAGTCAACGGACGACCTTGAGTCTGTGGCACGCTGGCTGGACGCTCAGTTTGAAACATTGCGTCGCCGTGGGATTCGCATCGTGGCGATGGCAGAGAATAGCCGCGAAGCGGAAGTGCTTGGACGGATCTGTAGTGTTGTTGTGCGAAGTGGCGAATGCCTGCACGTTGCCGCTGACGTTAATGACTCGTGGCAATTGACAACATCAGCCGACTTCAATTATGCACAGTCAGATCTTGTAATTTCGTTTAATTCCGGGCGCGCTGCAGTTGGACGTACGATTTACACAGCGCTGCCGTCCATGCAGCCATCCGCCGAGCGGAATCGGAATTCATTGGATGGGTATCCGGGACTTTCGGCGGGAGCCGTTCAGGCTATCACTCCGGCCGAAACCTGGTCCGGAGGGTGCATTGTCATAGATGCCGATGTTACTTCACGCGAAATTAAGTCTCAGTTTTTGCCATGCGATGTACTTCGTTATGCGACAGAAGAGTTGTGTCTGACCTCACCAGCGTCTGTTGAATCGCTGGCTTTGGAAATTGCTCGAGCATCTGAATCACTTCGCAAGGTGGATTCCCCGACAGTGATCATCGACTGGCGGGTGAGTGCTGAGCTTGTTGCCGAGTTGTCCGATGTTTTGCGCTTGGACGAATTGTCACTGCTTCTTCGATTGCGTGGCGAGCTTCAGTCGGGGCATTTTGGAACCTGGCCTCGCCGTGTTTCGTTTTCCCATTCATCCAGGCTAAAACTGATGACGCAGGGAAGCGAAGCTGTTGACGAGTTCGTCGACGTCGCTTCGGAGTCGGTCATCACATACGATCTGGATCGTTATGCAGACCGGTCGTCTGTTATTCGTGCAGGAAAAGGCGTTGATGCATCTCTGGTTGCGGGCCTGCAATTGTTGGGCCGCGTTGCCTGACCGCTCGATGGGCTATTTCGCTTATTACCCCGTATCGTTATTGAAAATTGGTTTGGTTAAAGAGAGGGAATTCACCATGCGGTTTTTGGACATTTTTGTTGAACGCTTTGGAGTTCTTCAGGATTCAAACCTGTCAGACCTTTCACGGGGAATGACTGTTGTTTATGGCAGCAATGGTAGTGGTAAGACCACTATGGTGAACTTTCTGCAAGGGATGCTGTTCGGATACACAACTGATCATCAGGCATTTCAGGCGGGAGATCAGCATTTTGGTGGATCGGTTTCTGTAGAATCCAAGGGTCGTTCCTACCGCATCGCGCGGGAGCGAAAACATGGAATTACGACTGATCTTTCTTCTGTTGATCTGTCGACGGGAGTTCCCGTCACATTTACCGGTGTGGGACTGCCGGTTTGGGTTAATGAATCTGTTTACCGCGAAGTGTTTAGTGTTGGAGATCAGGAAGCTGCACGATTTGACCTTCTTTCGCGCCTGTGTTTTGACGGCGAAAATCGGAGTTCATCGGCTGACGAAATTCGTCGCACTGAAATGGCGATCGAGCAGTCTGTTGTTGAACGCGAAGGAAACGGACTTGAGGGCGGACTGCGTCAGAAGATGACATCGTTACAGCGCCGTCGAGAAGAACTGGAACGGCAGTTGATTGAAATGAGGCGAACGTCTCCTGAAATTCCACCGCGAATTACTGAACTTCGAAGACTAGAGAGCTCGTTAGCAGCTGTGGAGCAACAGATTCGTGAGGCCGAGGGGCGGATTCTGAAGCTGGAGGAAATGCTCATCGAGATTCGTCGTCAGAATATTGTGTCGATTGAACGAAGTGAAATTGAAGCGGAAATATCGCAACTCCAAGACCGTCAAAGACGTTGGCAGAACATTCGGGATGCAATCAGTTGCGAACTGAAAGCATTGAACGTAAACGAATCTGCGTTGACGAGCCGCAGTTCTATGAAGTCCATTCGCGGGTTGGTAACCAGGCTCGAAGAGCGAATGGACACGAATCGCTTTGGGTATCAGAATAATGATCTTGTTAATTCTGGCCGAAGTGTCTTCGGCGATCATCTTCGCAGTGAAGTTTTTTCATTGTGCGAGTACGTTGGTCAGCACGAATCGGCAATTGAAAGCCACGAAGCCTGTCTGGAATCGATGTTTGGAAAGCGGTCCCTGCAGGAAACTGAAAGCGTCGACGCACTTCTGCAATCGCAAATTCAGGCACTCCGCAGCGAGCTGAGTCGTTCCGGCGATCTAATCAAGGCGTGTGACGGAACTTCGCATCACTGCTTATCACCAGCACATGAAGTGCACCGTCGTTCGACTTCGGTGCGTACAGTAAGTGGATCGATTGAAGAGTACGAAACGGAACTTGTTCGGCTGCGGAGCCAGCATAATGAACTACGGTCTGAACGAAGTCGGATTGACGAACTAATTCACAAGCTGCAATCAGAAATGAACGCACTACGCTCGCAGCTGAAGGTGTCAGCAGGTCTGGATGATATTGATCGAGTAAAAACCGAGATCGCAGAAATTGACGCAAAGCTTGCGCTTCTGCGTGAGCGATGGAGTGTCATGGAGCAGACTGAACGGAGCCTTCACGAAGTTATTCAACGACTTAATCTGCAAAAGACTCCAGCTGTTCTTTCAATGGCTTCGAAGTACATTACTCGGCTGACTGACGGAGATTGTTTTGCCCTGGAATGTGATCGCAGTGGCACTCAGATTCTTGCTCGAACTCGGCAATCAGCAGATGCTCAGACCCTAAAGCAGTTGAGCCGTGGAACCCGCGACCAGGTCGCTCTGTCGCTGCGTCTGGCGTTAATTCAGTCTCGTACGGAACAGGAACGTTGTCCCTTGATTCTGGACGATGTTTTTGTATCGGCTGATGACGAAAGAGCAGCTGCCGTAACTGATCTACTAATGGAAGTGGCTGCCGATGGCCAGCAGATCATCTTCTTTACATGCCAGAATGATGTGCGGGAGCTGTTCACCCGGAGGAATGCCAGCATTCTTCATCTGGAGGAACGGCCAGTCGTCGCCGTTGCTCCAATTCCCGCCGTTGCGGCTCTTCCCATCGCTTTAGTGAATGTTCCAACTCCTGTTCCGGCACCGATCAAACCAGTCATTACTAAGAAGACGAACTGGTTGTTCTATCTGGAAGTGGACAATTCCATTGAAGACCTTTCCGGCTTAACGGTCGCTGAAATTGAAGCTTTTCGTGCCACTGATATGGAAACGATCGATGATCTCTTGACGATTTCCGTCGAAGATCTCGAATCGCTTTTCTTAAAAAGCGGTTATTCAATCAGTAGCGACCGCATTCGAGCGTGGCGAGGACAGGCTGAATTGGCCACGAAGATTCCGATGTTGCGTCGCAGCGATGCCGAGTTGCTTTACGAATCGGGAATTCAAACTACAGTCGAGCTTAGTCGTATGCGACCTGAGACCGTATTTGATGTCGTTATGACATTCCAGAATTCTCAAAGCGGTTCGCGTTATCGCCGTTCCGGCCGCAGCATTGATCGTCAGCAGGCAATCAACTGGAGTCGTTGGTCGCAACATTCCCGATCGCTGACGGAAGCGCGACAGGCGCGTTCGCGCTTCTTCGTTCGAACATCAGATAGCACCAATTCGCCACATTCTGCCCCTCGCAGTATGGATGACCGTTCCAGTGTTCTGCGTCAACGACGTGCAACTATTTCACGCGGTGTCCCGACAACTCGTCGGCAAAGACGCCCACAGCTTTCGTCGGATGCGTCGCGGCAAAGAGATGCGCGCCTGTTCAATCGTCGACAAAGACTGGCGCAGCATTCTTCGTCGTATCGGACGGCGACTTCTGACGCCAGTAAGGCTGATTCTCCGGCAGAACTCCGTTTCTATCTGAGTCGTTCGAGTGATGTTGAGGCGGCCCCGTCGATCGGCGAGAAGACCGCTCAGCGATTGGGGCAGATTGGAATCTACACTGTGGATGACCTACTGAACGCGAATTCTTCCAGTGTTGCCGATCGTCTGAATAATCGACGCATTACGCCGGAAACGATTGAACAGTGGCAGGCTCAGGCTCGACTGGTGTGTCAGGTTCCCGAACTTTGTGGGCACGATGCACAGATTCTGGTTGCGTGCGGAGTAACGGAACCTGAGCAGTTGTCTCACAAACGGCCCGTCGACCTGTTTTCAATTGTCGGTCCATTTGCGGATACAACCGAAGGCGAGCGTATTGTTCGTGGTGGAACTAAGCCCGATCTGGAAGAAGTCACGGATTGGATCCGACTTGCTCAGCAGGCTCGGTCACTACGATCAGCGGCGTAACAACAGCATTGGTTAGTCACGTAAGAAAAGGCTTCCGATTATTCGGAAGCCTTTTTCTTTGCCTGTCAGAAATGCGAATGACCAACGGCCTACTTAAATCGAGTAATCGCTCCCACTTCTTCAAAGTGGGTTCGGATTTCACGCAGCGTCGCGGGTTGAAATGCCGTAGCTCCGAAACGAGTGCTTCGAATGGTACGCTCAACCGTTTCTTTTTCATCGGCGGAAAAGACCGCAAGACATCGCACTTTCTGGGATCGGCCATAGGCCTGAATCTGCGGGAAACACCGAAGAGTTTCTTCTTTGAAGTTGTCGGCGAGGATCAGCAGGCCATTCGGGCATTCGTTGCTTTTTAATTTTTCAAGAGCAAGTTCCGGGTGCGACAGAAACGAAGTCACGAAACCATGCTTGGTGAAATATTCCTGAAGTGCTTTGACGCGTTTCTTAACCGAATCAACAATCAGCAACTCAAATGGCGCTGGCTCGCCCACGTCGCTGCTGATCGCGTCAGAATACTCCGGGCTCCAGGCTCCCAGTTCAATTAATGCCTGCTTGAGATCGCAGACGACTTCGCCAGCGGTTTGATACCGATCGCTTGGACGGACCTGCATCATTTTCCCAACGATGGCAGTGATGGATTGTGGAAGGTCACGCCGAATGGTTTCAACCGGTGGAGTGCCTGTGTAGCGACTCAGTTGTTTTCGTTCATCGCGATTACGTGTGCGTGGCCAGGCTGATTCACCGCTCAGCAGTTCGTAGAAAATTGACCCCGCAAAAAAGATGTCCGATCGAGGGTCATTGTTCGGTGCGTTGGTACCGCGTTCCAGCGATGCGTATTCCAGCGCCCGGTGGACGTCATCGCTGGTTCCAGCATTCGTCGGTGACTCCGCACCGGCCAGGCCAAAGTCCACAAGCTTCACGACTCCGCCGCTACTCATTAGCACGTTCGTCAGCTTAAGATCGCGATGAGTTGCTCCCAGTGTCAGAGCATACTCAAGTCCGGAACAGATTTCATAAGTGCATTTTGTTGCCTCGGCGGGCGCCAGCACTTTGCGGATTTTCATGAAGTCGCGAAGATTTCCACCTTCGACAAACTCCATCGTGAAATAATGAAAGCTGCCTTCGCTACCCACCGAGTAAATCGGCACGATGTTTGGGTGTTTGAACTTCTGGCAGATTCGTGCTTCTCGATGAAAGCTGGCAACGGCATGAGGATCCGCTGCCCAGCGATCACGCAGCAACTTAATGGCGACCGACTGCGTGCCGTCAAGAGATTCTGCTCTGTAGACTCGGGCAAAACTTCCTGATGCATTTTTGTACATCAGTTTGTAATTGCCAAGAACCAGTCCGTCGGTTTCGCCTTTAAGAATCCGTCGCGTTTGCAGAGTGGTCAGAATCTGACGTCGCTCCAATAGGGACAGAGCCTCAGATGCGCCGGACTTGCTGTCCAGTTCACCTTCGATCTGTGCCCACTGTTCCGGGCGAATTAGCCGACTGGTGAACAGAAATCGCTTTAATTCATGTTGATTGTTCAGATGTACCATCGGAAAGAAAACAATCAGTTGGCGGCCATTGAGTCCGAAAAAAACTTCAGACGCTGCCAAACAACAAACAGGGAAAGGGAAAGACGGGATTTTCGACTACGAACAACTCGCAATTCTGGTCCGCAGGAAATGCGTCGACGGGATACGAATCGTATCAGCATAACGTACTGATTCAAGACTCTTCATGCAGCAACTAATGGAGACTGAATGACTGGAATTAGTCCTGAAGTTTTTTTCAGGTTGGGTTCTATCGGCTTTGCGCTGCAGTTCGCTTACTAAGAACCTGTCCCCTCACAAATGTTTCAATCGGTTCAAAACACATTTCCCGCTCACCTATGCTGTTGGCGACTTGAAATACGTTCAACGTTGCCGGCTGTCCTTCATTAAGAGTTGGGGGATTCATTCCGAACAGCCTGGCGGGGTTTACTGAAGCCATGTTGACAGCTTCAGCCAGCGAAATTTGACAGGCCTGCATCATCTTCACGATGCAGTCACCGGTGCTCGCTCCTGAGCCGGCCAAAAACTGGCGTTGTCCTGCAACAACAAGTCGGCCATCCTGCAAAACCTCGACATTCACATCTCCTTCTGCATACGTGCCGGGCGGGCAGCCAGCAAATCCGGAAACGTCGCAGGTTAAAATGGTATTTGCTTTCGACTTGCACTTCACGACGCACTTCAGAACCGAAGCCGGAACGTGCCAGCCGTCGGCAATCACGCTGGCCCACAAACGATCCTCGGCAAGCTGCTCCCAAAGGTAATTGGGATGTCGCGGCAGTACGCTGTGAGCACCATTGCCAAAATGAGTGCTAAGTTGCGCGCCCGCATCGACTGCAGCCAGAATCTGTTCCGGCGAGGCTCCAGTGTGACCCAGTGCGACGACCACGCCCTGTTGTCTGATTTTCCTGATAAATCCGACAGCGTTTTCTGCTTCAGCGGCCAGTGTTACCAGGCGAATTCGGTCGCCAGCCGCTTCCTGAAGTTTTGAAAATTCTTCATAGTCTGCCGCACGTACATGTTTGATCGGGTGTGCGCCACGAGGGCCATCTTTCGCCGAGATGTACGGCCCCTCAAGGTGATAGCCTTCTACGCAGTTAACAACCAGAGAGCTGGCCTCACAAGCCTGTTGAAGAGTTTTGAATCCGTGTTGCAGAGCTTCAAAAGAAGCGGTGATTAACGTTGGAAAGAAACGGGCGATGCCACGGTCTACGAGTGCCTGAGTGGTACTGACAACTTGCTCAACGGTCAGATGAGGACTACTAAACCACACTCCGTTATAGCCATTGATCTGGATGTCGAAGAAGCCGGGGCTTACAAACGGCAGTGCCGCCGCTTCAGTATCCGAACATGTCGCAGTCCTGATTGACGCTATCAACGAACCTTCTATTACAATGTCGACTGGCTCAAGAGTCTCGAAGTGTCTGGCACGTATTTTTATCATCATCTCTATTCTGTTGACCGTAAGATGCAGCTGCAGGAAATGGATCGTTCGCTGCTGAACCAGTGCACGCTGCGTCGAACTTGTTGGGGACAGATTTCTGCCTAACTTGGTTAATATCGCGTTCTGGGTGATTTCGGGGATAGCGATACGGTATTAATACTTTGCCAATAACCATGCCTCGAGCTCTTCAATATCGCGAACGACTTCCATTAGTTCCTGCGCCGGTTGGTGTAGAAATCCTGTGCGCACCATGCCGTCGACCATGCTGATAAGCCCGTCATAAAATCCATCGCGATTCAGGACGACAACTGCGGCTTTGTGAAATCCCAGCTGAGCCCAGCATAAGGCTTCGAATAATTCTTCCATTGTGCCGAAGCCGCCAGGCAAAGCAATGTATGCATCGCTGAGTTCATGCATCGTCGCTTTCCGGACGTGCATGTTCGAAACAATTCGCATGTCTTCCACGCCTTGATGCATCAGTTCTACGTTGGCTAGTGCTTCAGGGATGACTCCGACGATGTGTCCGCCGGCCGCTAGGCATCCATCCGCTAACGCTCCCATCATGCCAAGACTGCCGCCGCCGTAAACCAGCGTGTGTTTGTGAGCTGCAAGGATCTCACCCAGTCTGCGGGCGGCGTCAAGGTGCAGCGAACTGCCAGCCTGAGCTCCACAAAACACGCAAATCACTGACATGAAAAAGCCCGTCACCTTAAATAAGAAACGTCAATTGATGATCAAAGAGAGCGGTGAAAAGTTACAAGTTCCTGGACCTGTTCAAATCCAGCGGCGGCGAACAGTTCCCCGGCCGCCTGATTTTCGGAATCTACCTGAGCTTCAATTAGCTGGATCGATTGTTCGCGCAAGCGGCGACAGATTTCAAGCACCAGTGATAGTCCGTAACCGTGTCGGCGTTGTTCTGGCGGAACAACCACGTCTCTCAGTCCTACTGATCTGACACCCCACTTCGGTACGAAGACGTCGAGGCCAATAATTTGCCCGCTGGCGACGACAGCGTCGTTGTGCCGTTCCTGCAAGCTAAACTTCAGGGCATCCAGGTGGCCAAATCGAACGTGCCACCACCATGGAAGGTCCCCGACTCGATCGGTGATCACAAGATTTAGGCGTCTTCGGTGACGGATGAGTCGTGCGCTGACGGGATCACGCCCCTGTGTCAGATTGCGGTGCAGAATTTTTGTGTTGCGTCCGGACTCGTAACCCAGTTTGCCCATGAATTCGTTCCATGGCGCCGCAATCGCTGAAAATCCAGATGCTTGCAGGCCACCGTACATTCCATTGTAGAAGCCATTTGCATCCAGCCCGGCTCCAGCACAAATTACTTTAGAGCCTCTGGCTTTCAGATACTCTTCTGCTTTTCGGACAAGTTCGTAGCCGACTCCGGTTCTTCTAAATTCCGGATGCACGATAAGTGCAGACAGCACTCCCTGAGTCCTGTCGAGTGCCGTCTGCTCGGCGTTGCAGGTAAATGCAGCGTGAGCGAAGCCGATAATGCGTCCGTCGCTGACGGCAACAATCAGGCCTTTTCTGTCAAAGAATGGTTGCGAAAAAACGAATAGCTCGAATATGTCGCACGGAAACCCTTCAGCAGCACTCGGACCGAGGTTACCAGCATGCCACAGCTTCAAAAGGCCGGGTGGATCACAGTTGTGAAAAGTACGGTATTCAACCACGAAAGCATCCATGTACCGTTAACAAAAACAACTGCAGCAACCCTTCGCAATACTGAGGAAATTGGCAGGCCATTCAGTAACGTAGCCCCAGACTCTAACGCTCGCATTACGCTGTGACAAGCTGCTAAAATGTTCGATTAGTAAGAAGCATATATGTTTTCCATGACTGCGTCCTTCCAAACTTTAGCACTCAACAATAACCGATGAATTGGACCGACCGAGAGCTCGCTGGATGGCTCGACGAACAATTGCCATCAGAACGGATGGCTGAGATTGAGCAGCACCTGCGCGAAAACGAATCGTTGAGATCACGCGTGGCTCAGTTGATTTATCACCGCGATCAGGGAGGTCATACGGTTGGCGAAATCTGGCAGCGTGCCGGACTTAGCTGTCCGAGCCGAAGTGAACTGGCAGGATATCTATTGGGAACGCTGTCTGAAGATGCGCGCGGCTATTGCGAATTTCACCTAATGACTGTCGGATGTCGCAAATGTCAGGCAAACCTGAAGGATCTGGACCAGCACGCTAACTCAGCAGAAGAAACGCCGAACCGCCGGCGACGATTCTTTGAATCGTCAGCCGGGCTGCTACAACAAAACGATAGCGATCAGTTCTGAAGTGTTCGCAGCCCTTTGCAGGTGGGCTGCAAAGGGCAGATCAACGGTAATTATTTGTTGTCCGTTCGAATACGCACCTGCAGGGCTCCGAGCATTTTAGTGATGCGTTCTTCCTTCGAGTTGATAAAGAACACGTTTTCCAAAACGATGGCGCGTCGTTCCTGGCTGGGATGTAAAATCAGTCGGCCTGATCTGAGCAACAGGTATTCGAATACGTCATTGATTTCTTTGTCGATCCGCAAATTGGGGGCTGAAAATCGCTCCATGTCGCTCAGAAAACCATGATGGTGCAGCAACTCGTTTCCGCGAACTTCCCAATAGTCAAATCGTCGGCTAACCATCACGCAAATGTACAGAAACAGCATGCCTAAAGCGTAAATGATATAAAACATGGCATTGGCCGCGGGAGCAATCTTCATCATTTGAGCCGTTACTGCGGGGATCAGGCCTTCGTTGAGTCTGAAAAACGTCCATAGAATCACGCCTACGGCGACAGCTGCGAAAAACCATGTAAGCGACGTTGTTCGAGGAAAGTCGAACGAAATTACTACCAGATTCACCATCAGGACTGACAAAAAGATTCTGGCCGGGATCAAGGCATACGCCGCGTCTGGCTGATTTCCATTCCACAACATAAAGATTGCACCAAACAGCGCAGCAATCACTGTTGGATATAAGAAGACAATGTTCGGATAGGACACCAGATAAACAGGGCCAGGATTGTATGCCGCGCTCGATTCTGAATCTGGTTTTGGCTGAAGGGGGTTTGCGGTCATTAAACTGTTCCTGTGGCTTCGATGGCCAGTCAGAGTATGGCGATGGGTTTACAAATTGCCGACGAGATCCAAGGCTGATCATCCGAAAACCGGCTTGCATTTGTTGAAGCACAGAAGTCTCAGGACATTCATCGTGACACGCACTCTAGCTTTAGAACGCGCCGGCTTCCAGAGAACGGGCATAGTACGAAGAAGTTCCCATTTCGATAATGAAACACAGAATGCGTAACTCACATCCGCAGTGGCGACAACGCTATGCAGTTCGCCGGAGATCAAATTGATTTGCCGTAATTTGGTCGACCTCCTCTGATTCAGGCAATGCAAGTCGCAATTCCCGAGTGTCACCGGAATGTTCTATGGCCGGAAAACTATTGCTTGGACGCCCTGTTTGGGCGTGTGAACATCGGCGTGGTTCGTTGTTTAAGGCAAAAGCTCCACGATCTGACTGGTTGAACCAGTATTCCTCAGTCTTTGATACAGTTCAGGAAAACAGCACGTTTTATGCCTTGCCTAAACCCGATGCGTTGCGGTGATGGGGGATTCGTGCAGTAGGAAATTCCGCTTTGCGTTCAAAGTTCTCCGAATTATCACTCACGACCATCGATTGAAAAATGCAGGTAAGTCAACCGATGATTTTGTCGATTCGCTGCATATTCTGGACGGGCGGCGACTTGTTGGGCCATCGTTTAGTCAGCTTCCTCCGGACTTCGCACCGGATCGGTTTTTGGTGCTTGAGCATTATACTTCGTTCGTTGTCTGGGCTTTGGAAGTGCGTCATGCCGACTCGTACGACGAGGGGGCGAACGAATCTCAGCTTGACGAGTTTGTTGACGGAATTAGAAATAGACAAGGTGCTGTTTGACAGCCGGCCCCTGTATTTCAGGCCATCTTCCGACGATATCGAGCGAGCATCGCAGGTAAAAAAAAACGAAAACGCCGATCCGTGACCGGGCAGCACCCGGTTCTTCGAATTGTTGGCCGCAATAATCTGAACGACGTTCAGCTTTGGCTGGATGAATGGGCGCCGGTGATTTCAGAGTGGTCCAAGGGTTGGCCTAGATCCATTTGTATGCACTCACTCACTCACTCACCAGATGATCGATTCTCTCGCCCGAGTTCGCTCGCTAGCTTTATGTTAAACTGTCGGCGATAACAGAATTGCCTACCATGTCTGCATGGCCGGGTGAATCCGAAGAAGAGCAACAATTCGTCCAGCAGACGTTGTTTTGATAATCTTGGCGACGCCGTTGATTTGCCGGAGTTTGCTGTTGTAGCGAAAATTCGGTGGCTGGCAGTTTTGCAATTGTCGTTGTGCAGTCATGTTTTTTCTGAACGGTTGAACAATGAGTTACAAAGTATTTGTTACCCGGCAGATTCCTGAAGCCGGTTTGTCGAAACTTCGCGGCGTGACAGACTGTGTTGTGTGGCCGGAGCAGCTGCCTCCTTCTCGCCAAGATTTGATTGAAGCAGCTCGCGGATGTAATGGCCTGCTGACGCTGCTGAGTGATTGTATCGATCGCGAATTCTTCGACGCGGTTGGCGATCAACTAAAAGTGGTCAGCAATTTTGCAGTTGGCTACAACAACATCGACGTAAAGGAAGCGGCGCGGCGCGGCATCTCCGTTGGAAACACGCCGGATGTATTGACGGATGCTACAGCTGACATTGCAGTAACTTTGCTGCTTGCGGCTTCTCGCTGTGTACTTGAGGGGACGCAGCATGTGGCCAGAAACGAATGGCTGACATGGGAACCAATGCGGTTTATTGGTCAGGATCTGCAAGGTAAGACACTCGGCATTGTTGGCATGGGGCGTATTGGTCGGGCGACCGCACGAAGATGCCACTTTGGTTGGGGAATGAAAGTCCTTTATTCGGCCAGGTCACAGAAGTCGGACGCCGATGTAGAACTTGGGGCCACGCGCGTTTCGCTGGAACAGCTGCTTGCCGAAAGTGATTTTATTTCGGTGCACACCGATCTGAACCCGAATACCGAAAAAATGTTCAACGCCGGGGCATTTCAGGCAATGAAATCCAACTGTGTATTTGTTAATACGTCTCGCGGTGGCGTGGTGGACCAGGCTGCATTGAGTAATGCATTAACCAGCGGGGCGATCTTTGCTGCTGGTCTGGACGTAACCGATCCCGAACCGTTGCCAGCTGATAGCAGCCTGCGACATCTATCCAACTGTATTATCGTGCCTCATATTGGCAGTGGCACAACTTCCAGTCGAAATGCAATGGCTGAAATCGCTGCTGATAATCTTCTGGCAGGACTCAACGGCCGACCATTGCGGCATCAAGTCAACTAACGTGAAATAACGGCTGGCGAGCATGCTCGACGCGTTTGGTTTCGTGTTATAAGAAGGTGGAAATTAGTGTTAATTCTGAGCACGGGCAGCAAGATGCGTCCTCTTGCGGGTACATTGATTTTGATGATGCTGTCTGTCGTTGCCGGATGCGAACGGCGAGAAGCCAGCATTGATATTTCAGTATCGAGCGGCGAACGCCATGCGGTGCCGATCATTATCGTGTCCAGTTATGTGTTGGCGGAAATGTGCCGAGAACTGTCTGATGATTCGTTGGACGTGCGGTTTCCAATTCCGGCAGGCACTAGTGGATTTGATTGGAAACCCAAACTGGATGACATTAGGCAACTGCAATCAGCCGACCTCGTGATGTTCAGCGGCGCAGGGTATGAACCGTGGAGTAATAATTTATCCTTGCCGCGGTCAAGGCTGATCGATACGTCGGCTGGGTACACTGCTCGGCTGATTCCGTTGCCCGCTTTAATCACTCACCAACATGGCCCGAAGGGTGGCAACGCCGGAAACGCGACGGCATGGGCTACATGGCTGGATCCGGAACTTGCGGTTGCTCAGTTGCGAAGTGTGGAGGCTCAGCTTAAACGGGTGGCACCTCAGTTTGAGGCGATGATTGTTCAACGAGCCAACGCTCTCGCGAACGCATATGATAATCTGGACGTACGACTTCGACAGATTCAGGCGGATACTGCGGGACGGGATTTTACCATCGTTACTGATGGGCCGTTCTACTTCTATCTGGCTCAACGACTCGGCTGGAAATTCATGGATAGTCCCTCGGGAGAATCTGAGGCGTTCGATGATTCGAAGCTCGTGCAGGTTTCCGAAACTGACAACACCGTTCAGCGGACGGTCTGTCTTATTCGAAAAGAATTGAGGTCCGCAGAGCAGGTCGAGTTCCGTGATAGAATGAAAGTCAACCATGTCGCGATCGTGGAAATCGACCTTTGCGAAGGCGCGGGCTCTGAATCAAAAACGATTATTGAGCGACTCTCGGCGAATCTGGAGCGGATTGAGACTGCCGTTAAAGTGCTAGGCGAAGGGGGGCAGAAATAGATGCTCCTGCGATCCGCTTCTGGATTGTGCCTCGCCTGAATGTAGTCCATTGTGGCAAAGTATAACGGACTGAAATCTGTATGAGATTCACGCGGAACGGGCACCCGTTGGGGATCAGTTTGTTGAGCGACCAATCAAAAATAAGTAGATTGCTAAAGCCCAGCCAGGTTGGCGAGACCCGGGGGGAGTTGGAGGCTTCAGTTTCGTGGAAAGTTCGTTCACCTGAGCGGTGGTCGGCAGCTTATTATTCGGTTAAAGTTTTCGAAAACTGTCAGGTGGCAGTCAGTCATCTAATTCTCTCGACAGGACGAACGGTATTGTCTCGCGAACCCGCTTACACCGACGAAGAAGTAACAGCGCTCGGCCTTGATCGAGAGCGATTGGCTCGTCATATTGCCATCATAATGGATGGCAACGGACGTTGGGCGCAAAAGCGTGGCCTTCCGAGAGTGGAAGGCCATCGTCGCGGTGTTCATTCTGTTAGAGCCATCGTGGAAGAGTGTTCGCGGTTAGGCCTTGAGCAACTTACGCTGTACTGTTTCTCAAGCGAGAACTGGAAACGCCCCAAGCTGGAACTGACTTTGCTGATGAAGCTGTTGCGTCACTATCTCGTTGAAGAACGCCGGCAGATCAAAGAACAGGGATTGCGGTTTCAGGTCATCGGTAAGATTGACGAGCTTGATCCGGCCATTCAAAAAGAAATCGCCATTACCGAAGAAGCGGCCAAAGATAATAATGGCATGATGTTGTGTCTTGCCGTGAACTATGGTGCTAGATTGGAAATCACAGAAGCCGTCCAGAAGATTGCAGAGAAGGTGAAGGCCGGACTACTTTCGCCGGAAGATATTTCAGAACAGACGGTGGCGGACCACCTGATGACGGCCGGTATGCCGGATCCTGATCTGGTGATTCGAACGGCCAGCGAAATGCGGATCAGCAATTATCTGCTGTGGCAGATAAGCTACTCAGAACTTTGGGTGACCGATAGCTATTGGCCGGAATTTCGTGAGCCACATCTGCATCAGGCGTTGAAAAATTACGCGTCCCGAGATCGCCGGTTTGGCGGACTCAACAATAGTTCTAAGTCATCCGCAGGTCCGTCGTGAAGTTGTCTTGTTTTTTTAGCTACACATCAATTTGAATCAGGGCGGCGATTTATGCTCGGCTGGCGACTGACGATTTCGGCGATACTGGTTCCTTCGCTGCTAGGTTTATTCTGGTGGGATTCCAGTTTGGGAAACGGTGCGCCAGCGTTGCTGTTGTTCTGTTTGTTTCTGACGATTCGCAGCAGCTTCGAAATGGCTGATCTGCTGCGGACTCGCCACATGAAGCCTTCGTTTGAATTGACGGCCGTGTGCAACGTGTTTGTTGTGCTTGCCGCATGGGCGCATTCTCGCATGTCGGGCGTACCGAGCGGACTTAACGGAATGTTGATTTCGCTGGGACTTGTCGCAGCGGCTATCGTCGCATCATTTGTTGTGTTGATGATGTTTGAAGCGATTCGTTATCGCAAGCCAGGGCGTTCCATGGAATCGCTGGGGGCAAATCTGATTACGGTGATGTACGCGGGTGGTCTGTTGGGAGTCATTGCTCAGTTCCGCTGGTTTCCTGATCCGACTGTTGGCTACTTTGCCATTGGCAGTTTGATTATAGCTGCAAAAAGTGGTGATGTTATGGCTTACACCTTTGGTCGATTGTGGGGCAAACGCAAAATGGTGCCGCGTTTGAGTCCTGGAAAAACATGGATGGGAGGCTTCGGTGCGATCGTCGGTAGTTGCCTTGGAGGATGGTTGTGGTTGACGTTCGGCGGACGTTTGTTTGACGCGTCGCCCCAAGCTGCGACACTGGCCTGCGTACTTGGTTACAGCGCGACAATGGGAGTTGTCGGATTGATCGGCGATCTGTGTGAGTCGCTGATCAAACGTGATGCAGAGAAAAAAGACTCCGCCACTTTGATGCCCGGATTTGGTGGGCTGCTGGATCTGCTGGACAGCCCGCTATTTGCTGGCCCGTTTGCCTTAGCGTGGTGGGCTCTTTGGCCGCCGGCGATTTGAACGGTTGTTTGGCTAGAAGCGTCCGGAAACTGTTCTGGCGAACTTGCCCAATGCAAGCACGACGCGCGAGCGAGTGAATTTTGCAATCGCTGGATTCACTTGCTCGTGCCGCGCTCCTGTAAATTTGCAATTTCAGGACCGCTTCCAGACTTCAGGACTGAACAAACCAGAACTGTGCCGCCAGCAACTGCATCGTAGCTATGGAATCGTGACTGCCGAAGCGTATCGATTGTTCTCTACCTTATGAATTGTTGTTGATGATTTGAACGGCCGAAGGCTTTTCGAAGAAAGTTCGATGATGTTCTACGCCACTGCTAACTCACATTGAGTCATCGTGACAGACAGGACTTCTGTCATGCGAGAATCGTCTTACGAGCTGTCGACTGCGGCTCTCTTGACGATGTTCCTGTTGGCGATATACCTCATCCTGATTGCAGTTTGCAAAGCCGCTTTAGAATACCGGCGTCTAGGAAACGCCACCTGGTGACGGTGTGGAAACAGAAAGCCGGCTTGTTGCCGCAGAGTCAGTCAGTTTTGATGTCGACGTTCAGTCGTCGGATGTTGATTTGGATAGCGACTTGCCTTCCGCGCAAGCTGCTTTGTATCACCTGTTCGATACCGTGAGTTCTGATGCATCGATTACGTCGGCAGCTGACGTAGTTAGCCTTGAAGAAACGGGCGGGGCCCAGCTTACTTCAGAAATTGGAGGCATTCCTCACCAGATAAGACGAAGCCAAAACGCGGAACATCACTGGTTGTTTGAAGTCGAAGTCCCCTCGTAGCGCCGCAAAACATGCTCGAATGCTGCAAGCCGTGGGGATTGAGCTGGCAGCCGTCTTTGCCGACAGACGGGTCGTGTCTCTCAGTAATTCACGCGGTCAGTTGCTGCCTCGATATTTGACGAATTCGCAAAAGAGATTCGCTATTTCGCTAGATGGAGTGGTGGAGAATTGCACTTGCTGGACGGCAACATCTTTCACACAGCTGGCATCGAGGTTACGGACGCAAAACTGATTCAGCTTTTGCCACCAGAATTGGAAACACGTTTAGACGCAAAAGAGAAGGCTTTTGCGGGACATTCATCAGGCCGAGTTTTCTGCACGTGGTTTCGATTAACTTGTTCTGCCGACGGATTCGTCTTTGAGGTTGCTAAGCAAACTGAAAGATAGCCGCTGATCATCAGTTTGGTGCAGCATCGTCGTTGTCGTTCGCTGGAAATAGCGAGGTCCAGCGTATATGGTTTCCACGAACCGATAGGCCTCTGTTTTATCATTTGGCAATTCGGTGTTTCCTGCCTGTGCACTTGCCAGCGTCAGACTTATTTTCTGGCGATGCTGTTATTTCACCGACGCAATCTTCGGAGCCGCTTATGTTACGCCACCATCTACTCATGGTGACTGTTCTTGTATTTGCAGTCGTTCGCCCTGCGTGGTCGGCGGACGTTTATGATGACCCCGAGAAAGCCAAAGAAGATCCTGATTTTCTACTTCAAGGTGAATACGAAAAAGACGGTGGCGGAATTCAGGTGGTTGCTCAGGCGGAAGGCAACTTTTGGGTCGTCATTTATAAAGACGGTTTGCCAGGAGTTGGCTGGAACGGAAGAGACAGGCAAACAGTTGAAGCCGATCGAAACGACGTCACAGACCTTGTTGAAGGTTACAGAAAAGTCGAACGCAAAAGCCCAACACTTGGAGCGACAGCTCCGGTTGGAGCCGTTGTTCTGTTTGATGGAACCAAAGAATCAGTCGAAAGACATTGGCAGGCGGGCGCTCGGTTAACCGACGATGGGTTGCTGATGCAGGGGGTTACCAGCACGGACGTGTTTCAGGATTTTCGAATTCACGCAGAATTCAGAACACCATTCATGCCAAAAGCGCGTGGTCAGGGGCGCGGCAACAGTGGTCTGTACTATCAGGGACGTTACGAAACGCAGATTCTTGATTCCTTCGGTCTCGAAGGTAAGGACAATGAGACTGGTGGAATCTATGAGATTCGTAGTCCGGATCTCAATATGTGCCTTCCGCCTTTGACATGGCAAACGTACGACGCCGAGTTTCGGGCGGCACGATTCGAAGACGGCAAGAAAGTTGCGAACGCGACGCTCACAGTTCGGCTGAACGGAATTACCGTGCACAGCAGCATTGAACTGCCACGAGGTACTCGAGCAGCACCAGTTGCAGAAGGACCGGAGGCTGGTCCGATCTATTTTCAGGACCACGGCAATCCAGTTCGATTTCGCAACATCTGGGTGCTTCCCGTAGACGCTCAGAAGGAAGCTCGCCGCCCCATTGTTCCAGGGTTTGAACGGTTTCATGCCTTCGATCCAACCAACGCCGTTGCTGGAGGGCAGTTGCTGCTTGGCGAACTGAACTGCCTGTCGTGTCACAACGCAGCGGACGGATTTAAGTCTAACGTGCTGACCAAAACAGCGCCAGTGCTGACAAATGTGGGAAGTCGACTTCGATCGGACTACATTTGGAAGTTCATTCAGGATCCTCACGGTGTAAAGCCTGGGACGACAATGCCATCGTTACTCGACCGTGTTCCAGAGGAAGAACGTAAAGCGGCAGCGACAGCCCTTGCAAGTTTTCTGTCGACAACGGGTTCGTTCAAAGATCAGGGGACCAACCGAGGTTTTGCGAACAGCGGCGACCGGATGTTCCATGAAATTGGTTGTATCGCCTGCCATGCCCCACGCAACGGCAAAGCGGCCAATCCAGCGACGTCAATTCCTCTCGTGGCTTTGGGTGAAAAATATGCCGTCAGCGGTTTGGAAGCTTTCCTAAAGAATCCTCATGAGGTGCGTCCGTCCGGTCGAATGCCGGGCTTTGACCTGCAGGATAATCAGGCGCGAGATCTTGCTCACTTTTTGGTTGGTCCACTCACGGTCGAACGCGGCGAGCCAAATGTTAAGTACTCGGTGTTCAATCAGGGCTTCGGCGAAATACCGGATCTGGGGACAATGAAAGCTGAATCCACCGGACAGACTTCTGGTTTGGATATTTCAGTCGCGAGCAAAGATAACGACTTCTCGATTCGCTTTGAGTCTTATTTTAATGTCGACAAAGCTGGTAACTATCGGTTCCATTTGGGATCGGATGACGGCAGCCTGTTGTTTATCGATGGCGATTCAATCGTCGATGTTGACGGCATTCACCCTCATACCACCAAGACTGGTGCGAAGAATTTGACTAAAGGTGTTCACCGATTGGTTGTCGATTATTCAGAAGTCGGTGGAGAAGAATCGTTATCTTTGGAATTGGAAGGCCCTGGGATTTCGCGCCAGCCAATCAGTGCCTGGTTGACTCTGAACGAAGATGGAAGCCCAGCGAAAGCTAAAGTAACCGAAGAACTAACGGATGCGGCAGCGATCGATGAGTTTATGTTTGATTCAGAACTGGTTGAAATGGGTCAGAAGCTGTTTGGTTCGCTGGGTTGTGCAAAATGCCACGAACTAAAACGCGACGGCGAATCAACTCCGTTTTCTTCGCCGCTTCCAGCGATCGCTGGAAGCGCTTCTGGCAAAGGCTGTCTAGCTGAAGTTGTTCCGCTCAACGCTCCGAACTACGAACTGAATAACGAGCAGATAGCATCGCTTAACGTCGCTTTGTCGGTGGGAACTTCGATTTCCGAATTAACTGCTGTCGAAAAAATTTCACATACGATGAAGGCCTTTAATTGTTATGGCTGCCACCAGCGTGATGGGCTGGGTGGACCCGAACCAGATCGGAATTTGCAGTTTATATCGCAGATCCCTGAAATGGGGGACGAAGGACGTGTTCCGCCTCGACTGGACGGCGTCGGTGATAAGCTTAAGAAAGCTTGGTTACGGAATGTGCTGCTTAACGGAGCAAACAATCGTCCGTATATGTTGACCCGAATGCCAAAGTTCGGACAGGCGGCGGAACATTTAGTAGACGCATTTGTGCAGACGGATCTAAAGCAGAATTCTGAACTCGTCAGGATGGACGATGTCGACCATCGCATCAAGGCCAATGGACGAAAGCTGGTTGGATCGCAAGGTCTGTCATGCATCAAATGCCACACATTTGGCAAATACAAATCGGCCGGTATTCAGGCTCTCGATCTGCAAACGATGTCGGCACGAATCAATGAAGGCTGGTTTCATCGTTACCTGCCTTTACCAGATGCACTGCGTCCCGGAACAAGAATGCCGACAGCCTTTCCTAACGGGAAAAGCGTTGTGCCGGAAATCTATGATGGTGACCCAGCCCGGCAGGTTGCAGCGATTTGGATGTATCTTTCTGACGGCGACAAAGCCAAAGTGCCGGATGGTGTTCTTGGAGGCATGATTGAACTTAAGCCCGATGACAGACCGGTCATCTACCGCAACTTCATCGAAGGACTCACTCCACGTGGAATCGCAGTCGGGTATCCGGAAGGGGCTAACATGGCGTGGGACGCCGACACGATGTCTTTGGCGCTTATCTGGCACGGTCGGTTTATTGATTCCTCGTTGCATTGGGAGGGACGCGGTCAGGGGAAACAACAGCCGCTTGGCGATCACACGCTTCGGTTAGATCAAACTGTACCGGTTGCGGTTCTTGAATCGGCTTCCGCTGCCTGGCCAACGCAGTCGCCAAAAGAAATTGGCTATCGCTTTCAGGGCTACCGTCTTGACGTCAGGGGACGCCCTGAATTTCGATATCGCACCGAAGACTTTGTGGTAAACGAACTGATTACAGCTGTCGCTCAGAAGCCAGATGCTGGCTTTGAACGGCGAATTCGAATTTCTGCAACAGTTACCATTAACAAGCTCTTTGTGCGAGCTGCCGTGGGCAACGAAATTCAGAAATCAGATGATGGCACTTATCTTGTCGACAACGCTATTCGCACCCGGATTCGCTCAACTGCAGAACCTGTCCTGCGACAGAGTGCTGGGAAGTGGGAGCTTTTAGTTCCCGTTTCGCTGAGCGGTGGAACTGCGGAAGTTGTTCAGGATATTGTCTGGTAACGCCGAGTTGTCGTCGTACTTTTACATCATTTCAACGCCGATCAAAGGTGATTTCATAATGCATTTTCTTCGATTACTTGTTGTTTGCCTGCTGACTGTGACGACAACAGCCCACGCCCAGGAATCCAGATCTGAAAAGCCCACCGAGGCAGATTACTATCCGATTTCAACGTTTGAAATTCCCAGGGATGTGGTTCTGGAAGCCAGTTCTTTTCAGATGATGCCCGATGGTAAAATGGCGGTCGCGTCGCGTCGGGGAGAAATCTGGATGATTGCAGATCCATTTGCCAAAGATGTCACGGCTAAGAATTTTACGCGTTTTGCTCATGGTCTCCATGAGGTGCTGAGTATGACCGAAAAGGACGGCTGGCTGTATATCGTTCAACGACCTGATGTTTCGCGTCTACGAGACACTGATGGCGATGGCATGGCGGACGAGTTTGAAGTCGTGAACGGTGATTGGGGTATTTCAGGCGACTACCACGAATACGCCTTCGGTTCAAAATTTGACAAAGACGACAACATCTGGGTGGTCCTGTGTCTGACGGGATCCTTCAGCAGCAACGTCGAATACCGTGGCTGGTGCGTTCGGGTGTCTGCTGACGGCACGCTGACTCCAACGTGCAGTGGCGTTCGGTCTCCAGGCGGCATCGGTGCCAACCAATATGGGGATGTTTTTTATACAGACAATCAAGGACCGTGGAACGGGACGTGCGAATTGAAACACCTGATTCCCGGGAAATTTATGGGGCATCCAGGCGGATTCAAGTGGTACGAAGATGCCGAATCATTTATTGGGTCAAAACCGCAGGAACCAACCAGCGGCAGTCGCATTATGACGGAAGCGAAGCGAATTCCGGAATATGAACCTCCGTGCATTCACTTTCCATACGACAAAATGGGTAAGTCGGCAGCTGGAGTTGCCTGTGATCGCAGCGAGGGGAAGTTCGGACCGTTCAGTAATCAGATGTTTGTCACTGATCAGTCGTTCAGTACCGTTATGCGATGTTGCATGGAGAAAGTTCAGGGACATTGGCAGGGGGCGTGCATACCGTTTCTGGAAGGTTTTGATTCCGGTTCGCTGGGGCTGGAAATTACCAGTAACGGTCACATGTTTGTTGGCGGAACGAACCGCGGATGGGGATCACGTGGCCGTAAACCATTTGCGGTCGAACGGGTCGACTGGACAGGTAAAGTGCCCTTTGAAATCCACGAAATGAAGCTTAAGCCTGATGGCTTTGAGCTGACGTTTACACATGAAGTTGAGCCTGCTGCTGTCGAGGACGTTGCGTCGTACAAAATGTCAACGTACACCTACATCTATCAGGAATCATATGGCAGCCCCGAGGTCGATCACACGACTCCAACAATCGCCCGGGCGATCGTCGGAGCTGACCGAAAAAGCGTTCGACTCTACATTGATGGGTTACAGGAAGGCCACGTTCACGAACTGCATGCCGAGGGTGTTCTGTCCAAAGCAGGATTGCCTCTGCTGCATAACGAGGCCTACTACACTCTGAACTATTTCTCAGCGGCCGATTAGCAGGATCCCTTAATTGTCCCAATGACTGCAAAATACGTCAGTTTTGTCTCAGCGAACCGTCCCTGTTTTGGGGAGTGAACTCTGGAGAACTCGCCGTTTCATTGGTTGATCCGACGATATAGGTAGCGTAAGTTAGCTAGCGGGCGAGCTTATCTTAAATCGTTCAGGAGGCCGCCTGGATCAATTGATCGAAGATCGGAGTGCACCCCAAGGGTTGCGAATTACAGGAAAAGGCGAGCCACCGTCGGGTGGCACGTCTTATTTTGGGCTTCGCCCGAAGAAACGTGCGGGCGGAAGGCAAATGAGTGAGGGAGTTTGAGAATAGCGAGCGGGTGACAATTCAAATTTTCGGCTGAGGCTTCTTCTTGGAATTCGTCTCGCGATTTTTGTTGGCGTCCTTCTTCTTTTTCTCTGCGGAGGGCTTCTTTGCATGAGGCCGTTCTGCGTGTTTAGTTTTCTTGCTGTGATCAACCGTGTTCGGGGCATCGCACAAGTCTGACTGTGATTTGCTGCCATCCTGCTGTTGGAATGAAGAACCAGCAATGAAAGCACAGCAGCCTTTCACACCAGGAATACCGTAACTTTGGTCAAGACTGCGAATTGCAAAGCCGACGTCTTTAAGTTCTTCATTGACCGAAGTAGCGACGACGCTGAGCCCCGTCGAAAGCCCAATTACGGCCACCGTGCCCACTAATACGGCTTCTGCCGAAAGAATGACTCCAGCTTCATCCTTCCATAATCTCTGGGACCACTTCATTTCTCAAAACTCCCATACGGTTCTTTCCAGATCTCGGTTTTCGCTCTGAAAACTAGAGATCCGGTTATGTCGATTTTAACGAGTGTACGGGCAATCTGAGCCGAATCACGACAAAAATGGATGAGTGGGGCATTTGCGTTGTTGTTAGTGCGCAGCAAAAAAAGGCTGGTAATAGCAACGCTATCACCAGCCTTTTGTTGTGTTTCTGCACGAAAACAGAATCGATCGTTGTTCTCAGGACTCGGCAGAAGAGGCTTCGCTTCGATCCCTAAATACCAATAGGAAAATGATCAGTATAAACAGGGCAAACCCAGCAGGTGCGTACCAGAATCGACTGAAGTCGATTGAGCCATCAACGGTACATTTTTGAGCCCACCAACCGAACGCCTGCGCGCCTATTCCGAGGCCAAAGCCTTGAGTCAGCATTACCACAAGAGACTGTGCCTGGTTCCGAACTTCCGGCTTCGCCTTCTTGTCGGTGTAGATCATACCCGTCACAAAAAAGAAGTCGTAGCAGATTCCATGGAGCAGAATTCCGAGAAAGACTGGCAAAGTCAAAAGTGCGCCTTCTTGACCGAAGGCAAATCCCCAAAGCCCGTAGCGGACAACCCATGCAAACATACCGATTGCCAGCATCCACTTGACGCCCAATCGAGCAAAACAGAGGGGCATGATTAGCATGAAAAATATTTCGCTCATCTGTCCGGTGCTCATGGCTCCGGTGGTCGATCCAAAGAGGGTTACTCCCATTTCGTCGACAAACCCGTAGCCTTTGGCGTAGTATCCCGCCAGCGGAATACAGATGAAGAATGATGCGATGGCGAAGACAAAGAACCCTTTATCCTTCAGCAGCGACCATGCATCAATGCCGATGATTTTTCCCAACGAAATCGACTCTCCCTTGGCCGAAGGGCTTGTTTTCGGCAGAGTCAGGCAATAGACCCCGAGGATCGCCGAGGCTATGGCGGCAGCGTGAAAAATATGTGGGGAATTGTCGTTGAACTTTTCGGCGTTGTTTGTGACAAGTCGCGCGCCCCACATTACCCAATTCCCGACGATCCAGCCAATAGTCCCCAAGACACGGACCACGGGAAATTCTTTTTCCCCATTTGCTAAATGCTTAAAAGATAGGCTGGCTGTTAGTCCTAAAGTCGGCATAAAGCACAGCATGTACCCCAAAAGACAAAGGATCATCGGATGTGTGAATTGTTGCAGCAGCGTCTCCGGTGCGCCTGCTTCCGCGAGCGACGGAGTGATCCATAACAAGCCGGCTCCAACAAGATTCAAAATCGCAAGTACCTTTTCGGTGTTCAGAAACCGGTCGGCAATCAAACCCACAGTCAATGGGGCGAGGATGGCTGCGATTGGCGCTACTGTGTACGCTGCGGCATCGTAAGACCCGCCTGCGCCTGCCGCTGTCATTCCTTTATCTTTAAGGAATCCAAACATCGCAACATACCATGCTCCCCAGATGAAAAACTGAAGGAACATCATAATGGAGAGTCGGGGGACAATTCCTTCGGCAGTTACCAAACTCCCGAAAGCAGATTCACTGGTTTGGTGAAACTCAGCGTTCGGTGAAGGGGTGTCCGATGTTTTTTTCTTCTCGCTCATCGTTAATAGGTCTCCGCAATGCAGAAAAGTGAAGCGAATATTAAGCAGAAGTAAGAATCTACAAAGAACGCTTCAGTTCGTGTACCAGCGAGGACTTGTGGATGCGAGGAATTCTGAAGTTTGCTGCCCCACGGCTGCAAAGTTCATGGTAGTGCCGTCTGCAGATTGGTGGTTGTCAGCGGCATCAAACTGGCACATAGGCTGCCATTCCGAGTTTTAGTTTCGGATACGTACTTCTTCCAATCCTGTGACATCAATACGGTCGCTTTTAACGGTTCCGTCAAACCAGCGTTTTCCCTTGAGTCCGACGGACCGACCAACATACTGTTCCAGGTTTACTGTGCTGTCAGGCTTTAGATGAGCCAAAAGCTTTCCGTCTGGTGAGGTTAGAAGATAAGGACTTTCAGTATCACCCGCTCCGCGTTGTACGTAGCCCGCTCCAACATACTGGCCGGTTGAAGGTGAGTTTGTTGGTGCCAATGCCACGTTAGAAGACGTTGGTGGCACGTCCATAAAGTTTGTATCGGGCAGAAATTGGCCCGACGTTTCATATGGAAACGGCTGGTCCATTGAAATTGAATTTTGCATTCCGTCACTGCTCATCCCGTTTGTCGGGAATCCGAACTGAGTTGCCAGCAGATCAGAATCGCGTTTTTCTGTTGCCGACGTGAGGCGATTCAGATCTTCTATTTCAGCCTTCCTTTGTCGATACCTGGAAATCGCCGGATACCTTAGGTCGATCTGACCGGCGACAGGTTTGAATGTCGCCTTACCCTGAAGCTCAAGGTAGCTTTGTTCGATGGCATCCAAATTCCATTGAGATGGGTCTGACAGAATCATGTTACGGAACTGCTGGTCGACCTGCTGCAGTTCACGTTGTTCGTCGCGGATCTGCTTGAGCTTCACAAGCCGCTGACTTGGGGAGAACCGTGACGTGTTTTGGAGATCAGGTTTTGCGGTATTGTCAGTGTCTTCCGACTGGGTTTGCGCCATCTGTTCGGCAACGTTTGATGGCACGACATACGGATTTTGATCATGCTGTGCACGGACGTCTTCTCCAACCGGAACAACAGCTGTACCGGGAATCCACCGAAACTCGCGTGACGGTGGAGTAATCTTGAACATCTGTTTTGGACCGGACAGTGTATCCACTTCTTTCTGTCCAAGAATCACGATCTTCTCGCCAGCCATCATCTTTCGTTGCCAAACGTGAGTTTCATCGCCGAACGAGCTGCCGACAAATACGACGACATTGCTTTCTATGATGTCTCCCTTTTCAGCACCGGTTTGCTGGACATACTTGGAAGGGATCCAGCTGAAGCTGCCCTCCGGAGGATCAATCATGTACCAGCCACCGGGATCGTGCCGACGAACGGTAACTTTCGAATCTCGCGCCAAAACCTTGGTTGGGTAAAACGCTTCGCCGCCACCACTGCGCACGTAGGCTTCATCCACTACGACGCGCGCTTCGTAAGGAAACTGCCGTACCTGGCCGTTAACAGCCGAGGTAACGAAAACGGTTGCTGCAAGTAAGATTAAAAATCTGCTCATCATCGTACATCCATATCGAAGATTTGTTCTTCAACAGTACAAAAGCGAGTCTCTGAATTTGTAGTACTCATTGGCACTTCAGACACTGCTGCTTTGTCGAGTGCTGTACCTGTATCACGTCCTTTCCGGCATTGGGAGGCGATTTTAGCGCTGTTTCGAACCTGTATGCGTCTTGCTGCCCGCCAAACCGGTGTCGTCCGGCAGCATTTGCCGAACACTGTGGCGTTTCCAGTCATTGATGCGCTTTGGCCGCATGATATTCCGGAACGGGCTCAAGTTACTGTCGGCTGGCGATCCCGGAGGCGCGCATTAAAAAAGGTCGTTACCACTTTCGCAGCAACGACCTTTGTTTTTGTTGTAGCAGCTACAGCTATTAGAAGCCTCGGCCACTGAAGCCGCTGAACAGGAAGTTGAACTGTATCAGACTCAACAGCACATTCCCGACTTCTTCAGCAATCGTGTAGCGAAGCATGACAATATCGTTTGGCTGAATCAGAACCCGTTCAGATGGATTCTGCAGAGCCTTATTCAAGTCGACTTTCAGCGTAATTGTGTTTCCGCAGGGAAGTTCACGGATGACTAGCACTTCCGAAGGTTGGCACTGGCCAGCTCGACTCCCACCTCCACCACCACCGCCCATGCCACCACCGCCTCTGCCACCACCGCCACCGATGGCACTGATGCCTGTGCCCGAATTCCCGAGTGGTCCTCCGGCCATGGCAATCGCACCGAGCACGTCGAGATCTTTGTCGCGAGGCAAAAGATGTTCGCCACCGCCAAGCATACCAGCTGTAATAAAAGTTTCTCTGTCGCGACTTCGGATAATTACAATGTCGCCATCACTAAGCAGGATGTCATTCTGATTAAAGACTGGTGGGTGATTCGGATGATATCGCAGCGGAATGCGAGTTACGTTAGGAGCATCAGGCTTCGGTGATTCGTTACAGAAGCAGACATCTTCACAATCCTGGCAATTCTGAGCGGATGCATTGGCCAGAATCTGGTCGTAGTTGACGCCGTCTTGAAACAGGCCCCGGTAAATGAGGATTTCGTTTTTGGCGTCGAGGCCCGGCATGCCACCGGTTTCGCTAAGAGCGTGGAGTACGTCGTTCTCATAGGCGGGCAAGTCGACGAGTTGTCCTGTTCCCCGTTTTGAAACATCGGCAACACCACCAGATTCTTCGCGAATGACGAGGACCCGGACTGACCGTCGTCGAATCATAGTCAGGCTGACAACCTGGCTGTCTATCGGAAGAATTGGGTCAACGCCCCCCACATAGGCTTCTCGGACTGCTTCTGAAGCCTGTATCAAGGACATGCCTTCCAGGTTGATTGGATCAACGATCGGCAAGGCCAGTGTTCCGTCTTCGCGAATCGGAACGGGGAAGCCAACCGCCGGTGGAAGCGATGAATTTTCGGGATAATGAACAGGAGGCAACTGCTCGTCATCACCCAGCACACCCTTGATGTAAACACCAAGTACGTCGCCAGGTCCAAGTGCATAGAATTCTGGTGAATCCTGTCGCAAGCGGAGCAGCGAAATGTCTTCGAAGTCGTCTTTTTGTTCTGCATACAGCAGATCGCGTGGCAATCGGGAAACAGGTATTCCTGTTACGCCGTAGCTGCCCAGAAATGAAGAGCAGCCTGTGGTTGCCCCGGTAATTATTAAAACCGCAAGGCAGCAAAGTGTACGACGTCCAGATGTGGCCGCGGTCACGAAGTTGTGCTGTTGGAGCTTATTTGGTGATATGACCGTCATGAGATTTCCTCCATCTTCAAATCGTGAAGATGTCTCGTCACTTTAGCTTCGGTCCCCGAAGCGAACCCACTTGGAAAGAAAAACGCCGCTGAAATCTGGTCGGATTGACCTTACTCGTAAGGTCTAACAGGAATCGGGGGACTTGGCCCGTTTTCAATCGGTAGAAGCAACCCTTCGGCTGGTTCAGGCGGCGGGTCCAACAGGTTTCCACCGTTGGCTCCAATAGCGGCACCACCCATGTACATGTTGTCATATGGGTTGACCGTCCGCGCTGTTCTTGCAACTTCGATGTTGGTGCGAGCGGTTGGTGAAATTGGAATCTCACCTATAGCTCCGTAGCCATCCTGCTTAGCGGCGAGTGCTCCGTGCGAGAAGCCGTCGAACCATGCATTTGTCTTGCATCGTCCTTCCGGAGTCTGGAATTGCGGTTTCCAGTAGCATTGCGGAGGCAGTGTTGGCTGGCATCCGTTGCCACCATCAAGAATGTTGCGGTAGCCGTCCTTGAAACCCTTTGCAAAGTGCGTTGGGTAGTCAATTTCGTTGTAACACCATGACCAGTGTCCCCAGGCTTTTTGAGCAAGGATGTGATTCCGGATTTCCATCTCACATGAGATGATTCCGTCAGACATCGAGGTACACCCTGAGAAGCTTATGGTCATTGCCAGCAGCAACATTCCAATTGTTATGCGTTTCATCTTCCCTGACTCCGCTTGCGATTCAGTTTTCGCAGAAGCAATACGTCTGTGTGAATCGTAACTCGAATTTAAATGGCCCATTACTCAACGACTGGTTGATCGTTGCCGTTCGAAACGGCACCCTTCAGGTGGTGCTGGGAAGTCTGTTCCGTGACGTGCGAACGTACACGGTTTAGTGATACCAGAGCGGCCTCCGACACCAGTTGGTCATCGCTCTGTAACAACTTTTCAAGTTGATGAGTGCAGCCTGCGGCGTCTGCCCCAAAGTCGCCCAGAGTTGAAGCCGCTACTGCGACAATTGTCGGTTGACTGTCTTTCAACAGCAGTTCAAGACCTGTAACACAACCCCCTGTCCATTCAGTTCCAGCACAGTTTCTCAGACTGGCAGCAGCCTGAGCCCGAATATCAGCATCAATGTCGGTCAAAAGTGACAACAGTTCGTTCACACCCGCCTCGTCAATGGCACCCCGCTGAATCAGAGTGTCACGGCTGGTCACTTTCAGAAGTGGTGATGAAGTGTGACATGCCTCGACAAGTGCGTCGTTAATTGATTGATCGGGCAATGAACATTCTGTCAGCATTGCGGCGGCCAAAGCCTTCACGCCGTCATCCTCGCCAGACTTCAGAGCCCGAAGCAGGTTGTCCTGATTCTCGATCGGGTTCTCGATCCACTCAGACAGTTCGGCGAATGTGACACGGCTTTTCGAAGAAGCCTTCCATGCGGACTTTGCGGGAGTGCTGTTCACTTGAACAGTCGCTACTTCAACGATCTGGGCGTCAATACCAGAGTCGCTTTCGAAACCAACTGTTTCGATGGTTGCTGCTTTCGCTGACAGCACAGACATGAAGTGAGTAACGTTTGAGTCCGGCGAAGCAATGCCTTCCATTTCGGCAAGTTCCCAGCCCGTGTCAACAATCTCCACTCGACCAGAGTCATCTGCAATCGAAGCCTCAGTTTCGGTTGCGTTAGCCGTCACATCAATTTTCTGCTTAACCTCGTCCAGCGATGCCAGCACTGCGTCTTTTTGCAGCGACCCGGTTGGCAAAACGCGAATTGCCGATGCCTTTAATTCAGTGGTCTCCTGAATCTGTTTGTTTGACTGAAGAGAATCAGCCACCACGATGGCTTTTTTCGTCCGAAGTTCAGAGGGACTGAAGGTCCGGCTTGAGTTCATCGATGCGATAAACTCCATTCGCTCTTTGGCGACCGAATTTCCCGGGTCAGCTTTCAGTGCCTGGCGGTACATTGCCTGAGCGTGAGTCATTCGCCCTTGATTTTCGAAGACGCGTCCGACAGCGACGAGCCGTTCAGTCGACGAGCCATTGGCTCCTCGACCTGCTGGTGAGCTGACGAGTGCGTCCACTGCCGCACACCCGACGCCGACCACCGACAGTCCGGTTCCAAGAAGGAAAGCGTGTACAATACGGTTCCAGTGCATTTTCATTTCCCCCTGAGCAGTTGAGAAGCCGCCAGCCCCAGCGGTTACTGCTTTTCGCTATCGCGAACAGAAAAAGGCACCGTCGTTGACAAGTTGCCGCGGACCGGTACTGTGAGATTTCCAATCGAGGACCAGTGAAGTTTGCACGGTTGAGAGAGAGAGAGAGAGAGAGAGAGAGAGAGAGAGAGAGAGAGTTTGTTTCCAAATCGCATCGTGCAATGCCCACGTCCGCTGTAATGATCGGTTTCATTACAGGCGAACTATGGGTTGAAATCAGAAAAACTGACGTGATCGGTAGAATCCGTATTGACTTGTTGGAAAACGACGGCCGGTAAAGAACGAATTTAAAGCGCCAACCCTGCAGCCAATGACTTATCTACCTCCAATCCTACTGGTAATACTGCTCGTTCGTGCCGTCGGCTGGAGGAAGGCGATCCGCGAAACCTCTGCTGTTTCCGCCGCAAACTGGGCGATTGTCGCCATCGTGACGCTGCTGCTTTGTTGCCTGCTGATGCTAAGCGACAGCGTGGGGCTGCGAACGCGTTCCGGGCTGCAATATGCCGCGGCCGTCATGTTGCTCACCCCATTAGTTGACATCCTCGGGGCCCGGCGTCCGGGACACAACGCCTGGCCTTGGTTCGTCGTGTTGCCCATGATCGCCGTACTTCAATGGCCGGTGGTTTCGCAGCTAGTCGCAGGAAATGCCGGTATTGCAGTGGAGGTGCCCACACCAACGTTTTGTGGCTTCCTTTTCGTTGTCATTATGGGCTGCGGAAACTACTTCGGAACAAGTTATACCGGAGCCAGCCTGTTGCTTGCCGGCGCGTGCGTTCTAACTGCCCTGCCTGTGACAGAGTGGGTGGATTATGGCAGCCCGGCTTTCCTGTTGACGGCCTGTATTTGTCTACTTTTAGCCGCGTTTTGTGTTCCTTCCCAAATCTCAAATCCACCACCTCGAGTCGCGGATGAGCGGCTGCATCAGCACTTGTGGGCCGATTTTCGAAACATCTACGGAATGGTCTGGGCTAAACGTGTGATGGATCGCGTGAACCAATTTGCTGTTCGCGAAAAATGGACTGTGCAGATGACTCTGGACGGCTTTCAGTCCCTTACCGAACACCAACGGGATATTGGAATTCGGCAGAATTCACCGGACTCTGAACAGCTTTCGATCGATGACCGTCCGTTGGTGATTTTATGCTGGGTGCTTCGAAGATTTGTCGACGATGGCTTTCTTCTAAAATACCTGCCGCAGTCGATTGTTGCGCCGAATGCTTCAAGCCGACCAGCGGATTGATGGCGTTACACCGGTTCATCGCGACCGGGGCGAAGCAGCGAATGAGCTTCACAGATCGCTCCGTACATTTCCGGACGGCGATCTGCCATTCGATCAATCACGTGTTTTCCCGGAACTCGGACAATTCGCTTTGCTCGAGCTGCTTCCACGTTAATGACTGCTCTGATAACCCCTGCGTCCACATGGTCCGCTGAATCAAGTGTTGCTCCCACGGGATCACAAATACGACTGCGTCCAATAAAGGAAAAACCGCGTTCCGTTCCCACGCGATTGACCGCCGCAAAGTAAATTCCATTCTCCATCGCTCGCGAATTCACTGAAAAAGCGGACATATACTCGGCGCCGGGCGGCCAGTTTGTCGGAAGTAAAACCAAGTCAGCACCCTGCAATGCCAGAACCCGTGTTGCTTCCGGAAAGCCGCCGTCGTAACAGATGAGCATCCCGATTCGGACACCGTCCGCTTCGAAGACCTCAAACGGGCGGTCGCCGGGTGTTGTAAATCGGTCGACGCCCAGAAATGGCAAATGTATCTTCCTATAGCTGCCAATCAGGCCCTTGGGGCCAATCAACACGGCCGTGTTAAAAAGTCGGTCGCCGTGTTTCTCCAGCATTCCAAACACAGTAAAGCAGTCTGCCGCAGCACAAATTTCGGTCGCCGCTTGCACTGATTCACCGTCTATTGCTTCAGCACACAGCATGGCTTCTTCCAGCGAATCGAAGCAATAACCTGTGATATAGCATTCTGGAAATACGATCAGTCGGCTTCCCGCGAGAACTTCCTGTTCAATGGCCACCTTCATTCGGGCAAGATTTCCCGATCGATCGGCGAGCGTCACATCTGTTTGAATGCCTGAAATTTGCATGTTTTCTCAACACCTTTTAATTGGATAGCACTGACACCAATGCCAATACGTTTGTCGCAGATTCTGCCGGATTCGAGACTGATGATAGTGTTCTAATTGGAAAAGATTTACCGATTGCATCAGTTTTTTAAATTGTAAGAGGCTGCGGCGTCGATGTAAGTTTTCGGATAGCAGAGTTGGCTTCCACACATTGCCAAGATCACGTTTGGCGAAGATTACTTTGAGATCAACTGTTTAAGGTGCAAACCCGTGAAGGCGAACAAAAGGCGAACAGGCATTCTGTTGTCTATGCTGGCGGCCATGGTGTCCAGTGTTTTATTCACTGGTTGTCAGACATCCATTGGCGGACAGACATTGCCATCGGCAACTTATCTGGACGACGATGTTCAGTACTTCCCAGCCGGACCTGAATTCAAACTAACAAATCAGGTGGAAGCGGGGCGCAAGTACCAGCTTGAACAGGAACAGCTACGCGGCGGTTCGATGTAATCAGTATCCGCGTTGCAACATAATACACCAAACGGTTCGAATCGCAGGCTTCGAGCCGTTTTTGCGTTTTCTGATTCGGGTCACACCGTTTGCACGTTGGTTGAGTCGCCGCTATTGGCTTACTTCAATTATCAAGCGGCAACGCCAGTCGACCTGACTTGTCACAGACTTTGGTGTCTTCGAATACTTTGTGTCTGTTAGTCTTCAGCTCGACTGCCATCGCCGCACATCTTTACAATTCGCGGGTCAAACCGAGCGACGACTTCCACAAGGTCTGACTGGTCTGCCATAACCTGCTCGATGGTCTTGTAGACGCCTGGAACTTCGTCGGCTCCGGCGGAGAGAACTACGATTCCACGTTTTTCGAGCGACGTCTGAATGGCTTTGAAGTTGAACTTGTCCTTCGTCTGACGTCGCGACATGATTCGGCCTGCACCATGAGCAGCCGAATTAAAGCTGGCGGCGTTTCCCCTGCCGCGAACAACAAAGGCTGGATCGGCCATCGATCCGGGAATGACTCCCAGTACTCCCGCTGCAGCCGGGGTGGCACCTTTGCGATGTACGACCACTTCTTTGCCGTTGTGAACTTCTTTCCACGCAAAGTTGTGATGATTTTCGACATCCGCGATTACTCGAGCACCCAGGATTTTCGTCACACTTTTGTGAATTACGTCATGGTTGGCTGCGGCATAATCGCCCATCAGATTCATGGCGGCCCAGTAGTCCTGTCCTTCGGTGGAATTCAGTTCCAGCCATGCCAGCCGACTATGGTGAGCATATTTGCGAGGCAACTGACGGCTGGCAATTGTCGAATACGTCGAACAAACGGCTGCCCCCGTGCCGCGACTACCGCTGTGACTCAGCAACGCAACATACTGTCCCGGTGGCAGGTTCAATTCTGGTGCCGGTTCGGAAATCGTGAACACTCCAAATTCGACAAAGTGATTGCCCGAACCTGAAGTTCCGAGTTATTTTCGAGCCTTGTCTTTGTTTTCACGGGTAACTCTGGAAACTGACCAGTTCTGGTCCAGCACAGGGTGGTCTTTCGGCCGTTGCTGTCCAACCCCCACTCCGAATACTGTTCCGTTTTCCAGAGCGTTTCGGAAATGCTGAGACTGTTTCGCTAGCGATTCAACTGGAATGTCCAGCACGGAAAGTTTCATTCGGCACGCAATGTCGACTCCCACAGCATACGGCACCACCGCTCCGTCCAAAGCCAGAACTCCGCCGATGGGAAGTCCGTAGCCGATATGAGCATCCGGCATCAGTGCAGCACCGACAGCGTTTGGCAACTGACAGGCATCTTCCATTTGATGGTGAGCGCCATAGTCGATGTTTTCGCCCCATGTTCGATACAAAATCACTTCGTCAACGACTTCTTCAGATTCGCTCAGCAGTTCCTGAGCGAATCCATTCATGATTGGGTCTCCCACAAACAGCGTCGGCGACTCAACCACTTGTTTGAGGCGTTTTTTGATTTCACCCTTTGATAGTTGCTTTTGCGCAGCCAATTCCTGTACGGCTGCGATGGCCGCCTTAGCATATTCGCGAGGTACTCCAAGTTTTTCTAATTGTCGAGCGTTCATGTGGAAAAGCAGTTGTGGAAAACGCGATGCCGCGACTAACCGGTTTGTAGTCTTGAATAATGATTGCATTCCAACTGACACGGAATTTTAAAGAAGGTTCCCGCGTGCACCCTGACTTGTAGCCATTGGGGTGGCTCGTTAGTCGCAACGTATTTGATCGGAATTTTCGCAAAGCCTGATTTGGGCAGCAGAACATGGATGTAAATCCCGGCGCAAAGCGTTTGCAAGCGTGGATCCTGTTTTGGGAGCGGTCCGAAAACCGCTCCGGCGAACTTCTCAATACAATCACCATGCGTGAGGGAGTGAAGTTTGCAGTGGCGGGATTCACCTGCTTGCGCCGTGAACTTGTGGACTTGTGATTTTAAGTCCGCCTATTTAGCGTTTTACGAAATGGCGTAGCGAAACTCGTCAAGGGTTTCGGCCGGTAAAAGCTCAGGACAGGGTCGAAAGTCCTGCCGCCTTTCGCGACGCGTGACTGCACCTTTTCGGAATCTGCTCCAGACACTGGAATTGCGTTCTGCTGGTATCGGATCAATTCTTAGACGGCGTTTTCGCGCTGCTGTTTTAGTAGATGCTCGGCTCAGGATCCTGACCACCGTCGGCATGTAGGAATCGAAAGTCACAGCCAGCATTAGCCTGAGTTGTTTCGTCGAAGTACAGCTTGCCGTAGCCTCGAGTGAATCGATTTTCAGGTTGTTTCCAGGCTGCTTTTCGACTGGCCAGTTCCTCATCGCTGATTTCGAGTTGTAGAGTCTTGGCGTCGACATCCAGTGTGATTAGGTCGCCATCCTGAACGAGTGCTAACGGGCCACCAACAAATGATTCCGGAGCCACGTGCAGTACGCAGGCTCCATAACTGGTGCCGCTCATGCGAGCATCGCTGATCCGCAGCATGTCTCGCACGCCTTCGGCCAGCAGGTACTTTGGTATCGGCAGCATGCCCCATTCCGGAATTCCCGGAGCCCCCAGCGGACCGGCGTTCTGAAGAACAATGACGTGATCTTTCGTTAGCTTCAGCGCCGGATCGTCAATACGAGCTTTCAGGTCGGGATAGTTTTTGAAGACAACAGCCGGACCTTGATGTCGATGCAATTGAGCTTCCGCCGCAGACGGCTTGATGACCGCTCCGTCTGGACATAGGTTACCACGCAGTACCGCCAGACTGTTCTTTTCGCAGACGGGATTATTGCGTGGGCGAATCACGTCAGTGTCGTAGACTTCCGCATCTTTGATGGCATCGCGAAGTGTGGTTCCAACGACATTTGGCGCGTCCAGCTTCAGCAAGTCAGAAATAATCGCCAGCAGTGCTCGTAGTCCACCGGCCTCAAAAAAGTCTCCCATCACGTACTTGCCAGCAGGCCGCAGGTTTCCAACGACAGGCGTGGTTTGAGATATTTCGTCGAAGCGTTCCAGCGTTAGCGGCACCTGAGCTCGCCCGGCCATGGCCATCAGGTGAACGATGGCATTTGTCGAACCGCCAATGGCCATGAGTGTCGTGATGGCGTTATCGAAGGCATCGGCCGTCATAATTTCTTGCGGCTTGACATTATACCAGGCCAGTTCGACGGCCTGCCGCCCCGTTGCAGAAGCCATTCTTGAATGCGACGAATGTGTGGCTGGCACGGAAGCAGACCCCGGAAGACTCATACCCATCGCTTCGGCAATGGATGTCATCGTCGATGCGGTTCCCATTGTCATGCAGTGCCCCGGTGATGCAGCAATATGGTCTTCCAGTTCGCACCACGCATCGCAGCCCAATCGACCGGCACCGCGTTCTGCCCAGTACTTCCATACGTCGCTGCCGCTGCCTAGTTGTTCGCCTCGCCAACTTGTCTTGTTCATCGGGCCGCCCGGCATGAAGATAGACGGAACGTCTGCGCTGAGTGCCCCCATCAACAACGCTGGAGTTGTTTTGTCGCAGCCGCCCATTAATACGGCCGCATCGATGGGGTAAGTTCGCAACACTTCTTCGGCTTCCATCGCCAGAAAGTTGCGGTAGTACATGGATGTGGGTTTCATGAAGCTTTCTGAAAGCCCCATTACCGGCACTTCGACGGGAAAGCCGCCTGCCTGCCAAACGCCGCGCTTAACTTCTTCGACACGCTGTTTGAAATGAGCGTGGCAGCTGATTAGATCGTTCCATGTGTTCAGGATGCCGATGACCGGCTTTCCCTCAAATTCTTCTGTGCCAAATCCAGCCTGCTTCTGTCGCGACCGATGACCGAACGAGCGTAGATCGTCCGGGCCAAAATAACGGTAACTACGAAGCTGTTCGACGGTGCGTTTTTCTCGTGAAAACATCTGTGACTGCAATTGGAAAAGGGGCTACGGAAGGAAACCAATATGTTGAAACGGAACACACGGTTGAAGAATGTGGATGATCACACTTCAGTATCGATCGTTGAATGATGTACAGAAACCCGGCTGTATGGCCAGGCCGGGTTTCTATCTGCGAGTCCTGTTCGACCGCCGTAGATGGCCGGTTCTTAAATTGTTGTGGAAATAAATCCGCCGTCCACAACAATATTCTGACCAGTGACGAAGCTGGATGCCTTCTGAGCCGCCAGCCACACGACCGCTCCTGCAAGTTCTTCAGACGTCCCGAAGCGAGCCATCGGAGTGTGACCGATAATCTGTCCGCCGCGTGCTGTGTAGCTGCCGTCTTCGTTAAACAACAGAGCCTTGTTTTGTTCGGCGGGAAAGAATCCCGGACTGATCGCGTTGACGCGCACGCCCTTTGTTGCCCACTCGCGTGCCAGAAACTGTGTCAGGTTCAGGACGGCCGCCTTGGCTGCTGAGTACGCGACGACTCGAGAAAGTGGAATCATGCCTGCCATTGAGGCAATGTTGATGATGCTGCCTCTCGCGTGTTTCAGCATGGTTTCGCCAAATACCTGAGCTGGCAACAACGCGCCACCTAGAAGATTCAGATCAAACACGGCATTCCATGCGTCGGTGGGCAGTTTGCAAAAGTCGCTTCCGGGAGGCAATGTTGCATCCGGTCGGTTGCCGCCAGCCGCGCTGACCAGAATGCTCACGGGCCCCAGCTTTTCGTTAATTGCATCGCGAGCGGCCGCCAGAGACTCTGGATTCATCGCATCCGCCGCATGAAACATAGCGGTTCCGCCAGCGGCCTCAATTTCCTTTACCCGAGCGGCTCCGCGTTCTTCACTGCGACCAAGCACGGCAATCTTTGCCCCGTAAGCGGCCAATGCGTCTGCCATACCGCCTCCGAGAGTTCCCGTGCCTCCAATGACAACCGCCACATCGTTGCTTAAATCGAAAAGATCGTTCTTCATCTTCCTGAGACTGCTTTCCAAAGAATCTGTCAGATAATCAATGGCGGAAGACACCTTCGCTCCACCGGCTTCCACATTCCAGGAATGTGCCTGCTGACTTGCAGGTTATCGTTCTGCCGAAGACAGTTACACCGCTGACACGAAGTTTGCCGAAACAAAACCTGCAACGCCTCGTCTTCCACCGATTCGGCGGTCTTCTGACGGTGGAATTCACGCTCAGCGAAGCCCCTTGCGCGACGGAGCTTCATCCGCTGGCTTCAGCGAAATCCGTCGACCCAACGTGCTAAGAAAATTGTAAAACGTGCGAATGGCCGGTTCATCGCCAAACATACACTCCAGAAAAAAATAATCATGACGATTGATACACCTGCATGGGTTCGAGACGCGATATTTTACCAGATCTTTCCCGACCGGTTTGCTCGCAGTGGGCGAGTGGAAACCAACGCCAATCTGGAATCGTGGCACAGTCCGCCCACCGCATATGGCTTCAAAGGTGGCGATCTGCACGGCGTGACTGAACGACTGGAGTATCTTCAGGATCTTGGAGTTACTGCAATTTACTTCTGTCCGATTTTTTCATCGGCAGCCAACCATCGCTACCACACGTACGATTACCTAAACGTTGATCCACTTCTTGGCGGCAACGACGCGTTGCGAGAACTGCTGGATGCGGCTCACGCAAGAAACATGCGAGTTGTATTGGATGGCGTTTTTAATCATGCAAGTCGCGGCTTCTGGCAGTTTCATCACGTGCTGGAAAACGGAGGGGCATCGCCCTATCGCGACTGGTTTCATTTTGACCCTGAACGGTTGAACGGTCATCGCCCGTTTCAACCATACCCTGTCGAATCTGCAGAAGCGGCGCTGGAAGCTGGAACCGGAAGCTACGAAGCCATTGGATACGGAGCATGGTGGAATCTTCCGGCATTACCCAAGTTCAATACAGACTGCCCGGCCGTTCGTGAATTTCTGCTGAACGTTGCGACGCATTGGATTGATTTTGGCATCGATGGCTGGCGGTTGGATGTGCCGAACGAAATCGAAGATGATGAGTTCTGGCGAGAATTCCGCCGCCGAGTTCGGGCCATTAATCCGGAAGCCTACATCGTCGGCGAAGTCTGGGGCGAAGCGAAACGCTGGTTGCAGGGCGACATGTGGGATGCGGTGATGAATTATCAAATAACGGCCGCCAGCATTGGTTTTTTTGGAGGCGATCATCTTGATGTCCAGGAAACTCGTCGGCCGTCCAGTTTCAGTCATGTCAAGTCCTTCAGCGCCGCAGAGTTTGTGGACGAAATCAACAAAGTATGTTCGATGTATGCTCCGGAAGTTTCGGCTTCACAACTGAACCTGCTGGACAGTCATGACATGCCGCGGTTTTTGACATGCTGCAGCGGCGACAAACAGGCTTTGATGATGGCATGGCTATTTGTTTGCACATTACCTGGAGCTCCGTGCGTATATTATGGCGACGAAATCGGGCTTGATGGTCGCCATGATCCGGATTGCCGAAAAGCCTTTCCCTGGGATAGTAGCGATTGGGATCATGAGCTTTTGGATTGGTACCGCCGGTGCATAGAATTGCGAAAACAACAACCCGCTTTTCGTCACCAACCCGCCAGCTTAGTCGTAGCCGCACCCGGGACGGTGGTTGTTTCGCATTCAGCGGAAGATTCGGCCGTTGCCGTTTTTAATTCATCATCCGCAACAGTATCCGTAAGTTTGGAATCGTACTCGTCACGGCCATTGCTAGACTGGCTAACTAACAAAACAGTTGATGCAGATGTGGTCGCCATTCCGCCAAGAACTGCTCGAGTTTTTCTGCGAAGCTAGTTTTTGCCTGCTGCTGCTTGAAGGCATCGCATCAGGCCTACACGTGTTTCTGTTCAGAGATGGCTTCGTCAACCGTCAATAACTTGACAGTTGACAAGATTAAAAACTTCCAAAAGTCAAAAATGTCCGACTTCATTTCACCATTACCAGTGTTGCCCCAACTTCCGACGGAGACGCGTCGACCTCTGTTGTCGTATAGCGACGCGGAGATTCTGGAATGGCTGGAAGCTACGGGGGAAAAGAAATTTCGCCTGAAGCAAATTCGCAGCTGGATGATTGAGCGGCGAATTACGGCCTTCGATCAAATGACTGATCTGCCTGCAGCATTGCGGCTGAAGCTTGCGGCTGAATTTCGTTTTTCAAGCTTTGAACAGGTTGGTCACCAAGTGGCTGCAGATCGTACAGAGAAGCTTTTGCTGAAACTGAACGACGGCGAACTGGTCGAATGTGTGGTGATGCGGGAACCAGGTCGACACACCGTGTGCATCAGTACGCAGGTTGGCTGCGCCATGGGCTGTGTTTTTTGTGCCAGCGGTCTTTTGGGGGTCAAACGCGATCTGACAGCTTCAGAAATATTCGAACAGGTGCTGGTAATGCATCGGCTGTTGAACGATGACGAACGAATTACTAACGTCGTGGTGATGGGAATCGGTGAACCGTTTGCCAACTATACAAACCTCATGACGGCTCTTGAGTTTCTTACGGCGGAAGAAAGCTTCGGCCTGGGAGCTCGACGAATTACGGTTTCAACAGTTGGGCTCCCGAAAAAAATTCGTGAGTTCGCTCGATCCGGAAAGCAGTTTAATCTCGCCGTATCATTGCATGCTCCGAACGACGAATTGCGGACAAAGATTGTGCCCGTCAACCGCAACATCGGCCTGCAGGAAATTCTGGATGCGGCTGACGACTACTTCGAAATTACCGGACGGCGGATTTCTTACGAGTATGTATTGCTATCTGGAGTCAACGATCAGCCGGAACATGCCGAAGAACTGGCGGCCTTACTGCGTGGACGAAACGCTCATGTGAATCTGATTCCAATGAACGGTGTCACAGAGTTGTTGATGACGGCCCCGGGTGAGCCGAAAACGAGACGGTTCTGTGATATTCTCGAAAGCCGAGGTATTCCTGCCACTGTCCGAAAACGTAAAGGCGCAGACATCGACGCCGCGTGCGGCCAGCTTCGCTTAAATCGTGAGCTACAGAGCTAAATAGGCGCCTCAGGAATACGCTGAGGAGCAATTGGCTGGCACTATTTCTGTTCACTCGGTCAGTTTAGGCTCTGGTTTGGTGTTCGCCTGCGCGGCGGTTGACCTTCAAGTAACCGTTGATGAATAGTCTGCTTCAAAGCATCGATACGGCAGTGGCGTGCCGGGTCGCATTCGTCGTCCAGTATCGACTGCGCTTCGCACAACAGGTAGATCGCTGCGGACCGGTTACCGCCGTGCTGTTCAACGTCGGCCAACAGAATCAGGTCAACCGCCATCTGCTCAAGGTCGCCTGCCAATGCGTGAGCATCGTATGCGAGCTGCAATAATGTCTCAGCCTCGCTGTATCGTTGCTGAGCCAGGCGTACCGTGGCAAAGACGGTCATCGCGTCGGCTCGCGTGTCTCGAAAAAGTTCGGCAACGCAAGATGTGGGATTCTGTTGGACCTTTGCCACAGCTTCCGATGCGTAACTTTCCGCTGTGTCAAACTTGCCAATGGCCACAGCAATTGTCGCCATCATGAGCCATTCGCTGATAGAAATCGGCAACAGTGCATCCAGCAGCAGAGGCTCCTGTTCGCGGCGATTTCGCCACGATAAAGCAAGCTGCAGCAGATGCCACGCTTCATCGCCATCGCCCTGCTCGACGCATAAAGCTGCTTCAATCAGTCGCAACCGCCACTGGTCACTGCTTTCCCACGCACAGCTCATTCTTGTGAGTTCAACAAAGCGTTTTGCATCGTTGAACTGCTGACAGTCGTAGCCCTGTATTGCCGGCATTAAGTCGTGTTCGCCGCCGCTAAATGGCACTCGACACGGCAGTAGTTGTCGTGGGCACGATCGCAGTAATGTCCACGACTTCAGCGATTCTTCGCGGTTGGCGGAAGACAATAGGTGATCAATGGGATTCACAGGTTTAACAATGCAAACGGGGCCCGAGCAGGCCGGATCGGCAGGACTACCTGTGACAGAATGAGCGAACAACTGAGCAAGAGATAGCTCGTGAGGATAGACGGCAACAAACCCTCAATGCCAGAAAAACCTCAGCCAACTTCACGGATTTGTCCGGAATCGCATTTTTTTCAGCGGTGCCTTGTTTTGAGCCATACAGGAGTAAACACGGCCCGTTCGTTCTGTTTGCCCACTAATCGCGAGTTGCCTGGTCCAAGCCTGCAGGCACGACAGCAATCGGCCATGCCGAAAACGGCCGAAGAATGCTTGCCTCTAATTCGCTGTCGACAAAAACGTGTATGTCGCTCTTGGATAAGTTGCTGAAGGACAGATCGCCATCGATTCGCCACTCTTGTTCTTCAGACCAGTCAATGCGACCTTTCGCGTCAAATCGTCTTTGCGTAAATCGCGATTCACGGTTTGAATCTGGTAACACCTCGTCAATGTATTCTACAGCTTCCGCTCCAATTTTCAGTAGGGCCGTCTTACGGATGGCAACTCCCCATGGTTCGAAATCGAAGCGTTGACGGTGGGCCCGAAAGATTCTTCGCTGTCGGAATTTGTGCAGCGGCACGGCGGTAAACGAAACCGTTGGCGGCTTGTTTTTTGTCGAGACGGAAGACCTAACGAAGGCCAGTGTGATCAGGCGAATCAATGCAGCAAGCGCCGAACGGTCGGCCGACGCACAACCCAGAATTAATTCATCCAGAAATTCATCCTCCGGCTGATCGTGCCATGGTCCCGGAACAGGCCGCGTCCAGTGACTCAGCCATTCACCCGGACGGTCGATCGGTCCGTCGCTGGAAGTCGCTTTAATGGCCCGCGGAAATGTACTGTTAACGGGTATAGACTCCGTCACTGCTTGCCGTTGGCGGTTCTCCAGCAGCCATGGGATGGCACCGAGTGCCCTGAGAGCTTCGGGCACGGCTGGAGATCCTTCCGTGGAACTGGTAAGGACAAGCACCCCGCCGGAATTGGTCTCCGTTAGCCGTCTTGTTAGCAGGTTTTCGATATTTCCGTTCGGCCGACAACTTAGCGAAACGATGCGCTCTGCTGCAGCCACAAGTGCGACATCGGCAATCGGCGAGGTAGTTCCTGGCTGAACTGAATCGCCCTCGCCCATCCGTGCGTGTTCGGCGAATTCCGGCGAGACGAATACGAACGATTCGAAATCGTTGTATGATTTCCTGGCGTGATGCATCGTTGCAACTTTGTTTAGCCAGTCGGCAAGGTCCGCTGCTGAACTCACCTTCGCGTCTGAGACGTCAATTCGAAGTCTCCGAATTCCAAACAGCTCGCAGGCTCGAGCTACTGCTGCCGCCGGTGCCGTTCCATCAATTATACAGATGCATTCTGATTCTGCATTGGAACGGATGACAACTGTTCGCAGCGTGTCGAACCACCAGCGGTGCAGGTCTCGGCGTTTGCCGATTCTTGATGAAACGACTGCCACTCGAGTATGCAGAAGTGGTTCCGCAGGCCACCAGATCAGCCGTCGGCCAAGCCAGTCATTAAAGGTCTGCAACGGCAGTCGGGGAAGCGACAGGCTGAGATGTCCCGCACCATTTCCAATGGACACGGAAGGATTGTTCCGATTTGCTTCAGACGCTTTGGCTGAAGCATTATTCAGCTCAGCAGCGGTCGACCACGTCTGCAACGCTGAATCGACGAAACGTTGGGCCATCAACTGGTTCACCCTGCTAGCTGCAGAATTCCCGTTCATAACGCTAGGCTTTATTCAATGCGAAAATCACTTCCGCGTTCATCGCGTCAGCGAAGGGAACTCAACAAGCACCTTGATCGCTCCGTCTTTTCGGTCACGAAACAAATCAAACGCCTGCTGAATCTGGTTCAGAGGAAACCGGTGTGTCAACAATGGAGACAGATCCACGCGGCCCTCGGCAAGCCACTGCATGGCGAGCGGAAATGTGGTTTCGAAATCCGGATGAAGGCTGGTTTTGATGGTGACGTTCTTCAGCATCGCATCTTTTAACTGCAGGCCATCGGCCGGCATAGGCGGTACTCCGAAGTATAGAATTTCCCCGTGTGGACGCACCAGTCGGACTGCGTCGTTGAATGCCTGAGCTTTGTGGCCCACGGCTTCAATGACAACCTCGGGGAGCTCTCCGCCAAGAATCTCACGAACCTGTTGTTCAGCCGATTCGCCAACAGAACAGACCGTGTTGGTGGCTCCCATCCGCTTGGCAATGTTCCCTCGATCTTCAATCGGGTCAATTCCAATGATCCGTCTCGCTCCCAGGTTTCGCAGTCCCGCGACAAACATCTGGCCAATCGGGCCGAGCCCAAGAACAACAACATCCCTTCCAATCATGTTGGGGAGCTTTTTTAATGCCCAAACAACCGTACCAAATGGTTGAGCCATCAAGGCGATTTCGTCACTCAGACGTTCGTCCAATGCGACAGCGCGGTTCTCTGAAAGAATGTATCGCTCAAACAGTCCGTGTTGAGCGAAAGGAACCGCCAGAACTCGTGTTCCCGGCTTCCAACGTCCGCCATTTGTGTCAACAACTGTTCCCACCATTTCATGCAACGACATACCTGGAGGCTGAGGATAGGCAATCTTATGCCCCTCAAAGTCGGAATCAAAAAACGGCAGGTCAGAACCGCACAGGCATGTGAGTTCAGGCTGAAAAACAATCGACCCCGGTGCAGAACCATCTGACAGGCACGGTTCGTCCACGTCAACTAATTCTATAACGCGTCGGGAAGTAAATTGACCTGCGAGCATGGCGGATCCGTTGGTTTTGTATTGCGGTTTTGAAACGCCGATTCGACGCGAAATAGATGGGACTATGAAAGTCAGCACTGAATTACATTGCCCGGTGCAGCTGAGTTATCGTTAAGACGGACCGGAAGTCCTGATTCGTGATCAATTCATGATGCTCGCCATCGTCGAGGTTGCCGAGCGTTCGCCGAATCTTAGAGTACCCGCATTGAACCTCGCGTCCAATGCGTCAGGGGCGTCGATCATCGGAATTTGCTGCCAACGACGGCCACCTGACAGGAAAAATCGCTTGAATCCAGGTCTGAGTTCAAGAACGTTGCAGAATCAGGATTTCGTGAATTGATTTCCGAAGAACATCTAACTATCTTTTCGCCAGTCACAGACCCATAGCTCAGTTGGCTAGAGCGCCACGTTGACATCGTGGAGGTCGCTGGTTCGAGTCCAGTTGGGTCTACTTTTCTTCTAACCCCTTGCTGAGCCGCTAGTTGTGGCTACCACCCCCCGAGTCAATTTTGTGGTCGTTGTAGAGCTTTCTACCACTGACTTACCACTTTCCTGACTTCGGCGGTTTGAGCAGCGAAAAACATGAACCCTCATGTTTGGAGTATGCCGGTATGCGAGCAAGAAAAAGACCCCGTTATTCACTGCATAAGCCGAGCGGGCAAGCCCGGGTGATAATCAAGGGGAAACACCACTACCTCGGGGCATTTGATTCCAGGGAAAGTCACGAGCTCTATGAGAAATTGATTTCCGATTGGGTTCTCGCGGACGGCGATCAGATTCTATTCGATCTAACCGTCAACGAATTGTGCGTCCTGTTCATTGCACATGCCGTCGACCATTACTGTCGAAAAGACGGTACCCCGACCGGCACGACCAAGAACGTGAAAGAGGCGCTGCGATATGTAGTCAAGCTTTTTGGGCGAACTCAGATCAAGGATTTCGGTCCGCGAAAGCTGAAGGTCGTCCGCGATGCAATGATTGATGATGGCCGAGTTCGCTCCAACATCAACCGCCTGATTCACTGGATTCGTCGGACATTTCGTTGGGGAGTGGAAAACGAATACGTATCCGTCGGCGTCTACACAGCACTCCAAGCGGTTGCAGCCCTACAGCCGGGGCGTTCGAAAGTTAAAGAGTCGGAACCGGTGGCTGCCGTGGCTATGGATGTCGTAACACAGACCGTTCCTCATCTCACATCAGTCGTGGCAGCTATGGTCCGGCTGCAATTACTCACCGGAGCGCGACCGGGCGAAATCACCAAAATGCGTCCTTGTGATGTCGAAAACCTGAATAAGGACGTCTGGGTCTATCGCCCGTCCAGTCATAAAACTGAACACCGCGGAAAGCGACGAGTCATCCATCTGGGGCCCGAGGCACAAAAGATCCTTAAGCCATTCCTGGGAAGAAACACTGAGGCATATTGCTTCACACCGGCCGAAGCGCTGCAGGAGTCATTCGACCGACGCTCCAGTGCCTGCCCGCGAACAAAGAAAAAACAATCTGCTCTAAAGCATATCGGCCAAACATACAACAAAGACACCTTCAACCGAGCAATCTGTCGAGCGTGTGAGGTCGCGTTTGAAATGCCCAACGAATTGAGGCGAATATCAGCGTCGTTACCTATGGAGGAGAAAACGCGTCGGCAAGACCTCGCGAAAGCATGGCGTGCTGAAAATTGTTGGTCTGCCGGCCAACTTCGGCATACCAGAGCCACCGATATTCGTGAGAAATACGGAATTGAGGCCGCTCAACTCGTCCTTGGGCACTCCGATCTGAAAATTACCGAGATTTACGCTGAACGAAACGATGAGCGAGTCGCTGACATCATGCGCGAAGTAGGATGAAGAACAAACTGTAAACGGCGATGGGAAAGAGTGGCGATTGGCGGGCGGAAAGTGCAGCGATCGAGTTGCGGAACAGCCTCGTGGGAGTGTGATGGGCAGCCCTGGGCGAGGTCATTCTGGTAGCTGTCCATTGTGCGCAGCGTGAAGTGTCTTCAGTTTTGTCGTGAGTGGATGCGTTCGAGACGTGCGGGTTCGCATGCTTGTGCAGTGCTCGTTGTGCGAGCGGTCGCGCTGCCGGATTATCCGGTGTTGTTCAGCGGCACCAGAAGTTCCAGCGGCGAATGGATCTTGTCTGGCAGATCAAGCGGAGGAAGTTTGAGTGTCTGCACCAGACGACGGAAGCAACTGCTGCCGGCCTGTTGCCAGCGATTGCCGGTCTGTTGCCAGCGATCGAGTTCTTCCAGAGCCGTCTTCAGAGTCAACTTCGACACGAACCCCCGCAGCGAATCCAGCACGCTGGTGATCACCGTGCGACGCCTGGCACCGCGTTCGGTTTTGTTTGTCTGGCCCGTCAAACGATCCTGAGCGGCAGCGCGAAGCTGTCGTTCGCTGATGTTGTTTGTGCCGTCGGCTGCAGGATGAATGACGAATGTGAACAGCTCGTCGTTGCCCAGCCGTCGCACGATTTCATGAGTCAGATTGAAGAAGTCTTTTTCCGCATCGTCCGCCGGTTTCGTCTCATCGGCGATGCGATCACCCGTGCAGGCACGGACGGCATCGATCAGCGGTAGCACGCGAGCTTGACGACCGGCTTCGCTCAGCCGCTTGTCTGCCGCGATCGCTGTGCCTTGCCGATAGATCTCCAGCAACGCATCGAGAAACGTCTTGTATTGCGGACGGTCGGGCTTCAGCAGCGTCAGTCGAATGGCTTTGCGAAGCAGATGAGCCCAGCACTTCTGCGCCAGTTTGAAACCCTGATACACGGCCGCATCGTCGCTCACCAGGATGCCTTTGAAATCTTCTTTCTTCAGCAGCACGGCCAGCGTCTCGCCATTCTTGCGACAGCCGAAGACCGTGATGCGGGAATGTTCCGAAAGAAACGCCCACACCGAATTGATGCTCCAGCTTGTTTCGTCGGCGTACACGACGGCCGATACCGCGAGCAACTGACAGAGTGCATCGAACTCCGGCAGCCATTCCTTCGCCAGACGATTCAGCATGCTATCGGCCTGAGATTTCCCCAGCGTCAGATTCCAGTAGAACGCGAATTCACCGATCACCGTGTCGAGCGATAATCCGGCGATACAATGCTGATACGCCAGAGCCGTGATGATTTCCGTTCCGAACTCGCCCCGTTTCGGCACGCCCGGAACCTGCGAAACTCGCCCGTCCGGCCCGGCATAAATGTGATACGCGACCAGCACGGCCTGACCGGCAATGATTCGCCACGCGACTCGCGAATATCGCCACGTGCATTCGTGCAGCGAATATTCGGTGGGCCAGATGTCTTCTTCCTGAGTCGCCTTGGCCAGCTTTTCAGCGGTGCTGATTCGCCCGCGTCGTTTGGATTTCTATTTCTTCTTTGAGGGCTTTCCGGCCTGCTGAGCCTCTGCCCGACGTTGCTCTTCGGCCTTCACCGAATACGCTTCATTCAGTCGCTGCGTCGGATTCTTTTTCCGCAACTCCTTCAGTTCACTTTCGAGTTCCGCGATCAGCTTCGCTTGACGGTCCATCAGCTTCACATGCGCGGCCGACTGCTTCTGCAACTGCAGGACCAACTCCATCAGTTCATCATGGCTCAGGTTGTGCAATGGATTGGGTTCCATCCACGAAATCTACATCATCTACCGGCCGTCTGTCATCAGCAGTTTGACTACAATCGACAGCTACACGGCAAGGTCATAACGCAAAAAGGAACGCAAAAAGGGGACATTCTACTTTTTCGGCTTTCTGGGGCGTCCGCGTGGTCGGAGCGAGGAGTCCGGTCCGAGTTGGATGGCCGTTGACGGCTGCCATGTCGAATCGCCGAAGGGTGTCCCCCGCGAAAGACTGGGGAACGCAAAAAGGGGACATTCTACTTTTCGGCTTTCTGGGGCGTCCGCGTGGTCGGAGCGAGGACTCCAGTCCGAGTTGGATGGCCGTTGACGGCTGCCATGTCGAATCGCCGAAGGGTGTCCCCCGCGAAAGACTGTGACGCAATGCTGTGAGTTCCGCTTGCGTTTCGGCGCCGTTGACGAACCGTGTCCACTGCGAATGCTTCGGCAATGGGCCTTCGCACAACAGACCGTCGGGGCCACTGCGAGCGTTTGGCAGCAAACTGGACCACTCCCCGTCTTGGCTGCGCTTCACCATGTTGGCTCGAAGCGGATTGCGTTCGACGTACCGCAGAACAGTGCAGTAGTGATCATTCGCTTGCATGGGAAACGCCTTAAACCGCCCCTGCCAGACGTGACCGCTACTGTGATAATGGCTGTGATAATGGCGCACGTGAGCTGTCATCAACCATTGCATCCATCGGCTCAGGTCACCGTCCTTATGTGGCCATAGCACCAGGTGGAAATGATTGCTCATGAGGCAAAACCCCACCAACCGCATGGGCACTTTTTCGTGTGCCTCTCGCATCAGTTTGACGAAAGCGAGGAAGTCATCCGGCTTGTGAAAAACATCATTGCGACCGTTACCGCGATTAAGAACGTGGTAAACAAAACCGCCTTGCGATGCTCGGGCTGTGCGTGGCATTCCATCACGATAACAACGCTCGCAACACAGTTAAAGTACAATGTCCCCTTTTTGCGTCCTTCGCGAACTTGCAGCCAAATTAGCTACTGTCGCTTCAGACTACCGGTCTTTGTCGATCGAAGTCCATCAACACATTTATCGCATTGAACCAGATAGTTCCGAGACTCTTGAAGTGCACAGAAAACTTC
>Ga0335398_10000903_pt1 | contig 51842 bp, 42 predicted proteins | sample BON03_FD_205742 | JGI IMG/M metagenome (GOLD analysis project Ga0335398, IMG submission 205742) | Freshwater microbial communities from Lake Bonney liftoff mats and glacier meltwater in Antarctica - BON-03 (spades assembly) (version 2) | ecosystem: Environmental > Aquatic > Freshwater > Ice >... | reverse complement strand
TGCATGACACCCCATATCGGAATAATGAGGAAACAACCGGCAGACGATCCACTTATCTTTTGCCAATCACTGTGCAGACAAACCGAGCCACCTCTTAACATCCCGAATTGCCGTGCTGCCAGGTGGCGCGCTAACTGGGGCCGACAGGGTAACCGCCGGATGCGGTATATTCGTTGAGGGAATTAGATTTCGCTTCCGTGTGTAAAGTGCCTCCCAAAATGACCAATACGGGCTTCTCATATGGCAATTTTTTGACCGGCATTTGTGTTTTCAGTTTTGTGATCTTCATTTCGCGACCCCTTTTGGGTTATCATATTGACAGCCGAGGCTGGACAATCTGTCTGCATCCTCAGGCCATTACGCCTGTTCGTCGCGGCTCAGTACCTGATGATCCTGAGTGGCCGCGCTGCTAGTGGTGATTAACTTGGACCACCGGTCATCGATGATAATGTACGACTGAACTCTAAAGGAGCGTATTGAACCTTCCCCTCTGTGTCACCGTGACCAAGGAGATGAATGAGAACGGGCTTGTCATATTTTCTTTTGATGGCTGGTTCTTGCGTTTTCACTTCTGTGATCTTCATTGCGCGGTCCCTTTTGGGTTATCTGCGGCGGTTGGATTACCATATTGGCTAGCCCGATATATGCGTGCACTGGCCCCCAGCCGAAGCTTCTGAAAATAAATGTCAATTTTTGGAAGAAAAGATAGCGGCCATGGAGGCCGCAAAGGTGGCTTTCGGTCATTTGTGACCAGCGGGGGAAACGGCTGCCAGTGGGCCGTTGGCCGAAGGGCCTCTACTTTATCGGTGATGTCTGCTTTCCATCCCAGCCCGGCTCCAGCCAAAAGCTTGATCGAAACGCCGGAAGGTCGCTGCGGCGCGACCGGGCAAGCCATCCGGTTTGCGCGTGTGCCGGCCTTGCAGGAAATCGCGCGCGGCGGCGGTTCCGGCGGCTGGTCCAACCGGCCCGATGAACTGGACGACATCGGCCGCCTGCGCAAACCCAGCGCACTGGATCCGGCGCGCTAGACTCGCCGCAACGGTCCTACGGCTTTGGTTGCCGAGCCATCACGCCTTCCATTGGCATTCAATTATTACGTTTCGGGGGGTCCTCTTTTGCCAGGCGCCGGGCGGTCTTTGCTGTTTGCACCACAAAAAGTGTGATCAGTAAAATCCCCACGCTGCCGACAAATATGTCGAAGCCGTTGAGCTGGAAGAATATCGGATTCTCGCGGCCCGCGACCAGCATGGCAAGCGTGAGGCCAATCAGGACCAGTCGCAATTCGGTAGGGCCCGCATTCAAATAGGAAAGCCGCAACTCGCCCAGCACGCGGACCGACAGAAAGGCATGAATGGACATCAGCAGATAACCGACAAGCGCAATCAGCGCGACCTCCATCTGGACATAGGGACTGATGCCGATGCCGACCACGAGCAGCACCGTGGCAAAGCCGTCGCAGCTGTGATCGAGAAAATAGCCATAGCGCGGTCGTTCGATCTTGCGGAACCGGGCCAGACTGCCATCCAGCGAATCGCCGAACCAGTGCATGACATATCCGGCTATCGACAACAGCAGCCAGCCCGAATGCAGATTGCTGGCAACATATCCGCCGAACACCAGGAAAGCGCCGATCATGCCGATGAGCGTCAGCATGTCCGGAGTGGCCCACGCTGGCATGCCGGCGCAAAGCCGGTTGAGCGCGCGGCGTTCCAGCCGGGCGATCATATTGTCCTGGATACGCTCGATCGGAGCGTTGCTTCGTTTGTCGGTGGATTTGCTTTTCATTGGATTGCCTCTGGCCACGCGCCTTGTCCTGCAAGCATCATCTCATGCTCGGATATCAAACGGAATTTGCGATCTGCGGAGCAATTTTGACCAGCAGAATATCAAGCACCCAGTTCGCAAGATATGGTGTAAACGTCCGATATTCTTGTTGATATAATTGAGGGATCGCCCCTCCATCAGTCAACTATAGCCTGAAACCGCGTCATATCAATCAAAAGGGACCGGTCCCGTTGGCCTGCGGTCAGTCCGCTGCGACGCTGGTCTTTGCTTTCAGCCTGCGATTGCGCTGGATGATATTGAGCATTTCCACCGCGAGCGAGAAGCCTATCGCCGCATAAATATAGCCTTTTGGTACGTGGAATCCGAGGCCGTCCGCAATCAGGACCAGTCCGATCATCACCAGAAAGGCGAGCGCAAGCATCACCAGCGTCGGGTTTTTCTCGATGAAACCGGCCAGCGGATCCGCTGCCAACATCATCACGCCAACGGTGATGACGACGGCCGCGACCATGATCGGGATATCGTCTGTCATGCCGACAGCGGTCAGGATGGAATCGATTGAGAAAACCAGGTCAATGGCAATGATCTGCACGATCACGGTACCAAAGCTGGCAACCGCAGCCGCCGCGATTCCCGGTGTCTTGTCGAGCAGTTCACCGGAATTGTCTTCCGGCTCCATCATATGGTGAATTTCGTTGGTCGCCTTCCACAGCAGGAACAGCCCGCCCGCCAGGAGAATGATGTCGCGGCCCGAAAAGGCCGTCTCGAAGGTCGCCTCGCCATATTCATTGGGAGCCCCCTGCAGGCCGAGATCGAACAGCGGAGTCTGCAGCGTCACGATCCAGCCGATCAGCATCAGCAGGGCGAGCCATGCGGCAGGGTCTGACAGAAGTGACAAAATTTCCATCTTGCGCTTTTTGCCTATCAACGAAGAAAAAACAAGCGGCTACATTTCAATATTGCGAATTGCGGCGAAGTCCAATTTCAGCCCCCTAACTCCAGCATGATGGCGGGCAGATTTTGGCAGGCAAGGCCGATGTTGGGACCGACCGCTATCGGGATGATGGCAATATGCTAACTCCTCTTTGCCCGGCCTCCGCTTTTCACCTCGACCCGACCCTATTGGCGGCCATTTGCTTAGCCGGGCTTTCAAACGCGCTCAAATCGCCAAGGTGGCTGCGTTGTTTCGAAGGGGAGGGATTTTCTCATCCAGTTCCTTCAGATTTGTCTGCGCATCACCCCCGGCCAAGCGCACCTGTGGCCTAGATTGCAGGAATATCAAGCTCAGGAAAAAGCCGATGATCGCGCTGGCCCCATATCCAACGAGTGGCGTTGGATAGGCGCCGATCGCTGCCGCGGCAATCAACGTCAGCCAGCAGGATGCAAAGACATAATGCAGAATAGTGCGCTCGGACTTTGGAACAAATGCTATCGGGCAGACCAGCAACAGACATCCGGCCCAGAGCGCCAACCCGACCCACAGGCCGATATCAAAGGCAGACCATAATATAAGATCGACAAAGGGCACCGCTGGCAGGCGGTCCGGCAGCAGCAATGTTGCCGCGAAGGTCAATGCGCAGAATACCGACGCGCTCGCCGTCAGCCGGTTTGGCCGCATCATCCCGACAACGGCCACCGCCACAAACAGCATCGCCGCCATCGCCCGGTCAGGCTGAGCCCCCATCGCAAAGGCTGCGACACACACCGCCAATGTAGTGCGAAGATTTTGAACTCTGGCGAAACAGACTGCAATCAGCGGCAACAGGATCAGGCTGGTCTGGATGAAAAACGGCCCGATCAACAGCCACCGTCTGGCGTCCTCGATTGCATAGCCGAAGATCGCGGTCCCAAATAGAATGAACGCGCCGATCAAGGCGGTCACGGTCACAACCGGATCGGTCGGCCGCGCTGCCAGTCTCAAGGACAGCGCCAGCATGATGCCGACGACAACCGCCGCGCCATTGACGATCACCATGCTGAGCGGCGCGCCCGAAACAAGCAGATAGGCCAAGCCGATCAAGCCCGCCACCACACCCGAGATGAATGTCAAAATCACGAATCTGTCCTGCATGCTGCTGCTCCCTGTTTGTGAGATGTTGATCTCGAGACGAAAACGGCAGCAGGCGATCAGACAGCCCAGGGCAAAAGCCATTGCTTCTCGGCTATTGTCGATCACCGACATTTCCGCTGCCATCGCCTGCGCCCATTCTTTACGGTGATCAGGCGCCAACCACAGGATCAACCGTTCCAGTGCGTGCCGCATCATATCGGTTTCGCCCGCAGCTGCTGACCGACGTCAGGACGATCTTCTTGAAGCAGGCTCTTCGCCAGAACGCGTCCGGCCTCGGTCAGGCTGTAAATATGCCGGGGAGGGCGGCCTTCCACGCTTGGTTCCTGCCATTGTGAGGCCAGCATCGCCTGGTCTTCCAGTCTCGCCAGCATCGGATATAGCGTGCCCGGCTTGATGCCGGCGATCTGCATGATCTCGTAGCCGTGCAGACTCTCCGGCGCATTGAACAAGGCGATCAGTGCCAATCTCGTCGCCTTGGATGGTGCCCTCGGTTTTCGCATGATTCTTATATCGATATATATCGACTTAATGTCAATTATGATATTTGCGGGTCCCTACAATATACCGGTTCGACTTGGCCGCGAGCAATGCCATTCCATGCTATCCCCGGGCACCGATTCCTAAAGCTTGATCGAAACACCGGAAGGTCTATGCGGTTCGGCAGTGCAAACCATCCGGTTTGCACGTGTCCCGGCTTTGCGGGGCAAGTCAGTGCGGAATCGAACAATGAACGAACCTAATAATAAAATCCCCGGCCTCGCGACGCGCCAGTCCGCCATTCGCCTGCTTGACGCCGTCTGCCGGCGCGGCGAGACGCTCGACCAGGCGATGTCTGCGGCAACCGGAAAATTGTCCAATCCGTCGGACAAGTCGCTGGCCCATAATATCGCCGCCAATGTGCTGCGCTGGATGACCGCGCTTGATGCGATGATCGACAGCGCCACCCGCAACCGGCTAGCCGATGATGCCAAGCCGCGGATGGCGCTGCGCATCGCGCTGGCGCAGGTGCTGATCCTCGACACCCCGCAACATGCCGCGATTTCGACCGCCTTGCCGCTGGTCCATGGCGGACCGCGTCGGCTGGTGCACGGCGTCTTCTCGACCGTCATGCGCGGCGTCGAATCGGGAGCCTTGAAACTGCCCGAATATCCGGAAATCCCCGGCGAAACGCTGGACCGCTGGACCAACAATTGGGGCGAAGATGTCGCCATCACCGCGAATGAAGCATGGGCCAAGCCCGCGCCACTCGACCTCAGTTTCCAGTCCGATGATATCGGCACACTCGAAGGCGAAAAGCTCGCGCCGAAACATCTCAGGATGCTTCCAGCTCTTCCAGTCACCGGGCTTGCCGGATTTGATGACGGCGCTTTCTGGGTGCAGGATCTGGCCGCCTCGATTCCCGCGCGATTGTTCGGCGAGGGCAAGGGCCGGACGCTGTTCGATCTCTGTGCCGCACCGGGCGGCAAGACCATGCAGCTGGCCAGCAATGGCTGGAAAGTGGTCTCGGTCGACAATAATGCCAAAAGGATGGAGCGGTTTCAGGACAATCTGAAACGCACCAATTTACAGGCCGAAGAAGTGATCGCCGACCTGATGGAGTGGGAGCCAGCCGAACCCGCCGATGCCGTCCTGCTCGACGCACCATGCAGCGCCACCGGCATTTTCCGGCGCCACCCCGATGTCCTGCACTGTATCGGTGCCAACCAGATTGCCGACCGGGTGGAAGTCCAGCGCGCCTTGCTCAACCGCACCGCGCCCTGGGTGAAGCCCGGCGGGATATTGGTCTATGCCGTCTGCTCACTCGAACCCGAGGAAGGCGAAGAGCAGATCGAAGCCTTTCTCGAGCGTCACGACCAGTTCGCGATCGATCCGGTCAGTGCTGACGAGTTGCCGCAGGGCATATTGCCAACCGATAATGGCTGCGTCCGCACCCTGCCAACAACGCTCGCCGACCAAGGCCATGTCGACGGATTTTTCATCGCGCGTCTGGTCCGGAAAAGCTGATTTTCTACATATTGTGAACCTGTCCCCAATCTGTCCACAAGGGACTGTGGCAAGGCCGGAATAGCGCCTTGCTTGAATGGGTCAAAAATTCTAGGGGCGGGTACAGTTTAAGGAAGCGCCATGTCCGACAGCATTCGAATTGCCCCCTCTATCCTCTCTGCCGATTTCGCCCGACTGGGTGAAGAGGTGCAGGCCATCGACCAGGCCGGCTGCGACTGGATTCATGTCGACGTGATGGATGGCCATTTCGTCCCCAATATCACCATCGGGCCAGCAGTGGTCAAAGCGCTGCGGCCGCACAGCGCCAAGCCCTTTGACGTCCATCTGATGATTTCTCCGGTCGATCAGTTTCTCGAAGCTTTCGCCGAGGCCGGTGCCGACATCATCTCTTTCCACCCGGAAGCAGGCCCGCATCCCCACCGCACGGTGCAAACCATTCATACGCTCGGCAAGCAGGCCGGACTGGTGCTCAATCCGGCGACTCCGCTCGACATACTCGACTATCTGATCGAGGATCTCGATCTGATTCTGGTGATGAGCGTCAACCCGGGCTTTGGCGGGCAGAGTTTCATCGACAGCCAGCTGCGCAAGATCGAGGCGATCCGCAAGCGGATTACCACCACCGGCAAGGACATAAGGCTGGAAGTGGACGGCGGCATTGATCTGAAAACCGCGCCGAAGGCGATTGCCGCTGGCGCTGATACGCTGGTTGCCGGAACCGCAACCTTTCGCGGCGGACCGGATCATTATGCCGCCAATATCAGCGGTCTGAGGGGTGAATGACCACCAGCAAGCCTGACCGGCTTGACCTGGGCGATGGCCATCCCGACGAGCCGGCCACCCATGACGAGAATGATGCCGCGGGCGAAGGCCGCAGCCTGACTCTGCGCCATCACCGCGACCGCGGCCAGTCGCTCGCCCAGCAGGCGACGATGCTTTATTACCGGATGACCTGGCGAATGCCGCTGCACCGGCTCCGCTTGTCCGGCAAATTGCCCTTGCGTCTGCTGGCGGTGCCGGTTGATCCGGTCGATGGTGACCGGGTGCAGGGCATGGCGGTGCGCGCCGGCTATTTCCTGTTCCGTGGTCTCAAGAAGAAACACGACAATATCGATTTCGCCGATCTCAAGCTGCCACCGCAATTTGAAGATTATGTGCATCGCTTCCAGTGGCTGCGCGATCTCGACACGGCGGCTTCGCGGGATCAGGCAGTGCCGGTGGCGGAAAAGCTGATGAACCAGTGGCTCGATGCCAATGGCGGGGTGATTCGTCAGCCAGCCTGGCGCCCCGACAATTGCGGCTGGCGATTGCTGATCTGGGCCAGCCATGCGCCGTTGATCCTGTCCTCGCGCGATCTGATCTACCGTTCAAAGCTGCTCAACAATATTGCCCGCACCGCCCGTCATCTCGACCGGACTGCGGACAAGGCGAATAGCAGCCTCGGCCGGCTGGTGGCCTGGAGCGGCGTTGTCGCTGCCTCCCTGCTGCTGCCCGAAGGCCGCGTGCGCCAGATTGTCGGCGAAGCCGGCCTGGAAAAGGCAATGGGCGAGTTTTTCTTTGCCGACGGCGGGTCGGTCTCGCGCTCGCCGCTCAACCAGATGGACGCGGTGATCCTGCTGTCGATGCTGAAACAGGTCTATCTGGCGCGCACGGAAGATCCGCCGCCATTTCTCGAAGAAGCGCTCAACAAATCGGTGCCGCCGCTCACTGCGCTGACGCATTTCGACGGGACGATGGGCAATTGGCAGGGCAGCGGCGCGACATCGGCCGAGCATGTGGCGCAGGTTGTCGAGGCCAGCGGAGTCCGGGCAAGACCGCTGCGGCAGGCGCATGAATGGGGTTATCAGCGGGTGTCTTCGGCGCGTTCGGTGCTGGTGCTCGACGCTGCGCCGCCGCCGATTGCGCGCATGGCGGTTGCCGGTTGCGCCTCCACATTGGCTTTTGAATTTTCCAACGGCGATTGCCGGATCATCAGCAATTGCGGCGGGGCAGGGCTGGTTGGCGCGACCATCCCGGCGGCGCTCGCGCGGGGTCTGCGGACCACCGCCGCGCACAGCACCCTCTGCATCGCCGACAGCAACAGCACCTCGATTCTTCCCGATGGCAAGCTCGGACGCGGGGTCAGCGAAGTCGAAATGTTCCGCCGCGACGTCGAAAATGCGACTCGGCTCGAGGCCAGCCACGACGGCTATGCCCGGCGCTTTGGCCTGATTCACAAGCGGCTGTTGCTGCTCCGCTCGGACGGGCTGGAGCTGCGCGGCGAGGATATGCTGATTCCCGATGGCAAGAAGCGCCGCCGCCGCCAGGATGATATCGAATATGCGCTGCGCTTTCATCTCGGACCGGATATAGAAAGCGATCTGATCTCGGAAGGCAAGGGCGTGATTCTGCGCCTGACAGACGGCAATTTGTGGCAATTCCGCTCAACCAGCGGAGACATTCAACTGGAAGAAAGCGTCTGGGTCGACGGCATGGGCATAGCCCATGAGGTCAAGCAGATGGTAATGTCCGGATCAGTGGGCAGGGGCGGTGGCGCCACCGGCTGGCTGCTCAAACATATGGGGTAATAATGACAGAGAATATCAAAATCAAACGCGCGCTTTTGTCGGTTTCGGACAAGAGCGGACTGGCCGATCTCGGCAAACAGCTGGCGGCGATGGGCGTTGCGCTGATCTCCACCGGCGGCACCGCCAAGGCCTTGCGCGAAGCCGGGCTCGAAGTCGCCGACATATCCGATGTCACCGGTTTCCCCGAGATGATGGATGGCCGGGTCAAGACTTTGCACCCCAAGGTCCACGGCGGCCTGCTCGCCAGGCGCGATGATGCCGGCCATGTCGCCTCGATGGCAGAACATGATATCGCCGGAATCGATCTGGTGATTGTCAATCTTTACCCGTTCGCGCAGACCGTCGCCAAGGGCGCGGAACGCGACGAGATTATCGAGAATATCGATATCGGTGGACCCTCGATGGTGCGCAGTGCTGCCAAGAATCACGATTTCGTCACCATCGTCACCGATCCGTCGGATTATGCAACATTGCTGACCGAATTGCAGCAGAGCGACGGCGGCACATCTTTGGCCTTCCGCAAGAATATGGCGGCCAAGGCCTTTGCCGCGACCGCCAGCTATGACAGCATGATCGCCCAGTGGTTCGGCTTTTCCGATCAGGGCAAGATGTTCCCCGACACGCTGCCGCTGACGATGAGCCGCCCGGTCGAGCTGCGCTACGGCGAAAATCCGCATCAAAGCGCGGCGCTCTATCTACCCGACGGCCCGTCCGCGAAAGGCATAGCGCAAGCCGAACAGCTACAGGGCAAGGCGCTCAGCTATAATAATTACAACGACGCTGACGCCGCGCTCGAACTGGTCAGCGAGTTCCGCGATGGCCCGCCGACGGTGGTGATCGTCAAGCACGCCAATCCTTGCGGCGTCGCCAGCGCCGACAATATTGTCGATGCCTATAAGGCCGCTCTCGCCTGCGACAGCGTTTCGGCCTTCGGCGGCATCATCGCCGTCAACCGGCCGCTCGACGGCGCCGCAGCGGAAGCGATGACCGGCATCTTCACCGAAGTGGTCTGCGCACCGGACGCGGATGACGACGCCAAGGCGATCTTTGCCAAGAAGAAAAATCTGCGCCTGCTGCTGACCGGCGATCTGCCGGACGCTTCGCGCGCGGGCATGACCGTCAAGACCATCACCGGCGGCTATCTGCTGCAAAGCCGCGATAATGGCCAGATATCCCGCGATGAACTGAAATGCGTCACCAAGCGCCAGCCGAGCGAGCAGGAAATGGCCGATTGCCTGTTCGCCTGGACGGTCGCCAAACATGTCAAATCCAACGCCATTGTCTATGCCAAAGGCGGTGCGACCGCAGGTGTCGGTGCCGGTCAGATGAACCGGCTGGAATCCGCGCGGATTGCCGCGTGGAAAGCTAGGGATGCCGCAGAAAAAGCGGGATGGGATGAAAGCCGCACAATCGGATCAGCCGTCGCCTCCGACGCCTTCTTCCCCTTCGCCGATGGCCTGATGGCCGCCGTCGAAGCAGGCGCCACCGCGGTAATCCAGCCCGGCGGCTCGATCCGCGACGACGAGGTTATCGCTGCCGCAGACGAAGCCGGCCTAGCGATGCTGTTCACCGGGATGCGGCATTTCCGGCATTAGGAACCTGTGCCCCTGCGCAGGCAGGGGCCCATCTCGTCTACGAGCGTCTTATTATTGGAGCTATGAAATAGCGCACTGTGGGCTCAAGCGCATGCGCAATTCCACCTTAGCGCTTGATCTGGGTTGTCCGAGGTGGACTCCTGCCTGCGCAGGTGCACAGCATCATTCAGGCATCAGATAATGGCGAAAAAGATCCTGTTCCCGCCTCGCGAAGAGCTGCTGTCACTGGTCAATGGCGGTGAGCTGACCCTCAAGGTCACACCCAATGCGGGAGAGAATAGCATCAGCCTGCCGGGCGAAGGTGGACCTGCCAGCATATTGGTGGTCCGCGTCACCGCTACCCCGGAGAATGGCAAAGCCAATCTGGCCGTTTTGAAACTGCTATCCAAAGCGCTCGGCCTGCCCAGAACGTCGCTGGAAATTGTTCGCGGCGGTAACGCCAGAACCAAGGTTGTCAGAATTCCCGATTGAAATATCCCTCTCCCTCAAGGGAGAAGCTGTCGCATCAATTAGGCCTGTGCCCCTGCGAAGGCAGGGGCCCATCTCCTGATCTATAATCTTTATTACAGGGTAATTGAATGACGCGCTGCTGGCTCAAGCGCTTGAGCGCTGTAACCTTAATGCATAGTCGGAATTTTACGTGATGGCCCCCTGCCTGTGCAGGGGAACAACTATTCCGGCGTTGCCGCCTGTGCATTCTGTCCGTCACCTTCCGGTGCGGCGATGATGTCGCGGGTTACGCTGCCCTTGTCGACGGTGAAGGTTTCCGGATCACCAACCGAGGAGCGAATCCCGGCGTCGGAGGAACCGGCCTGACCGACGATCGCCGATTCGGTAATGCTGCGGGCTTGTGGGCCGCCGAACAGGGCTTCCAGCGTCTGCTGCTGCAAACCGCCGGTTTGCGGACGAGGCTCGCCGGGCTGTGGCGGGGTCAGCGTGAAATCGGGCGGGATCACCAGCGGGGGCTGGCGCGAAACCGCAAATTCATCGGGCCGTTCACGGTCAAACAACCCGGTGGAGCCGCAGGCGGTCAGGCTGGCCAGCGAAACAAGGCTGATGACGACGGTCGATTTACGCATGATATTGTCCCTCAAAAATCTCTTACGGAGCCTGATAGCGCGCTCCTGACACAGGTCAACTTTCGTCAAGCTGAACATGGTCTTTTGTCTCGTCCTTCTTTTCGCGGATTAGCAGCGCCCGCGCAAGCAGGATTACCACACCAATGCTGATACAGGCGTCGGCCAGATTGAAAATCAGGAATGGCCGGAAATCGCCGACATGCAGGTCGGCAAAGTCTGCGACATAGCCAAGCCGCGCGCGGTCGACGATATTGCCCATCGCACCGCCGAGGATCATGCCGAGCGCGACAATATCCCATTTGGCCTTTTCCTTGTTCATCCAGATAAAAACGGCAATGCCGATCAGCCCGGTCAGCGTGACCAGTGCCCAGCGCTGGAAATCGGTCGAGGCGGTCAGGAACCCCATCGAAACGCCGTAATTCTGCGCCCAGGTCAGGTTGAAAAACGGCATCAGCTCGATCTGTCCCCGGACCGGCAGCTGCAGCAATTGCATCACGACAAATTTGCTCGCCTGATCGAGGAAGAAGATCAGCAAGGCAATGATCAGGCCAATGCGGCGGTATTTCTTGATTGTGTCGGTCATGATGTTGCCCTGATCATTAATTCGGAAGGACACCCAAAAACCCCGTCACCCTGAACTTGTTTCAGGGTCCATCGCGCGTCAATCGCTGTTCGCGTTGTTTTGCACAATGGATGCTGAAACAAGTTCAGCATGACACCGGTGTGAATGTTCATGCGCCCAGCACTTTCTTGCAACGCCCGCACAACGCACCATCTTCTTCCACTTCGGGCAGCAAACGCCAGCAGCGGCCACATTTGTGATTGTCAGTCTTGGTCACGCTAATGTCCGTGCCATCTGTGACGTTGGCCACAATCGCCAGTTCGGCAAATTCTTCGGTGCTGATCGGCAGATCAGCCATCGGATAGGCAACCTCCGCTTCCAGACTGGAACGAATAGTCTTTTCCCGCCGCAACGGTTCGATAGCCTCGGTAACTTTTTCACGGGCTTCACGAATTTGCTGCCATTTGCCAGCCAGATCAGCGTCCGTCCAATCAGACTCAACCTCAGGCCATTCCTTCAAATGGATCGAGTCATCCTCATCCGGGAACCGGCTCTGCCAGATCTCTTCCGCAGTAAACACCAGCACCGGTGCGATATAACGCGTCAACGCATGGAACAATATGTCCATCACCGTCCGGTAAGCCATGCGCTTGGGATCATCGGCCGCGTCGCAATAGAGGCAATCCTTGCGGATATCGAAGAAGAAAGCGCTGAGATCTTCCTGCGCGAACGCGTTCAATGTCCGCATATAGGGACCAAAAGCGAAATCGTTGACATGCTGCTTGAGCTCCGCATCGACCTCCGCCAGACGGTGCAGGATATAACGTTCCAGCTCCGGCATGTCGGCCACCGCCACCCGCTCGGCCTCAGTGAAATCGCCAAGCCCGCCCAGCATATAGCGGAACGTGTTGCGCAATTTCCGGTAGCTGTCCGAAACCCCTTTCAGGATTTCATCGCCGATCCGGTGATCCTCGGTAAAATCGACACTTGCCGCCCATAGCCGCAGGATATCCGCGCCCTGCACATCGATGATCTTCTTCGGATCAAGCGTATTGCCGAGCGACTTCGACATCTTCTTGCCGGTCTTGTCGAGCGTCATGCCGTGGGTCAGCACAGCCTCATATGGCGCGTGGCCTCTTGTGCCGCAGCTTTCGAGCAGGCTCGACTGGAACCAGCCGCGATGCTGGTCGCTGCCTTCGAGATAGAGGTCCGCCGGGCGCTTGTCATCGGTCCGCAGCAGGTCCGGCCATTTGCCGCTTTCCAGCACAAAGGCGTGGGTGCAGCCGCTGTCAAACCAGACGTCGAGAATGTCGGTGACCACTTCATAATCGTCGAGCGCGTGGTCGTTGCCCAGAAAATCCTGATGATCGGCGTTGAACCAGGCATCGGCACCACCGGCCTTGAAGGCGGCGATAATCCGCGCATTGACCGCCGGATCATTGAGATATTCGCCGCTCTTGCGATCGACATAAAGCGCAATCGGCACGCCCCAGGCCCGCTGCCGCGACAAGACCCAGTCGGGGCGGCCTTCAACCATCGATTCCAGACGGCGACGGCCACGTTCCGGCACGAAACGCACTTCGTCACGGATTTCGCTGAGCGCGACTTCGCGCAGGGTCGGCGAGGCGCAGAGCAGTTCGTCATGCGGATCGATGGCACCGCCCTCATTTTCCCATTTTTTCTCCTGCGGCGTTTTGGCCGGCAAATGGGTCAGGTGGCTGTCCATCGGCACAAACCATTGCGGCGTGCAGCGATAGATGATCTTGGCTTTCGAGCGCCAGCTGTGCGGATAGCTGTGGGTAAAATCAGCACTGGCCGAGAGCAGGGCGCCAACTTCGCGCAAATCCGAACAGATCGGGCCTTCCGGTCCGTTAAAATTCTTGTTGATCACACCGCCGGAGCGCTCGTCGCCGCGCGGCAGCCATTCCCAATCTTCGCGATAGACGCCATCCGCCTCGACGGCGAACACCGGGTTAATGCCGTTTTTCTTGCACAGATCGAAATCATCCTCGCCATGATCAGGCGACATATGGACAAGCCCGGTACCCGCATCGGTGGTGACAAAATGCGAACCGTCGAGGAACGGGCGGGGCTTGGTGTAGAATTCGCTGTCGGGGAACTTGTCGGCCATCGGGTGTTTGGCGGTGGCTCCGGTGAGTTGGGAGCCTTTGCCTTGCCAAAAAATTTCGTTCATCTCTTGGGTCAGGAAACGACCATATAATTCACCGGATTCAACAAGGGCTTTGGCAACCAAATACTTAGGGCCTTGATGCTCGCCCACAAGAACATAATCAACATCCGCCCCATAAGCGAGCGCCTGATTAACCGGAATCGTCCACGGCGTCGTCGTCCAGATCACCGCATGCGCGCCAACCAGTTCCGGCGCATTCGGCGCTTCGACAATCTCGAACGCCACATCAATCTGCGTCGAGACGATATCCTCATATTCGACTTCGGCCTCGGCCAAGGCAGTCTTCTCGACCGGCGACCACATCACCGGCTTGGCACCGCGATAGAGCTGGCCCGCTTCGGCGAATTTCAGCAATTCGGTGACAATCGCCGCCTCGGCGTCATAGTCCATCGTCAGATAGGGCTTGTCCCACTGCGCCAGGATGCCGAGCCGCTTGAACTCCTCGCGCTGCACATTGACCCAATTGTCGGCATAGGTCCGGCATTCGGCACGAAATTCGCTGGCCGGGATCTCGTCCTTGTTCATTTTCTTCTTGCGATACTGCTCCTCGATCTTCCATTCGATCGGCAGGCCGTGACAATCCCAGCCGGGCACAAACGGCGCGTCCTTGCCGAGCAGGCTCTGCGAGCGGACCACCAGATCCTTCAGCGTCTTGTTTAGACTGTGGCCGATATGGATATTGCCATTGGCATAAGGCGGGCCATCATGCAGGATGAATTTCTCGCGCCCAGCCCGCGCTTCGCGCAGCTTTTCATAGAGACCAATCTGCTGCCAGCGTTCCAAAATCGCCGGTTCCTTCTGCGCAAGGCCGGCTTTCATCGGGAAATCGGTTTTCGGCAGGAAAACCGTGTCTTTATAATCTGCTTTGGGATCGGTCATAATCGCGGGGATTAGGGGAGGCGGGGCGCGGGTGCAAGCGGGATTTGATGCGGTTGCGGCGCGCATAAACTGGGAGGACTAAAACCGTTAGTGGTGAGCCTTTCTGCCGTTAGTCCTGAGCTTGTCGAAGGGCGCCTTGCGACAAGAGGCGTGGTTCGACAGGCTCACCACTAACGGACAATCCTAATCCAGCAACTCTCTCGCCTTGTTACAATCCTTCTCCATCTGCACCTTCAGCGCATCCAGATCATCGAACTTCTGCTCCCCGCGCAGAAAATGATGCAGCTCGACCTCGATCGTCTGGCCATAAAGATCTTCGCTGAAATCGAAGAAATAGGACTCGAGCAATTCCTTCGGCGGGTCGAAGCTCGGGCGAATACCCAGATTGGCCGCGCCGTTCAGCACCCGGCCATCGGGCAGGCGGCCCTTGACCGCATAGATGCCATATTTCGGGCGCAGATATTCGCCGATGTCGATATTGGCGGTGGGATAGCCGAGCAGCCGGCCATTTTTGTCGCCATGAATGACTTCGCCCTGAATCGCGAACGGACGGGTGAGCAGGCGGCCCGCTTCCTCGCACAGGCCCTCTTTCATCGCCGCCCGAATCCGGCTGGAGGAAATCACGTCATCGCTGTCGCTGATCGGGCTGACCGCTTCGCTTTTCAGCCCGTGCGCCGCGCCGATTTCGCGCAGCAGGTCGATATTGCCCTGCGCGCCCTTGCCAAAGGTGAAATCCGCCCCGGTGACCACGCCAGCCGCGCCAAAGCGATCGACCAGCAACTTGCTGATAAAATCCTCTGCCGTCGTACTCGCCAGCCCGGCATCAAATTCGAAAACCAGCATCGCACTGGCCCCGGCATCGGCGAACAGTCGCTGGCGCTGGGCCAGATTGGTCAGGCGAAAGGGCGGCAGATCGGGTTTGAAAAAACGCACAGGATGCGGATCGAAGGTGGCAATAATCGCCGGACGGCCTTCGTCCCGGGCCCAGCTCAGCGCCTTGCCGGCGACCGCCTGATGGCCGAAATGAAATCCGTCAAAATTGCCGAGCGCGAGTATCGCCCCGCGCAGGTCGCCGTCGATCCGGTCTTTTCCGTTCAGTCTGATCATCGAATCGCTATTGCGGGCTTTTGCATTTCATTCAACCAGTTCGTCATGCCAGCGCAGACCGGTCTCTATTCCGTAACCAGTTCCCGGCCATCGGTACCGGGCTTGACCGCCAGCGGAGTCGCCGGCGTCAATTGTCCCTGCGGCGCCGCGCCGGGTTTCGGCATCGGCTCCATCCCCGCCTTGATCACCCGCAACGCATTCAACCCCATCACCGCACGGATTTCCGCCTCGGTGAAGCCGGCCTGCATCAGTGCCTGGGTAATCTGGACAATCCCGCTGGTGTCGAATCTTGTGGTCACCGCGCCGTCAAAATCGCTGCCCAGCGCGACATATTCGATTCCGACCAGATCGCGGACATGCTTGACCGCCTTGGCGACGGTCTTGGGATCGGTGTCGCACATCGCGCCGTCCCAATAGCCCAGACCAATCACGCCGCCGGTTGCCGCCACGCCCCTGATTTCTGCATCGGTCAGGTTGCGATTGACCCCGCACACTGCCTGAACGCCGCCATGGCTGGAAACGACCGGGCGCTTCGCCATTTTCAATATGTCGGCAACCGTCGCGTGGCTCGAATGGGCGATATCGACGATCATCCCCTTCTGTTCCATGTCGCGGACGATGGTCCCGCCAAATTTGGTCAGCCCGCCCTTTTTCTCGCCATGCATCGACCCAGCCAGCTCATTGTCGAAAAAATGCACCAGCCCGGCCATGCGTATGCCCGAGTCATAGAGTTTCTGCAGATTCGCTCTCTTGCCTTCCAGCGTCTGCAGTCCCTCGGCCGAGAACAACACGCCGATCGGGCTTTTGTCTTTGCTGCGGAATTCCGCCAGGCCATCGACGTCGGCGGCATTGCTGATCGTTGCGAGAGCGCCAGCGCTGTCCTTGACCGCCCGGTCCAGTTTTTGCGCGTGATAAAGCTGCCGTTCAAGCAGCGAGAACCATGTCCGCACCGGCTGCAACTGGGTAATCGCCAGCAGGGTAATATTATCCGTGTCGGCGCTGTTGCTGTCGTAATTCTGGCCCCGGGGCGTCTTGGTCACGCTGGAGAAAATCTGCAGCCCGACATTGCCTGCCTGCATCCGCTTGAGATCGATATGACCATAGTTGGAACTGTCGGTAATCTTGCGCTTCCACAGCAATGTGTCGCCGTGCAGATCGACGATCATCAGGCTGTCATGCAGCCTCTGCGCTTCGGCGGTAATCGCCGGCAGTGGCTTGCCATCCACCATATTGGTCTGCTTCTCGAACCATGCCGGTCCGAATATCAGAAAGCCGCCGATCCCAATCGCGATGAGACCCAAAAGTGCCAGCGCGATTTTCTTCATGGCTATTTCCTTTTCAAGGTGACGAAGCTGAAGGCCGGCTTGTCATTTTTCGCGTCATGATCCTCGCGCGCCGTCTCTTCCCAGATGGCGGCATCAAAGGCCGGCATCTTGGTATCACCTTTTGGCTTGCTATGCACTTCCGTCAGTTCGATCCGGTCGGCCTTGTCGAGAAAGGCCTTGTAGATTTCCGCGCCGCCGATCACCGCGATATGCGGCGCATTGGCCATTTTCAGGGCCTTGTCGACGCTGCTCGCGACATCTGCGCCATCGCCTTCCCAGGCTTTGTCCCGGCTCAACACGATATGGCGCCGTCCGGGCAACAGGCCGGGCAGGCTGTCAAATGTCTTGCGGCCCATGATCATCGGCTTGCCCATGGTCATGCGCTTGAATCGTCTCTGATCCTCGGGCAGGCGCCACGGTATGCTGTCGCCGTCACCGATCACGCCATTGTCGGCGCGGGCAAGAAAGAAGATGATTTCAGGATGGTTCATGGGCGACGCCTAGCGCAGTTCTGACAGACTGCAAATTAGAAATATAATTTGGTAACATGGCCCATTTTTCGGCCCGGCCGGCTCTCGCCCTTGCCATAGAGATGCAGGTGGTTGGCGCCGTCGGATAACAGGCTCTGCCAGTGGTCGGCTTGCGCCCCGATCAGATTGTGCATCTCGACTTTTTTCGCCGCGAGTCCGGTGTCGCCGAGCGGCAGTCCGCATATCGCCCTTATATGATTTTCAAACTGGCTGGTGACGGCGCCCTCGATCGTCCAGTGGCCGCTATTGTGCACGCGCGGTGCCATCTCGTTGAATATCGGACCGTTTTTGGTGGCAAAAAATTCGCAGGTGAGCACGCCGACATAATCCATCGATTCGGCCATCCGGGCGGCCAGCGCCCGGGCAGCGTCCTGCTGGTCCAATATGGCGTCGGGCGCGGGGGCGGTCGAGATCGCCAATATACCGTCTTCGTGCACATTATGCGGTGTGTTCCAGAAACGGATTTCGCCATCCTGGCCGCGCACCAATATCACCGAAAATTCATGGCTGAAGGTGACAAAACCTTCGGCAACGCAGGGCTGCTGCGCCACCGCCTGCCAATGCTGGTCGAGATCATCGCCCGGACGGATCCTGGACTGGCCCTTGCCGTCATAGCCCATGCGGATGGTCTTGAGGATCGCCGGCGCACCGACGTCGGCTATCGCAATATCCAGCGACGCCCGATCACTCACTTCGGCAAAGGGCGCTGTGGTCCCGTCATGATCGCGGGCGAAAACTTTCTCGGCGATCCGGTTTTGCGCGATATCCAGCGCCGCGATCGGTGGATGCAGTGGCGCGCAGGATGCAATCTGGTGCAGCGGATCGACCGGAACATTTTCAAATTCAAAGGTGATCACGTCGCAGCTCTCGGCGAAGCGGGTCAGCGAAGCGATGTCGTCATCCTGCGCACAGGTGAACTCGGCGGACACTTCAGCGGCCACACTATTGGCATTGGGGGCATAGATATGACAGCGATAGCCCAATTGCGCCGCCGCGACGCTCAGCATCCGGCCAAGCTGGCCGCCGCCCAATATTCCAATGGTTGATCCGGGTGGGAGTGTTTTCATGAGGCTGGTTATACGGGCTTGTCGGCGACGGCTTCGGTCTGCGCCGCGCGCCAGGCGTCCAGCCGCTCGGCCAATGCCGGGTCCGAATTGGCCAGAATCGCCGCGGCCAGCAGCGCCGCATTTTTGGCGCCTGCTTCGCCGATTGCCAATGTCCCGACCGGGATGCCTGCGGGCATTTGCGCGATCGAGAGCAGGCTGTCGATGCCGCTCAATGCTTTTGACTGGATCGGCACGCCGAGCACTGGAATGCGGGTCATCGAGGCTGCCATGCCGGGAAGATGGGCTGCTCCGCCGGCGCCCGCGATGATCACTTTCAGTCCGCGTTCCACTGCCGATGTCGCATAGTCATAAAGCCGCCCCGGCGTGCGGTGTGCCGACACGATTTTCTCTTCATGGGGCACTTGCAACTGATTCAGAATGTCGCTCGCGAGCTTCATCGTTGCCCAGTCGGACTGGCTGCCCATGATTATTCCAACGAGAGGAGGTGCTTCGACCATTTTTGCCCCTGACAAATGCTACGGAAGCAATGCGGTTTAGTCGGGAATTGGTGCGGACGCAATGACACATATCGGGGTTCTCAATTTTCGTGGTGACAATTTTAACGGCAGCGGATTGCGCTGAATCTTGACAGGGTTACTATAGTTTTAGTGCAAGGCGTCCGAATAATTATATTGGTTTTTTAAATAGATAAAAATATAAGTATTGGTAGGATTTAGAATCACAAATAAAATGCAAAAGCATCGCGTAGGTAATCGTCAACATTGCGCCAACTGCCTTTTATTGGATCAGGAAATAGTTGCGCTGAAAGAGGATCTCGCTGAAATGAAGCTGAACGCTTATCATGATGTGCTTACCGGTCTTTCAAACCGCCGCTTTTTTGTTGAAAGCCTGGATCATCGGGTTGCGCGTTGTCGTCGATATGGCGACAATTGTGCCGTGCTATTTCTCGACGTCAACAAACTGAAAATGATCAATGATGACCATGGCCATGCTGCCGGAGATGCGCTGCTGGTGCGTTTGGCTGAAATATTGAAAACCCATACCCGGACGACGGACGTGGTTGCCCGGATTGGCGGCGATGAATTTGGCCTGTTGCTCGACAGTTTGAATGGCGATCAGGTAGCGGACAAGATCGACTTTCTCGTGGAAGTTTTCGGCAATGAGAATTTCGTCCACGAAGGCAAGCGACTGCCCTTTGGCGCTTCGATAGGCTATTGTTTCGTCGGACCCCAGGATACGACTGACGGACTGATGTCTCGCGCTGACGCCGCCATGTACACCGCCAAAGACAAGTTCGAATAGGGCCGCAGATTATGTGCCGGGCAGACTATCGCTCGGAAAGATAATAGCGTTCGATCTCGTTCAGATCCTCGTCCAGCTCATAGACAATCGGCTGACCGGTCGGGATTTCCAGACCGGTAATCTCGTCATCCGGAATCTTCGACAGATGCTTGACCAGCGCCCGCAGACTATTGCCATGCGCCGAAATCAGAACCTTTTTGCCATTTTGCAATTCTGGTGCGATCCGGCTTTTCCAATAAGGCAGCACCCGCGCGATCGTATCTTTCAGGCTTTCTGTCGACGGGACTTCAATGCCCTTGTAGCGCGGGTCGTTGGACATTTGATAAGGGCTGTCCGAAGCCATTGGCGGCGGCGGCGTATCAAAGCTGCGCCGCCAGATATGGACCTGCTCGTCGCCATGTTTTTCGCGGGTTTCCTGTTTGTTGAGACCGGTCAGCCCGCCGTAATGGCGCTCGTTGAGTCGATAGTTTTTTTCCACCGGCAACCACAGCCGGCCCATTTCTTCCAGCGCAAGATTGAGCGTCTTGATCGCCCTTGTCTGGACGCTGGTAAAGCAGGCATCCGGGTCAATGCCGCGTTCCTTCATCAGCTGCCCGGCAGCCTTGGCTTCCTCGATGCCCTTTTCGGTAACATCGACATCCCACCAGCCGGTAAAGCGGTTTACCAGATTCCATTGCGACTGGCCATGGCGAAGCAGGATGAGTTGGGGCATATATTGTCCTTCAGATTGTGTTCCATCTCCCCTAGCGGCGATGACATATGCCGCCAAGAGTGATTTCAGATGAAAATGCGCACCATCGTATAATAGGCACCCAGCGAACCGACCAGATAGAGAGCAGGGCGGGCCAGCCAATTCTGCCGGTCTATCGGCAACCGGCTGACCAGCCAATAAGCGCCGAGAACGGCGGCGACGAACAGGATCTGGCCGATTTCCACGCCCAGGTTGAACAGCAGCAGCGCCCATATTTCCTGACCTTTGGGCAGGCCGATAGCGGCCAGCGCGCCAGCAAAGCCTAGTCCATGCAGCAGACCGAAGACAGCGGCGACGATCCACGGTTGCCGGATCGTCAGGCTGGTTTTGCCGGCCTGTTTGCGGACAACCTCGACGGCGAGAAAAAAAATGCTCAGCGCAATCAGCAGCTCTACCGGACCGCTCGGCAGCCGGAACAGGCCCAGCGCGGTGATCGCCAGCGTCAGGCTGTGGCCGGCGGTGAAGGCAGAGATAACCCAGAGAATCTTGCGCACCGGGGTGAGCAAAAGCAGGCCGAGTACGAACAGCAGATGATCCCAGCCGAACAGCATATGCTCCGCGCCGATCCGCAGATAGGCGCTCGCTGGCGAATCACCGCCTTTTGCCTGCAACGAAAAAGTGGCGCTGGCCGGGCGCAAAACCCGCGTCTGCTCATTACCATCAGCAAACTTCAGCCGGACAAAAACATCGGTCAGCGTCTGTTCGAGGCCTTCGATCCTGACCTCTCCGCGGTCGAGACGGCAGGCCGTCTGCCAGGTTTCGATGGTCGCCGTACCGGTGAACTCCTGCTGCGTCTGTTCGGGTGGTGCGCATTGCGCCGGGAGGATCGGACGCATCCTGAGCTTTTTTCCCGATAGCACCGGTTGCTTCCAGATCACCGAGACCATGCCATCTGCCTGTTCGGTCAGTTCCAGTGCCGCTGGCCGGATTTCATGGGCAGCGGCCGGGCTCGCCAGAAATAGCGCCAATAGCCAGATCGCCAATGACGGGCGGAGCCAGCCAGCAGCGCTGCCGATCCACCGCCGGGCTGGACGAGCGACTGGCTGTGCAATAGCGGCCTTCATTCCGCTTTCTCGACCACCACTTTATATTTTCCGATTAGCGCATCCACCGCAGCCCGTTTCGCATCGCTCCGCTGTTCGTCCTGCCATGCGGCCAGCACTGCGGCCCGGATTGGCGCAAACCGGGCCTGCGCGGCGCGGTCGATTGCTTCTATGCGAACCAGGTGCAGGCCGAAGGCGGACCCGATCGGTTCGCTCCATTGGCCTGCGCCAAGCTTGAATATGTCGGCGGCAAATTCCGGTCCGAACAGCCGGGCGACTTCCCGTTCCGGCACCGCTGCATAGCTGCGTTTCTGGATGAACGGATCGCCGAGCGATTTCCATTCCGCACCCGACTGTAGTCGTGCGCGTGCGGTCTCTGCCGCCGCTTTGATCCGCGAACCGTGTTTTTCCGGACTGAAATAGACATGGGTGAAACTGCGCATTTCCGGCGCTGCAAAACGCTCGCGATGGTCCTTGAACCAGCGTTCCAGTTCGGCATCCGTTGGATCATCGGGCTTGGCGTCATCGCTGACCAGAAAATCCATTTTCTGCGCCAGCCGCCGCCGGATGATCGTGTCGCCATCCCCCAGACCCAGCCGTTCGGCTTCCCGGACCAGCATTTCTTCCTGCACATATTGATCGATGATCTGTTGTCGGTCTTCCCCGGTCGGCAGGCGTCCTGCCGTGCCCGCCCAGATTTTTCCCAGCCGATCGATCTCGGCGGCGCTCACCACGATCGTCCGGCCCTGCTCGCCCTGCCAGGCGTTCCAGAAATGGTTCATGGCGACCAGCGCCAGTCCGATCAGGACAAAATGCGTGATCGGATCACGAAAAATTTTCACGCAGCGTTCCCGTCAGATCAGGCCGTTGGCACATACCAAATCGGCGAGGACCATGCGCGTTCCTGGATCGTTTTCTGCAAGGCCGGGTTGGGCGCTACGCCAGCCCGTAGCGCATCCCAGGTCGACCAGCGGCAGACCGGATTTTCCAGCACCCGCACATAAAAAGACGCCCGCTGGCCAGCCTTATGTTCGGGGTCGCGCCAGAAGGTCTTCAGTTCCGGCGCACCCTTGTCGGCGGAAATCGAGCAATTGCTCAGATCCACTTTGGCGCCATTGTCCGGGCAGCGGAAATTTGCATCGGGCTTGCCGCCATCGCTGCAGGCGACATCAAAGACTTTCTCCTTGGCTTCGCCGCCATCGGTCCAGACCTTGATGATCTGGACGCGTTGCAGCGGCGCGCTCATCGCGTCGCGCATCGCCCATATGATAAAGCCGGGTGCCTTGTTGCCGACCAGATCGCCGCCCATCGGCACGCCATCCTTATAGGCCTTGCTGACCATTTCCGGATCATCCAGCATCGCTTCGTCAAAGCCAAAGCCGCCAAAGAAGCGCAATTTGATCCGCGTACCGGTGGTCGCATAGGTTTCCTTGCGGCGCATCGCGTCGAAGATTGCCTCACGGCTATTCTGTTCGGCCCAGACCGCAGCATAGCCGGACGCGCTCCAGCGCGAGAACCAGTTGGCGGCACGCGGATCGACGGTCACGCCTTCCCAGCTCTTCTTGCCATCCGGCGGAATCGAACCCCGGGACTCTGGCGAACCGTCGACAATGCCGATTTTCGACCAGAAATTCTTCTCGTCAAAGGAACCGCCGGCGACATGGGTGTCGCTCGATCCGATGAAGCCGAAATGGAACGGATCAGCACCGATTTCCATGGTCAGCTTCAGCCCGTTGGCGATTGCCTGCCGGACATAATCGCCCTCGCTGGTCTTCGACGTGACCATCGAACTGAGCAACTTGTCGTAAATTTCGAAATCCGCCCATTCGTCATTGGGCGACAGCGAGGGATGGGTTTCCGACGTGCCCTTGACCTGGGTGATCTCGACCAGCGGTTCGTTGCGAATCCGTTTTTCAGCATAGGCCTTGGTTAGCGGCTGGCCCTCATAGGTTTCCAGCTTGAACATTTCTCCGTCGGAGACATTGCTGTTGTGCGGGATCGACATGGCATCATTGCCGGCTTCGCGCTGATCGTCCATCCAGCTCCACAGATCTTCCGGATTGGGCGAATCGATGGAGGCGAAAGGCATGTCGGGTGCAGAGCCTCGGAATATAACGTTGCGGTGCAGATTGCCGCCGGCAAAGCCACTTTCCTTGCCGCGGGTGACCCGGGTTGCGGTATATTCATAGGCAGCAAAGGTGGTGAACTTGCCGGGCTGGTTATATTTCTCGGCAGAAGCAACAGTCTGTTTCCAGACATTGCCGACAATGGCGGAATCATAGACGCCATCCATTTTCTTGCCGTCGCGAACGGCGCCGCCGATCAGCTGAAACGCCGACATGATTTTCTCGGGGTCGGTGCTGAACATATTCTTGGCCATATCCAGCTTCGACAATTTCGTGCCAGCCGTATTCATCGCTTCCAGATGGCCAAGATAGGCGGCGTGATCGGTAACCGCCATGAAGTCGAGCGGCGGCCCTTCCAGCTTCAGGTCATAGCCGAGCGGATGCTTGATCGTACCACCCATGCCAAATTCATAGGCATCATCCGGGGTTGCGCGGATGTTGAAGATATAGGCGTCGAAACTGTTCTTTGTGTGAATATGGAGATCGCCGAAATAGACGTTGCGGTCGGGATTGGCTTCTTCGGTCGAGGCCTGCGCAATTTCCGAATTTTGCGTATCCTCGCTCTCGGCCGTGCAGCCGCTCAGTATCGCTGCCGTTACGGCAGCCACCAGAAATTTACGTGTCATTTTTGCATCCCTCCCAGAACAAGCGTGCCGATAACTGCCGTTTCTTCTCGCTACAAATGTTACATATTTGCAACATTTGTCTAGGAATCGGCTTTTATCTGCCCCTCTCCGCTTGATTTAATGACCCAATTAAACGACGGACGCAACCGCCGCTGTCGTAAAAATAAGCCATCCCCCAGGAAATTGGCGACAACGACGGCCAGTTCAACCGGAGTATAGAAATGAAAACGATCAATAAATTCCTCATGGCGGCGCTTTGTACCACCGCCATGACCACCCCCGCTTTTGCACAGGACGCAGCGCAGGAAGCCGAAACGTTCGATGACAATGTAATCATCGTGACGGCGACCCGCCGTGCACAGGACGTTCAGGCCATTCCTCTCGCGGTGACTGCGGTTAGCCCGGTCCAGCTGGAACGCCAGGGCGTTGTCAATGTTGGCCAGATTACCAACGTATCCTCCAGCTTCTCGACATCCAACGCCCAGCTGGCGTCCGGTTCGGTGGTGCTGCGGATTCGCGGTGTCGGTACGACTTCCAACAATATCGGTTTTGAATCGGCTGTCGGTATCTTCATCGATGGTGCCTATCAGTCCCGTCCGGGTGTTGCGCTCTCCGAATTTGTCGACGTCGAACGCGTCGAAGTGCTGCGCGGTCCACAGGGCACGCTGTTCGGTCGCAACACATCTGCCGGTGCTTTGAACATCACCAATGTACGGCCTGACCTGAACGAATTTGGCGGTTTCGCCAATGCCACATATGGCAATCGCGATCTCTACAGCGTTCAGGGTGCGGTCAACGTGCCGATCATGAAAGACTATCTCGCCCTGCGCGTCACTGGCGCTTTTCGCGAGCGTGATGGTTATGTGACCGTAGTCGACAAGACCGGTGCCAAAATTGGTGAATCGAACGGCACCGACCAATATTTGGTTCGTGCGCAGCTCGGTTTTGAAACCGACAGTGGCATCCGCGGCCGTCTGATTGGCGATTATGCCAAGAGCTCCGCTGGTTGCTGTGCAGCCGTCGAAGTCCTGAAATCTCCGCTTGAAACCGCTGGCCTGTTCGCAGCGGTCGGATTGGGTGCCCGTGGCGGCATGGCAGCACCGGTTGTCCCGACAAATCCTTTCGATACGACAAATGCTGAAATCGCAGCCGACAACCGCATCGCGACTGCCAATTTCGCTCCGCAGACCAAATTTGACCAATGGGGCGTCACCGGTGAAATCGAAGTGCCTTTGGGCGATAGCGCGGATCTGATCTATATCGGTTCGTATCGCGAATATGATGCACGCGAAGCCTATGACTCGGATTTCTCGGGTCTCGATGTCTTCAACGTGACGGACAATCAGACCTCGATCGAAACCATGACCCACGAACTGCGCGTTCAGGGTGAAGCTTTCGGCGGCGCCTTGAACTGGCTCGTTGGCGGATATTATTCCAAGGAAGACATTTCTCAGGATGTGTCTTTCGCGCTCGGTGCAGATTATGACCAGCTCGTTGGAGCGATCCTTGGTGGTGCCACTGGCGGTGCCAGCCTCAATCCGCTGAGCCCGATTTTCTTTGGCGCTACCCCGCTGCAGAACATCACCGGCTTTGATCCGTCGACCATCACCAACAACAATCTATATGCGCAGAACAGCAAAAGCTGGTCGATCTTCACGCATAATACGCTTGAAGTTGCCGATGGCCTGGAGCTGACGGTTGGCCTGCGCTATTCGGATGAAAGCAAGGACGGAAGCTTCGCCAGTGGCGGAAACAATAACCCGGTCTGCCCGGCAATTGTTGGCCAGATCTCTCCCGGTGGTGGCTTGAGTGCCCTGCCTGCCGCTCTGCAAAATGCTTTCTTCGGTCTGGGCTGCTTTGCCTTCACCTCGCCAGCCGATGCGCCTTATGCAGTTGCCCTGCCATCACCGCGGACATTCAGCAGCAAGTTCAAGGACAATGAACTGATCTACACCGGCAAAGTCGCTTATGCCTTTGCTGATCCGGTCAATGTCTATGCGAGCTTTACCCATGGTTATAAATCGGGTGGCTTCAACCTCGACTCGACAGCTGCTGCTGGCGGCGCTGATCCGCGCTTTGCTTCGGAAACAGTGAATTCCTATGAAATTGGTTTGAAAGCCAAATTCCTGGATAATGCTGTGACGTTGAATCTGGCTGCATTCCGCGAGGAATTCAAGAACTTCCAGGTTCTTGAATTCACCGGTGCTCAGTTCCAGACCTTCAACGTTCCCAAAGCGGAAACGCAGGGTGTTGAAATAGAAACGACGATCCGTCCAAGCGATCATTTCACGGTCAACGCTGCTCTGACATATACCGATGCCAATTATCCGAATGATTGTGCCGGTACCCAGACTGCTGCGAACGTTCTGGCGCTTTGCGGAAATTCGTTGACCAATGCTCCGGATTTCGTGGGTATTGCAGGCGCTACCTATAGCAATGATATCGGTAACAACCTGAAATACTTCCTCAACGCGCAGATGCGTTTTGAAAGCGATCGTCGCACCTCGACCCAGGCAATCGACCCGGCAGATCTGTCGACGATGACTCCGGTTCCATTCGATCAGCAGGATGGCAATATCAAGCTCAACCTGCGCGCCGGTATCGGTAGCCAGGAAGATACTTGGGGCATCGAAGCTTTCGTGACCAACCTGACCAATGAAGTAACGCGCGGCGTGACCTTCAACACGGTATTGCGTTCCGGTTCGCGTTCGGCTTTCGTCCAGGAACCTCGCAGCTACGGACTGACCCTGCGCGGCAAGTTCTAGGATTGCACAAAATTTGGTGGCAAACGGTCACCAGCTAATCAGGGGCCGGATTTTCCGGCCCCTTTTTATTGCGCGGCAGAACCATTGGTGCAAAAGACTGGCTCATGAAAAATTTTATATTCCAGACCGTCCCCGTGCTTCACTTTGGTGAAGGCTGCCTCGGCGAGCTTCCCGGACAGATCGCCGCCTTGTGCGCATCCAGACCGATGATCGTTACCGACAAGGGCATCGTCAATGCCGGCCTTATCGCTCCGGTTGAGCAGACATTGCGGGCAGCCGGTCTTGATATCGTCATTTTTGACTCGGTGATCGCCGATCCGCCTGAGACTATCGTGCTGCAGGCGATTGAAGCTGCGAAAGCGGCCGGCGTGGATATCGTCATCGGGCTGGGCGGCGGCAGTTCGCTCGATACCGCCAAGGTCGTGGCGGCGCTTGCGGTTGACGGCGCGCAACCGCTCACAGAAATTTACGGCGTCGGTGCGCTCGAACGCAAGGGTCTGCCGACCATATTGATCCCGACCACCTCCGGCACCGGATCGGAAGTGACCGCCATTTCGATCCTGACCACCGGAGAAACCACCAAGGCGGGGATCGTCTCGCCCCATCTGTTCGCCGATGTCGCGCTGCTCGATCCAGCGCTGACCCTCGGGCTTCCCGCCGATGTGACCGCCGCGACCGGAATCGATGCCATGGTCCATGCGATCGAAGCCTTTACCGGTCGCAATGCCAAAAACCCGGTTTCGGATATGCTGGCGATTGAGGCGCTGAAATTGCTCACCGCCAATATTGAAACCGCCTGTTTCGATGGCCGCAATATGCTGGCCCGGGAAGCGATGTTGCGCGGATCGATGCTCGCCGGGCAAGCCTTTGCCAATAGTCCGGTCGGCGCAATCCACGCGCTCGCCTATCCGCTCGGCGGCATTTATCATATCCCGCACGGCCTCTCCAATGCGCTGGTCATGCCTTATGTCATGCAGTTCAATCTCGAAGCCGCCGCACCGCTTTATGCGCAGCTCGCCGATGCCCTGCACATTCCGCGCGGCAGCGAAAACAGCAGTGAAGCGCGGGCACAGGAGTTTATCGACTATCTTGAAGCACTGGCGGTCAAGGTCAAGGCACCGAGGAAATTGCGTGATATCGGTATCGCCAGGGAGGCCACGAGCGAACTGGCTGAAGCGGCGATGCTGCAGACCCGCCTGCTGGTCAACAATCCCAAGGAACTGACGCTGGCAGACGCGCAGAGGATCTATGATGCCGCCTGGTAAAAGCCAGAGGGCTGAACCCCCGGTACGGAGCGACTATCGCGCCGGCAGCTTGATCACCACCCGCTGGAATGACAATGATCCCTATGGCCACGTCAACAATGCCATCTATTATTTCTGGTTCGACACCGCGGTGAACCGCTATCTAGTCGAGCAGGGTGCGCTCGATATCACCGGTGGCGACACCATCGGTCTGGTCGTCAACACCAGCTGCGACTATTTTGCTCCGATTGCCTTTCCTGACGATGTGATGGCCCGCATCCGGGTAGACCGGCTGGGCAACAGCAGCGTCACCTATGGCGTTGGCCTGTTTCGTGGCGATGAAGATGTGGCTTCGGCCGCAGGCAGCTTCACCCATGTCTATGTCGATCGCGCAACCCGCCGACCGGTTTCCCTCCCATTCCCCTTGCGCTCCGCGCTGGAGGCGATAGAAGTTTAATCAACTGATTAAAAAGTCTTCGGGAGATAGAAATGCTACGCCCATTTGACAATGACGAGCGCCGCCAGTTCCGCGAAACCTGCCGCCGCTTTGCCGAAACGGAATTGCAGCCTTTTGCCAATGAGTGGGACGAGGCCGGCGAAATCCCCTGGGAGCTGCACGAACGGGTCGGCGCGCTCGGCGTCTGGGGCTTTGGCATTGATGAAAAATATGGCGGTCTGGGCATGGACGATATTTTCATGCGCGCCGCCTGGGGCGAAGAAGCGGCAAGGGCGCATAATGGCGGCACGCTGGCAGCGCTGGGTGGGCGCAGCATCTCCATCGGCCCGATCCACAAGCTGGCCTCCGAAGAGATCAAGGACCGCATCCTCAAAGACATCGTGCTTGGCAAGGTCGGCTCCAGCCTCGGCATCACCGAACCGGGTGGTGGCTCGGACGTCGCCAATATGCAGACCACCGCGAGGCAGGATGGCAATCACTGGGTGATCAACGGGTCGAAGACCTTCATCACCGGCGGCATGACCTCCGATCATTATGTCATCGGCGCGCGCACCGGCGGCGAAGGCCTGCACGGCATTTCGCTGTTTCTGGTGGACAAGGATGCCGAGGGCTTCTCGCGCACCGCGCTCGACAAGAAAATGGGCTGGTGGGCCTCGGATCAGGCATCGCTCTATTTTGATGACGTGCGGGTGCCAGCCGAAAATATGCTGGGTGAGGAAGGGCGCGGCTTCATCCAGATCATGCACAATTTCAACCACGAGCGGCTCGGCATGGTCGCGCAATGCCTCGGCATGATGCGGGTGCTGCTCGAGCAATCGATTGCCTATGCGCAGCAGCGCGAGACTTTCGGCAAGCCGATGATCAAGCATCAGGTGATCCGCCACAAAATCGCCGACATGTCGGCGCGGGTCGACCGGCTCGATGGCTGGCTGAACCAGATTTGCTGGCTCGCCGAACAGGGCGAAATGCCGGTCGCGCAGATTTGCAAGGCCAAGTTCAGTGCCACCAAGGATCTCGAGTTCTGCGCCAGCGAAGCGATGCAGATTCTCGGCGGGGCCGGCTATTTGCGCGGCAATCCGGTCGAGCGTTTCTATCGCGAGGTCAAGGTCATGGCGATCGGCGGCGGATCCGAAGAAATCATGCGCGATCTCGCGGTTCGGCAAATGGGCCTCTGATCGCGCTTGCCATTTCCGCTTCCCGGGAGATAAGCATAGCGTCTACAAAATCGGTTCGTGCTGAGCCTGTCGAAGCACAGGGACCAGCAACAGCATAACAGCATTTGGCTGATGGAATAATATATGTCCGATGTGATTTCCGCCGATGCGCAATTGGAAGATGCTCCGCCGCTGCTGCCCGCAGGTTCGGTGCTGATCGGCTTGCTGTCCTTCGCGATGATGGATGTCGTGATGAAAAGCCTGGCGATGGAACTGGGCGCCTATAATGCCCTGCTCTGGCGGGTGCTGACATCTCTCGCCATCGTGTCGGTGATATTCTTCGCGCGCCGGCCGAAAATGCCGAGCCGGGCGGCGCGTAAGGTGCATGTGCAGCGCGGCATCATCGTCGTCTTCATGTCCTATCTGTTTTTCTGGGGCCTGGCGCGGGTGCCGCTGGCCGAAGCGATCGCCCTGTCGTTCATCGCCCCGATTATCGCGCTCTATCTGGCTGCGGTTTTTCTCGGCGAGACCATCCACCGCAACGCCATCTACGCCTCGCTGCTGGGGTTCAGCGGTGTGCTGGTGATCGCAGGCGGCCGGGTCTCGGGCGAATATGATGAACAGGCGCTGCTCGGCATGGGCGCGGTGCTGGCGTCCGCCGTGCTCTATGCCGGCAATCTGGTGATCCAGCGTCAGCAAGCTCTGCTCGCCGGTCCGATCGAGATCAGCTTTTCGCAAAATCTGATCGTCGGCGCCTCCTTCCTGCTGCTGGCACCGTTTTTTGCCGTCGTCCCGGATCAGGAATTCCTGCCCTATATTGGTGCCGGCGCGATCCTGTCGATCATATCGGCGGTGTTCATTGCCTGGGGTTATGCCCGGGCCGAAGCGAAAAATCTGATCAATCTGGAATATAGCGCCTTTGTCTGGGCGGCGATTTTCGGCTGGCTGTTCTTTCGGGAGCCGATCACGCTGACCACGGTGGCGGGCGCCATATTGATCGTTGGCGGTTGCATTCTGGCAACGCGGCGGGACCGGAAAGTCGCGCATATCGAAACCACTGCGGTCTGACCGATATGGCGCTGCGGATCAGCAACCGGCAGGCGCGCTGGCTCTGGCTGCAGTCGCAGGGATTGTGCGAAACACCAACCGGTCCGCTGGACCTGCCGGAGACCATCCACCGCCTCGGCTTTGTCCAGCTCGACACGATCCAGAACGTCACTCGCGCCCACCATCATATATTGTGGAGCCGCAACCAGCATTATCGCGAACCGATGATGGACCAGCTGCTGGGTCAGGACCGGGCGGTGTTCGAGCATTTCACCCATGATGCCTCGATCCTGCCGATCGAATTTTACCCGATGTGGCAGCGCCAGTTCCGGCGCTTGGGCGAAAAAGTCTCCGGCCATGCCTCGTTTAAAAAGGCGGTGCAGGAAATCGGAAGGGAGCATATCCTCTCCCGGATTGCCCGGGAGGGACCACTATCGACCCATGATTTTGACACCAGGGTCGAGGGCAAGAAACAGATGTGGGACCGGCCGCCGCACAAACGGGTGCTCGACCAGCTCTGGTATGCCGGCGAACTGGCGACCTCCCATCGGCAAAATTTCGCCAAATATTACGACCTCGCCGAGCGGGTCATTCCGCAGCATCACCGCGACACGGCCCATGACGATAGCGCCCAGATCGACTGGCTGTGCCGCAATGCGCTCGACCGGCTGGCCTTTGGATCGCTGGGTGAAATTCAGCGTTTCTGGGGCGCGGTCGATGCGAAGGAAGTAAAGTCCTGGTCACAGGGGGCAGCTGATCTGGTCCCGGTCAAACTGGAATCGCACGATGGAATATGGCGCGAGGCGCTGGCGCCAGCAGATATCGAGGCGCGTCTGGCTGGCGTTTCTGCGCCAACTGCAAGGCTGCGGATCATCAATCCTTTCGACCCGGTGGTGCGCGACCGCAACCGCTTGTCGGCGCTGTTTGGCTTTGCCTATCGCAACGAAATGTTCGTGCCCGCAGCGCAGCGCCTGTGGGGCTATTATGTCTATCCGATATTGGAGCGCGACCGCTTTGTCGGCCGGATTGAAATCAAGGCCGACCGCTCGGCGGGTCACTTGCGGGTGACGCAATTCTGGCCCGAACCGGGGGTAAGCTGGCCTGTCGGACGGAAGACAAAGCTGGCAGCAGAACTGGCACGGCTGGCGCGCCTGATCGGAGTCAGTGATATTATATGGGAATGTGACCGGGTGTGAAACGCAGTTTCGGGTCTATTTGACAGTCCCGCGAAAGTGCAGTTCGCCGGATGCGCCGGGTGCGATTGGCGAGGGCAGGACCCAGCGGATATGGGTGACATCGGCAGCCGTGGCCGGCCGGCTCGCTTGCTCGGCATCGATCACGCTCAGTTCCGACAATTTGCCGAAATTCTGGCCGCCATCGACCGATACCAGCGCCCAGTCCTCTTGCGCCTCGACGAAGGTCACGGCGCCATGCACCGGATTGTTGACGACAAAGCCGGTCACATCATTCTGGCCACTATTGCTATAGCTGTTGGTGAACAGCAGCTGGTCACCGGGAATGACCTTGACCTTCGCCGGATCGAGCAATGTGGTAACGGTTACGCCGGTTTCCGTCTCTTTGGTCCGTTCAACCATGATCGAACTGTCGATTTTCACATCGGCCCGGGAATCAGTCGCCGCGTCCTGAAGACTAGCCGAAATCGGTGCCGCATAGGCGACCTGTGACGCCGACAATCCGGTCATCAAAACACCGGCGACGAGGGCCGCTTCGAGCAAAATAATACGCATATTCGACATTTCCAGCGATCCTTTTGTACGATATTTGACCAGACACCCGCGCTCAGTCGATCTTGACCTCAAATATGGATTAACTTGGTTAATATCGGGTTAAAACCGGTCCCTTGATGGGCGTCCCATGGTGGAGGCATGGAATATCCCGCAAAAAGAAATGCTTGCCGGACAGGCGGTCTTATTCGTTGGCATCGCTATTCATCCGCCGCTAAAGAGATAGGCGATGGGTCTAACCGCATATCGTTGCTGCCTTGGCATGCTGGTTATTTTGCTGACGGGTTCACTCGTCCGGCCGGGCTATGCCCAGACGGCAGGTCAACCGGTCGCCGGTGCGCCGGATCAGCCGCTGACAGAATTTCCGGATTTCGGTGTCGAATGGCCCGATCTGGATCAGGTGACGGAACCGGTGGTCGATGATGGCGAAGAGGAGAGTGCTGCGGCCTTGGCCGGGGCAGACGAACCCGGCGATCAGGAGCTTCAGCCAGGCGAAGCCCAATTGGCAGAAGATCTGCCGCTCAATGACTATCGACCGACTGATGCGCTGGCGGAAACCGCCTATCGGATCAGCTTCGAAGGCTTGCCCGATCAGATCGGTGATGCATTCAACACCCGTTTCAACATATTGTCGGTTCTGGAGCAATATCGCGGCGACGAAGCCAATTTCGCCCAGATAAGGCGGCGCGCGCAAAGCGATGTGGAGCTGGTCGAGCGGCTGCTCAGGATCGAAGGCTATTATGACGCTGTCGTGCAGTCTCGCTTCGAGGCCGATGGCGCAGAGCGGCTAACGGTGTTTATCGACGTGCAGGCGGGACCGCAATACGAGCTGGACGCGATCGCCTTGCCCGGTCTGGAAACCGCGGTAGCGCCCGATCCACAGCGGTTCCGGGACAGCTTCGGCTTGCAATCGGGGGAGACTGTCAACAGCGACCGGATCATGGAGGCCATCGGACGGCTCGATGGCGCGATGGTGGAAAATGGCTATGCTTTTGCAAAAACCGGCGAGCCGGAACTGGAAATCGATCATGCTGAACGGCTGGGCGATCTCGAAGTCCCGGTGACGCCCGGCGGACGCTTTAATTTCGGTTCGATCGTCATGGCGCAGACCGACCTGTTCGATGCCGATCATGTCCAGATGATCGCCCGCTTCAATCCTGGCGACCTCTATCAGGCTTCGGATGTTGAAGATTTGCGCCGGGCGCTGATCGCGACCGGTCTGGTCTCGACCATCTCCGTCGATCCGGTGGTGGCACAAGACCCGGATGCGGTTGATATCGCCGTCAATGTGACACCGGCACCGCTGCGCACCGTAGCTGGCGAACTGGGCTATGGCACAGGCGAAGGCGCCCGGGCAGAAGTCAGCTGGGAGCATCGGAATTTCTTCCCGCCGGAAGGCCTGGTCCGGGCGACGGCTGTTCTGGCGACGCAGGAACAGTCGGGCAGCATCGCCTATCGCCGCAACAATTACCACCGGCGCGACAATATCTTGAATGGGCGCGCGGCGTTGAGCGTTGTCGATCGGCCGGCGTTCAAGGCACAGACTTTCTCGGTCGCCGCCAATATCGAGCGGCAGAGCAATCTCATCTACCAGAAGCGCTGGAGCTGGTCGGCCGGCGTCGAACTGCTCGCGTCGCGAGAAACCGATGTCACCGGGCCTGCCGGATCGACTGGTCGGGACACTTATTTTATCGGTTCGCTGCCGGGTCTGGTCACGTTTGACGCCAGCGACAACCTGCTCGACCCGACCCGTGGTTTCCGGATAACTGCTCGTGTCGCTCCCGAGGCTTCGTTGCAGAACGGCAGTTTCTTCTACGTGCGTGGCCAGCTCGATGGCAGCGCCTATTTCCCGGTCTCGGATAAAATCGTGCTGGCCGGACGCACCCGTCTGGGAACGATCACCGGCGCCGGCAACAACCGGATCGCCCCATCCCGCCGGCTCTATTCCGGTGGCGGCGGCTCGGTGCGCGGCTATGGCTATCAGAGTATCGGGCCGCGCGATGCCAATAATGACCCGGTGGGTGGCCGCTCGCTGGTTGAATTTTCGCTGGAAGCGCGCGTCCGGACAGGGTTTTTTGGCGGCAATTTCGGTCTCGTGCCCTTCATCGACGCGGGCAATGTCTACACCAGCAGCAGCCCGGATTTTTCCGGTCTGCGCTACGGTGCCGGTCTCGGGATCCGCTATTATAGCGATTTCGGACCTATCCGGATCGATGTCGGTACGCCGATCAACCCCCAGCCGGGTGACTCGCGCATCGCCGTCTATGTCTCGCTCGGACAGGCTTTCTAAATGACCGAAAGCGCCAAAAAACCCCGTTTCAAACTGATGACCTGGCGCTGGCCGATGCGTAGCCTGTTGGCATTGGCGGCGCTTGTCATCCTTGGGCTCGTCGGCACTGCGATCTGGCTGGACAGCGATTCCGGTCATCGCTTCATCATCCGTCAGGTCGAGGCGCTGGAACCGGCCAATGGCTTGCGCATCCGCGTCGCCGAGATTGATGGATCGATCTATGGCAAGGGGCAAGTGCAGGGGCTTCAGCTGCATGATCCCAAGGGCCGGTTTTTTACCGCCGGAACAGTAGCGGTCGACTGGAACCCGCTGGCCTGGATATTCAACGAACTCAATATTTCCGACGCGGTGATCAACAAGGCGCGGCTCGACCGGTTGCCGGAATTGATCGACAGCGGCGAAGACCAGCCGCTGCTGCCGGGTTTTGACATATATGTCGGCGCGTTTCGCGCGGATAATCTAGCGCTTGGCAAGGCAATCGCCGGCACCGAGCAATTTGCCGACCTGTCCGGCTCGGCCGATATCAGGGCCGGTCGCGCGATGCTGCATCTCGATGCGGCAACCACGCGCAGCGGCGACAAATTGCTGCTCGCCCTGAATGCGGAACCGGATCGGAAAAAGCTGGATATCGATGCCGAAATAATCGCGCCTGCCGGTGGTATATTGGCCAGGGCTTTGGGCCTGGAACGCGATCTGGCCGTCACCCTGAAAGGCGATGGTAACTGGCAGAAATGGAATGGCGAGCTGAATGCGCTCAGCAATGGCGAGACATTGACGCAAATAAGCCTCGAAGCGCGGGAAGGGCTGTTTGCTTATGATGGCAAGCTGGCCGGCAATCTCATGCCCGACGGGATCGCGCAGAAACTGGCATCGCCCGATCTGGTGATAAATGGCACCGCAAGTCTCGCGGATCGGCTTGTGGCGCTGGATCTCGAAGCGCGCTCCGCCGCCCTGTCCTTCACCGCAAAGGGCGGCATCGATCTTGCTCGCAACAGTCTCGATGCGATGCGCCTCGAGACCAGGCTGATCGATCCATCCGCGCTGGCCGCCAATATGAAGGCGCAGGATTTCGAGTTGAAAGCGTTGCTGAACGGAAAATTTTCCGAACTGCGCTATCAATATCTGCTGACCGCCCCGCAACTGGCCTTTGGCAAGACCCTGCTGACCAATGTGCGCGGCGAGGGTGAGGGCCAGCGCGATGCCGGTGGCTGGGACATTCCGGTCGCGCTTTCCGTCGGAACGCTGATCGGCAATGGCGATTTGCTGAAGCAATTGCTGTCGGGATTAACCGCAACCGCCTTGCTGCGCTTTGAAAATGACCGGCTGTTTGCCGAGCGCGCGAAAGTCGCGACCAACGCGGCAAAAGGCACATTGGATTTTGAGCTAACGCCCTCGACCGGCGATTTTGCCGTCAACATTGCGGCCACGGCACCGGGGTTTGCCGTGCAGGGTGTCGGGGTCGCCGATATCATTGCCGATATTGATCTGGGGCCGGCGGTTTCCGGGCTTGCGCTGGATGGCCAGGTCAATGCGCGGTTGCGGCGCTTCGACATCGAATTCCTGCGCGAACTGGCCGGCGGTCTGCCTGAATTGCAAACCGGCCTCTCCCTTGGCCCGGACGGATTCTTGCGATTTGCCAATCTCGCGGTGAAAGCACCCGCCCTCTCGTTCAAAGGGTCCGGCAACCAGACCGGCGCGACAACCTTCGCGTTTCGCGGATCGGGCAGCCAGAACAGCTATGGTCGTTTTGATCTCAAGCTCGACGGTCCGCTGGACCGGCCCAAAATTGCCTTGCTGCTCGAAAGCCCGCTGCCAGCGGCCGGTCTGTCGGCGGTCAGTCTGCAGCTCGACCCGGTAAAGGCCGGATTTTCCTATGTCGCTGCCGGTGGATCGACGCTGGGGCCATTCACCAGTGACGGGATGATCCTGACCACGCCGGGCCAGGACACTGCGGTGCGGGTTGATCGCCTGCAGGTGTCCGATACGCTGGCGACCGGGACGATCACGCCGACCGCAGATGGTCTTGCCGGCACGCTCGCTGTCAGCGGCGGCGGCGTGAATGGCGATGTCCTGTTCAGGCCGGGCAATGGACGGCAGCTGATCCGCGCCAATCTCAAGGCCGAAAATGCCCGCTTTGATGGCAATCCACCGATATTCATCCGTACCGCCGTGCTCGATGCCGATATTGTCCTGATCGATGGCCGGTCCAATATTGACGCGACCCTCCGGGCGCAGGGAATCAGCCGCGGCAAGCTGATTATCGGCCGGGTTGCCGCCAATGCCAAGCTGACCGACGGCACCGGCAAGGCAACCTTCACCGTCGCGGGAACACGGGGCAGTACGTTCGAATTTCAGGCGAAAGCCGATATTACACCCGACCTTTACCGGATCACCGGCACCGGCCAGTTTGAAGGCCGGAACCTTCGTCTGGCGCGGCCGCTCGAACTCCGGCGGGTCAGCGATGGCTGGACCGCGTCTCCGACCACGGTCAGCTACGGTAGCGGCAGCGCCCGGATGTCTGGCCGCTGGGGCAGCGGAAATTCTCGGCTCGACCTGTCGATGACGAAAATGCCGCTGTCGCTGATCGATATCGCCTATCCCGATCTTGGGCTCGGCGGCACCGTCAACGGCACCGTCAAGCTCACCCAGTCGGGATCGCAGGTTCCGGTGGGTGAAGCAAAGCTGACGATCAACGGACTGACCCGCTCCGGCTTGATATTGACCTCTGCGCCGGTTGACCTTGGCCTGAATATTGCCATTTCCCAGCGCAACGCAGCGGCACGCGGGATCATCAAATCGCCCGGAGGAAAAACCATCGGCCGGTTCCAGGGACGGGTAACCGGCCTTGGCGGCGGGCGCTGGCAGGATGAGCTGATGCGCAAGCCGCTGTTCGCGCAGGCCCGGTTCAGCGGCGGCGCGGAAAGCCTGTGGCGCCTGACCGGTGTCGAAACCTTTGACCTGACCGGACCGGTCGCGGCCAGCGCCGATATCAGCGGCAGCCTCGCCAATCCGCAGATTGAGGGACAGGTCCGCACCAGCAACGCGCGGCTGGAAAGTCCTCTGACCGGCACCGTTGTCTCCAATATCAAGGCGGTCGGCCAGTTTGACGGCTCGCGTCTGGTGCTGCCGAATATCACCGGAGTCACGGTCGATGGCGGAACGCTGAGCGGCAGCGGCAGTTTCAACTTTGCCGTCGCCCCCGGTGAAGGCATCGGCATCATCATGGACATCAATGCCCAGCGGGCGGCGCTGATCGCCCGGGATGATTTCGCCGCCACCGTGACCGGACCGATCAAGATCCGCAGCTCCGCAGAAGGCGGTCTGATCTCGGGCGATGTGGTCCTCAACCGCAGCTTCTTCCGCTTCGGCAAGGCAAGCGCAACCGCCAGCCTGCCGGACATAAAAACCCGTGAGATCAATCGCCGGGCTGATGAACGGCCGGTGCAGATTCGCGGTCGGCCTTGGCAATTTGCGCTAACGGCGGATGTCCCCAATCGGTTGCGGGTCGAGGGGCTGGGTCTGGATAGCGAGTGGAATGCCAATCTCAAGATATCCGGGCCGGTCGACAATTTTGCGATGGTCGGCACCGCCAATCTGATCCGCGGCAATTATACCTTTTCCGGGCGGCGCTTCCGGCTGGAACGCGGCCGCATCCGCTTTGTCGGCAACCAGCCGGTCAATCCGATCCTGGATATCGAGGCGGAAGCCAATCTGACCGGCCTCAACGCCACGATCAAGGTCACCGGCACCGGCAATCAGCCGGAAATCGCCTTCACCAGCATCCCGGCGCTGCCGCAGGACGAACTGCTCTCGCGGATATTATTCGGCGCATCGATCGCCAATCTGTCCGCGCCAGAAGCGGTCCAGCTGGCCGCTGCCGTGGCCTCGCTAAACAGTGGCGGCGGGCTTGATCCGATCAACCAGCTGCGCAAGGCGGTCGGACTCGATCGTTTGCGCATCCTGCCGTCGGATATTGACACCGGTTCGGGCACCTCGATTGCCGCGGGCAAATATATCACCCGCCGCGCCTATGTCGAGCTGATCACCGACGGCAAGGGCTATAGCGCGACCAGCCTTGAATTCCAGATCACCCGCTGGCTGTCGATCCTGTCGATCATCTCGACCCTCGGTCGGCAGAGCGTCAATGTGCGGGTGAGCAAGGATTATTGAGCTGGAGTCGCCCCGGGCGCAGAGAGACTGATTTGCCGATAGGATAGCCGCCCGTCAGCCAACGCCTCAATAGGCGCCATTCCCACGCTTTTCGCAAATGACCGAAGGCCGCCTTTGCGCACGCCATGCCCGCTAGCTTTTCCTGTAAAAATTGACATTTATTTTCATAAGCTTAGGGCTAGACAAAGTTCACGAACAGATCGGGCAATCCAACATATATAGCCCCGCCGCTAATGTCGCAAAAAGGGACCGCCGAAATGAAGATCACAGAGCTGAAAACGAAAATTCCGCACTCGAAGCGTCCATATGAAAAGCCGGTGCTGGTTTGCTTAAGCTCCACCATATCGACAGAGGGAAAAACACATTTCTCAACGGGGGAATTTAGTAGTTACGGCATGGTTTCTGGAGCAGTCAGCTAGCTGCCACTTGGTAGCATGGCAACTCGGGATAATATTCGCCCGGATCGCTATATAGAGGCGGAATTACCCTGAGGGTGCAGACCGATTGTCCAGCCACGGCTCGACATCTGATATCCGCTCTCCCGTTCAACCCCATTTAGCGCAAACAAGGCAACCGGGTCAGGCATCCGCGCCGCCAACCACAAGCGACCGCTGCGATAATCGCTTTACATGTGTCGGTGGGCATGTTGATAAGCAAGCCGTGCTCCTGCAGCTCTTGGCGGAGTCTATTCTCCCATTTTCCTCAGGTTCTCTAAAAATGACCGCTTTGCTCGGGCCGGTCATTTGCAAGAACGAAAATGCGGGCGGGGGACTATCATGCAATTGATTGCGAGCCATAGGCTTGAGCGTTCGAATTATTTGGCGAGTAGATTTCAACCGGGACCGGTCAGATTCAGAGTGAATCCGTTTTCGTTGCAGGGCCGTTGTCACGACACCACCAAAATCTACCGACGCGTTTCCGGATAAACTGGCACAGATCGCCGGCTGTCAGTTGCGTGAGAGCATGCCAGGCGACACCATCAATGTTCAGCGCAATCGTCTGTTGAAGGATCAACCATGCGCATTCCAACCAAAGTGACAAATATCAAGCCGCCAGTTTTGGCCCTGGCCCTGGGAATGGCGATCATTCCCGGCATGGCCCATGCGCAGGAGATTGATGCCGGCATCGAAAGCCCCGGCAACCAGGTTTTTCTGGTTCGGAACGACCGCGGCGTCATGCAATATGACACGACCACCACAAATCTCGGTTCCGGCCCAAATGACCTCAGTCAGACAAACTTGGGCCCTTATATGCAGCAGCTGACGGCATCATTTAACTATGGCGGCGTGAAATATCTTTTTCTGAGAACCGGGCAATATGTCGGGCTTGATGCCAATAACGAAAATGTTGTCCAGCAGCTCAGCTATATTGATAACAACAATTGGCCGGGATTGGCGCCCTATCGCAACAAAATCGACGCAGCGCTCCGGTTCAAGGGAAATTCGATATTATTCTTCCTGAATGACGGACAATATATTGAATATGATATGGCGCTAAAAAATATCGCATTCGGTCCGATCGCGATGAATGGCTTCACCTTGCCCAGTCTGCAAAATGTTGCCGGAGATATCACCGGCGCGGCGCGATGGGACAATAATCGTGCGGTGATATTCCTGAAGGGTCAGAAGCATATGTGGTTCAATTTCCGCGGTGTGAATGCCAGCGGATCGCCGACTCCCAATGCGGGAAGTCAATTTTGCCCAGCCTCGGTCCAATGCCGGTGCCTTTCAAAGACCCGGCGGCGGACAGTATCAGGCACCGCCCGTGCAACAATATCAACCACGCCAGCCGCAATGGCAACCGCCCCAGGTGCAACAACCCCAAGGGCGCCTGCCGCAGTGGCAACAACCACCGGTCCAGCAGCCCCAGTGGCGGCAATCGCAAGGGCAAGTGCCGCAGTGGCAACAGCCGCCGGTCCGGCAACCCCAGTGGCGACAACCACCGGTGCAACAGCCTCAGTGGCGGCAACCCCAGACTCAACAGCCGCAAGCACCGATCAACCGGGGCGCAACCATCAGCCGCCTGACCAATACACTGAATTACAATGCCGAAACCCAGACATTGGCGATGAGCCCTGACGGTCAGCGGATGGCATCGGGCGGCTGGGACAACAAGCTGTCGATATGGGATTCGTCGGGCCAGGCACTGGTTCAAACCGTGGCGATTTCTCTTCAAGGCAGAGGTGACCTGCTGCTGAATACGGCTTTCAGTCCAAACGGCCAGCGGCTTGTTACCGGCAGCCGCCAAACCGGCAACGCGCCGGAAATAACGGTCAATGTGTGGGACGTGGCCACCGGCGCGCAGGCCTTGATTCTGCAAGGTGCGCCTTCCGGATTTTGTCGATCTGTGACCTATGATCCGCAAGGATTGAGGATCGCTGCCGGCTGCTTCAGCCAGACGACCGGCAACGCAATGGTGCGCGTATGGGATGCCAATAACGGCGCGCAATTGTTACAGATCAATGGCATTGAGGGTCCCGTGGCATTTAGTCCGGACAGCACCCTTTTGGCCAGCGGCGCCGGCGCAACGCGGGATGTTAATCTTTATGACACGCGCACCGGCCAATTGGTTCAGACTATTCAGGGTGGCAATGTGGGAGGAATCAACACGGCCGTTTTCACCCCTGACAGTAGCCATATTGTTACCGGCAATGTTAATGGGACCGTCACTATATGGTCCATCGCCACAGGGCAGATAGTCGCAAGTTTTTCTGGCCACAACGGAACCGTCAACGCTATCGCCATTAACAAGAATATCACCCGCATTGCCAGTGCGGGTGATGATGGCCGGTTAATTTTGTGGGATAGTTATACCGGCCAGCAGCTATCATCTTTCAGCGGCCCCAAACCCCTTCGCTCCGTGATGTTTAATGCGCTTGGAGATGTTGTGCTGACCGGCGGGGATGAAAATGTAATCAGATTTTTCGCTGATTGAGCTTTTGAACAGAAATAGAACTATCGCTCTTCGATCGAATGTCTCTCTTAAAGGAACAAAAACATGCGCAATCTATCTCGTCTCTATGCGGCAACGCTGACCACTCTGGCACTGGCCGCAAGCCCGGTCATGGCCCAACAGGCGCAACCAGATCAGGCAGGCGATCAAGCGGCGCTATCTCGCTTTTTGGCTGCAGTGGACGGGGTCCGTTCAAGCCAGCCGTCCGCTCCGGACGATGTGGCGAAAGCCGGCTCCCAATGCTATGCTGCTATCAATGCGCTGGTCCAGGCTTTGCCGGCCAATATCAAATCAACCGTTCGTTGTGATGTGGGCGATACCGGCGGGATTGTTGTCATTGGCGGTGCCTCACTGCGGTAACATTGTCCTGCATCGAGCAAACACAAAAAAGCCCGGAGAAATCGCTTGCCCCGGGCTTTCTAATGTCCATCTTACCGCAACGATCAGCCGCTATATTATCTTTGCGATCGGCCGGGCCCGGCGTGTTAGCGCAGCGGCACGGCTGTTCGGCTGTCACCGTGGCGGATGACTAGCTTATCAATCCGACCGCTATGATGATCACCACGCTATAGGCCAGCACACCGGCCAGGATACGGGGCAGGGTTAGGCTCTCGCCGAACGTTGCCTTGGCGAGATTTTTCATCTGCCCCATCAGCTCCGGCCAGGTATAGGAGACAAAGTCGCCCTGGGTCATGATGGAGACCAGTTTATTGTCGCTGTCCACGATTGGCAAACGGCGGAACCGTTCGTTGGACATGATCCGCAGCCAATCGATCAGTTCATCATTTTCGTTGGCGGTACGGACGCTGCGGGTCATGATTTCGCCGACTGTGGTTTTGGCCGGATCACGATTTTCCGCCACCAGTCGCTTCATGATGTCGCGTTCGGTGAGCAATCCCAAAATATGTTGATCATCGTCAACAGCGACGATCGAACCATAATTTTTCCCCGCCATGCGCTTGACCGCGTCCATCACCATGTCACCGGGATTGCAGGTCAGGGGGATGGGTTTGGTTGCATATTCGGCGCGTTCACTGATTTTCATTCTAAAAGATCCTCATATATATAAGAGTAACGCCGATGAGCGGACGCATCGCGTGACAACGTCAGTTGCCCGCGCCGCGCAAAAAAGCCGAGAGCAGCATTTGTGAATGCCTCCTGTTTGCGCTTCATCAGCCAGGCCATGTATGTGGTGCTAATTTCCATCTGTGACAGATAGCTGGGATCGGGCGAGACGCTATATGTCCGTTCGGGCAGAACGGCTGAGAAAGCCGGGGTCTCTTTTCTGACCGGAGGGTTGGACAAAAGAAAAGCCCGTAGCAAAGGCTTACCGCAGGCTTTCTAATGTCCATCTGACCCGAACGATCAGCTGCCGGCTGTCGATCCTGTCGAGCATCTCGACTCTCGGCCGACAAAGCGTAAACATGCGGGAAAGCCGATTATTGATGGTGTGGCCACTATGGACGGAAAAAAGGGGGCAGTGCGGGAACAGAAGCAGTCCTTCGGCTACCGCCCCAATAGAAGACGTTTCCCCGCTGAACGCAAATGACCGAAAGCCGCCTTTGCGGCCTCCATGATCTTTACATTTCCCTGCAAAAATTGACATTTATTTTCATAAGCTTCTCGCTGGAGTAAGTTCGCGCGCATACCGGACTAGCAATAAACTCAATTCAAACCAACGTAATGAACTCCAATGTGGAATCCGAAATGAAAACCAAACAGCCTAAATCCAACACGCTGGTCGAAAGACGCCCGTATGAAAAGCCTGTATTGGTCGAAATTGCCAAAGCTCATGGGACCGCAGGGAAATTTTACGCCCCTGGAGAGACAACCTCCATTTACAGTGCCAACTCGGGCCCCAGCTAGGCGGAGCACTTTACACGAAAGACGACGCAGTAACATTCATCCCTTGTCGCTATATAGATGCGTGAGGGCTTGTGGATGCAGACAGATTGTCCAGCCACGGCTGGCAATATAATTTCCGCGTCCCCAGTCCGCCTTTCGCCTCCTTTGCAATAAGCTGGGCTGTCCATCGTTCTGCCGCAAGCGCTGCCCTGCCGCGTGGCGTGCGTCCGCTTTGCTCAAGTTCAACTCAAAACCGGCCATTCCGCTCCCCACCCGATTGCCGCCGTCTGACAAGGTCAAATCGAATGCCTCCACTTGGACGGAGAAAATGCTCTGTCCATCATCGCCCAACGACAAAAAGCCCGGAGCAATCGCTTGCCCCGGGCTTTCTGTTTCTAATCTGACCGAAAGGATCAGCTCGAATAATACATGTCGAACTCGACCGGGCTCGGCTGGGTTTCCCAGCGGCTGACTTCTTCCCATTTCAGTTCGGCATAAGCGTCGATCTGGTCTTTCGAGAAGACATCACCCTTGAGCAGGAACTCGTGATCGGCTTCCAGCGCGTTGAGCGCCTCGCGCAACGAACCGCAAACGGTCGGCACTTCGGCCAGCTCTGCTGGTGGCAGGTCATAGAGATTCTTGTCCATCGCTTCGCCGGGATGGATCTTGTTCTCGATGCCATCAAGACCCGCCATCAGCAGGGCAGCCGACGACAGATAAGGATTGGCCAATGGATCGGGGAAGCGGAACTCGACGCGCTTCGCCTTGTCACCGGCGCCATAGGGAATCCGGCAGGAAGCGGAACGGTTGCGGCTCGAATAAGCCAGCAATACCGGTGCTTCAAAGCCCGGAACCAGCCGCTTGTAGCTGTTGGTGGTCGGGTTGGAGAAAGCGTTGATTGCCTTGGCATGTTTGATCACGCCGCCGATATAGTGGAGGCACATTTCCGACAGACCGGCATATTCATTGCCGGCGAACAGGGGCTTGCCGTCTTTCCAGATCGACATATGGGTGTGCATGCCGCTGCCATTATCGTCCTTGATCGGCTTTGGCATGAAGGTTGCGGTCTTGCCATAGGCATGGGCAACCTGCTGCACGACATATTTATAGACCTGTACCCGGTCGGCGGTTTCGGTCAGCGTGCCGAAGGTGATGCCCAGCTCATGCTGGGATGCGGCCACTTCATGATGGTGCTTGTCCATCGGCAGGCCCATTTCCAGCATGGTCGCGACCATTTCGCCGCGAATGTCGACGCAGCTGTCAACCGGAGCGACCGGGAAATAGCCACCCTTGACGCGCGGGCGATGGCCCATATTGCCGACATCATAGTCGCGGCCGGTGTTGGTCGGCAGCTCGATATCATCGATCCGGAAGCCCGAGCGATCATAGCCATTTTCAAATTTCACATCGTCGAACATGAAAAATTCCGGTTCCGGTCCGACATAGATGGTGTCGCCGATACCGGTCGATTTCAGATAGGCTTCGGCGCGGACAGCGGTTGAGCGCGGGTCGCGGCTGTACAGCGATCCATCACCCGGTTCGACGATATTGCAGACCAGGATCATCATCGGTGTCGCCGAGAACGGGTCCATATAGACCGCGTCGAGATCGGGACGCAGGATCATGTCGGACTCGTTGATTGCCTTCCAGCCCTCGATCGAGCTGCCGTCAAACATGAAGCCTTCTTCCAGCACATCTTCATCGATGACGCCGGCGCACATCGACAGATGCTGCCATTTGCCGCGTGGATCGGTGAAGCGAACATCGACCCATTCGATCTCATGTTCCTTGATCATTTTGATAATATCGGATGCAGTATTGCCCATATTTTTTGGTCCCTTGGTTCTGGTTATTTTGATTTGGTTGCGAAAGAAAGATCAGATGGCGTCGTTGTCGCGCTCGCCGGTCCGGATACGCAGCGCCGATTCGACCGGAATGACAAAAATCTTGCCGTCGCCGATCCGACCGGTCTGGGCGGCTGCGGCAATCGCTTCGACCGTACGGTCGGCAAGACTGTCCTCGACAACAACTTCAAGCTTCACCTTGGGCAGGAAATCCACGACATATTCCGCACCACGGTACAACTCGGTATGGCCTTTCTGCCGGCCAAAACCTTTTGCCTCGGTCACGGTGATCCCGGAAACGCCGACTTCGTGCAGCGCTTCCTTGACTTCATCCAGTTTGAAAGGCTTGATTATCGCTTCAATCTTTTTCATTTCTATACGTCCCCGTGTACCTCTTTCTCGGCCATTCCTCTTGCGCAGAGGGAAGGTGCCTGAGCCGGGCACAATTGCCCGATGCTATTCAATTACCATGCCAGAATCGATTCGCGAACAGAATCACCGGAATGCTTGAATGCATTGCTAATAGCTAATCGGCCTGCTGACAATGCCGCCTAAATAACAGGCATTTGCGCGGGCAAATGACCATAATTTAGGCAGCTATTTTGGCGCCGGATTACAGCGTCAGTGTCAGCGCGGGGTTGGCGCGGTCATCTCGGGCAGGTTTTCCTTGGTCCAGTGCGACCGGTCGACGACATAGTGACGGATATTCTCCACCTGTTCGGCTTTCAGCTGAGATCCGAAACCGACCATGCCAGCATGTTTCAACGCCCCGCCGATGACAACCGAGGCCCAGGCCTCCGTGTCCGGCAGCACGCCGCTGACCCGAAGGTCCGGCGTGAAACCATTGCCAATCGCGCTGTCGCCATGACAGACCATGCAATTGCGACCAAACAGCGCCTTGCCGGCGGCAATCTGCTGCGGCGTTCCGGTCTGCACCGGCGGCTCCCAGACCACTTCGTCTTTTTTCGGTAGCGCCGGCAGCTTGGCTTTGCCGCCCAGTTTCAGCACCACCAGCCGGGGAATATTCGGCACCTGGCGGGTCACCCCGCCGGCAACCCCGGCGACCAGCGGAAAGGCACCGCCCTTGCTGGTCAGGAAGGCGACATATTGTTCGCCGTCGATCATATAGGTCGAAGGCGCACTGACGATGCCCGACTGCATCGGCAGGCTCAGCAATTCCTTGCCCTTGTCTGCCGAATAAGCCTTTAAAAAGCCGGTGCTGGTGCCCTGGAACACCAGATTGCCGGCGGTTGTCATCGTGCCGCCATTCCAGGCCGCCGGATAATCCACGCTCCATTCGACCTTGCCGGTTTTAGGGTTGAACGCGACCAGTCTGCCGGTGGTCGCGGCAATCGCGGCCTTGTAGACATCCTTGTCATCGGGCAGCTGGCCGATCGACCAGCCGATGCCGACGTTAAAGCCCAGCCGTTCGCGCTTCTTGTCAATTTCCGAGACCGGCACATCATAGCCCTGCGGGATTTGCTGGGCGGGAATATAGACGAGGCCCGTCTTCGGATTATAGCTCATCGGATGCCAGTTATGCGCGCCCAGCGCGCCGGGGATGGCGATAAACGGCTTGCCGGTCTTGTAGAATCGCGATTCCGGATTCTCGATCGGCCGGCCGGTTTTCAAATCATAGCCGGTCGCCCAGTTGATGCCGTCGACAAACGGCTCGGCGCTGATCAGCGTGCCGTCGAGCCGGTCGATGACGAAGAAAAAGCCGTTTTTCGGCGCGTGATAGAGCACTTTGCGCAGCTTGCCGTCGATCGGCATCTCGGCCTGGATGATATGCTGGGTCGCGGTATAGTCCCAGGTTTCGGCCGGTGTTTCCTGATAATGCCAGAGATATTTGCCGGTATCGGGATTGACCGCGACGATCGAGGAAAGGAACAGATTGTCGCCTTCGCCGCCCGAGCGCAGGCCGTGGTTCCATGGATTGCCATTGCCGACACCAAAGTAGAGCTGGTCGAGGTCCTCGTCATAGACGATGCTGTCCCAGACCGTGCCGCCGCCGCCGGATTCGCGCCAGTTGCCGCCTTCGCCCCAGGTGGCGTTGGCCGCTTTTGCAAAAACCTCGTCGCTCGCCGCGCCGTCGGCTTTGCCTTCCGGATTTGGCACGGTGTAGAAGCGCCATTTCATATTGCCATCCTGGACATCATAGGCGGAGACATAGCCGCGCACGCCAAATTCCGCGCCGCCATTGCCGATGATCACCATATTCTTGACCACGCGCGGGGCGCCAGTGATGGTATAGGGCTTGCTGTTATCGGTGGTCTGGGTTTCCCAGAGGCGCGCGCCGGTATTGGCGTCGAGCGCGATCAGTCGGCCATCGATGGTGCCGAAAAACAGCTTGCCGCGGTTGATCGCAACGCCGCGATTGACCACGTCACAACAGGCGTCGACCGCTTTCTCGCCAGAGACCGCAGGATCATAGGACCAGAGTTCCTTGCCGGTTTTCGCGTCATAGGCAAAAACCTTCGACCAGGCGGTGGAGATATAGAGCTTGCCGTCGACCACAATCGGTGTCGCTTCCTGACCACGGGCATCGGGCAGGTCCTTGAACCACGCGATGCCAAGATCGCTCACATTGCCGTCGTTGATCTGGGTGAGCGGGCTGTGGCGCTGTTCCTTGGCGTCAAAGCCGATATTGCTCCAGTCCGCTTCCACGGCCGCGTCGGTCGTTTCCGGCGCGCTGGTCTGGCTCTCGCAAGCCACCAGCATCAAAGGCATCAACAATATTCCCAGCCTGCGCATCACCCGTCTCCCAATATGCTGCCGGATGATTAGCCAACCGTGCAATTTAACTGACTAGCTAAATTGTGGGCAGCTGGTCAAGGACTATAGCTGACGGGGCAGGTGAAGACGGTTTGTCAGACCGCATTTCTGGTCGCGGTCTGGATGCGACAATATCGGATCCATTGCTCCCTATCTGGCACTCGCCTTATTATTGCCAGCCAGTTTTGCCCGGCACTTTTGAAAAAAATTGGCTTTCAGTTGAGGCAAAGCCTCTCATCTTCTATGGCGGAAACGCGGGTGAGACGCAGTCTGCATCGGTACACCGCACGATGCGCTCGAATTACCCACATAACCCACGGTCATGCTGGGAGTGTTCATGCACCAGAAATATTGGCTTGAACACAACGGGTCGGCTGAAGCAGTTTGAAGGAGTCATTTTATGCGTGTCATTTCCAAAAGGTCTGGAGCTCTCTTGATGATTGCGATGCTGACCATGCCAGCATCGGGCAGCTTGTCTGCACAGCAGCCGGATCAATTGCCGGATCAGTCCAGGGCCGATATCACGGTTAACGGTTTGCCACCGGCTGAACTGTCCGGCATGCCCGAAGGGCCCGATATCGAAGGCTATATTTCCGCGCGCGGCGACGAAAAGATACAAGTCACAAGCGCCGATGGCACCCGCACCGTGATTCTCATCAGCGAGGGAACCGAAATCAGGGCCAGCAAGGGCCTGTTCGGCCTCAATCGCAGCAAGCTTGCGGCGGACTCGCTGCTCAACGGTCTGCCGGTGAACGTCAAGACCGTGCAATGGCGCAGCGGCCTGGTGGCGAACCAGATCAAACTGCGCAGCAGCGACCTCAAAACCGCAACGATGATCCGTACCGGCACCGCTCAGGGCTTTGACGAACAGAGTGCCGCGACCGAGGCGCTGCGCAGCCGCGTCAGCGATATCGACCAGTATAATGTCAAGGGCACGACCAATGTCCACTTCGACACCGGCAAGGCGAAGCTGTCCGCACGGGGCAAGGCCGATCTGTGCGCCACGGCGGACGCAGCCGACGCAATGAACAACGCCCTGATCCTGGTGGTCGGCTACACAGATTCCACCGGAGATTATGAATATAACCAGCAACTGAGTGAAAAACGCGCCAGCCGCGTCGTCAATCATCTGCAGCAGGCCTGCGGCTGGAAACCTTACCGGATGCTGACCCCGACCGGCATGTCCGAAGCCGATCCGCTCGGCAGCAATGATACTGCCAGCGGCAAGGCGCAGAACCGCCGTGTCGAGGTCAATATCCTGGTCAGCAAGGGCCTGGACGGCCTTTGAATCCCTGAATCAAGCGGGGCGGGTACGCCCGCCCCGTGTTCCCCAAAATCCGGCAGCCCGCTCAGCGCTGCTTCTTGGCAATAGTCGCGTTGAAGTCGGGGTCCTTTTTCGCCACCCAGTCGACAAATTTGCGCACCACCGGATCGGTGAGCAGCGCGTCGACGTCCATTGCGTGGCGCTCCAGCTCGCTATTGGTGAAATGGGTGATGATGGTCTGCTGGCAGATCGGATGCATCGGCACGACATCGCGCCCGCCCCGGCTTTTCGGCACCGGATGATGCCAGACGATGGTCTCGCCGGTCGGCCGCCCGCAGAGCCAGCAAGCCGGCACTTCCGCCGGAGCCTCGTCCTCGCGGGGCAGATCCTGATAGTCACCATGTTTCGAATGTTTGCGGGCCATATGTTGGTGCCTATGTTGGTGAGAGGTGTGGGGATTGCCTAGGGGGATGGGGTGGGGATTGCCAGATAAAGGTGGGTGGCGGGCTATATCGGCTTGCCGGATTTCGCGGCTTCAGAGCGGACTGTCAGCTAACGCCCCAGTTTGCGACATTCTGAGCAGCTGCTCTGTTTCCCGAAACCTGCCATTCGATCTGACCGAGCTAACAACTCCTGGCGCGATCCGGTGGGGGATGCGTCAGTTTTGTCAACCGCTGCCAAAATGATCGGGATGCCATGGTTTTTGATATATTTGGAGCTAGAGTCATTGGTTGAGATACTGACATTTTTATCACACAATCTCGGAATTTTAGAAAAATGGTAATATTGTCTATCCGTTCAGGAACCGTTTGAAAGTTGGCGAGTATAGAAAGCGTACAGCCAATTTAAAGGTTGAATAGTCATTCATTGTATAAATCAAGTCTATTAGCAGGGAGGTCCTATGCGTAAATCAATATTTTTTCTAGCTGGCGTATCAGCAATAATGGGTACTCCAGCCGTCGCGCGCGACGGTCAAACATATGTCGGCGTTGAAGGCGGCTATGTTCATCCGAATGATATCCAGTTCGATATCAATGGTTCCGAAACCAATCAGACATTGGTCAACAATAAAGATGGTTGGGAAGCTGGCTTCGTCGCCGGGCACGATTTCGGAATGTTCCGTTTGGAAGCCGAGGCGGCTTACAAAGACTTCGACGTGCACACCGTAGTTTCCAACACCACACCCATTCCACTCGCGACGGCGCCCGGTGGCAGAGGGACGTTTACCTCGATCGACGGCGGCATTGATGTTGCCACGTTCATGGCGAATGCCTTGTTTGATATCGGCGGCAATGACGGCATTGGCTTCAGTGCTGGCGGCGGTGTAGGTTACGCGATTTTGGACGGTAACTTTACTGCAAATTCAGCCGGTCCTGGCATCGTTATCGACAAAGATCACGGATTTGCTTATCAAGGCGTTGCAGCGCTGCGTGTGCCTGTGACCAGCAACATTGATGCGGGCATCAAGTATAAATATCTGGTTATTCCCAGTGTTGATCTCGTGAACTCGCAAGGCTTGCGCTACAGCGACGACTTTGAATCCCACTCGGTGCTAGCCCATCTTATTCACGAGCGTGGTAATTCGGGGCTAACAGGCATGGCATAACTGGCTGAAATTGGGTAATGAATGGGCGTTAAAAAACCATATTACCCTCGGACAGAAAGTGCCACACCCGTCAT
>Ga0335398_10000902_pt1 | contig 51861 bp, 47 predicted proteins | sample BON03_FD_205742 | JGI IMG/M metagenome (GOLD analysis project Ga0335398, IMG submission 205742) | Freshwater microbial communities from Lake Bonney liftoff mats and glacier meltwater in Antarctica - BON-03 (spades assembly) (version 2) | ecosystem: Environmental > Aquatic > Freshwater > Ice >... | reverse complement strand
GCACTCATCGTCAAACGCAACGCCAAACTATTGAACGCAGAAATTGACGAACTCGGTGCTGCTGAAATTGCACGACGGGCACGCGGCACGCCCCGAATTGCCAACCGTCTGCTCAGACGGGTACGCGACTTTGCCCAAGTCCGGGCCGATGGCGTGATCAGCCAAGACATCGCCTCAAAAGCCCTGAGCATGCTTGAAGTTGACCCTCTCGGGCTAGACATCATGGATAGGAAACTTCTAGAAGCCATCATCCACAAGTTTGATGGTGGCCCCGTGGGCGTCGAAAGCTTGGCAGCTGCCATAGGTGAGGAGCGCGACACCATCGAAGACGTGATCGAGCCCTATCTCATTCAAAATGGTTTTCTACAGCGCACACCCCGCGGCCGAATGGCCACACAGACGACTTGGCGCCACTTGGGACTAACGCCCCCGTCTAGCCCGCCAAGCGAGCAACCCTAAGACCGCATATCAAGCGCCAGGGCGCATGGGATCAACCGACTCAGCCCCAGCGCATTGAAAGACGCTGCTTCCCCTTCAAAACCGCAACACTGGCTTCGGTTAACGCCAAGGTGCCATAACCTTCATCGTCAAGCACCAACATCTGCTCCGACAACAATCGACGCAATAACTGACGCCATCGCGCCACGCTTAAGTCAGACCCAATGCCAAACACCGACAATGAGTCATGGCCAAGCGAGCTCACCCGTGCCGTGCTACGACCACGCAAAATATCGATGACATGGCCAGATCCAAACCGTTGACCCCGCTGACGCCAGAGCCGATAAACGGCTGAGAGCATCTTCTGGGCAGCCTCAGAGACGTCTTCGACAGCGTCTGAATTCAAGCAATTATCGCAGTGGCCGCACGGCTCAGACGACTGACCGAAATGAGCCAACAGTTGCTGACGCCGGCACTCAATCGACTCACAAAACGACACCATGGTGTCAAAGGCATAAACCATACGCTGCTGATTGGCGGGGTTATCGGTTACCTCTGAGAACAGGCGTTGCCGCTGCAATACATCATTCAAACCGTAAGCCAGCCATGCACTCGCGGCTTGGCCGTCGCGACCCGCACGGCCTGTTTCCTGGTAATAGTGCTCTAGAGACTTGGGCATATCCACATGCGCCACAAAACGGATATCGGGCTTGTCGATCCCCATACCAAAGGCAATTGTGGCCACCATTACCGCATCTGGTGCTTCTTGGAACTGTTGCTGATGTTTGGTGCGCGTTTCGCGATCGAGGCCGGCGTGATAAGGCAATGCCGTGAGGCCTTTGTTCACTAACCAAGCCGCCAGGTCATCGGTGCGTTGACGTGAGGCGCAGTAAACAATGCCCGACTGACCGCGATGCTTATGGCGAATAAATTGCCACAATTGTGCTCGAATCTCGTCTTTTTCCGCCACTTGATAAAAGATATTGGGGCGGTCAAAGCCCGTCACAAACGACCGGGCGGCGGGCATCCCAAGGCGGGCCAATATTTCCTGCCGCGTTTGCTCAGTGGCCGTGGCAGTTAGCGCAATGCGTGGCACATTGGGCCAACGTTGCGACAGCACCGACAAGCCCAGATACTCAGGCCGGAAATCATGGCCCCACTGCGAGACACAGTGGGCCTCGTCAATGGCAAATAACGCCACCGGTATCTGCTCTAGCAACTGCAACATGCGTTCACCGAGTAATCTTTCAGGCGCCATGTAGATCAAGTCGAACGCACCTTGCTTGAGCGAGCGCTCAACGTCCAGCATTTCATCCCACGACAGGGTTGAATTCAGAACCGCCGCGCGTACGCCAAGCGCACAAAGCTGGGTGACTTGATCTTTCATCAGCGCAATAAGAGGCGACACCACCACAGCCACGCCAGGCCTCAGCAATGCGGGCAACTGGTAACACAAGGACTTGCCGCCACCTGTTGGCATCAAAACCAAGGCATCGCGACCCGCCAAAACGTGTTCTATGACCTCGGCTTGGGGCGTACGAAAGGACTGATGACCAAAAACCCGGCGCAACAGTTCACGCGCGGGTGTGTCTTCGCGCTTATTGGGTGATAACAAAACGTCATGACCGACTTCGGGCGCAGGTTTCAACTCACGGCCACCTGCGCTTGAGCGACTTTCTTGGCACTAACCGATTGTTGCGTCATTAATCGATAAAACCGACCAACATGAACCGCGAGCGCAACGGGTATCAGCACCAAAATACAAATCAATGCGGTTTCCAGCACCGCCGGTGAGGCGACCGCATCCCAAATCGACATCTCATCGATAATCACAAATGGGAAAACGCTGTAAGCCAAGCCCAGCATCATGAGGATTAACAAAAGCATGGCTAACAACAAAGGAATACGGTTACTTTTAGGGGTGGCCGCTGCCAGCAAATGACGCAAACAGATCTCAAGCCACACGAAAGCCGCCAACATCAGTAACCACCACAAAGCACCCGTCATTAAAAAGCTGGCGTGGGTCCATTTGTAAAAAACCGCTGGATTCGTTAACCCCAAGGTCAAAGAGACAGCCACCATTCCAGCAGCGGTCCAACGTGCAGATGATCGAGCGAGCCTTGCAGATTTAACCAGCAGCGTGCCTTGCGACCAAGAAACCAGCCAAGTGCAACCCAACAAGAAGAAAGACATGGCCACGGACAGCAACACCAGCAGCACAAAAACCCACAAATCCAAACGCCACTGCAACCCAGCGATATAACCAACCAACAAAATGCCATAGCCAATAGTGGCCAGCAAGCTCGCCAAACTAAACACCCAGTAACCGACAAGACGATCACTGCGGCGGTTTTTGTAGCGCTTGTCACTCAAAGCACGCAACAATGAGCCCGTCACCAAAAATAAAAAGCCCAAGTACAGCCCGTTGGCCAAGACCGCCCACGCAAAGGGAAACACGACCATCACAAGAACCAGCACAAGCAGCAACCAAGCGTTGGTACTGGCCTGCCAAGGCTCATGCCGATCAAGCACGCGATGGCGGTCACTGGCAGACAAAAAGGGCAACAACATGCCAACACCCAGGCCGAAACCATCCATCAAAACCACACTGGTGCCTACCAGCAAAAAGAAAGCGCTAACCACCAATGGCATCCAGAACAAAGGATCAGTCGGGTTTAACCCCATGGCGGCTGACAAGTACTCGATCATGGCACCGCACTCGGGCTAGAGGGCAAACGGGCAGGCGCCACGCTTTCTGCCAAGCTTTGCCAAAGGGCAACCAACAACGCTAAGGATGCAATCAGCAAAAGACAGGCGCTGCCCCACAAGACGCTCATCGACGGTGCGCTCGCCACATCATCAAACGCCAAGTGCCCAACCACCACATCACGGCCCTTACCCAAATACAGCAGTGACCAAAGTCCTGCCCAAATCGCTGGCCCCACCAAAAGCAAGCCAGCCGCCAGGCGTTTGCGCATGCGCTGAGCACTCTGTGCCACCTCTGAATAAAGCCAAGCCACCACGATTAAAATGGCATAAATCAGCAACAAAAAGGCAACAATCCTTGCCGTCACAACCATGGCAAACCCAGTGGACAATCCCACGGGTTCGGCCATAAGGTTTCCATCCAACAGATCGGTCAGTGAGCCGTGATGCAATACCACTCGAGTGACCGTCTGGTCCAAAGCAACGAGTGTGATCAAGGCAGCCAACAACCCAAATCCGCACAAGAAACGATAGAGCGATGCTGGGATAAGCATTGGCTTGGCGGAAAACCCAGGCGCAGTCGATATCAAGCCCTGACGGCCAATCATCCAACCCACTGTCGATAGCGTGGCACCCAAAACCGTTAAAAGGGTTTGTAAACCCACCTGTTGATTGAAGAAAATCGGCCGCAGCTCAAGCACTTGGAATCGCCCATCAATGAGACTCGCGCCAGCGGGATCTCGCAACCAGGCATCCATCACCACCAAACCCGCAACGACTAAGGAATACCCAAAGGCGGTTGCCAGCGTACTGAATGAATAGACCGCCTCACTGACGTGACTACGGCCGTTTATCATGACGCTAAAGACGGTGGTTTTGGTGAGAAAGGCAACAGCAGTGACGACCAGCATAAAAGGGCCCAGCACGTTGCCCGCACGCTCAAATAGCGTTGACCAGCCAACAGCCACCAGCACCAGGGTCAGCAGCCCAAATCCGAATCCTGCTCGCGCAACCATTGCGAACACCCCTAACCAAGATTCGTAGGCAGGGACATGCGTTGGTCTCTTTGAGGTGCCAATCAACCACTGCCAAATCGCCAAAAGCCATACCAAACCCAATCCAAGCGCCATTAGGGCTTGGAATAATAAGAGTGCCCAACCAAGCTGGGCTTGCATAAATATTGAGTGACTAATTTGCATATCGGCGTAAGTGTAGACCGGACGTGGCAAAATGTGACTTTATGTATCCGCGTTTTACAACACGTTTCTTAAGAATTGCTTATGACGCCCCATGATGGGGAGGCTTCGACCTCCAATTTTCTGCGCCACGCCATTGAAACTGACTTAAAAGCAAACCGCTTTGAAGGCAAGCGTTGGGCCACGCCACCCGTTTTGGCGCAAGCACTGGCACAGGCCGATTTAGATCCCGCGCGCATACGCACACGGTTTCCGCCCGAGCCCAATGGCTTTTTACACATTGGGCACGCCAAAAGTATTTGCTTGAACTTTGGCTTGGCTGCGGCCTATGATGGCGTTTGCCATCTGCGCTTTGATGACACCAACCCTGAAAAAGAAGAGCAGGCCTACGTTGACGCCATCATGGATGCCGTCAAGTGGCTTGGATTTGATTGGCAGTCAGAAGGCAAAAGTCATCTTTACTTCGCCAGTGACTATTTTGATGTAATGTACGCGTTTGCCCAAGCGTTGATCAAATCGGGGCACGCCTACGTCGACGAACAAAGCCCAGAACAAATGCGTCTAACACGAGGCACTTTGACCGAGCCTGGCCAAGACAGTCCGTGGCGAAATCGTCTGATTGACGAGTCACTGGCCCGCTTTGAAGAAATGCGCGACGGCCAGCATCCCGACGGCTCACTGGCACTGAGAGCTCGCGTAGACATGGCATCACCCAACATGAACATGCGTGACCCTGTCATCTACCGCATTCGACACGCGCACCACCACCGCACGGCCGACCGCTGGTGCATCTACCCCATGTACGCATGGGCGCACCCTGTTGAGGACGCACTTGAAGGCATCACTCACAGTGTCTGTACGCTCGAATTCGAAGACCAACGTCCTTTCTATGATTGGACGCTAAATACCCTTGCTGATTTGGGTTGCTTGGCTCGCCCCTTGCCGCGTCAATATGAATTCGCACGACTGAACGTGAGCTATATCGTGACCAGCAAGCGCAAACTGCTGCAGCTCGTGAAAGACCATCACGTTAGTGGCTGGGATGACCCTCGCTTACCAACGTTGGCGGGTTTGCGCCGGCGCGGCTACACACCCGAGTCGATTCGTCTGTTTTGTGAGCGCACAGGCGTCTCAAAGGCCAACTCACGTATCGACTATAGCGGCTTAGAGCAAGCCCTTCGCGATGACCAGGATCCCAAAGCACCACGCAGTGTGGCCATTTTGAATCCATTGAAGTTGGTGATTACCAACCTACCAGATGACTACGAAGAAACCTGTCACGCGCTCATTCACCCTCATCACCCTGATCTCGGGCAACGCACCTTTGCACTGACCCGCGAGCTTTGGATCGAGCGCGAAGATTTTGCGCTGGTACCACCGAAAAAGTACTTCAGGCTCTACCCGGGCAACCAAGTGCGGTTAAAATATGCCTACGTGGTTAACTGCATAGGTTGTGTTCAAGATGAAGACGGTAACGTGATTGAAGTACACGCCGAATACTTACCCGATACACGCAGCGGCACCCCCGGCGCAGACGCCATCAAAGTAAAAGGCACGGTGACTTGGGTGAGTGCCAAACACGCAATTGCAGCAACCATCCATTTGTACGATCGACTGTTTACAGAAGTCTACCCAGATGCTGGTGACACGGATTTCTTGGCGCACCTGAACCCTGAGTCAAGGCAAACGGTAAAGGGCTGGCTCGAACCAGGTACACAGACCTTGACTGATGTTTGGCAGTTTGAACGGCTTGGCTATTTCGCCCCCGATCGCGTTGAAAACCGACCCGACCATGTTGTCATTAATCGCATCACGACCCTAAAGGACAATTGGGCGACCCGTTCGTCTTAACCACCCATGACTGCTGACCTCTCTTCGCTCGAATTTAAAAGTGCCTCGCTCTACACCATCAGAGCGCTGCTAAAGTCCAACGACACCGCGACATTAATTGACTCGCTGAACCAACGAATGGCTGAAGCAGGTGGCTTCTTTGCTGGCGAAGCGGTTGTGATTGATGCCACCGAAGTCGATCAATCCATCGACTGGGATACGCTTTTAGAGGCATTCTCGGCACACAATCTGCCAGTCATTGGCGTGGTAGCTCAAGGCGACGTACTGATTCAGGCTCAAGACAAAGGCTTGGCAAGCGTTGAGTTATCAGCCAACACCAGCCGCACCACAACCGCACCGCAAGCCGCTGGCGAAGTGTCCGAGCCAGTGGCAGCCGCAACGCCACTGCCAGCAGCCAACACCAGCGCCGCTGAGCCCGCCAAGCCCAGTGGTGAGAGGCCATCACACGCCACAGCGAGCGCGGCGCCCACATTGGTCATTGAAGGGCCCTTACGCTCAGGCCAACGCGTTTATGCCCGCCAGGCTGACCTCATCGTGATGGGCGTGGTAAGTCGCGGGGCAGAAGTGATCGCAGATGGCAATATCCACGTCTACGGCCCCTTGCGTGGCAAAGCCATGGCTGGCGCGCGCGGCGATGCCCAAGCGAGGATCTTTACAACCTCACTAGACGCCGAGCTGGTGGCTGTTGCCGGCATCTACCGAGTGATTGACTCACCACTGCCAGCCACACTGTTGCGAAAGCCTGGGATGATCTACTTAAAAGACCAAGCTTTGCGCATGGATCCGTTGGCTGACTAAAACGCACGAATTCAGTATTAATTTCGGTTATGTACACCCTAAGGCATCCATAAGTGTCCTCTTCGTGTGACAATACGGTTAGCGATATTGCACCAAAAGCTATTGCCGTTTGACGATGGCTGTTAATAAAAAAGAACTTCAAAAAAGTGAGGGTACGCACGTCATGAGTCGAATTGTGGTGGTGACTTCGGGCAAAGGCGGCGTGGGTAAAACCACGACTAGCGCCAGCTTTTCTTCCGGCCTCGCAATGCGCGGGCACAAAACTGCTGTTATTGATTTTGATGTGGGTTTGCGTAACCTTGATCTGATCATGGGTTGCGAACGTCGTGTGGTCTATGACTTCGTGAACGTGATCCAAGGCGAAGCCACACTGAATCAGGCTTTGATCAAAGACAAGAACCTAGAAAACTTGTTCATCCTCCCCGCTTCCCAGACACGCGACAAAGACGCACTATCCAAAGAAGGCGTTGAAAAAGTGATCAATGACCTGAAGGACATGGGTTTTGAATACATCGTCTGTGACTCACCAGCTGGCATTGAGACAGGTGCCTTGTTGGCCGCCTACTTCGCTGACGATGCGTTGGTGGTCACCAACCCCGAGGTTTCTTCCGTTAGAGACTCAGATCGCATCTTGGGTATTCTTGCCTCAAAATCACGACGCGCCGAATTGGGCGGAGAACGCGTGAAAGAATTCTTGGTTTTAACGAGATACAACCCAAAACGTGTCGAAGACGGTGAAATGTTGTCGCTGAAAGACATTGAAGACATTTTGCGCATCAAGCTAATTGGTGTTGTCCCCGAATCAGAGTCGGTGCTTCAGGCATCTAACCAAGGTTTGCCAGCGATCCATATCAAAGGCTCCGATGTGGCTGAAGCCTACTCGGACATCGTTGCACGTTACCTTGGTGAAGAAAAGCCACTGCGTTTCACGCAGTACAACAAGCCTAATCTGTTTAAGCGATTGCTCGGAGGTAAGTGATGTCTTTTCTGTCATTCCTGCTCGGCCAGAAAAAGACTTCAGCAAACGTTGCCAAAGAGCGGCTGCAAATTATTCTGGCTCACGAAAGAAGTGGCGACTCGGTTAGCGCGCCCGACTACCTGCCACAGCTGCAAAGAGAACTTGTCGCTGTGATCTCAAAGTATGTCAAAGTGAATCCCGACGACATCAAAGTCAACCTTGAGCGACAAGGTTCTCTTGAGGTACTTGAAGTCAAAATCGAGATGCAACCCGATTAAGTAGGCCATATCACTCGCGACGCGCCAAGCCGTTTAAAGGGCTGCGTCGCGAGACTTGATAATAGCCAACACGTCCCGAAACTGCAGATGGTCGGCGCTACCTAACCATTCAAACAACGCCATCTCGGCCGTGATAAGAAAGGCCCCTGCCCGGCTTAATCGATCGAGTGCTGCTGTTTTATCATTGGCATGACGCGAGCCACACGCATCCGTCACGATCCAAACCTCAAGGCCTCTATCCAAAAGACTCAGTGCCGTTTGCATCACGCAAACATGCGTTTCAGCACCAGCAACCAACACTTGTCGGCGCTGCGTTGGGATCAAGGCTGCTGAGGCTTTCTCGAGGCAACCATCGAAGTAACGCTTTTGCAGCACCGCGTTGGGTGAGAGACTCAAATGGCGTTGCAATGACTGAACCGTGACCCCGAGCTTTTCCGACACGTGTTCGGTGGCATGCACTGGCACACCCAGGACTTTGGCGCCACGCGCCAAACGATCAGCCGTGGCAATTTGCGCCTGCGCATCAGGTATGGCAGGCATCATTGATGTCTGCATATCGACAAGCAATAGCAGCGAATGCTCGGCTGATAATCTGGCAATCACTTGAGTGCCTTGTAACGAATACGTTTGGGTGCTGCGCCAGATTCGCCCAGACGCTTTTTCTTATCGGCTTCGTACTCTTGGTAATTGCCGTCAAAGAAAACCACACGAGAATCGCCTTCAAACGACAAAATGTGGGTCGCAATGCGATCCAAGAACCAACGATCGTGACTGATAACCATCACGCAACCGGCAAATTCCAACAAAGCATCTTCGAGCGCGCGTAAGGTTTCAACATCAAGGTCGTTCGACGGTTCGTCAAGCAACAGCACGTTGCCGCCCTCAAGCAATGTTTTGGCGAGGTGCAGGCGACCCCGCTCACCACCCGAAAGCTGGCCGACTTGCTTGCTTTGATCGGTCCCTTTGAAGTTAAAGCGTCCAAGATAGGCGCGCGATCCCATTTCAAACTTGCCCACGGTCAACACATCAGCGCCGTCAGAAATCGCCTCGAACACTGATTTGTTGTCCGGCAAAGACTCGCGCGACTGGTCAACGAAAGCCAGCTGAACGGTTTGACCCAACACCACTTCACCACTGTCTGGTGTTTCTCTTCCAGCAATCATGCGAAACAAAGTCGACTTACCGGCACCGTTGGGGCCAATGATGCCAACAATGGCGCCAGGCGGTACTTTAAAACTCAAACCATCAATGAGCAAACGGTCGCCAAATGACTTGCTGACGTTTTTGAACTCAATCGCCTCGTTACCCAAGCGTTCTGCCACAGGAATAAAAATCTCTGAGGTCTCGTTGCGCTTTTGATATTCGTGTGACGACAACTCTTCAAAACGCGCCATACGTGCCTTGGCTTTTGCTTGGCGACCTTTGGGGTTTTGGCGAACCCATTCGAGTTCTTTGCGAATGGTTTTTTGGCGGGCCGACTCAGTGGCCTCTTCTGTGGCTAATCGCGCGTCTTTTTGCTCTAGCCAAGAGCTGTAGTTGCCCTTCCAAGGAATACCGTGACCACGGTCAAGCTCAAGAATCCATTCCGCGGCATTGTCTAAGAAGTAACGGTCGTGGGTTACACCCACCACGGTACCGGGAAACTTTTTTAAGAAAACCTCTAGCCAATCGACACTCTCAGCATCCAAGTGGTTGGTTGGTTCGTCAAGGAGCAACATGTCGGGCTTTGAGAGCAACAAACGGCACAAGGCCACTCGGCGCTTCTCGCCACCAGACAACGTGCCGATTATGGCATCCCATGGTGGCAAGCGCAGCGCATCAGCCGCAATTTCCATTTGTGCTGCGATATCGTCCGAGCCACTAGAGGCGGCAGCTTCAATGATTGACTCAAGCTGTGCTTGCTCAGCGGCGAGCAGATCGAAGTCAGCGTCAGGCTCGGCATAAGCCGCATAGACTTCGTCCAAACGTTTTTTGGCAACAGTGACTGCCCCCAAACCCTCTTCGACCGATTCGCGCACGGTGTGCTCAGCGTTCAAAGCCGGCTCCTGTGGCAAGTAACCGATGTTCAGACCAGGCATCGGAATGGCCTCGCCCTCAATTTCCTTGTCTATACCAGCCATGATTTTGAGCAGCGTGGATTTACCCGATCCATTGACACCCAAAACGCCGATTTTGGCGCCTGGAAAAAAAGACAGCGAGATGTCGCGCAAGATTTGTTTCTTGGGCGGCACAATCTTGCCGACACGATTCATGGTGTATACGTACTGAGCCATCTGTCCTCTGCTTCGCGAAGTGCTTGAAAGATAAAAGAGCATTGTAGGCGTTCTAATGGTTCCTCTGGTGAATTATGATGACCTTTCTGAAGACATCCGCTTCAACAAAATAGCTGGCCATTAATCAATGAACACGACCCTGACCTTTTCTGATGCCGAACTCGCAATGCTTGGCAAAACCGCTGACGCACTCAGCGCATACATGGGCGCTGCCGTCTTGGCCGAAGTAGGCAACACCGATGGGGCTGACTGGGTCATTTTTGGTCGGGCGCTAGGCGAAGATGACGCGGTCGAAGACGACGCCGTTCGTGTGCAAATCGGTGGTGCCGAATCGCGAGTATTGGGAGAACGTGGCGGCCTAGAAATAGAAGTCGATCGTTATGACTGTGCTTTCTTGTGGGCCATACAAATCACTGATGACCCATTGGATCGCTTTGTTCGTCTCGATCAAGAAGGCGAAGTGTTTGAGGTTGCGACCACCTTAGCCGAGTTGCTACCGTTTGCACTAAGCGAGCCAGAACTCCCGCCAGAAGACGAGATTCCCCCACCCGAGTTCGATAACTAAATCTATGTTCAGCCACATCAAGGATTTTTTATTCGGGTAATCCACAGTAGGGACAAACGCTATTTTTATGCCCGACATGCCCCGTTTTGCTTGCCTCAATGATATGGTTCTTACGTGTATGCGTGTTGTTGATGCGCAGACCGATAAAACATAACTGGAGAAACAGATGAAAAGCTTCTTGAAAAAGGGCATTCAAGCAGTAGCAGCCACTGCCATGATAGGTGCAATCGCCGCACCACTGGCCGTCAATGCACAAGGCAACTACCCCGACCGACCCATCAAGATGATTGTTGCCTATTCCCCAGGCGGGGCCACTGATATCGTAGCGCGCTTGATTGGCGCTGAGATGGAAAAGCTTCTCGGCCAGCCAATCGTGATCGATAACAAACCCGGTGGCGGCTCAAATATTGGCACTGCTGAGGCGGCTCGAGCCAAACCTGATGGCTACACTCTCTTGTTGGCAACCATCGCGCAAGCCATCAACCCAGCGGTTTACAGCAAACTGACATATGACACGCGTAAGGATTTCGAGCCTGTCGCATTAACCATGACTTCTCCTAGTGTTTTGGTCGTTAACCCCAATTTCCCCGCCAAAACTGCCGGCGAACTTGTGGCCTGGGCCAAAGCCAATCCGGGTAAGTTGAGCATGGCGTCATCAGGCGCTGGTGGCTCGCCACACATGGCAGCTGAATTACTCAAACTGCGTGCGGGCATCGACTACCTACACGTGCCTTACAAGGGTGCGAACCCAGCCATGAATGATGTGTTGAGTGGTGTTGTGATGGGTGGCTTTAAAACAGCCACGGCAGCCATCCCACAAATTAAGGCTGGTAAAGTTCGCGCCTTGGCTGTCGCTGCGCCTCAGCGTTTGTCTCAATTGCCTGACCTGCCAACCATGGCCGAAGCAGGCTTTCCTGACTTTAACGTGGCGTCATGGAATGGTGTGGTGGCACCCGCAGGTACACCCAAGGCTATCGTTGATAAGCTCAATGCTGTCATCAATGAAGTCTTAAAGAACCCTGCAGTGGTTGCACAATTTGAAAAACGCGCTGCTGTGCCAGTGGGTGGTTCGCCTGCTTACTTCCGTGCATTTATCGACCGAGAGCTCAAGACTTGGGCTAAAGTCGCCAAAGCCGCGAACGTCAAAATTAACTAACCCGTTAATTTGATTCGTCTGGTCGAGCCCGCCACGGGCTCGACCAACGCCTTGAAAGAGTGCCTGCGACACCCACATCGCAACGCGCCCAAACAACCGCCTTCTATACAACCCAATCGTGCGCTATACACACATCCACACAAGGTGTCGACTGCGGCCATGAATAAACCAACCATCGGTTTGTCGATAAATTAACGACTATCAGCCATTCGCAGCACCCAAAAATATCAGACTCGGGGACACACAACATGAGCAATCATCCAATACCAAAAGACGTTGATGCCGACAAACTGGCGAAGTGGAAAGGCTTCGTGCCCGATGACGAGCTTGAAACCTATCGCAAGGCAGGCTTTGCCCAACGCATCGGCATGGGACGCAAACCGGCCCTGTTAAATATCGACACGACTTACATGTTTGTCGATCCCAAGTATTCAATGTGTGGGCGTGAGATGGAAAGCCTCATCGTGGCACTCGAGAAGCTGACCAACACCTTTCGTGAGCTTGGCCTACCGATCTACTACAGCCGTCGCGATGATCGCAGTCATCCGGTTTACCGAGGTGCTTGGAATTACAAGCTATCTGATCCTGATTCGTTTCAATACGCAAAAGATCCTGTTGCTGATCAATGGCCAGAATCTTACGGACCAAGACCTGAAGATCGCATTATTTTAAAAAACAAACCTTCTTGTTTTTTTTCGACGCCACTCGAAGCCTTCCTACGCTACGACGACGTCGATACCTTGATTGTTTGCGGTGTATCAACCTCTGGTTGCGTGCGAGCCGGTGCCGTGGATGCGTTTTCGCATAACTTTCGCGCCGTCGTGGTCCAAGACGCATGTGGTGATCGCAGCCAACAAGCCCACATGGCTAACTTGTTTGACATGGACATGAAATTCGCCGATGTCGAGTCACTGGACTATGTTTTAGGACAGCTACACGCTCGGTACGGCAAATAATCACAAACAAATGACCGTTGACCTTGGGGCATCCAGCAGATTGCGCCAAACGCGTTTGGGCTTGGCGTCAGCCATTAACTGGGCGCGCGCCGATGCTGCCCACCGAAGCGCTCAAAGCACTCGGCTAACGGTTCGACCAGCAACTTTCAAGCAGCGACTTTCAGAAGGAAATGTTCACCCCGCGTGAACTTTGGGACTGGTTTGACTAGCCCGCCACTGAGAAAAAATATCAATTCAAAAAAAGCTGACAATTACCGCTAAGCCAGTCGAGCTGCGCTGACCGCATCCAAGACCGTTTGGCGCAGCGCCATAAGCGGCTTAGTCAGGTTCTTTTTAACCGTTCCAATTTCCTGATCGGTATATAGGCTCATGTTCAGAATATGAACCGGGTCGTGCTCGAATATCAATGGGGTTGCAATGGCAACGACCCTTGGTTGCCAACTCACGATACAAAATCCCGACTCATTCACCTCCGCGATACTGTGCTCAATTTCCGGTCGCACCCGATGCCAGTCTCGTGTATGCCGTGCTTTTAATTGATCCATTAAGGTTTGCAACGCTTGGTCTTTTTGAGTGCTGATATAAGCACGCCCAAGTGAAGTGAGCGCGATCGGAACACGCTGACCTGAGACCACTTTGCGCAAAGACGCGTTTGGCCCAAAACGAAGCGCATCCAGATAAATCATGTCGTCATGGTCTGCAATCGCCAAACCCACATTGACATTGAGTTTGCGGGCGGCCCGCTCGAGTTCATCGTGGGCGTGATTCAAAATGTAAGACCCCGTGCGCATGGCTTGCGCCAACGCCAAAACCGTTGCGTGCAGGCGGTAACCACCCACTCGAGTGTCGTGTTGCAGAAAGCCCGCGCGCACCAAAGTACCGGTCAGTCGGCTGATCGTCGAGCGCGGCAAGCCCGTGCGTTCGGCAAGCTCACTGTTACCCAACACATCAATGCCTGGTTTAAAAGCTCTTAGAATCTCAAGTCCCCTAACTAGGGATCGGTTGTCACTGGCTTGGCTAGGTGCTGCTGTCATGTGTTTAATGCTCGTTGTCTGTCACGGTTATTTATATGGTTCCACTGAATGGAACTTTTAACATCAATCTCAGGATTGTCCCATAGGGATCGGTCATCCCCCTGACTAGACTTTGGCCTTGAACCTTGCGCTGACAATCCATCACGAAATAAACGGAGTAATTCTCAAATGGCTGAATTCATTGAAACGGTGCACGACAACGGTATTGCGATCATTTATTTCAATCGCCCCGACAAGCGCAATGCATTCAATGACCAGATGCGCGCCGAATATCTTGCCGCCTTAACCAAGGTTGGCAGTGATCCAAGTGTGAAAGCCGTGGTGTTGACCGGGCGTGGAAAAGGCTTTTGTGCGGGTGGCGACATCGCGGGCATGAAGCAACGCCTGACAGCCCCACCGGGTAACGTCGCGTTCAATGGTTGGTCGCGTCAACAGCGTGTCCATCAAGTTCAAACATTGCTGATGAACATGCCCAAGCCAACCATTGCCGCCGTCAACGGTGCCGCTTCTGGACTGGGTGCCGACACGGCGCTCGCTTGCGACTTCATCATGGCCAGGCCTGATGCGAGCTTTACTTGGTCTTATATTCTGCGTGGTTTGATTCCCGATGGTGGTGGCATGTACTTTTTACCGCGCCGGATTGGCCTGACCAAAGCCAAAGAACTAATTTTTAGTGGGCGGCGCATCTTGGCTGCAGAAGCCATCAACTTGGGCATTGCCGATCGGCTGTCATGCGAGACGACCCTCGTCGAAGAGGCCACCCACTGGGCCCGCGAGCTGGGTGCTGGATCAAGCACGGCGCTGGCACTTGGCAAGGGCATTCTCAACCAAAGCTCAGAACTCAGCGCTCAGCAGGTGTTTGCCATGGGCAGCCAAGCCCAAAGCATTTGCTACACCAGTGAAGAGCACCATGCGGCTGTGGTCGCTTTTTTAGAAAAATCTGTCAGTCAGCCCACAAAAAGTTAACTCATGTCGTCACTCAAGTACTTGCTAGCCCCACGTAGCGTGGCCATTATTGGCGCCTCTGCCGATCCTAAAAAAACGTCAGGGCGCCCCGTCACCTATCTACTGAAACATGGATTCAAAGGCAAAATTTTTCCAGTTAACCCGAAGGTCAACGCCATCGGAGACCTGCCTTGCTTTGCGTCTATCAGCGCATTACCTGAAGCCCCTGACGTCGCTATTGTGCTCTTGGCCGCAGGTCGAGTAGCCGCTGCAGTGGCTGAACTGGCCGCCATGGGCACCCAGTACGCCATTATCTTGGCCAGTGGATTTGGTGAGACTGGACCCAAAGGCCTAGCTTTACAACAAGAATTATTGGCCAGTGCGGGAAAGATGCGACTGTTGGGACCCAATACCATTGGCTTGGTCAACGTGACCGACGGGATTTCGCTTTCGGCGAGCGCCGCGCTTGAGTCTGACAAGCAGCAAACTGGGGGTATCGCACTGGTGTCTCAAAGTGGTGGCATTTTGGGTGCGATCTTGTCTCGCGGTGTGGCCCAAGGGCTTGGTTTTTCTAAACTGATTTCCACTAGCAATGAAGTCGACCTAGAAATCGCTGACTTTATCAGCGCCTTGGTTGAAGACCCGGCGACTCAAGTGATTGCACTTTATGTTGAGACGATTCGGCACCCTGAGAAATTTCGCGTGGCTTGCCTTAAAGCCCGTTACGCGGGCAAAGCCATCATTGCATACAAGGTCGGGCGCTCAGAAGAAGGGGCACGTGCTGCCGTTTCACACACAGGCGCCATGGCAGGCAGTGACGCCGCCTATGACGCGTTTTTCAAAGCCAATGGCGTGATTCGCGCAGAAAACTTCAGCGATCTGCTGGACTTAAGCGACACCTTGCAAAGTCAACGACGACTTTCAGGCAAACGCATGGCGGTGCTGACTTCAACCGGTGGCGCAGGCACACTGATTGCTGACAACCTGGGGTTTCAGGGGTTCGAAACCCCAGCGCCGGGACTTGCCACGGCCGCGGCATTAAGGGCACTGCAAAAAGGTGATGAAGCCATTCTCGATCGTAACCCCATTGATGTGACCCTCGCCGGACTAGACCCACTGCTGCTCAGAGCCATCATTGGCGTACTCCAAGACAGTGACGACTACGATGGTTTGGTGGTAGTGGTAGGCTCTTCGAGCTTGGCCATGCCAGACTTGGTGGCCGATGCGATTCGCGATTGTTTGCCACGAAGTGATAAGCCAATTTTGGCGTTCGTCAGCCCCCATGCACCGCACGTGGTGCATGTACTGCGAACCCGCGAAGTACCGACCTTTACAGCACCAGAGGGTTGCGCCATCGCCTCAAAAGCCCTTTTGAGGGCGACTCAAGTACTACCTGCCATGGTGACCTTAACCGATCGCGTCGCATTCACCGATGTGTTTCACGGCACACTAAACGAAAAACAAGCCGCTGATTTGCTGTCGAGCTTTGGCATCCCCATGGCGCCATCTTGGGTCGTTGAAACGGCAACGCAAGCAATCGCTTTATGCCAGCCTATGAGTGGTCCAGTGGTGCTAAAGATCCTGTCCAATCAAGTCACGCACAAATCTGATGTGGGTGGCGTGGCAATGCATCAAACAGCCGAAACTGTCGGGCCATGTTTGGACCGAATGCGTGAGCAAATCTTGCGCACGGAAGGCTTAAAGATCGACACGTTTTTAATTCAGACACAGGTGCAAGCGCCCGTGTCGCTCATATTGGGCGCCAGAGAAGATCCATTGGGTATGACCATCATGGTCGGCGCAGGCGGTGTTCTTGCTGAACTATTACAAGACAGTGCTGTGACAATCTTAGCCAAAGATCAAGTGCTTTCAAAAGCCCAATCACTCGAGCTGCTTAAACAACTCAAAATATGGCCTTTGCTAATGGGATATCGGGGCAAACCCTCGATGGACATTGATGCAATGGTTTGTACACTTGTCATGTTTTCCAAAATGGTGAGTCAGTTGTCTGACACTTTGCTTGAAGCTGAAATCAACCCTTTACTCGTACAGCATGCAGGCCTAGGGGTTGTCGGCGTTGACGCGGTCATGCGGTTTGATGAAGCCTATAGATTGAATGACCAAAACTAAGATTCATCAAGTATTCATGTTGGTAACAACCATGAGTTGTTCGGCACTGTATAAAAGCACTCATGATTCAGATAGAATCGAAAGCAAAATCAAATATCGCGCGCACACAGATGCGTGTCAGGGGATAGCATGAAAAATAGAGACACACGTGATTTGATTGGTGGCATTGCTTTGATTGCCATCGGCGTTTTTGCTGCCCTTCATGCGAGACAGTATGACTTCGGCGAATTGCAAAGAATGGGTCCTGGATACTTTCCCACAGTACTGGGTATTATCTTGGCTGCCCTAGGTGTTCTTGTGGCAATTCCCGCCTTATTCCGCGAAGGCACCAGTATAAAAATTGAGTGGAAGAGTCTTGTTTGGGTAATGGTCAGTATTTTGGTCTTCGCCTTTCTGTTGAATCAACTCGGTATGATTTTCACATCCATTCTTGCTGTGATTGCGAGCAGTATGGCCAGCGACATCAAGTGGAAAGCGCGCTTGATTCTTTCGGTCTGTATCGCAGTCATTACCTACCTGATTTTCTCGTTTGGTCTGGGTATGGTGATACCCGTATGGCCTTGGTCTTACTAAAACACTCACCAAACCCCTAGAAACAGACATCACGGTAGCGAACTCATGGAAACACTCGACAGCCTTTACATCGGCCTTCAAGCCGCCTTACAACCCAACATTTTGTTGTACTGCTTCTTTGGTGTTTTTCTAGGTACCTTTATTGGCGTGTTGCCTGGTATCGGTCCCTTGGCAGCCATCTCGCTGCTGCTACCCATCACCTACCACATTGAACCAACGGCTGCGATCGTGATGTTGGCTGGCGTTTATTACGGCGCAGAATATGGAGGATCTACCGCATCCATACTGTTGAACCTGCCTGGCACGGCGGCCAACGCTGTGACTTGTCTTGATGGTCACCCCATGGCCAAACAAGGCCGGGCTGGCGTCGCCTTGTTCATGACGACCATTGCTTCACTTGTCGGCGGCATGCTCGGTGTGTTTGCACTGATTCTGTTTTCACCTTCGATTGTTGAAATCGGTTTGAAGTTTGGCCCCGCTGAATACTTTGCGCTGATGGTGCTCGGGTTGATCTCTGCCTCGACACTGGCATCAGGGTCGCCTGCCAAAGGCATGTCCATGGTGGTGTTTGGTCTATTACTGGGCACCATTGGCACGGACATCAACTCTGGGGTACCCCGCTTTGACTTTGGCATCTCTGAAATGATGGACGGCATCAGCTTGGTCGGTCTGGCCATGGGTTTGTTTGGCATTTCTGAGATTATGAACAGCATCACGATCAAGCGCGATGGCAAGATCACTGAAAAAATCACCATGCGTTCGATGATGCCAACCAAAAAGGACGTTAAAGACAGCATAAAGCCCATGCTGCGCGGTTCTGGTATTGGTGGATTTTTTGGTGCGCTGCCAGGCACTGGTGCTGCTATCGCGTCATTTATTGCTTACGCAGTCGAAAAGAAAATCGCCAAAGACCCCTCTCGCTTTGGCAAGGGTGCCATTGAAGGTATCACCTCGCCAGAGGCGGCCAACAACGCAGCAGCACAAACCGCCTTTATTCCAACGCTCACGCTGGGCATTCCAGGCAGCGCCACCATGGCCATCATGTTAGGTGCCTTGATCATTCACGGTATCCAGCCTGGACCAATGTTAATGTCCGAGCAGCCCACCTTGTTCTGGGGTTTGATTGTTAGCTTTTTTATTGGCAATATCTTTTTGGTTATTTTGAACATTCCGCTGATTGGCATGTGGGTGTCTTTGCTGAACATCCCTTATCGCATTCTCTATCCTGCGATTTTGGTATTCATCATGATGGGTGTTTATAGCGTCCATAACAGCACATTCGACTTGTACGTCGTCGCCATCATTGGCATCATCGGTTACGCCATGACGCTGCTGCGATTCGAGGCTGCACCGTTGCTACTCGGCTTTATCTTGGGCCCGCTCATGGAAGAGAACCTCAGGCGCGCATTGCTGCTCTCGCGCGGTGACTTGGCCACGTTCGTTGATCGACCCATCAGCATGTGGTTATTGATCATCTCTGGACTCATCTTGGCTTGGTCTTTCTTCGGATCGTATCGCAGCCACCTGCGCAAGAAAACCTTGGCCAAAGAGCAGGCTGCCGCGGGTAACGCCTGATAATGAGTGCATGGCTGCCAATCGACAATTGTTAGGCCGCCATGCACAATGTTTTATCCGTCACACTGAACCCCACACTAGATGTTGCCACCTCGGTTGATCAGCTGATCGACCACGAAAAGTTATGTTGCGCGCCCGAGCAAGAGCAAGTTGGTGGCGGTGGCATCAACGTGGCACAAGTGCTGCATGCTTTTGGCGCTGATGTCCAAGCGTTACTGACCACTGGTGGTTATCGTGGCCAAGAAATTGAACGGCACCTCAAAGACGATGGTCTTCGCTGCTTAAGCGTTGTCATCACTGAAGAAAGTCGTCAGTGCTTTACGGTCTATGAGCGCACCACCGGTCACGAATATCGTTTTATTTTGCCAGGTCCCACACTGTCTGAGCTCGATGCTGAGCAAATTCTTTCTCAAATCGAACAAAATCTGCCCCGAGAATGGTTGGTGTTAAGTGGCAGCCTTGCACCAGGTTTGTCCGATGATTTTTATGCCCAAGTTATTTGCCGCGCTCGGCTCAAACAACCTAACCTAAAAATTTTGGTTGATGCCGCTGGCGTGCCATTGAAACAAGCCTTAAGCCAAGGCGTTGATGCCATCAAGCCGAGTCTGTCCGAATTCGAAACCCTTCAGGGCTCGCCTTTTTCCGATCTGGTTGAATGTGTGTCTTTTGCGCGTGAGCTCATCCAGACGGCGCAAGTCAAGGTTGTGGCTTTAACGCTTGGCGCTGAGGGCGCTTTGATGATTAATGACACGACTGCGTTCAAAGTAGAAGCCCTGGCTGTCACGGTGACCAGCACGGTCGGCGCCGGCGACAGCTTCGTGGGTGGCTTACTGTGGTCGCTAACCAATGGCGGTTCTTTGCAACAGGCTGCGGCTATTGGAACAGCCACCTCTGCGGCTGCACTTCAAACGCAGGGCAAGCTAGGCTTTGACCCCGCGACAATACTGACGGCCAGTACGCGGGTGCTCGTGAGCCCCTTCCCCCCGTGATTGACTCAACCCCCAAACCTAGGCTTTTATGCCGATACGAGCCGCTGGCCGGCCTCCCCTAGCCAAGGCAACAAACACCACGATCTCGTGATTCAAGGGCGCACCCGGCACCATCGCCGTGATGGCATCCAACATCGCAAAGTCCCACTCGTTGTCTGCCGCATGTAGTGGAATATCGATTGAAGCGCCAATCGAGTCCTGCTTGACCGTTGAGGGGATGATGGATTTGCCCTGACCAATCAATGCTCGTAATGGTTTGCCTAATTTGGGGTGCAATACCGCAGCACCGTGCTCAAGCAATCCCCCACCGCCGACAATCGCACTTTTGCCGTATGCCAAAAGCTCACCCTCTTCAGGGCGAATAGCATCGAGCAGTATTTCACCGAGCCTAACGCCTAGTGTCTCGCCCACATCCGTGAGGCCAGCCATGTCATCCAAACCGGTTGCTGGGTTGTCAATGACCGCCGCGGCCCAAGCACGTCTCACACGGCCATTGGTGCTCACATCATTGGCCTCAAAAACATCCTCTTGGCAGGTGACGATTCTTTTGATGCGGATAGGATGATTCATTCGGTTTTCCTTAGTCGTTTCTAACAAATGATGAGAATCAGTCTACCGTCATTTGCAACCATTGATTAAAGGGCTTTATTTGGTCGAAACATCTAGACAGCACCCCAGTCACACGGTGTAAGCTTGTCACCAAGTTGTAGGACAACCTACATCAAAAAGAAAGAAAAGGAGTAGTGCGATGGGTGCCGCAGGACCACTGAGTCGATTCACCGTTCTGGATTTAACCCGCGTGCGCTCAGGGCCAGCCGCCGTTCGCCAGTTTGCTGATTGGGGTGCGAATGTCATCAAAATCGAGCAGCCCGGTGACGAGGCTGATGACAAGCCAGGTGGTTCGGCTCAATTCGCCGACTATCAAAACACGCATCGCAATAAGCGCAGCATCACCCTTAACTTAAAACACCCCAAGGGCTTGGCGCTCTTTATGTCCTTGGTCGAGCACGCCGACGTTGTGGTTGAAAACTATCGCCCCAATGTCAAAGATAAGCTTGGTATCGATTACGAGTCATTAAAAAAGGTCAACCCCCGCATCGTGCTCGCCTCAGTATCGGGGTTTGGGCAAGACGGGCCCTACAAGGGTCGTCCTGGTTTGGATCAAATCGCGCAAGGGATTGGTGGCCTGATGTCGGTCACTGGTGAGCCTGGACGCGGACCGATGCGCGCTGGCATTCCCGTGGCTGATTTAACGTCTGGGTTGTTTTGTGCCATTGGCACTTTGATTGCGCTGCTCGAACGTGAAGAGTCTGGTGAAGGCCAGTGGGTACACACGTCACTGCTTCAAGCGCAGGTCTGGATGATGGACTTTCAAGCCATGCGTTGGCTCATGAATGGTGAAATCCCAGGCCAAAGTGGTAATGACCATCCCACTAGCGCACCCACTGGCGTCTTTAAAACAGCCGATGGCTTTATGAATATCGCAGCCATGGGCAATGACATGTTTGAGCGGCTTTGCAAAGTGATTGGTGCCGATGCTTTGTTGGCTGACGAACGCTTTAAGAGCGTGCCTTTGCGTGGTAAAAATCGCCCTGCACTCAATGAAGCGCTCAACGAAAAAACGCAGGCGCAAACCACGGCTCACTGGATTGATCAGATGAACAGAGCCGGCGTGCCTTGCGGTCCTATTTTGAATATGCAAGAGACCATGGAAGACCCACAAGTGCAGCACTTGGGCATGGCACAATCGCTTGAGCATCCCAAGCTCGGCGAGGTCAAATTGGTCGGCCAAGCCGTCAAGTTCAGCCGCTCACCCTTGCGTCAGTTCACAGCCGCACCCGAACGTGGTGAACACAATGCCGAGATATTTGCGGATTTAGGACTCACTGAAGCCCAACTCAGCGAACTCAAGCAAGAGGGTGTGATCTAGTTTTTACGTCTTGTTCTAACGCAGTGACTGCGCAACAAACAGCATTACCTTTAAAAGCAACAACCATTTTTGGAGACAAAGTGAATATTACAAAAACTTTTTTTAAGCTCGCGATTGGTCTAACCGCATCAGCGGCTCTGGGTACTTCTGCCGCTTGGGCGCAATCGGCTGATAACTACCCCAATCAACCCATCAAGATTGTTGTCGGCTACTCGGCTGGTGGTACCACTGATATTTTGGCCAGAACATTGGCTAGAAAGCTCAACGACGAGTTGGGTCAGCCTGTCATCGTTGAGAACCGTCCCGGTGCCGCCGGCAGTATCGGCGCCACCTCAGTGCAAAATTCCGACGCCAATGGTTATACCCTTTATATGGCCACGGTTTCAACCCACGGCATGAACCCTGCGGTTTATGGCGATAAGATGACCTATGACCCCATCAACGGTTTTGAGCCCATTTCAATGGTGGCAGTGATTCCTTTGATCTTGATCATCAACTCGGACCTGCCGTTCAATGATGTCAAAGGCTTAATCGCCTACGGCAAGCAAAACCCTGGCAAGCTGAACTACTCGTCAAGCGGCGTGGGTTCACCCGTACACGTGGGTGGCGCAATGTTCGCTGATGCTGCCGGCATTGACATGGTGCACATCCCATACAAAGGCGGCAAGCTTTCAAACACTTCCGTTTTGGCGGGTGATACCCAAATGAGTTTTGCGACCATGCCAGCGGCTCTGCCATTGGTCAATGGCGGAAAAGTCAAAGCACTGGCTGTGACAACAGCCAAGCGTGCCAATCAGCTGCCCAATACACCAACCATTGAAGAGGCTGGTGGTCTGACAGGCTATGAGATCAACACATGGAATGCCCTGTTGGCCCCCAAAGGTACATCAGCGGCGATCGTGAATAAGCTCAACAGTGCCATCGGCCGTGCCATGGCTGACCCTGAAGTGACTGCCGCCTTCGAAAAAGCCGGTGCCATCCCAGAGACCAGCACCCCTGCCGAAACGGCTGCTTTTATCAATTCGCAAATCACCAAGTGGAACGCCATCATCGGCAAATTGCCCATGAACAAGAAGTAATCCACTGCGAATGTTGTTTGTTTGAACCACAGGGCTTGCAGCGTTTCGCTCAAGCCCTGTGGCACCGACCCCTGTGGTCGGTTTTTTTTGGTCGGTTTTTTGGTCGGCGTTTTTTGACTTAGTTTGTTGAACTAGCCACGTTTTGCAACGGCTTTGATTGCACGAACCGCGCCAAGTTGTCCGTGAATGTCTGTTCCATGCGACGGTACATCCCTCGCGATGCGCCAGCCGTATGCGGCGTGGCAATCACGTTTGGCAAGTCCCAAAGCGCCGAATCAACGGGCAAGGGTTCTTGCGCAAACACATCCAAAAATGCACCACTCAACCGACCATCTTTGAGTGCTTGAATCATGGCTGGCTCATCGATAACGGTACCGCGCGAAATATTGACAATCGCCGCTCCCGGTTTGATGGTGGATAACGCAGCAGCGTCAACCAAGTGATGGGTCTGTGCATTAAGCGGGCAAGCCAATACGAGCCAGTCGGCGATCGGTAAGACACCACTGATTTTGTCAAACGTCACCACTTGCTCGGCCATCGACACTTCGACGCTTGAACGCCTGACCACCACAATTCGAACACCCAAAAGATGCAACACCTCACCAATCATTTGGGCGATGGGTCCCCAACCCACGATCACAGCCGTTTGACCGTCTAAGTCTTCAGGCAATCCCGTTTTAAGCAACGGCGTCCATTGGTGGGCTTGTTGCGCTTTCATCAGTTGCGGCAGTTTTCTAGCGAGGGCTAAGAGTCCAGCCAGTGCCGTCTGTGCGACCGCACGAGCATTGGCACCAGAAGCTGTGCTGACAGTCACGCCACGGGTCATGAGATCAATGTAGATTTGTCTATCAGCACCGGCCGAATGCACGTGTAGCCATCGCAAATTAGGCGACTGTAACAAGGCATCGTAAAAGCGCTGTGTCTCGGGGACGATCACAAACTTGGTCGACATGCCCGTGACATCACGCGAAATGAAAGCGATGTCAGCGGTCTTTTGACCCGTCAACACCTCATCAACGGCAATTCTTTCGATGGCTTGTCCGTCAAGGGCTTGATAGACATCCGATTGGATCGAAGTCCAAGCCATGTCTGAAACCAATAAACGTAGGGGTTGAATCATGTGGCCTCAGGCGTGTATTTTTGTGATTGTTGTTATGGATCTTATAGACCATAAACCAGCGACTGCAATAGACCACTGCGGCGAACCCTTGGTCAACAGTGCGTCATTATCGTTTGCCTGATTGACGAAGACGTTTAAAAATGTAACTGTGTGTTTCTTGGATAAAAATCCGAGATCACCTCATTGGTGTGATTTTATAAAACCGGAGTCAATACGCTCATGATATTCAAAACAATTCTCAAGTCAGTTGGCGCTGTTGTGCTGGCAGTTGGCATCCTACCTGGAACAGCGGTTGCCAAGCCTGAGTTCAAGCTCACGTTCTCGACGTACTGGCCAACAACCTACGGCTACCTCTACGACCCGATTGTTAACTTTGCCGATAAAGTTAAAAAACGCTCAAATGGTCGTGTCGAAATTGAAATCTTCCATTCGGCACAGCTGTTCGGTGGCAAAGAAGAGTTCGGCGCGCTTGAGCGTGGCGACATTGACTTGGCCTCACCCTTAGACACCTACAACACTGGTTTATTCCCTGCGCTCGGCATTTCAAGCATGCCTTTCTTGTGGCCTAGCCCCACATCGATCCAGAAAACGCTAGATGCCGGTTTGTTTGACCTGGGTATCAGCCAGGCCATGGCCAAGCGTAACGTAAAAGTGCTAAACGTTGCCGCGGGCGGTCCTTACCAGTTTTACGGCAAAGGCTTTAAGGTTCGCCAGCCCTCTGATCTCAAAGGCAAAAAAATTGCGGTCAGCGGTACAGCCGCCAGTAAAGCAATGGAACTGATTGGTGCTGCACCTACATCCATGAGTTCAAGTGACCTTTACATTGCCTTGCAACGCGGTACGATCGATGCCACAGCGCGTCCGTTGTTGACTGGCATTGGCCGCAAGCTCTACGAAGTGCTCGACAACGTGACTTTGGTAAACATGTCTTACTTCACCACACTGTTGTCGATCAACATGAACACGTGGAACAAGTTGCCACCTGATCTGCAAAAAATCATCCAAGAAGCCGCCAACGAGCGTAGTGTTGAGCAGTTGAAAATCTTGACTCAGTACTTGATTGATGCCAAACCTTTGTTTGAAAAGAACGGGGTGGACTACTACGTGGCACCTGAGTCAGAGCTCGTCGCGTTTAAGAAAGTGGTTTCACCCGTCTACGATTGGTGGAAAACGCAGGTTCCTGACGCTGAAAAGTACATCGATTTTGCACTAAAAAATCAATAAGCCGTTTCGTTTTTTGATCTCGGTTTAGTCCTTTGTTCGCGGCACGGTTCCACCCGCTGATAGGGTGGAACCGATTTGGATGAATCAATATGTTCTCTAGACTATGTCGCGTTTACGCGCGTATATGCTTTGGCGCTTGTGAGATTGCGTTAACAGCCATGCTTTTAATTGTGATTTATGAAGTTGTCGTGCGTTATGTGTTTGGTAGCCCTACACAGTACTCACTCGAATTAACCGAGTATCTATTGGTATCGATTGGCATCTTGCCTTTGGCCGTCATTTTGAACCAAGATCGACACGTCAACGTTGACGCGCTAATTCTTCGGCTTTCACCGACCGCCCAAGCAAAATTCAAGATCTTAAATCGAATCATCATTGCGTTTTTTGCGTTGGTGGTCGTCTATTTCGGTGCCGAAATGTCCCTCTCTGCCCTCGAGACTAATTCCCGCTCGTCTTCTTTGCTTGCCTTCCCGCTAGGCATGGCATACGCCGTGATCCCGATTGGATTTTTGTCTCTGGCCTTAAGCGCTATTGATGAGGCAATCCAAACCGCTAAATCATTGGGCAACGTAGCGGAAAACGAAGGGGCGCAACATGAGTAACGTTGAAGTCACCTTTATTGTTCTTGGCATGTTGTTCGGCCTAATGGCCATGGGACTACCTATCTTCGTCACACTCGGCGTGAGTAGCTTGGTCGGGATCGTGTTGCATCAAGGCGTTGGAGGTCTGTCGGCTGTGACTGGCGTCATGTTTGACCGCATGAGCACTTTCACATTAGTGGCCGTGCCGTTGTTCATTGTGATGGGGGAAATTATTTTTGTGTCGGGACTCGGCTCTGATATTTATCGAGCCATCCGCATCAGTCTCAGAAAAGTTCGCGGCTCTTTGGCTTTGGCCAGTATTGGAGCGTGCGCAATTTTTGGGGCCATGTGCGGTGTGTCGCTTGCCGGAGCAGCCACAATTGGTAAATTTGCTATTCCCGAAATGTTACGAGCAGGCTACGACAAGCGTATTGCCACCGGTGTGGTCGCCTCGGCCGGTAGTTTGGCTTTACTGATCCCACCGAGTGTTGGTTTGATTCTTTACGGATTAGTCGCAGGGCAGTCGGTTGGAACCCTGTTCATCGCCGCGGTCATTCCAGGCATTATCATCGCCCTCATGATGGCAGCCTACATTGTCATTTTGGGGTGGTTTAAACCAGAATCCATGCCTACCGTTGAGCTTGCCGATCTTGAAAAAGACATGGCCGATGCGGGCAACCCGTGGATTGTGACTTTCCCCGCGCTAATGTTGGTGTTTGCAGTACTTGGTTCGATTTACTTTGGCATCGCCACACCGACGGAGTCAGCTGCCATTGGTTGCGTGGGTTCGCTGCTGATTGCCGCCTACAAACACAAACTCGACTTTGCGACGTTGCGCCACATTATTCGAGAGTCTGTTTACACCTCTGGCATGATTCTGACCATCCTTTCGAGCGCGCTGGTGTTTGGTTATCTTTTGACTCGACTACGCTTACCGCAAGAACTCGTGGGTTGGATCGCAGAACAAGGATTTTCTGAGATCACTGTCTTGATTGCCATTTTCTTGGTCCTGATCGTGATGGGTATGTTCTTGGATGTGGTCTCGGTGATTTTGATTGCCACTCCTTTGTTGTTGCCTATTATCAACGCCTATAACTACGATCCGATCTGGTTTGGCATTGTGATGGCAATTGTCACTGAAATGGCGGTGATTACACCGCCGGTGGGCCTCAACCTCTTTGTCATTCAGGGGCTAACGCCGAACACATCACTGATGACCGTTGCTCGAGGTTCAATGCCATTTTTCTTTATTTTGGGCTTGGCCATCGTCTTGTTTACGGTTTTCCCTGGGATTGTGCTCTGGTTGCCTTTTGGCTAGCGCGTCGAGTCAATGAGCGACTCAAATGGCGCCCTTAGCAGGGCGCCATTTTTTTTCGGTATGCTGTCAATATCATTAACGAACTTTGAGATACTTTCATGAGTGACGTCAATCTTTCTACGTTACGCAAGCCATCGCGATTTGCCAGCCAGTTCAATTTGACATGTCCGATCGCGCTTGCCCCAATGGCCGGTGCTGCGGGTGGCTTATTGGCTGCGGCTTGTGCGCAGGCTGGCGCACTGGGCTTGATTGGTGGCGGCTATGGTGACTTAGCGTGGGTGCAAAAGGAATACAACAAAGCGTTTGAGTCGTGTGAGCCAGCAATGCACACTCGACTCGGTATTGGCTTTATCACTTGGCGATTGCAGCAAGATGCCAGCGCCTTGGATTGGGTGCTGGATCAAGCCCAGCGGCCTGCGGCTGTGATGTTCTCATTTGGCGATTCGAACACCTTCGCCGCGAAGGTGCGGGCAGCCCGTATCCCGCTGATTTGTCAGGTACAAAGGCTCGATCAGTTGCCAATGGCCATCGAGGCCGGCGTGGCGGTGATTGTGGCGCAAGGCGGTGAAGCGGGTGGCCACGGCATGAACAGTCAAATGGCGCGAGGCACGTTTACTTTGGTGCCTGAGGTGGCAGACTGGTTGGCCAAACATTCACCTGAAACACAACTTTTGGCGGCTGGCGGCATTGCTGACGGTCGCGGATTGGCGGCAGCCCAACTGCTCGGTGCTGATGGCGCTGTGATTGGATCGCGTTTGTGGGTGACCAAAGAATGCCTAGCGCCAAACTCAGCCAAGGCTCAATCAGTGGCTGCACATGGCGATCAAACCGCTCGCAGCAGCGTGTTTGATGTGCTCAGAGGGCTGGATTGGCCACACCCGTATGACTTCAGGGCGCTGCGCAATGAAATCCACCGTCAGTGGGAGCACCAAATCGCTGAGCTCAAGCACTACCCCAACAACGCGCAGCAAGACTACGCCGAAGGATTGGCCCAAGAGGACTACACCCGCGCACACGTGACAGTGGGTGAGGCTACTGGCTTGATACACGACATACCGAGTGCCACCGATTGCATCCGACAAATTGCCACAGAAAGTGAAGCACGACTGAAGGGATAACAGCAGCCTTATGATCAAAAGCGCTGTCAAGAACGCCCAAGGAAACAAACCGGCAAGCGATGCGGCAACGGCGTGGCATGGCTTATCCGTCGCACAAGTTCATGCGTCTTTAGGCAGCACCGATCGTGGCTTATCGACCGAACAGGTCACTGAACAGCGGGCGATTTTTGGAGAAAACGCCTATGCCGTTGAAAAAAGCGATAGATGGTTCAAACGCTTATTTGCGCAAATCCACAACCTACTGATTTACGTGCTGCTAGCGGCAGGCTCGATCACCATCATCATTGGTCATTATCTGGATGCGGGGGTGATTTTGGCGGTGGTGGTGCTCAATGTGACCATCGGCTTGTACCAAGAAGGCAAAGCCGAAAAATCATTGCAAGCCATCAAAAAACTGCTCGCCCCCAAAACCCAAGTCTGGCGTGACGGCAAACTGCAGACACTACCGGCTGATGTTTTGGTGCCAGGTGACGTGTTGCAAGTCTCCTCTGGCGATCATTTGCCGGCTGACGTGCGTTGGCTGGATGTGGCGAACTTAAATGTTGATGAGTCCGCTTTAACGGGCGAGTCGGTACCCGTTCATAAGATGACTGAACCGGTTGAAACAGAAGTCTCATTGGGTGACCGATTCAGCATGGGTTATGCGGGCACCTTGGTCACGCAAGGCCAAGGGCGTGCGGTGGTGGTGGGCACAGGTATGCACACCGAAATGGGGCGTATTGGTCGCATGATTGAGTCCGTTAAGCTGACCCAGACACCTTTCATTCAAAGCATGGCGCAGTTCTCGCGTTGGCTCACGCTAACGATCTTGGTGGCAGCCGCGTTTTTGTTTGCCTATGGCTATTGGTGGATGCTTCTCGATGGCGCTGAAATCTTCATGGCTGTGGTGGGTTTGGCAGTGGCAGCCATCCCCGAAGGGTTACCAGCTATTTTGACGATCACCATGGCCATTGGCGTGCAGCGCATGGCCAAGCGGCAAGCGGTGGTGCGCCGGTTACCCGCCGTTGAAACGTTGGGTGCGGTCACGGTGATTTGTTCAGACAAAACCGGCACCCTCACCCGCAATGAAATGACCGTCCAAGGGATATGCTTAGCCGGTCAGACCTTGAGCGTTGAAGGTGTGGGTTATGAGCCTTCTGGTTCAGTGCTCGACTCATCAAAACAAGCCCTTCAGCCGCTTAAGCCTGACTTGTCATCCCCCCAAGGGGCGATAACGCCGATTGAATGGTTGGCGCTTGTCAGTGTGTTGTGTAACGATGCATCCATTGGCCGCGGCTCAGATGGTGAGTGGCCTGTCAGTGGTGACCCGACTGAGGCGGCGCTGCTCACGTTGGCGATAAAACTGGGTTTAAAAACCGAACCGTGGCCGCAACAGTTCGCGCGCGTGGCTTCAGTGCCATTTGAATCAGAACACCGCTTTATGGCAACAGCACACAACTATCCGACACAACGACGAGCGGGTGGTCAATTCTTGTTGGTTAAAGGTGCCCCTGAAAAAATTCTCGACTTGGTTGATGATCAGATGACTCAAACAGGCTCACTGGAGCCAATTGATCGTGATTATTGGCTGCAAATGATTGACCGACAGGCCCAGGCAGGACGTCGTGTGCTGGCCTTCGCCCTTAAAACAGAACTGAGCAATTTGAATCAGGCCAATATTGCTGGCCATGTCAATGGCCTGACCTTTATTGGCTTGGCCGGTATTGTTGACCCACCCCGGCAAGAAGCCATTGAGTCGGTCTTGCTTTGCCAGCAGGCGGGTATTCGCGTGAAAATGATCACGGGCGATCACGCCGGCACGGCCATGGCCATTGCCAAAGAATTGGGTTTGGCGCGCGACGGGCAAACAGCCCTGACCGGTTTAGACATCGAGACCATGTCAGCGCACGAGTTAGAAAGTGCTGTTCAAAAGATTGATGTCTTTGCGCGTGCCAGTCCCGAGCACAAGATTAGGCTGGTTAAGGCGTTACAAGCCAATGGCGAAGTGGTTGCCATGACCGGTGACGGTGTCAATGACGCACCAGCCCTCAAGCAAGCCGATATTGGCATTGCCATGGGTAAAAAGGGCACTGAGGCAGCCAAACAGGCCGCTGAAATCGTCTTGGCCGATGACAATTTTGCGTCGATTGTGAGCGCAGTCAAGGAAGGACGCACCGTTTACGACAACCTTAAGAAGTCGATTGCGTTCTTATTGCCCATCAATGGTGGCGAATCCATGGCAATCACGGTCGCTATTTTGATCGGTGTGACGCTACCCATCACGCCACTTCAAATCCTGTGGGTCAACATGGTCAGTGCCATCGGCTTGGCCATGGTGCTGGCGTTTGAACCGGCCGAAGCAGACATCATGTTGCGCAAACCACGCGACCGTGACACCCCTTTGCTCTCACCTTTTTTGATTTGGCGCATTGTTTTTGTGTCACTGCTTTTCTTAATAGGGATCTTTGGGGTGTTCCATTGGACGGTCAGGCAAGGTGGCTCGGTCGAATTAGCCCGCACCATGGCAGTGAACGCCTTGGTCAGCATGGAGGTTTTTTACCTGTTCAGTGTGCGTTCGCTGAAGTCGCGCGCCTTCACTTGGCAAGGTGTCAAGGGAACGCCGCGTGTGTTAATGGCAGTCGGTTTTGTGGTCGTGCTGCAGCTCGGCTTTACGTACCTGCCCCCAGTGCAGCAGCTCTTTGCCACTCAGTCGCTGAGCTTGGTCGAGTTGCTGCTGATTGCCAGCGTTGGACTATGCGTTTTGTTGGTGCTCGAACTTGAAAAATTAGTCTTGCGTACACGCAATGTGCGCACCTAGCTGCCCCTTGGTGAGGGACTCGTGCCGAGCCTCCCATTAGGGATTTTCCCTAAAGATCTGGCGTTATGCTGCTGCGCAGCACAAAGAAACCTTGGTGATCGCCATCGGCAGATCTAGACTGAATAAGGCGTTTCATATCTGCACTTGCAATCGGCCACTGACAGGTCATTGGGGGGTTGTTGTCGGTATGAGCGATTTTTGCTTGGTCCAATAAGTCCCACCAAAAGACAATCTGTCTAATGTAAAAAAAATATAACCATGCCACTTGGCTTAGGAGACGAGTATGAATAAAGCAGTCATCACTTTCGGTTTGGCAGCGCTTAGCGTTGTCGCCACCTTCGGCGCGCGAGCTGAATTCCCAGAACGCCCCTTGAATCTGATTGTGCCGTTTAACGCGGGTGGCGGAACCGACATTTTGATTCGCGGGTTTGCCCCTGAGTTTGCCAAAGCACTCAGTGGAAATGTATTTGTTTCCAATATGGCCGGCGGCGCCGGTACAGTCGCCGCCTCTGCCTTGGCACAACAGAAGCCAGATGGTTATCAATTGGGCTATTGGTCAGTTACGGTCGCCACTGTCCAGCCACAGATCAAAGATGTGCCTTACAACGCTGATAGCTGGACCCCCATTTGCGCAGTGGCCGCTTCACCTGCCATGTTTTTTGTCAAAGACAACAGCCCTTTTAAAACGCTCAAAGATGTTGAAACAGCTGTCAAAGCCGCGCCTGGTAAATATGTCTACGGCTCTTCTGGCCCCGGGGCGCTAACCCACCTTGCCATGGTGGCAGCCTTCTCAGGCATGGACGCTTTGAAAGACGTGAAACATTTGCCATTTCAGGGTTCGGGCCCCGCCATGCAAGCAATGGCCGCAGGAACCATTCAATTTTTTGGTGACACAGAAACACTGATGAACCGCGGCGGGCTCAGGCCTCTTGGTGTTTTTAATAACAAACGCCTAGAAAACATGCCTGACGTGCCAACGATGACCGAGCTTGGTGTTAAAAAACCACTCAATGAACTGTATCTCTGGGGTGGCTTGTTTGCGCCAGCCAAGCTTGACAAAGCGGTTCAAGCAAAACTGTCTGCCGCCTGCAAAACGGCGACCGAATCAGCCAACTTTAAATCTTTTGCCGATAAAACGGGTACGGTTATTCGCTACATGGATTTTGTCGCGTTTGAGCAGTTCTACCGGGCCGAGTACGAGTCAAACATCAGTTTGATTAAGGCAGCTGGCTTGAAGTGATTGGTCACATCAAAAACCGCGGCAGCATCGTCATTCACTTAAGCAAAACACAATGCAATGATTGTGTTTACTGAGAAATCGCTGGGTGCCGTGGTTCTTTTATTGATACCTGTCGCGTTGCTGTTATCAACGATCGGCTTGAAATTCGCCGACTTGGGCGGCGCCTTCAGTCCGGTATTTTTTCCACGCATTATTTTATGGCTTTGGATCGGGCTGGCTTGCCTGAATATGATTCTCACGTTGTGGCGCCGGGCACCGCCAGAGGTCAGACCCTTGGGTCGCGTGGGGCTGCTGGCGATATTATTGCCTGCCTACGCACTGGCCATCATGCCAGCCGGTTTCTTTCTGGCATCACTGGTGTTTTGCCTGATCACGTTATGGCTATTGGGTTGGACCAAACCCATTTCACTGCTTGCATTTTCGGTGGGTTTGCCTGGTGCTTTGGTCGTTCTTTTTAACCATTGGCTGTCGCTACCACTACCCACATCGCCAATCACTTACCTCTTCTGATCCTGACGCCGTGCTTGAAACCATTGACCAATCGCTACAACTGATCCTAACGATTGAAGGCGTCTTAGTGCTGCTACTTGGCACCACGCTCGGGATTATCTTGGGCGCGCTTCCTGGCATAGGCTCGACTGTTGCTGTGGCAATGGTACTGCCGTTCACCCTGACCATGAGTCAAGCACCCGCTGTACTGACGCTTCTGGCGGTCTACGCGGGCTCTGTTTATGGCGGTTCGATTTCAGCTATTTTGATCAACACCCCGGGTACACCCCAATCAGCAGCAACTTGTTTTGATGGCTATCCCATGGCCAAACGCGGCCAAGCGGGGCTAGCGCTGGGTTGGTCGACGATTGCCTCAGTGGTTGGCGGTACCGTTTCAGCGGTCATGTTGATATTCACCGCGCCACAGTTGGCCGCGCTGGCGCTTAACTTTGGACCGATTGAGGTCTTTGCATTGATCCTGCTGGGTATGACATGCATTGTGTCGGTATCCGAAGGCACTGTCGTCAAAGGACTGATGATGGGCATGGTTGGCGTGTTCCTGTCATGTGTGGGTGGTGATCCCATTACTGGCGAAGTTCGCTTCACTTTTGGCGATTACCGACTGATTGCTGGCTTTAACCTGTTGGCTGTGGTCATTGGTGTGTTCGCTCTTTCAGAAGTACTGATCCGTGCCGCCACCAAGCTCGACAGCAGCGCTCAGATGTTTGACTTCAAGGGCATTGTGTTACCCAAACTCTCTGATTGGCGAGGCCGTCTGACAGGACTTTTCAAATCTGTGGCCATTGGCTGCGGTATCGGCATATTGCCTGGCACGGGAGCCGCCACTGCCGCCTTTATTTCCTATGCAGAGGCGCGTCGCTCATCGCCCAGAAAGGAGGGTTTTGGTCAAGGCGAGCCCGATGGCATTATTGCTTCAGAGTCTGCTAACAACGCCGTCACTGGTGGCGCCCTAGTACCAACACTGGCCTTGGGCATTCCGGGGGATGCGGTGACAGCGGTGATGTTGGCCACACTAACCGTTCACGGCATCACACCGGGGATTCGTTTAATGGAAGAGAATCCGGTGATCATTGGCGCGATCTTTTTGGGTTTTCTGGTGATCAACATCCTGTTGTTACCCCTTGGCGCACTCGTCAGCCGAGGCGCAGCGCCACTATTACGCATGCCTGAGGCTTTCATGCTGGTCACCATCACCGTGCTTTGCATGGTTGGCGTGTATTTTGTGAACGGCAATCCGTTTGACATTTTGGTTGCTGCCTTGGCTGGCATTGTTGGATTCCTACTGCGTCGGCAAGGATTCCCCATGGCACCATTGGTCATCGGCATGGTACTGGGTCCAACGTTAGAAATCAGTCTCAGGCAGGGGCTTATCCTGACCGATGGGCAGTTTGGTGCCTTCTTTATTGGCCACCCAATCGCAGTCGTGCTCATGTCGGTGGCTGCTGTGGCGTTGTTTTGGAAACCCCTGCGCTATGTGTGGCGTCAAGCCAGGGCTCAGTAATTGAGTTTGGCGCTATTGCAGGATCCAACCCTAAAAACTTCTGTGTAATAGGCAAGCAAAAACTGAGCTGAAGTAAACTCATCTCATGAAAAATATTGACGTCACTGGGCAATCCAAAGCAACCATCCCTGAGGTTGTGGTTTATTTCGACGGCAGTTGCCCCATGTGCTCGAAAGAAATTCAGTACTACCGGGGGTTAGACAAAGAGGCGCGAATTCTTTGGGAAGACGTGGCTGGCGAGAACCCGAGTTGCCCTATCGGCTACGACCAAGCAATGCTGATGCAGCGCTTTCATGTCAAAGATGTTGCCAGCGGTCAAGTGTTTCATGGAGCAGCGGGGTTTGCACGGGTATGGCGCGCACTGCCATCGCCTTGGCACATTTTAGGCAAGATCGCGGCGATCGCACCCATCAAATGGGTTCTTGAATTGGGCTATCGCTTGACGTTAAAAATCCGTCCTGTGATTGCCCGTCGGTTTTTTGGGGCGCAATAAGCCGTTGTTGTCGCACGTGGTGTCACGAGTGGTGTCGCCATAATGGCCGCGACCGATGTGGCCGTCGACCCAGGCTTAACTTGTTTACTCATTCATGCTTTTTAATCTTTCACCCCTCCTTACTTAACACAGCCTGTGTTTTTGACCCAACTTAAAAGCCACCGTCACACAATTGACCAATTAATTGGTTATAAACGGATCTCGTTTCTTGGTTAGACACGGGTCTGTTGCCGTCGTGACAGACCCATTACATACCGTCCCTTGATTCAAAGTGTTGCATGGTTTGTTCGCTCTTTTTTGATTATTCCGTATGGTTACATTCGCACCTAAGGTGAATTGCGCATGGGTATTGAACTGAAGCAGCTGGCCGTTGGCTTATCAGGGAGTCATTTCGATGAGATGGTCATTCGACTGGCCATGCAATTCGCTGAGCGAACGCATGCCAGCATTGATGCATATTTGATCCGACCCGTGCCCGATGATCCTCAATTGCTAATGGCCAGTGGTTTTTTGGGGGAAACATTTAAAACCTTCTTTGAAGAAGCCGAGAAAACCATTTCAGCTTTTGATGGCACCGCACGTGCATCGTTTGATGCGGTCAAATCAGCTTTTCCCAACGTGAAGGCGAGCTATCACAATCCCTTAAAAGGCTTGGCGCGTGAATTCACAACCGCTGTTTGGTCCGCTGACTTGGCCATCATGGCGCACCCAGCGCTCGTGAACTTGCACTACTACAAGAATGCCGTGCTTGACACCATCGCTGATTCAGCCAGACCCGTGTTGTTGTTACCTGAAGAGAAGTGCTTAGGCGATTTCAAGCAGGTGTTGATGCTGTGGCGCGCTGATACGCACCACGCACAAGCCCTAACAGCGGCTTTGCCAATGCTGGCTTTGGCCGATCAAGTCACGATTGTGAGCCGCGATGATGAAGAAAGCCTTCATCGCGGTGGCGCAGTGGCCATGCAATATCTCACCGCGCATGGTGTCAATGCTCAGGCAGTGACGATTAATACCGAAACACGCCTCACGCCAAAAACGATTGAGACGCTGTGCGATGAGTACGATATTTCACTGTTGGTTATCAGTGGTGGTATGCAAAGCGACTTGATCGATTCATTTGTCACGGGTACTGGGCGGCGTGCCTCAAAAAAACCCAGCCGCGCCTTGCTGGCCATCGGTTAATCGGAGAGAACCATGGATCAATTGATTGTGGCCTTTTCCTCGTTTACCGGCATCATGCTCATCACAGTGTTCATACTGATTGTGATTCAAGAGGCCATTAATGGATTTCACGATGCGGCCAATGCCATTGCCACGGTGATTTATGCCAATGCGCTCACACCCATGCAGGCCGTCTCTCTGGCTGCCGTTTTTAACTTTCTCGGGGTGTTGATCGGTGGCACAGCCGTGGCCTTTAGTTTGGTCTACCTTCTCCCACAAAACATGGTCGCTGGTATCAACACCCAAGGCGAAGCCGCTATCTTTGCAGCCATGCTCGTCGCTGCTGTGATCTGGAATTTTGGCACTTGGTGGCTGGGTATCCCCAACTCCACCACCCACGCCTACATTGGTTCGATTATTGGTGCGGCAATGGCTGATGCTTTTGTGCACGGCCAATCAGTGGCCGGTCAGATCAATTGGCATCAGGGTGAAAAAATAATGTTGGCCCTGATCCTGTCGCCGATTGTGGGTTTCTTGCTCGGCTACATTTTGTTGCGGATCATACGTGCGACTGTTAAAGACAAAGAACTGTACGAACCGGTCAAAGAAGGCACAAAACCTGGCAAAGGCATTCGATCCGTATTGATTGCAGGTGCGGCTGGCGTGAGTTTGATGCACGGCTCCAACGATGGACAAAAGAGTATCGGTCTGATGATGATTGTGCTGTTTGGTCTGTTTCCGGCGGTTTACGGCTTAGACCCTGATCGATTGTCTGAACGTGACTACGCGTCGCTTAAAGAAACCGTGGCTAATGTAGAGACCATCGCACAAAAACTCAGCGATTCACACTTGATTGAGACCACGGCAGGATTGACTGCCCACCTAGGCGGCAGCCAGCATATCGTGGGTGGTACGGACGAAACGTCAGTGGCAACGCGACGAGAGATTCTGGATTTGCACACGTCCATCACCAAAACTCTCAAAAATGAGGCCACCGTCAGCAAACTCAGTGGCGCTGAGGTACAACAGCTGCAATACGCACACACGCTGATGCGAGATTTTGTTGAACACGTGCCGTTTTGGATTATTTTGCTGTCTGCCATTGCTTTGGGTGGTGGTACCGCCGTGGGTTACCGACGTATTGTCACCACCCTCGGCGAAAAAATGGGTAGCTCTCGCATGAATCCGGCGCAAGGCACGGCCGCTCAGATCTCTGCGGTGATCAGTATCGGCTTAGCCGATGCTGGTGGTTTACCTGTTAGTACCACGCACGTGCTGTCCTCTTCAGTGATTGGCTCGGTGGCAGCAACGCCCAAACAGACCATCAACACGCACACTTTGGCTCGGATCGCCATGACTTGGGTGACCACCCTGCCGGGCACCATGATCCTGTCGTTTGCGTTAGGCGTCGCGTTCTTTGTGGCCTTTGGTTAAGGGTCGGGTTTGGTCGCAGCGGGCATCATTATCGATTAGGGCCACGGTTTGGTGGATTGCTGGTGTAAAGTTGGTTGCATAAGTGCGTTAACTTAATCACCAGCCCAGCTGGCTTGGCACTGATGCTGAAATCAACGTCACCTTATTCCCAAACTGTTGCCATCTTCGATGGTGAGGGGCATTTTTTTTCTCGATTAAAAGACCCACGCTGTCATGGCTAAGCACGTGGTCGTCATTGGCGCAGGCGTGGTGGGTGCGGCCACCGCGCACCACTGTTTGCGGGCGGGCTTAAGCGTCACGTTGCTCGACCCGGGTCAACCCGGCCAAGCGCAAGCGGCAAGTTTTGGGAATGCGGGCTGGTTGTCACCACATTCGATCTTGCCGCCGGCCTATCCTGGCGTTTGGAAACAAGTGCCATCTTGGTTACTGGATCCGCTGGGTCCACTGACGGTTCGTTGGCGCTATTTGCCACGGGCGCTGCCTTGGCTCAAAGACTATTTGGCATCGGCCTGGACTTACCAGCAAATCAAACAAACGTCTGTGGCGCTTCGTGCGCTTCTAAATCAAGCCCCTGATTTGCACAAAGCGATGGCCACAGCCATTGGTGTGGGGGAGTTGATTAAGGTTCGAGAGGTACTGCATGCCTACCGTACGCAGGCCGATTTTCAGGCTGACTCAGTGGGGTGGGAAATCCGTCGTGAAGCAGGAATCACTTGGCGCGAATATAGCCACGGGTCGCTACAGACGCTTGAGCCCGAATTGAGCCCTGACTATCAGTGTGGTGTTCTCGTGGACAATACCGGCTACTGCGTCAATCCCAGTCTTTATGTTCAAACGCTGGTTGCCGATAGCGTGAACTCTGGCGCCAAGCTCTTGCAAGCAAGTGCACTGTCATTTGGCTTTGAGGGTGATGCGCTCAAAGCGGTGCAGACTGACATAGGGTTAATTGCGTGCGATGCGGCGGTCATCGCGGTCGGTGCCCGAGCCCAAGCGCTCGCCCGACAAGCTGGTGATGAGGTGCCTTTGGCAACCGAGCGCGGCTACCACTTCGTGGTGCAGGCTCCCGGCAAAGGGCCTAACCACCCCACCATGTTCATGGATAAAAAGTTGATCGTCACACCCATGGCCTCTGGTCTTCGAATTGCGGGTCAAGTGGAGATTGCTGGCTTGGATGATGTACAGAACTGGCAACGCGCGCAGGTCCTGCGTACTCATCTGGCATCAATCTATCCAGGCTTGGCCAGTCGCATTGCCGCTGACCAAATCAATGTCTGGATGGGACGGCGCCCGAGCCTGCCCGATGGTTTGCCCTGCATTGGTTTTGCGAGTCGAGGCCGTTCAGTCGTGCATGCCTATGGTCACGGTCACGTGGGATTGGCCAGTTCGGCTCGCACAGGGCGCGTTGTTGGACAATTATTGGCCGGCCTTGATCCAGAAATCGATCTCAAACCGTTCAGTCCCCAGCGGTTTAAAAAATAGCTTTTCTTATGTTGCAATGGGTCGTTGAACAGGATCAAGACTTTGGGGTAAAGCCGAAGGTGACGTTTTTACCCAACCAAATTTCGTATTGGGTATCAGGCAGATCAACGACCTTTATGAGCACTAAATACAGCTCTCACAGCCCGATCAACCGAACTATTAACAGCCTTTGCCAGCGGCAAAATCCATCGACTGACTTTAAGTGCCTCACGCAAGGTGCGGCTTGCTGTAAGACTCAACTTGGATTGTTGAGGAAGTGCACGTGCGTTTTTTGGACGATCTCGTTGACCTCGTGTGAGTGTACGATCTCTTTCTCAAGGTCTTTAATGACATCGAGGCTAGGCCAGCTACCTAGCGCTCAATGACGATGACCTGAAACTTACTGGCAACGACACCACGATCGTCAACACGAGCTGGCGCAAGCGATTGATCCATTGCAGATTGGCCTGATTAAGTCTTCACTGACAACTTATATTGGCGGGACGGTTCAGTTCGCTAGCACTTCAGCGGGGCTTTACACCCAAGCCTTTGCACAACAACACAATCACTCGCACATAACGCCTTGATATGTGGCTCAATGGTCGCGTGCAGCGAAACCGTCCGCGAAGCCATCACACTAAATGGGGGTGGCCTGACCATGAAGTACCTGTTGCCCCCTAGAAAACCCAGGATTGATTCTGATAACAACACGTTCGCCCTTGTGGTTGAGCAAATGCAGAGTCTCACCACAAAAATAGCCATGGCATTCAGCAAGGGCGACAATACCTCACCGCTGCATCAACGACCTAACTTGGACACGCCGATGTCAGCAATTGGAAGAGGTTCCTTGGCATCAAGGCAATCAGGCCCGATGATGATTTTTTCGAGCTAGGTGGCCACTCGATGCTCGCGGCTCAGCGGCTATTGGCGCTAAAAAATACATTTGATGTGAAAATCGATTTTGGGGTCAGTCCTTTACGGTTTCCAATGTTCGTGTTTTAAGTAGTTTCGGGCTTGAAACACAGATCAATGGGCCAGAACCGGACAAGCTGTTGCAAAACTAGACGCACTAGAAAAGCTGTCAGATGAAAAGGCTCAAGCCATGCTGGCACAGAGGGGCGCACTGCAGGAGGAGCTGCTCTGCCAACTCAATGGGGACAAGCGGCAATGATTATCATAACATTCAGAAATTAAAATTACTTAAATAAACCATCGGAATCTTTCAGGTCGATGTAAAGGTTGCCAAATTCGTCGATCATGCGTTTAAAATCAGCGTTCTCTAAAACGTGCGAGTTCATTGTCAATGCGCGGGTTAATTCCTTACTTTCAAATTTCCACCCTTTTGGTAGATTCAAATATTCACCCAGGTTTTTTAAATGAACGCCACGCTCCCCTAATGCAATCCTGTGATTAATGCCAGTCATGACGAATATTTCCCCTTTGTCTGACACCAACATATAAACCCGAGCGCCGCTGAACCAAATAAAGTTGACGTCGCCAGAAGTGCGGATTGGGTTATAAGCTACTTGATCTTGGTACCAACGCCAGGCTTCTTTGGGATTCTTAATGGCGTCTAGTAAATTGAACTCACTGCGTGACACTGCAGTGAATCGAAGGTCGCCGAGTGAAATAAAGGGGTTAAAAACTTGGGTAGAGTTGATGCTCATCGTGTAGTAGTAAGGTCCGGTCACAAGCACGTGATCGTACTCTGCGATGGTTGCCATCTGTGCGCTGGCCGAGGCGGCAGTGAGTGATAATATACTTTCGACCGAGCATTTACCCACTTTAAAGGTTGAGTAATTAACCGCTGTGACCCAACCAATCCCTCGGTTAATCGCGATGACGTCACAATACGTCTCATCAGCAACGGATCTCAGGTGCGGGTCAATGGTTAATTTTCCGCCAAGCCCATCTTGGTCGCTCGGCTGAGAACTCTCGCTCGGCTGGGCCAATGCCATCGCACTGCCGAGGACACACGCCACGAACGTGACGATTAACCGAATCATGGTTGTCTCCAACACAAGTTCCGTGTTGTCAACCTCAGACGAGTGATATATGATCGTATGAGTTTCATTTTTTGAGCGATTCGATCATGCCAATGCAAGGACTTCTGCCAGCAATTACGCCGCTGAACATCGCGATTTATATAGTTTTGAGCTTGATTCTCGGCCTTTGGGGTCGCAGCACCCGATTGCGCTTCTGGGGTGTTTTTATGATCTCGTTGTATCTCACGCCATTGATTGTGTTTGTGGCGCTGCTGTTTTTGACTCCGCCACGTCACCACAGTTTTAAAGATTAAATTAGAGACTAGCCAACATCGAAATGCTAGGAATATTTCAGAGATGGAAACCTGATTAACATTCTCGCTAGGTGGCATCCACTCAACGGTTTCAAACGCATTTCTTTTAGAAAAAAGCACATGCATTATTACTGTCCTCCCGTCGATTGACCAGGGGTAGACTTGGTTGTGCTAGTCATCGTTGCATTGCTTGTTGTTGGTGTCGCTGATGAAGTCGACTCCGACTCAGACGTTTGCTTTGAAGGCGCTTTTGATACTGGCGATCGCATCGACACACCATCCATTTGGACACCCTGAAGCGGTGCCACTGTAGCCTTCGTCATGCTTGGCTTAGTCGTCGAAGTGGCTGGCTCTAGCGGCGAACGCATCTGACTAGAAGTCTCAAGTGGACCTGACTCGACGGACTGAGGCGACATGGATTGCTTTGAACCATCAAGAGCACTATTCGAGGTGGGATTCGGATTGTTATCTAGGGCATTGCCCAATAACAGCGGCAGACCCGTCGGGCCTGAACCGAATATCAACGTCTTGCTGTTGTTGGACTGGGCTAACTGTTCAGTTGCCTGAATGCCACGATAAATCAGGTAATCCTGCGTCATGTTTTCATTGACGAGAATCTGGAAGTCGCGAACACCGGTGGCTTCAATTTTCTTACGGATGGCTTCTTGTGTGGCCGCCTGAATCTTGAATTTATAAGCTTCTGCATTTTCAGCTTGAACCACTTTGTCTTGGATGGCGGCCTGTACAATTTGTGGGAATGTCACTTCGAGCAGCTGCACAGAGCTAACACGGACCAACCTAACATTGGTCAAACCAGGTGGACTAAGCTTATCAATTAAGACGTTATCAGTCGTGATGGCGATTTCATTGGCCACTGCTGCCACGTCTTCGGTGTATGCCATCTTTGAACTGAACTTGGCAACCTGTTGACGGGAAACCGACACCACTTGCGGAATAATTAAAACGTTCAAGTAATTAGGCCCAACAAACTTATGCAGCATGGGGACAGTTAAAGGATTCAGTTCGTATTGAAAACCCACTTTGACTTTAGTAAGCAATAAGTCAGCTGTTAATAAATCTAGCGATAATTCCTTTAGTTGCACGCGTGTCGAGTAAACCGACAGTTCATTCCAGGGCAAAATCAAGAAAAAGCCTTCTCGGTACAAGTGAGCTAAGTCAACGCCACCACTCAAGGGGCGATAGATTACGCCCACGCTTCCAGCCGGTATCTTTATAAATATCTTTGGCCACAACACAATCAAACCACCAACCACTAAAGCGAATACAAATAACAAACCGAGCATGTGGTACTCAGCCCAACGCACAAGTCGAACAAATTGTTTTCGTAAAAAGTTTCGACTAAAAATACGCAACATCAGCTTTCCCTCGCCATGAGTTGACCTTCAGCAAGGTACAGCACTTGGTCAGCGCAGTCATAGTATTGGTCGTCATGCGTGATTGCAATAACAGTGTGTCCCCTGTCTCGAAGCGTTGGGATAATTTCCTCGTAGAACTGTCGACGGAATATCGGGTCTTGATCAGCGGCCCACTCGTCCAGAATAATGATTTGTCTCTTCTCAAGCAAAGCCACGAGCAGTGCCAACCGTTTGCGTTGCCCTGTTGAAAAATTTAACCGAGAAAACGCTCCACTCTTCACAGACACTTTATTTTGCATCTCAAACATCTCAAGCAAGGCGTCGATTTCCTCTGGATTAGCATCTTGAACACCATAGAGCTTACGAAACAAGTAGAAGTCTGTAAACACTACCGAAAAAACATCACGGTAATTGCTATTGGCTGGTAACGACACTTCCTTGCCGTTGACGCTGATTGTGCCAGAGTCTGGTTGGCAAAGACCGGTGAGCAACCGAATGAACGTTGTTTTACCTGAACCGTTCTGGCCCCTAATGAAATAAACCTGTCCAGCGTTGAACTCATAGCTAATGGGCCCGAGTTTAAATGGTACAAGCCCATTACGTTGTCCGTTTTTGACTGGGTAATTATAGGCAACCTCTTTAAGCTCAATAGACCTGACTCGATCGAAAACTTGATTCGATGTTTGGGATAGCTGATCGTTGACAATCAGTAGCCGCTGCTCGAGTACGTGCAACGCTCGGGCTGCGGCATTGGCTTGGGTTAAGTTTGGAATGCTTTGGATAATGCCCGATAAGGACGCTGCTAAGAATAAGGCTGTCGTTGAGGCTTGCGTCACACTGCTTGAAAAATCAGTCGACAATATAGGAACCACGAAGATCATCATACCGACAACCAAATAGAGCAATATTTGCAGGTAATTGAAGAAATTCGCAATGAAAATTAACATCCCTGCTTTTAGTGTACCGGTTTCGCGCCCCTCAGTAATCATGTCATGGGTTAATTCAAATGCACGCCTTGAGTTCATCTTGACTTCTTTGTACCCATTCAAAAAATCAGCGAACAAATCATTGAGCACACTTTCCCGCTGCCAAACATACTCTAGGTCATTGGTGACGCTACGCAACGCTCGATTACCCGCAAAGAACACCACTAGGCTTGAAATTAAGACGATAAAAAACGCGGTTATCGAGATCGTTGCCATGTACAGCGTCAAGAAAAAGAGGGTGGCAATCGATTGGCATGCCGTCATGAGAATTGCCACAGACTGAGACACTGTCTGAGAGTCTCGGGCCAATATCTGCAAAATTTCAACTCGACCAACTTCATCAACCTTGGTCAGTTCAGAGCGAAACACTTCAGCCATGATGCGCATCTTGAACTTGTGAATCAAGCTCTGAGTGCTACTAATATTCTCTGTATTGGCTTTTTTAGTAATCAATAGATAGACCACTAAAAGCAAAGCAAACAGAAAGAACTGCAGCACGACGCTTTCACCATCGCTGACCGCCGCTGCTGAAAAGTTAATCAGCGCGATTAGACCCATATTGATTAGGCCAACAAAGAAGGCTAGGCCAATAACACGTTTGATCTCTTGCGGACTTTCGCGAGCGATGAACTGATAGAGATCAGAATTAAATTTAAGTTGCATGCGTCTATCAATCAGTTGCCGTTTTACGCGATTTGAACACAACTCTTGAGCGTTCTAGTTGTTCACGAAAGTAGCCTCTCATCACCCCTATCTTGAAGTCCTTTAGCGTACCCTTCTCTTCAAAATGCTTTACAAACACGTAGCCTAGGCTGTAGGTCGTGGCAAATGCCAAAGTAGGCTGAAGCACTTGCTCAGCAAACGGGATCGTCTTTAGAAACGCATGAGTAACCGCATCAGTCACTGATGTCGTGATTGCGCCACCAACCAAACTTACAATAATCCCAATGACCGCCTGCTTTTCAAATTTCACACCATAAAACTTACACAGATCGTGCACCATCTTTAACTGCACGCCAGAGATTGCCAGGGTATCAAGCAGCGGCACAGGCACGACACCTGCTGCGACTGACCACTGAGACCAATTTTTGACAATCGCCATAGCCTTGGGATTGCGGCTGTTGATCACCACGGAAACTTTCACTGCCCGTTGTCTAAATGGCTCCTCCGAGCGAAATTCTCGTTCAAACAATTCCTCTGCCGTATTCGGTTCGACGCTTTGGTCTGCCGGCTCAGCGTTTAAGTCTGCCACCTGTTCTGCCATTTCCTGGCTGGCCTTGGCAGTAGAGGCAGGCTTGGCTTTCGAGCGTTGGGCAGGGGAGTTGCGGGATGAAGCGGACCGTTTTACCGTGCTCTCTGTGATTGGCTTCTTGGGATCTCTTTCAGACGTCGCTGCGAAGTTAACAGCATCATCAGGTTTCTCATTCGATTCAGGGTCGATAGACTTTGACTGATTAACGTCATCCAAGGGATTGTCACCTATGGTCTTACGTGTTTTTTTGGCGGCCATATTTAATTCGTTGTCCTATGAAGTCGCGACAGTATTTCACCAGAAAGGGCTCGATAGTCTTGTGCGGCACCTGAAGCGCCACTATACGCAAAAATGCTCTCGTGAAACGATGGCGCCTCCGCGATTCGAATATTTTCGCGGATGTACGTTTCGCACAACTGATCTGCGAACCGATCCCGCAACGCCTGCAAAATTTCTCTCGCATGTCGCGTACGTGTATCAACCCGGCAAGGCACGAAACCGAGTATTTTAAGATCTGGATTTAAAAGGTTCGTTACGTCAGCCACTGTATTTAATAGCTGCGCTACCCCCGACAGACTCATAACGTGCGTGGTCACTGGAACCAACAACCACTGAGCGGCAGTCAGTGCGTTTAGCGTCATCAGACCCAAAGTCGGCGGCGTGTCAATTAAGATGACGTCGAATTGATCAGGCCGTAAAGCAGCAAAAGCCCGCTTAAGCCGCGTCTCGACCGCAAGTTCACCCGCAAGCGCCCTTTCTAAATTTGCTAGGCGCCTCGAACCGACGAGTATATCGACACCATTAAGGCCGGTGGCCGTCACAAGCGGAGAAATAGCCGCTTGGTCATGTAGTACCTCCCAAGCCCCAGGCTGCGATGACTCACTCGTACCGAACCATGCAGTGGTGTTGGCCTGTGGATCAATATCAACAACCAATACCCGCTGTCCACGCTCGGCCAAACCTGCCGCCAAGTTAACCGTGGTTGTGGTTTTGGCGCACCCACCCTTCTGATTGGCGATTACAACAATATCCATGGCCTCACCACGTGATGTGACACACAACCAACCCAGCGCTCCTGTTGGACAAAACCTTTGCCCTAACTGAGGTCAAGGGTTGGTTATGGCCACATTTTTATTCCGCGGTCTTGTCAGCTGCCTTGGCGAATTCGGCCTTTAGTTCTTCTTGGATATTCTCTGTCTTGAAAGTCGCAACAGTTCCGCCATGCTCAAAATGTCTAACGAACACCTTACCGATGCCATAGGTTGCTGCGGCGCCAAACGCTGCCAATGAGGCTGCCCCGATTAGCGTACCGAAGCCAGGCAAGAGTTTGGCCGATGCCCCAACCGTGGCGGTGGCAAAATTGGCAGGTAGTAACGTGCCTAAGAGCATCGACACCAAGCCGCGAACCGTTTGTTTGCTTACCCGCTCTCCGTAAATTTCGGCGAGGTTAATAATCATGTTGCCCTGAACTGCAGCCAACGCGGCCAAATCCAGATAAGGCACTGGCACAATACCGGCCGCAGCACTCCATTTTGTGGCTGAAGAAATGGCCGCTCCAGCCAGATCTAGGCGGTTGCCTTTGGGCTCGTTTACGACGACGGTCTCTGCATCAAAAGTAGTGGTGGTCATTTTATTTCCCTCAAATGTGATTTTATGCAATTAAGCTATCAGACAATAAAAACAGACTGTCAAATTTCAAAATGGAATTGCAACACCTGTGTGACTATACAACGCAAACGCTAGGCATAACCCAATTCACTTTTCGTCATACTAACCGACACCGTAGAAAATAACTGTTTTTTTTCAGTAAAATTCCTGCAATGCCTGTTCAACCAAGTTGCCCGGTGGGGCAGATGTTGACCCTGATATGTTATTCATGCTAATCAGTAAACAAATTATTTGGTATTTAAGCAAATCTAACTCGACAAAACTTGCAGTTTCTTGCAAACCCTTTTCTATGACTGTGGATTGCAACGTACGAGTATTGATCGAGTCCATTGGCTGTTTTTGCGGCATTGTTTGCAGCTTTTAATACCGTTTTTTGCGTTTGCTGTGATAATTGACCAGCATGTGCTTTAGCTCAGCATTGTTTGCGTACCCACCTATTACAATATGAAATGCGTCTCAAGCGTTTCGCGCTTGGTCGTCGATCATTACCAAATGGTGATCGACATGAGCGAAGAGAGACTCGACAGCATCAAGCCACTGGCCCAGTTTCTGGCACTTATAGCCGTGCTCAGTACGCGCGTTTTTGGGGGTGGGGCCGAGCACCGGTGCTACGTCAAGCACGTGTTGTCACGGTTTGACTACCCGCACCTGTGCCGCCCCGACAAACTGCTCAGGCGCCAACTTCAACACATCACTGGTTAAAGTGGCCAGCACCTGACCAAGTTAATCACCCGATTTGTCGGCAAGCAACCTGTAGGCCTGCACAGAACGCCGGTGGTGGGCTTCATCCACCTCTATTTTGTTTCCAATTGGCTCGCCGAGCTACTATTCATTTTGGTCGCACATCCACAGAAAACGAGCTGCTACACACTGGGCTTAGTTTTCAGACACTATCGGTATGAAGCGCAACCAGCAGGTGCTGACTTTCTCAACGCATGGCCCAGCGAGCTGCTCACAGCAGTAATGCCGACAGAGCCATAACCATGCCATCAACAGAACATAAACGGAATATCAACAGATCACTGACATTTTCTATTGAAGCTTTATGTTGGCCTCTCGAATGATTTTTTCGTAGAGTACCGCGTCGGCTTTTATGCTGCGGTCAAATGCAGCCGGCGTTTCATTGGCCGCAGTAATACCGGCAGCCAACAATAGCGCTTGACCTGTGGGCTTTGCAGAACTTTATTGGTAGCCTCATTGAGCTTTGCAATGATGTTGGGTGGCGTATTGATCGGCGCAAAAATACCAACCCAAGAATCCAGCGCCACGCCCTCAACACCTGACTCTGTAAAGGTCAACACCTCAGGCAAAGCCGCTGAGCGCGAAAGGCTTGGAACGGCGATCGGCACCAAGGCACCAGTTTGGAGGTGCTTGCGAACCGAAGCAGCCGGCCCAAATGCCAGCGCAATATGCCCCCCCCTAAAACATCATTGACAGCGGGGCCACCACCTTTGTGAGGCACGTGGACCAATTTGGAGCCCGTTTGTTGGTTCAGTAGCTCACCTGCAATGTGCGTGATACTGCCAAGTCATGATGTACCGTATGACAAACCACCGGGCGTCGTCTTCGACAAATCAACAACTTCTTGCCGTGTTTTCACGCCAACGCTAGGGTTTGCCACGATCAAAATAGTCGAATCACCCACTTTGGCGACTGGCGCAAAATCTTTGAGGGCATTAAACCCCGTATTCTCGTGAAGGAAGGGATTGATCACCAGCGTGCCATCTAAGGCAAGCACCAATGTGTAACCGTCGGCTGGGGCACCAGCCATTGCTGCTGCCCCAATATTGCCTGAAGCACCTGGCCGATTGTCTACGACAACCTGTTGCCCCAACTCTTTGGACAGGCCTTCAGCGACAATGCGTCCGCTTGTATCAGTCACTCCCCCCGGCGAAAACGGCACTACGAGTCATATGACCTTATTTGGGTAGTCTGAGGCGGCGTTGGCAAACGCAGAAAAGGCAATGACTGGCGCTGCTAGCAATAACGGTCAGCGCAATTGCGCGCAGACCTTTGGGTAAGCATTTTTTCATTTCAGTTCCCCATTAATATCTGTGATGAAGCGGCTAGAAAGAATGCCTTCAGGCATCTCCATATCCTGCAAAATGGAGTAATGATGCCGGTCAGGCAGGACTGTCAGGTGCGATTGAACACCCTGTTTTTGGAGATGCGCGAAGAAACTGACGGACTGATCAACCCATCCTTGTGGCTCTGCTTGGCCCACTATGACGTCATAGGACGTTTTTTTAGATGGTGGGAAACAGATAGGACTCAGCCGCGGGACATCCTCAGGCTGCAACTGGATTTCGTCATTGACAGAAACCTTGAGCACTGGGCTGAGCTCGTAGATGCCACTAATGAGATAAGCCTTGCGCACTAGTCCATCCGGAACGCTAAGCGTCGATGAATCCTGGGCAAGGGCCATCGCAATCAGGTGGGCTCCTGCCGAATGTCCAGCCACAAAGATCTTTTCACGATCGAATCCCAGCGTATCCGCATTCGCGTTGAACCACAACAACGCCTCGCGTATCTGGGCGCTGATTTGACTGACCGTGACTTTTGGACACAAATCGTAATTCAGGATAGCGACGTTAGCATCAGTGGGCTCAAGCGCCGTGAATATATATCCAAAGTCGTCCTTGTCCCTGCCTCGCCAGTAACCACCATGAATAAAAACAAACAGCGGCTCGCCACGCTTGCTCGAACGCCTTAGATTCATATTGGCCAATTCACCTTGGCCATAACGCAACTGCTCTACGTCTTTGAACCTTTGATACGCTTGGTCACTTTTAATCTTGCTTTTGGCCGTATAAACGTCATTATCAGGCACGGCGCAACGTGGATTGAACTGGCTTTCCCAATGCGCATTCATGGGCGGCTTACCTCGGCCACCACTTGAACTTCCACCTTGAACCCATAGTGCAACGCCTGCACCGGAACCACTGCCCGAGCGGGCTTGTGCGAACCGAATATCGATGCATAAATTTCGTTAAACGATGCCCAGAGAGACACATCAGATATATAGATGGTGCATTGAACAACGTGGCTCAGTGAACTGCTGCCCGCCCGAAGAATTTGTTCGCAGCGCTCAAAGACACAGCGGACTTGACGCTCAAAAGTATCTTCGGCTCCTGACTCTAGCGCATCTGGCAATACGCCCGAGACGAACAGCAAACCGTTAGAAACCACGGCGTGACTGTAATGGCCTTTGGGCGTGGGCACTTCGGTGGCACAAATGATGTCCATAAACCTACCCAATCCTATGCTAGTGACATGTCAATGTCATGATGGCTGCCAATTCAAACATTCGATTTGAGTGTATAGCAGGCGATGTGCCAGCGCAAAGGACTGCGCCACCCGATAAGGATCCAACCGTGCCTTTCTGATCGCTAACCAACCAGCACTCACTATTAGCCATTGATACCGAGTCATGGCAACCCATACTGAATGCCATGTGTACAGCGCGGCGGGTGATTTTGCTAGCCAATCGCGGCAGTGGTTGCACCCAAGCGCTCTCAGGCTTCTGTTTAAAACAGATGGCGCGTGAATGACCTAGAGGCAAGGCTTGACGGGGACGAGCTTACCGCTATTTTGATTGGGCTTATGGGTAACCACCATAAACCTGATTCATGGCATGCGTCAGCGTTTTTATTTTGTCACGTAACGCAGGCGGACTGAGCACCTCGACATCAGATCCTTGCTTGAGAATATCTTGAATCAACTCCCAATCCTCACCATACGGAACATCAATTTGGTAGCTGCCATCGGGCAGTACCGCACTGACTTGATCGGGGTGCCAGCGCTCACGGGCTACCCAACGGGCGCGAAACGGCGTGAACTTCAATCGCGCCAGCTGCCGGCTCGGTCCATTGAAAATACCGTACGCGCTCTCAAACACGTGAGACAGCTCTTCTTCTGTAACCGCAATCGCGTCCTCAGCCAGCAACTCAGCAGCGGTAATCGCGTCCACTGAAAAACTACGCAACCCTGCACGCAAATGGCAGTACGCATCTAGATACCAATTGTCGCGGTAATAAATCAACCGTTGTGGCGAAACTGTTCGTGCCACTGTTTCATCTGTTTGGCGCCCGTAATAGTCGATGTGCAATCTTTTTCTTGAGATCAGTGATTGCGCCACTATCTGAAAATAGGTGTTTGAAACATCCCGCTGTGCGATCGGCAGAATCTTGATTCTTTGCAACGCGGTCGTGGCATCGCCCAACCCTCGCTCAAGCAACAGCGTCAGACGCTGTTTGATCGGTGCTATGTTGGTGGCCATCAGCCCACCCGATTCGAGTTGAGACATGATCTCAATCATGGACAGCAATCCGTACAATTCGCGCTGGTTGAACCAGAACCCAGGCAACTCATGCGTGTCTCCAAGCTGATCGGCATCCTCTAAAACATAGCCACGCTGCGACGAGTCCCACGCAACCGGCAGGCCAAGCCGATCTCTCAGATAATCCAAATCTCGACAAACGGTTGCTCTCGAAACTTCAAGCGATTCGCACATCTGTCGCATGGTGACGCATCGATTGATGCGCAGCATCGACCGGATTTTGTAAAAGCGCTCGGTTCGATCCATTCGAGATGATCCCGGTTAACAGTTGCCAATTCATACTAACTTATATTTAACCCTGCTGATGCTCTGCACCGAATCTAGCGCTCGATCAAAAACAAACCCTCATGACCAAGGGGCAATATTTGTGCACTACCCCCGTCAGGCTCAATGACTGTGTATCCCGACGATCCATTGGAAATCATTGTGGTGACACCACTCGGTCCGATGACTGTGACACCACCAGCCCCGTTAGACATCACATTGGTGACGCCGCGCGGACTAATGACGGTGTGGTTACCGTTGCCGTATGACATGACATTGGTGACACCCCGCG
>Ga0335398_10000899_pt1 | contig 51919 bp, 46 predicted proteins | sample BON03_FD_205742 | JGI IMG/M metagenome (GOLD analysis project Ga0335398, IMG submission 205742) | Freshwater microbial communities from Lake Bonney liftoff mats and glacier meltwater in Antarctica - BON-03 (spades assembly) (version 2) | ecosystem: Environmental > Aquatic > Freshwater > Ice >... | reverse complement strand
CGATTGTTGATCGCGTAAAGAGCTGCGCCCCACGCGATTGTTGGTCGAGCCCCAGGGAACTCCCAGGGGGGCGGAGACTTCAGGGTCAAGTCGAGCGCGCTGAATCACGGTCAAATATTCCCGTCAGGCGTCAGGCGTCAGGCGTCAGGCGTCAGGCGTCAGGCGTCAGGCGTCAGTCGGTGGCGGAGCCGGGGGAGCGGGCATCGGGTGAATCAATTGTGAATCGACCCGTTTGGCTCGCCCCCGGAGGTTCCTGTCCAGAGACCCAGGGCGACGGTCGTGCCTCCCTTTGCCCTGGGCTATCGTAGGCCGCCTCGTTGAGGCTGAGAGCAGGGCTTTTGGGGAGAAGGATGGCGGATGGAGGATGGAGGATGGAGGATGGAGGATGAAGGATGAAGGATGAAGGATGAAGGATGAAGGATGAAGGATGAAGGATGAAGGATGAAGGATGAAGGATGAAATATGAAAAATGAAAGATGAAAGATGTGGATTTGGATGAAAGATGAAAGATGTGGATTTGGATTTGGATCGCGGGACTCTGACCGTCCGCCAAGGAAAGGGAAATAAGGATCGGGTAACGGTCATTCCCAAATCGTTGCAAGATCGTCTCGCCGCGCAAATTGACGCAGTAAGAAAGGTCTGGGGCCTATGGTGCCAGACAAACCATAGGCTTGGATGGTTCTATGCCCGTATCTAAAAACCCCTCGGCTTGGGGGGCGATTTACAACCGGGGAAGATTTGGTCGTCATGGTGGCCAATTCTTGGCGAGGTGATCTTTCATAGGCTTTCGCCAAAGGTCTTTTCTGGTGTTATTTGTCGGTCTGGAAGAGGATCAAATTCTCCCGCAGGTGGGTCCCCAGCTTCAAGGCGTCGCTCTGCAGCAGCTTCTGTTGCTGCAGGGCGTAAGCGAATGTCATCTCACGAGGCGGCTGGGGTGCGGGCGGCTGAGGTAAAACAGGCTCCTCCTCCAGAGTATCCGCGACCCCGGTCGGTTTGTGAAAATTACCAACCCCAAAAATCCCAACTAGCAAAAGAACCCCGACGGCCACCGAGAGAGTCATCGGAGTCAATGCCCACACCCAGGGCCGCTTGACCACCGGAGAAGGTTCTTCCGACAACACCTTTGCTAGGATCGCTTTGCAAAGCTCAAGATCCGGATCAGGGGCAGAGGTCACGAGTCCCTCTTCAAGCGAGGCAACCTGATGAAAGAACTCCTGACATTCCCGACAACGGGAAACATGCTTGGCGAACGTTCCGGTCGGACCTGGATTTCGTTGGGCGAGATGACAGAGAATTCGTTTCATGAGAATATTTAGGTTAAGAATTGGGATGGGACACCCGCAAAAATTCCGGAGTGATCTTTGGAATTTTGGAGCCGTCCCCGGAGCAAAGCTTGAGGAGTGATTTACGGGCGCGATGCAGCAAAATCTTCACATTGGATCGACTCAAATTTGTCACTTTGGCGATCCCGGCCAGGTCGAGTTCTTCTTGAATCCGCAACCAGAGGATTTCCGCAGAACGCTCATCGAGGTGGGTGCGAATCCATTGCCAGATTGCCGCGACATCTTCCTGCTGGGCCAGCAATTTTTGAGGGTCCGCGCCGCCTGCCAGCCCGGGTTCCACCACCAGCTGCTGGTGAACCCGCCGTCGCGAACCCGCCTGCCGTAGAAAGTCGATCCCCTGGCGACGCGCAATGGTGAAAAGCCAGGGGGAAAAACGTTTCCCCGATTCAAACCGTGAGAGACTGCCGTGGACCTGAAGGAAGGTCCGTTGCGTGACGTCCTTGGCGTCCTCAAGATTGCCAAGCTGCCTTTCGAGGAATCGCAGAACCCTTGGTTGATAACGATGAAGAAGTGATTCGAAGGCACGGATCGATCCTTTTTGGCATCGGGCCAGAAGCTCTTCATCCGTTTCATCCATCGCTTCCATCTCAGGCGTCAGTTCCCGTCCCCGGGGGGCTCCGGCGCTTTCACAAAAAGCGGCCTGAGAGATTTCAAAAACTTCCCGGATTTTTCGGGAGAAGCGGCCACCTTCACCATTATCCAATTTCCCCGGGTTTCGACTTCAAGAGCCCCGGTAAGCTCCAACCAAACGGCCGGAGAATCCGGCCGGGATTTTAACAGGGTCGTCAGCACCTGGAGCTGCGTCTGAAGAAAGACAAGACCGTCACGATCGGTGCTTTCAATCATGAGCGTCGCTTCGACCAGATCGTCGCGGGATCCAATTAGGAACCAGGCGCGCTGAATGGCCCGGGTAAAGTCAGCCTCAAACTGAAGCTCGCTATTGAGCTTCTTCATATCCAAAGCAAGCATCGCCGCAGATGATTTCAGCTCTTTTGCCGCTTCATCGCTGAGACCGGCCAAACTTCGGGACACGACACGGCCCGCCAACAAATCCAGGGAATCTTTGACCGCCTGAAGGGAGGTGCCCGCGACCCATTCCCTTTCCGAGTGGATCGCCAGGATGAGCGGGCATTGCTGCCAATCCGGCCCCTGCCTCAGTGACACTCCGTGATAGCGGGGAATCGTTTCATCCACCGGAAAATTTGCCAGATCCACCCCGCCAAAGTCTCCCCGCAAGACCATCGCCGTTTCCCTCCTCCGCTCACCAGCCCCAAACAGGGTGACCCCTCCCACCGATTTCCAATCAACCCCCAGCTTCTCTTTGAAAACGGTTTGAAGTTGCAGGATACGATCAAATCCCGCGACTTGAACCAGAAAGCCCTCAAGGGGATCATCACTTAATTTTTCAAAATCAAGGTGAGCCGCCCACCCTGAATCGGAACCGACGTCACCAGGTCGAACTGGCTCGGCGAGGCAGGGAATGAGACCCAAACATAGCAGCAATAAAGCGACGGTGGTGCCGGGGGAATTCATGGAATGAGTTTGAAAAAACCCGGTCAATCGATTGTGATTTCCCGGGCCGGAAATTGCGTACGACGCCGCCTACTCGCCCGAACCACCGAGCTTCATGAGATTGCCCACCCGGCTCTCAAGTTGGCTGCGGTAGAGTTCGAGTTGCCCGGCTGTTAGGACCGGCCGGAGTTGCTCCACTTGCTTCGCGATGGATTCGGTAGCGGCACCTTGAGCCATTTCCTTGATCGAATTGCGGTCCAATTTCTGCCCGGAGGCCAATCCTTCAAGCCCCTGGCTGGCGATCTTCGAAAGCACGCCCTGCAACGAAGGATCGATGCTCATGCCAGACTGGGAGGCAAAGGTTTCAATCATGGAGCCGACGCCGGAGTCATCCTGCCCCGAAGCGAGCGAATTTTCGTAGAGAACGGCATAAACATCGTTTCTTTGCGCCGGGGTCAACATGAGATCTTCCTGCAGACCTGCCAACTGGCGAAGAGTCCGCGCTTCGGCACGGCTTTGGTCCTGCCGTTCCCCAAATTCCTGGTGCTTTGCCTGTTGCTCCGGTGTCAACAGCCCCGTCATCGAGTCTTCGAGGGCTTGTCCGTTAATGATCGCCATGGCGCGTTTTGCGGATTCGGAAATGGCGGCGGGATCCCCGCTCTCCGAGGCACTGGTCGCGAGACCCTCGAGTTCATCAAGCTGTTGACTGGCGATCTCCACCATCTTTTCCTGCTGCTCTTGATCGAGTCCCAGAGCGGCGCTCCACTGTGCCATCTTGCTGCTCAAGCGCTCCAACTGGCGCTCCTTCATGGAATCGCGGAACTCCTCGCGACGACTTTCGAGCTCCTCGAGATCGACCTCGGGATTCGCCTCGGCAAATTGCTCCAAAACCGTGCCTGTTGCCGCAACGCGGTCAGACTTGGCCGCTTCGGGACTCTTGCCATCAGCCACCGAGGAAATCTTGGGATCATCGGCAGGGTCTTGATCGGCAACAGGACCATCCTCCGAAGGCAGGGCCTTGATGAGAAGAACGGCAGCAATGGCTCCGAAGGCGGTTCCGCCTCCAAGGTAGAGAATTTGTTTCGTATTCATGATATTTTTTGGGGGGGACAACCGAACAATGAGCGGGTGCTTATCAAGGAGTTCGCACCCCGTTCCCTTGAGGTTACAAAACCGCTCGTTTTTTTTCGAGAGACGAAGCAATTGCTCCCTTCAATTGTCCGTTCCAGAAAATCGCAGTGGCGACCTCATGACATTGGCCTAAGCTCCCCGCATGAAACCAACCCAGCGAGTTCTCATCATTGGTGGCGGCTTCGCCGGACTGAACTGCGCCCAATCACTCGCCAACGATGATCGATTCGAGGTGACTCTTCTCGACCAACAAAACCACCACCTCTTCCAACCGCTCCTTTATCAGGTGGCCACCGCCTCCCTCTCGGCTCCGGACATCGCCCGTTCACTCCGGGCCGTTCTCTCGAAAGCCCGCAATGTCAGGGTCATTCTGGGCAAAGTCGAAAAAATCAACCCTCCCTCAAGGACGGTCACCACCCCTGAGAAGACCTATGAATACGATTCGCTCGTTCTCGCAACCGGTGCCCGTAATTCCTATTTCGGGAGGGACAAATGGGCCGAGTATACCTTTGGCCTCAAGACCCTTGAAGACTCGCGCGCCATTCGCCACCAGGTTCTCAATGCCCTTGAAGAAGCCGAGCGCAGTGACGACCCGGAATTGAGAAAACGCCTCATGACCGTCGCCATCGTCGGCGGTGGCCCCACCGGAGTTGAACTGGCGGGAGCCTTTGCCGACCTGGTGAGGCGTGCCCTCAAGGTCGATTACCGCTGTATCGACCTGAACGATTTCCGCATCGTCATCATTCAATCCGGCGCACGTCTCCTCAAGCCCTTCAGTCCCGACCACTCGGAATATACCAAAGAGCGCCTCGAAAAACTCGGCGTGGAGGTCATCATCGGACCGCGCGTCGATGATATTCAAAAAGGAAGGATCCACCTCAACGATGATCGTTGGATCGAAGCCGAAACGATCATCTGGGCCGCCGGCGTCGCGGCCTCGCCTCTCACCGCGGCAATCGAATGCCCGCGCGACCTCGGCGGACGAATCGAAGTCGAACCTTCGCTCGCCGTCCCCGGCCACCCCCACATTTTCGCCGCCGGTGATCTCGCCAGCGTCATCGATCCGGACGGGCAATTCGTTCCCGGGCTCGCCCCGGCGGCCATGCAAATGGGCAAGCACGTCGCCTCAGTTTTAAAGGAGGATCTACGACTTCAGAAAACGCGCTATGCCGACCGCTACCTCACTCTTCGCCCCGCCTTCCGGTATCGCGACAAGGGAATCATGGCCATTATTGGAAAAAATACCGCTGTGACCCAGGCCGGCAAACTGAAGCTCAAGGGATTCCCGGCCTGGCTGGCCTGGTTGCTGATTCACCTCGCCTTCCTCATCGGCTTCCGCAACAAGCTCGCGGTCCTTCTCTCCTGGGCCTTCGCCTACCTCTTCGACAAACCCGCCGCGCGGGTCTACTCGATCGAGCGAAACGAAGGTCCGCCCCGAAAAGGAGACGCCAAATAGAGAGCCGCCCGGGACCGGCCTTCCTCCCCGACGAAAGCGACGAAAGCGACGACCGACCCAGCTCTCTCCCAAAAGCTCCCCCAGGGATTATGTGAAGCGTAAATTTCTTCCCCCTACTTCTTCCAAGTTGCTTCGGCCTCCTGCACGTTGCCGTTTCGGTCGGCGTATTTCACCATCCCGTGCTTAAGACCATATTCGTAGACTTCCTTGGTCACCTTCACATCATAGCAACAATACTCGGCGATATTCATCATGTGCTCCGACTCGCCGGTCTTTTTGTAAAGCTGCCACCACTTCAAGGCATCAAGCCCGTCAGCCGTTTTACCGACCTCCAACGAGGCTTTTGCCACCGCGTCCAGCTTCAAGCGATGTCCAAGAACTTTTTCGAGATCCTGCATCATGTCACAGTTCACCGTCTGCGAGGGCAAATCGTAAATGGTATACCCCTGCAAAACGGGGTAATCAAATTGCACGTGATTATAACCCACGACGAGGTCGGCCTTGACGAGCTCGTCGATGAGTTCCTCGACCTGATCCTCCCCGTAAATGTGATACTGGCCGGTTTCGGTCGAGTAAGTCACTCCCACCGACATTCCCATCTTATCCTTGTGGGCGGAGCCTCCCACATCGCCAAAACTCCGCTGCGTTTCGAGATCAAAGTAAACGATACCTGGCACGCGGGGATCTTACGCAATGTCGGCCTCCGGGGCAAGAATCACTTCCCCTGTCGTGCCATCTCGGCTTCCACAAAGGGCTGAAGTTCGGGCCACAGAAGGATCCAGAAAATCGAAAACAGGGACCCGGCAAGAATCCAGAAGGTCACGATGCGCTGGGTTGTGAGTTCACTTCCGGGAACGCGAAACCCGCCCGACACATCCCACAGGGGAACGCCGCGTTTCTTGACGACCCAGAGATTGAAGAGATGCCCGAAAATGATGAGCAAGCCATTCCGCATCCCCATTCCGAGAACCCAGACGCGCAACGATCGCATCGTGGCCTGCCCCGTGCTCAAAATTCCACCCTCGCGATCTGTTACCCTGAGTCCCATCAGCCATTTCCCTGGGGTGTAACCCAGAGAACTCAGGAGCGCGCCTTCCATGATGATAACCGGAAGCAAGAGACCAATAATCGCCATCCCGCTCTGGGGCACCTCCGGATTCGGAAGAAAGGGCATCCCTCCTATCCGGAACACGATCAAAAGCAAAAGTTGGTAGAGCAAGAAATCAAACCACCGCGCTCCCACCCGCCGCCACATTAAGAAGGGCGCTGGAGTCGGCGGCAAAGGGGGCGGCTCAATTTCGGTTAAGACAAACTCTCCACTCAGCAGGGAAACCTCCGAGGCCTTGGTCCAGCCATCGGCATCCTCAAACCAAACCAAGGTGTCGCGATCAACTCCGCCATCACGAATCATCGCGCGGAGATCATAGTCTTCGATGGGGCCTTGCTTCTCCCCGTTTCGGTGAATCCAGAATTTCATGAACGATTAGAGATTGCGCAGGGATTTGGCAGGATCGCGAAAGGCCGCCATCAGGGCCGGCACAAGCGCCGCAAGAATACAAAGAATGACCGCCACCACAGCGATAATGCCCAGTTGCTCCGGAACGACGTGGGCCGGCATTTCGCTCATTCCGTGAAAGTCCGGTGGGAACGGGTCAATCCCAATCGTGCGCAGGAGACTCACGATATGCTCGCGATTCTCGATCGCCAATAACCCCAATCCCAGTCCCAGAAGGGCCCCGCCCACCCCAACGATGATGCCCTGATAAACGAAGACCTTCACGATTTGGGAAGGTTGGGCACCGAGCGCTTTCATCACTCCGATCTCCTGCCGCTTCTGAACCGTCACCGTATACATCACCGCCATAATGCTGAAAGCCGAGAGCACCGTGATAAAAGAGAGGGCAAAACTCATCATGATTTTCTCCGTTTTCACAAGTTGAAACTGCCCCGAGTGGGTCTTCATCCAACCCTGGACAAACCACTCATCCCCGAGATCGTTTTGCAACGCCAAAGACCTTTCCCCGGCCTTGTAGGGATCTTCGCAAAGCACCCCGATCGCTTCCGCATCTCCCTTGAGACCCTTCAGTTCCATCCCAATTTCGAGAGGAATAAAGATCGATGGACCCTGCGAGCGCTGGGTATCGGAATACACCCCCCAGACCTTGAAAGTTTTCGGAGTCACAAATTCCTCAATCTCACGAAAAGCAGTATTGTCCGCCTCTTTGAGGTCAAACTCGCGCAGGTTGGCGACAATTTTCAAAATCTCCTCGCTGGTCCCTTCGGGGTAGTAATCCCGCCCCTCTTTCTGCTCAAGCGTTCCTTCCAACTTGATGAGAATCTCGATAATCTCATCCTTTTCAAACGGCCTCATCGGCTGACCGTCGACCCCCTCCGAAGGCAAAAGAGCCTCCAGCTTGCGATAGGCTTGAATAATGGTCTCCGTGCCGACTGACTCCAATCCATTCGCAGAGACCAATTCCTTCCGAATGACGTCTTCGAAATCAGCAAAGACCTCCGGGTAAAGATCGGTCGCCCTCTCCTTGGGCACATTGTAAACCGCCATCACCGCTTCAAGATTACTCGCCGCCAGAAGCCTGATTTCATCTCCAATCGTAAGCCCCATGGCAACTGCAAGCTGCTTTGAAACCACCGCATTCGGTTCCATCCCCATGTCGGCCCGACTCCCGGGATAGTCGGGATCCAGCAACTCGGTGAGTGCCTTCACTTGATCTTCATTGCCTGAGTGGACCGCTCGAAACCCGACCGGACGCTGCCAAAGCTTCGAATCCAACAAGGCATAGCCCTCAATCACCGCGTAAGCCCCGACACAGTCCTCCTTCTTCGCGAGAGTTTCCTCCATTTCCTGCCAGTTCTTGATCGTGCCACCATCGGAACGGACCACGGTAATGTGCGGGGAGAAGCCCAAGAGCATCTCCTTGAGATTCCGCTCAAAGCCATTGTGGACCGAAAGGACCACAATCAGCACCATCACGCCAAACGCCACCCCCAGTAACGAAATCAGGGTAATAATCGAGACAAAGGTCCGCAGGGGATTGAGATACCTCAGCGCTAGGGTCCAACTAAATGATTTCAAGACAAGGGATCTCTACTCCGGCGATACCCCTCCCGCAACTCCGCACTTCACAGACGGGCCGTTCCCTGCAAACTTTCCCCCATGATTCACTTCCTCCATACCCGGCTCCGGGTCTCCGACCCCGACACCTCCATCGCATTTTACAAAAAAGTGGGCTTCGAACTCGGTGAGCAGAAAAAGTCACCCCAAGGCAACGAACTGGCCTTCCTCCATCTCCCCGGAAACAGCCACTTTCTTGAACTTACCTACTCGCCCGATTACAAGGTCGCAGTCCCGGAAGACCTGATGCACACCTGCGTCGGAGTCCCCAACATCATCGCATACTGCGACAAACTCGAGAACGACGGAATCGAAATCTGGCCCGACGGATGGCGCGAAAAATTCTCCGCCGGTGAGCGAAAAATGGCCTTCATCACCGATCCCGATGGATACGAGGTCGAAATTCTGGAGCGCCCGTAGTAACCATTTGTGCATCTGCTGATCGACAACTCGAACACCCGCACGAAGTTCGCGCTTCACGATAGCACCTCATTATTTGAGTGGCGGGCCGTCATCCCGACCGGCGAAGTCACTCCCGAGTCTCTGGAACGCACTCTCAATGGCATCGCGTTCGACCATGTCACCTTGTGTTCTGTCGTCCCCAAGGCGGCAGCGGTCATCGGAGCATTCTTCGACAAGCCACTCCATCGCATCACCCACGAGTCGAAAATGCCCATCACAATTGATTACCCCACGCCCGCTCAAATCGGCGCGGACCGGCTCGCGAACTCAGCCTCGGCCTTCCTGGAATACAAGGGACCCGCGATCGTCATTGATTTCGGCACCGCCGTCACCTTCGACGTCATTTCCGAAGCCGGAGCCTACCTCGGCGGCGTCATCGCCCCGGGCACGGCGTCCCTGCGCGACTACCTTCACCGGAGCACCGCCCTTCTGCCTGCAATCCAACTCGTAGAACCCCCTTGCGCGATTGGCCGCAGCACGGAACACGCCATGCAGGCCGGCGCGGTCATCGGTTACCGCGGACTCGTCCGCGAGATTCTAACAGCCGTGAGCGCGGAACTCGGGGGCAACCCGACCATTATCGCAACCGGTGGTGATGCCTCGCTCATCAGCGCCAGGCTTGATTCCATCAAGATTCTCGACCCTGATCTCACCTTCCGCGGAATTCAGGCCATCGGGCGCTTGAATCATAATTTCTCAAAACAAGCGTCGCCTCAACCCTGATCCTCCCCTACCCTTTCCTCATTCATGAGTGACGTTCCATTAGCCATCGGGATCGACTTTGGAGGAACTTCGGTCAAAGCCGGAGTCCTCTATCGTAGCAACATTATCGACGAAGCACCCCGCATTGACACCCAGGAATTCGAAGAAGCTACTCCTCTGATCGAGAAGATTTACCAAACGATTGAGGAACTTCGTTCCAGGCACCCCAAGATCAGCGCCATCGGAGTCGGCATGCCCGGCTTTGTCGACTTCCCAACCGGCATGGTTCATCGACTCACCAACGTCAAAGGCTGGGTCAATATCCACCTCAAGCGCCAGCTGGGTGGCCTCTGCGCCCTCCCGGTCACCGTGGAAAATGATGCCAACTGCATGGCCTACGCCGAGTGGAAACGCGGTTCCGGCCGCGGCATCAACCACCTTGTCGCGCTTACTCTCGGCACCGGAGTGGGCGGCGGAATTATCATCGATGGACGCATGGTTCGCGGTTCCAACTTCGCAGCGGGCGAGCTCGGCCAAACCTCCATCGACTATCGCGGCCCGGCCGGAGCCTACGGCAACCGGGGATCGCTCGAGGACTACATCGGCAATCATCAAATCGCCGAAATGGCGGTCAAGGCCTACGCCGAAACCGGCAAGGAAGTTGCCCTCTCAGACTGTGAACCCTCCGATCTCACCAAGGCCGCCTCCAATGGCGACAAGGTCGCGATTGCGGTGTGGGATAACATCGCCGAGAAGCTCGCTTCAGCCCTCATGAACTGCTGCTGGCTCCTGAATCCAGAAGCCATCATCATCGGTGGAGGGGTTGCCAAAGCGGGTTATCTCCTCTTTGACCCACTCAACGACTACCTCCGAAACCAACTCAGCGGACCGTTCAAAGACGACCTCCAGATCCTTCCAGCCCGCTTCGGCAATGAAGCAGGCATCATTGGCGCCGCCACCCTCGCCCTCGTGGAAGCCGGCTACAATGTCGACGATTGATCCAACTCAAGTTCCACCCAGCTTCGGCAGCCACCGTATTTCTTGGAATAGGTCAACTTGATCGGCTCGGCCAGCTTTTCGACCTCGACATAGGCGACGTGGATACTTCCTGCGGCCATTCCCTTCCCTTCCCAAAAGAAGCGATCACGAATCACTTCTTCCTTCCAAATGTGCTGATCCGAAAGCGCGGCAACCTCATCCCAATCGGTGAGCGTCACCGCCTTCACGACCTTCACTTTGCTCGTGATCACCACGTCTTCGCCGACCTCCCACTCCGGCTTGGCCACCACTCCCGGAACGGTCACAAACTCTCCCTGGGCATGAAAGCGCGTCGGAAAAAGGACGAACTCCTCGTGCGCGAAGGAAAACCCCTCGCGCCCCTCGTGAATTCCTCCTTTGCGAAGGATGAGAGACTGACGACCTTCCTCCAGCGCCTCGCACACGACATCCCATTCCTTAAAAGCGATCATGGAGCGAACTAACTCCCCTTGCTCGGGAAATTCAAATCTCATCTTTTAAAATCCTCCATTCACACCCACCATTCCGCCGTGGCCATTACCACTACAGACTTTTTGCCGCTCGGTGACCTCACCCTCCGTGAAGGCGGACGCATTCCCGGCGCCCGGCTCGCCTACGCAACCTGGGGAACTCTCAACGCCGACAAATCAAACGCCATCCTCCTCTTCCATGCCCTCTCGGGTACCCACCACGCCTCCGGCACCCACCCCACTCCGCCCACCGACTGCCCCTACTGGACCAATGAACTCCACAACGGTTGGTGGCATGAAATGGTCGGCCCCGGCAAGGCCATCGACACCGACCGCTTTTTCGTGATCTGCACCAACTACCTCGGCGGTTGCTACGGCAGCTCCGGCCCCGCCAGCCCCAACCCCGAAACCGGCAAACCCTTCGGCTCCACCTTTCCCCACATCACCGCCGGCGACCTCGTTCAAACGCAAATCCCCCTCCTCGCCCACTTCGGGATCGAGCAACTTCACTCCGTCGTCGGCCCCTCGGTCGGGGGCCTCCTCGCCCTCACCTTCGCCACCCGCTTTCCCGAAAAAGTCCGCAACGTCATCCCCATTGCGAGCGGTTTCAAAACTACCGTCCTCAACAAGCTCATCCTCTTCGAGCAAATCCTCGCCATCGAGAACGACCACCACTTCAACGGCGGTGACTACTACGATAGCGGGGACCCCCGCATCGGCCTCGCCCTCGCCCGCATGATCTCCCACAAAACCTTCGTCCACCTCGATACCTTCGAGCGGCGCGCCAAACGACAACTGGTCCACGAAGAAGAAATGCTCTCCTGGTTCCAGGTCCGCGACACCTTCCAAAGCTACATGCTTCATCAGGGGAAAAAATTCACCGAACGCTTCGACGCCAACACCTACCTCCGCATCATCGACATGTGGTCCCGCTACGACGCCGTCCTCGAAGGCGACGCCGAATCCCCCACGGAACTCTTGCAACGCTGCAAAAATGCCGGACACAAATTCCTCGTCTTCTCCATCGACTCCGACTTCTGCTTCTACCCCGAAGAACAAGCCGAACTCGTGAAACACCTCGAAGACGCCGAAGTCGATACCATGCACATCACGGTCCACTCCGCCAAAGGTCACGACTCCTTCCTGTTAGAGCCCGAGCTCTACACCCCCCACATCCGCGAACTCCTCGCCGATTAACCCAACTCCTCCCCCATGCCCCGGTCCGCCAAGAAGTTCCTCTACCTCCTGCCGGGCCTCCTCTTGATTTTGCTCCTCGTCCTCCGCGACGAACCGGCCGAACTCACGGAATCAAAAGACCAACTTTCATCCCGAGAGTCAGTCGTATCCGACCCCGCCAAAACCCGATTCTCCTCCCGGAAACTTCAAGAGAAACTCGACGTCCTTCTCGAATCCCCACAGGGCATCCTGCGTCCTCATCCGCTCCTCGAAGAAGGACGCCTCGCCAATCGTTTCCGATACAAAGTGCTCCCCTGTCCCGGTTCATCGCAGCAAATTTCGCTCAGACTCATGATCGACGTAGGATCACTCATGGAGACCGAGCAAGAACTCGGACTCGCCCACTTTATTGAACATCTCGCTTTCAACGGCTCCAAAAACTTCCCCCAAGGCCAAGTCATGGAAGCAATGCAGCGCATCGGCCTCACAACCGGTGCCCACGTCAACGCCAGCACCGGCATCCACATTTTTGGTCGTCTGCCAGCCCGGGAAACCAATTTCCCATCCCCTCTCGAAGAGCCTCCAAGCCTCCCACCTTCTCAAAAAATTACCAAATACTCGACCACTGGAAATTCAAAACTCAGCCTTTATCGTGGTATGTGGCCAATCCAACTTATCGATCTACCTCCTGAAAAAGTTCATCACCTCGACCTCTTGGGGGAAATTCTCGCAAACCGCATTCGGACTCGCATTCGAGAAGAATTGACCATCACCTACTCGCCCCGCCTTCGATTCATAGCCATGGATTTCACCTCCGACTTGAACTACTTCGCAACAGAGATCACAAGCGAATCCCGGTTCTCCCTGGCTGTCCAAAACGCCGTCCAGGAAGTCAGCCAATCATTTCTAGAATCACCCATAAGTGACGACGAATTCGTCAGGGCAATAAAGCCCATCATGAAATGGCGGAAGCTCCGCGAAAACAGCCCCGCATATTGGACAAGCTTCCTTTCCCAGGCAGCTCGCTCCTCGCAAGGCATCGACGTCCTCAAATCCGAAGACCTAGCCCTCTCATCAATCACCCGCGAAGAACTCCAAACCCTCGCTCTCGAAATCATCACCCCCGGCCCGTCCGCATTGATCGCCGGACCACCCGAAGAATAACATCGACTCATTGATTCCCCCTGACTTCCATCTCAAACCTCCGAAGCCATGAAGCTACTTTTCAAAACGAATCCTTAATCGATTTCCTCAGGATCCGTGATTCCGGGAATCTCGGGCGGAGGAGCGACATCAGGAGCGGTGGGAACCGCTGGCACCTCGGGAATCGGTGGGACCGGGGTCGGAAGCGGCGGCACCTCGGGAACCGGGGGGACCGGGGTTGGAAGCGGGGGCACCTCGGGAACCGGTGGCGGGGTCCCGGGAATCTCTGGAGGAGGAGCAATTCCCTCCCCGGAATCAATCCCCGGCTCGACGATAGGCGGAACGCTTCCCATATCAGGAAGAGGCACTTCGGGACCAGTGATCGGAACCTCGTTCGCCGAACGTCTCTCCGCGATCATGATCTCGGGCACGAAACCCACCGAGCCGGAATCAAGCTCGACGCGGACATAAGTCCCCTTGTTGGAAACCACTTTCATCGGCGTTCCCGAAGGAAGAACCCGATCCGCCCGCGCATTGCCACTCGGGATGGTCGCGAAGAAGGTCGAGTTATCCATTGAAGTCTCCACCCACTGCCCAGGTGAATAACTGGGCGAGGTCGGGGCGACGGCGAACGAATTCACGGCATTGGATCCGGGAGAACTCAAAGGGTCAAAATCAGAATTACCACTGATCGGTTGATTCAGGTCCTTGAACGTTCCACAAGAAACCAGTGCAAGAGACAAACCGCCCAGGGTGAGAAGGGATGGGACTTTCATAACACGACAAATCAGCCACAGACTCCCCCTGGGGTCAATGGGATTTCCTTGAACAATTGGATCTTTCGCTTTCATTAAATGATTCATTTTGTAGTTCTAACAAGGTGCGCTCCCTTCGATCCCTTCTCGTCACCGGCGGTGCCGGCTTCATCGGCTCGGCACTAGTGAGGAAGTTACTCGAAAGGGTTGATCTGGAACGTCTCATCGTCCTCGATAAATTTACCTACGCCGGGAACATCGCAAATCTTAGCGGGCCGGATCAAGATCCCCGCTTTCAATTGATCGTGGGCGATATTCTCAATCGGGAACTCGTTCAGCGAATCCTCTCTGGAAACCGCTGCACCGGCGTGATGAATCTCGCCGCCGAGACTCACGTGGATCGCTCGATTGCGCGGGCCCATGATTTCATTCTTACCAACGTGGCCGGGGTTTCCAGTCTTTTGGAGGCCTGCCGGATTGCCCGTGTTCCCCTCCTTCAATGTTCGACCGACGAAGTCTATGGCTCCACTCCCTTTCCCCATCAATTTGATGAATTCGCCCGGCTCAACCCCTCCTCTCCCTATTCAGCCAGCAAGGCGAGCGCCGACCTGCTGGTTCACGCTGCGTTTACCACCTTCGGTCAGGATGTCGTCATCGCCCGTTGCACCAATAATTATGGCCCGAGACAACATCGCGAAAAACTAATCCCCACCCTGATTCACCACGCCTTGCGCGATGAATCACTTCCAATCTACGGCTCAGGTCGCCAGATTCGCGACTGGATCCATGTCAACGATTGCGCGCTGGGCCTGATCGCCGCCTTCGAGAAAGGACCCGCGAGCCGCATCTTCAATCTCGGGGCAAAATGCGAGCGCACCAACCTTGGGATCGCCCGCACCATCCTGAGCCAACTTCAAAAGCCCGAGTCCCTCATCAATCATGTCGAGGACCGCCCCGGCCACGACATCCGCTACGCTCTGAACGTCCGAAATGCCCTCATCGCCCTGAAATGGCGGGCCCGGATCCCCTTCCGCTCAGGCTTCAAATCAACCGTGCGGGAACTGGCAGCCGGGCTTCGACCAAGCTAACCAACTCCGAGAGTCTCGCCGAGTTCGTCCTCCACGAAGTTGATCTCGCGGGTGTGAAGCCCGTGGTCACGAATCCCCTGAAGGGTCCGCTGGGACCCTCGACGGGTTCCCGGTCCACTGACCTTGTTCATCATCGTCTCAATCAACATCGGCGTGAAAGCCGCAAGCCCGAGACAGGCGAGCGAGAGTCCCACCGGACGGCGGGCTTCAGCGCTGAGCGCATCCGAGATCAAGACCCCCGCCGCTGCCCCAAGCACCGCCGGCGCAAACGCTGCCGTAGTGTCAATCCAGTCACGCTCTTCATATCGATCTTCGTTCATAAAAACAGGGTAGCCCAAAGCACCCCCCGGACCCAATTTAAAAAATGGACAATTCCGCAGTTTTGACAAGAGGGACCCAGCCCGATTGAATACGTCCAGATGAGCAACTACTACGCCTTAATTCTTGCCGGCGGCAGCGGCACCCGCTTCTGGCCCCTGAGCCGAAATGCCAAACCCAAGCAACTTCTCAACCTTTTCGACGAGACCACCCTCCTGGATCAAACGATTTCCCGCCTCGAAGGACTCATCCCTCTCGAAAACATCATCATTGTCACCAACGCCCTGCAGGAGGAGGAAATCCGCAAGGTCGCCCACATGCTCCCGCCCGAAAATATCTTCGCCGAGCCCGCCAAACGAGATACCGCCCCTGCGGTGGCTCTCGGGATTGGCCTCGTGGCCGCGCGCAATCCCAACGCCACCATGGCCGTCCTTCCCTCGGACCAGTTAATCAACGAGACCGCATCCTTCCGCTCCGTTCTCGGAGACGCCCTCAAGACCGCTTCACAAACCGACGCCCTCGTCACCATCGGAATCAAGCCCACCTGGGCCTGCCCGTCCTACGGCTACATCGAGCGCGGCTCCCCGGCTCAACTCGATTTTAAAACCGAACACGAAACGTTCGAAGTAGTCCGCTTCCGTGAGAAACCCAGTCCCGAGATTGCCGAAGAATTTCTTCGCCAGGGCGGATTCGCCTGGAATGCCGGGATGTTCGTGTGGTCGCTCGAAACGGTCATCGCCCAACTCGGACAACACGCCCCCGAACTCACCGGGTTCATCGATGATCTCAAGGCTTCGTCCGACATCCCCGCCACCGTCGCGGAAAAGTTCCCCCAACTGACGCCCATCTCCATCGACTACGCCTTGCTCGAAAAGGCGCCCCGGGTCCTTAACATCGAAGCCACTTTCGATTGGGACGATGTCGGTTCGTGGATCTCGGTCGCCAAATACCTCACCCCCCAGGGGGACGGCAATCAAACCAACTCCGAGATCACCGAAATTGATTCACAAAACAACATCATCTTCAATGCCCGCAAGAACTCCCGCATCGCGCTTCTCGGAGTCGATGACCTTATCGTGGTGCAAACCGAGGATGCCCTCCTCGTCGCCAACCGCCATCAGGCCGACGAAATCAAAAAACTCGGCAACCAACTCCCGCCCGAACTCCTCTGAAAAATGGGCAACCGCACCGCCCCCCCCCTTTAAACTTATCCTCGCCCCCGCCCTCCCGGTCGATCTGTCCTGTCTCCCAAGCTCCCGGCACCCCCTGCTTCGCCCCACTGATCAGGAATGGCGAGGGAATTCATTAAGATTGCGCCAAGAGATCGGGCTTGTCACCGAGGCAGGCTTCTCTTTGGGTAGCGGGTGAAATGCCCTTGGATGGGCAGAAAAGAAGTCCGATGTGACGGTGAAGGACGGGATCAAAAAATCGGATGTGGCCCCCCCGCTTGCCGACCCCGCAGACGGCGTGCCGCAGCGGGCGCGGACGGGTTGCAGGACAGCTTTGGGCTGGCCCGTTCGCCCGAAAGCTTACCACGTCGAACACCAGAGAAGACCCTGGAGAAAGCCTTTGGTCGCAGGTTCAGGGCATGCACAGATCATCTAACAGCTTGTGGGTGGTAGCTTGCGTGCGCAGATTGTCTGACCTGAATGGCACGGACTTAAGCGAAATTGAAAATCTTGTTTTGCTGATATTTGACGGGTTACGATTGGCCGAAACCGCGAAATCGGGCTTGAGTCCGTAGTATTCTTGTCTGACCTCTCGTGTCCGTAGTATTCTTGTCTGACCTCTCGTGTCCGTAGTATTCTTGTCTGACCTCTCGTGTCCGTAGTATTCTTGTCTGACCTCTCGTGTCCGTAGTATTCTCGTCTGACTTCTCGTGTCCGTAGTATTCTCGTCTGACTTCTCGTGTCCGTAGTATTCTTGTCTGACCTCTCGTGTCCGTAGTATTCTCGTCTGACTTCTCGTGTGCAGTCCCGGAGGGACGTACACGCATGGACCCCCACAGTCCCGAAGGGACGCAGGCATTTAGCCGCCAGCCTGGGCTGGCGGTCCCAAGCACCATCGGTTCAGAAAGCTCCGAAGGTGCGCAGGCAGACCACGCATCACCCACCGCCCCTCACCAAAAACGATCCCCCCCTCACCTTTCCGATCAGACAATCCGCCTTTTCAAGATCCAACAGCATTTTCCTCCACTGGGATTTGCCGACGCGGATTACGATGGGTTTTGAGTCCTTTTTCCGGTCGCAGAAAGCCTCCCAGGAATGGAAACATACCAGAGAGATTTCTTCTCATCCTTGATCGGAGCGAAGGTTGCTTTACGTCCCATGAAGGGAAGAAGGTCTAAAACAGGGGTGTTTTCCGAGAAAAATAGTGGCGAATTGTGGCGATATACTGGCGAACACGCTTCCCGCAAAGGTAGCAAAAAGGGGCTACGATTTCTCGTAACCCCTTATAAAATAATGGAGCGGGTGAAGAGATTCGAACTCTCGACATCGACCTTGGCAAGGTCGCGCTCTACCACTGAGCTACACCCGCATCGTCTTGGACCCCGTGAAGCCCGCGTGCGGGGACTGTTTGCCATTGCCAAAGACGGGCCGCAAGATTTTTTCGCCTGATTTTTTGTTTTTTTGAAGTGCTCCAAACTTTGGTCATCTTAAGGGATCTCACGGAGCCCGGGGCTGTTCTCAATGTTCATGATTTTCAAAGTTTTATGACAGGTGGACCTCGATGGCTCCTCTTGAGGCACTTTTTTAACTTCTTTGGCCTGGGATTTAAAAACTTCCCCTCCCCCGCCGGATTTCCCCAGGAGCAACGAGATTTTTACTTTTGTCGCGCCGTTTACTTTTGAATCCTTGCGCCAGCGACCAAGGTCGAAGTTATGCGTTGCATCCAGTGCGGTCACCAACAGGACAAAGTTGTCGATTCTCGTTCCACCAAAGATGGAACGACGATTCGGCGTCGCCGCGAGTGCTTGAATTGCGGGTCCCGCTTTACGACCTACGAGCAGGTGGAGCGGACCGAACTCCGGGTCATCAAGCGCGATGGCAGCCGGGAAGCGGTCAATCGCGAGAAACTTTTCCGCGGCCTCGTGAAAGCCTGCGAAAAACGAAAAGTCTCGATGGATCAAATCGGACGCGCGGTCGACGAAATCCTCAGTGAACTCCACAAGGATCACCACCACGAGGTTCCTTCAGCGAGCATTGGTGCCAAGGTGATGGACAAGCTCCATGACATCGATCCCGTGGCCTACGTCCGCTACGTATCCGTCTACCGCCAGTTCGATGACGTGGGTGAATTCATCCGGGAAATTCAAGCATTGGAGAATCGATCGCGCCAGGACGCGATGCAGCGCAAGTTGTTCAAATAAATAGAAATGATCTGCCTCTCAGGAAATCTCCCCGTGCTTCAAATCGGCAACCATCAAGTGGTGGGCTACGACACGGCGTGGATCGATGAAGCTCTCATGCGGGCTGCCGCGATGAGTGACCGGCAGGACTTCCCGTTCATCGACGATCTCCGCGACGGCATTCTTCACTACTTGGAGCACCGTTGCTCGCTTCGCCTGCTCCTGATCGAGGACCTCTACGCCCGCATGCGCTCCATGCTGATCCGGCTGGGATGCGATGCCATCGCGAAAAACCTCAAGGTCCTCTCGCCCCCGGTCACCATTTCCCTGGTCCGGACAGCCCGCAAAGCGGGCAATGGATTTGAGCTTCTCTTCTTTTCCCAGCTCAGCGAGGAGATCGAGCAACTTCAGAAAAATGGCGTTGAATCCATCCGCTTCTGTGACATCGAGGAATGCGCCAAAATCCTCCGGGCATGCAAGTCCAAGACGAAAGCCTGCTCGCTGCTCATTTCCGAGATTGTCGCTTTCCTAAAACAATACCGGGTGGGTTCGACGACGTCCGACCGAGAAATCAGCCTCATCCCCGTCCTCTAGCAGTCGGTCGGACCGAGACGATTCGAACCAAATGATGAAATGAATTTGCCGGATTGGATAAGTCCGACAGGCTGCTAGTATTCGCCATGACCCTTTTCGAAAAAATCATCGCTCGTGAGATTCCTGCAGACATCGTTTATGAAGACGATCTCTGCCTCTGCTTTCGCGACATCGCTCCGCAGGCCCCCGTTCACCTTCTCCTCATCCCCAAGAAACCCATCGTCCGCATCGCGGAATCCCAAGCCGGGGATCAAGAGCTTCTCGGGCATCTCCTTTTGCGGGTCGGCGACATCGCCCGACAGGAGGGCTACGCCGAAGAGGGCTTCCGTGTCATCATTAACAATGGCAAACACGGAGGTGAGGCTGTCCCCCATCTCCACCTTCACCTCCTCGCAGGTCGCCAGATGCAGTGGCCTCCGGGTTAGAAAGTTTATCGCTGTTGGGCCCGGGCGGTCGGGAGAAATTCGCGGAGCTTCTGAATCCGGGTTGCGCTGACCGGGTGCGTACTCAAAAACTCGGGCGTGCCGGATTGACTTTGTGCTCCCATCCGCTCCCAAAGGGTAATCGCTTCGGCGGGGTCATACCCGGCCCGGGCCATGAAGATCGTCCCGACGCGGTCCGCTTCCAATTCCTGGGCCCGGGAGAACGAGAGGCCGAAGGCAATCTGACCTCCTTGCTGGGCAATTTTACCAATCTGCTCCCCGCTTTCCGATCCGCCGAACAGGGCGCCCACAATCGCGCCACCGACTGCAATCGATTGATTATTTTGAATCCGCAACTGGGCGTGATTGGAGGTAACATGCGCCATTTCATGGGCGAGAACCGCCGCGAGCTGTCCCTCGGTGACCGCAATTTGGAGAAGACCGGTATTGATCCCAACTTTCCCGCCGGGAAGCGCAAAGGCATTGGCCGAGGAATCCTCGAAGACCTCAAACTCCCAGCGTGAACCCGGCAGACTGATCACGGGGCTCAGGCGGTTGGCGACCCGGAAAACACGGTCCCGGGCGAAGGCATTGCGGGATATCGGAGTCTTTCTTTTATACTGCTCAAAGGCCTCCTCCCCTTGCTGGACCAGGGTCCCGGAAGCCGGACGGACATCCACCTGGCCCGTTCCGCTGTTATAAGCCGCAGGCGCGGCACAGCCAAACGCGATCGCGGGCAAGAGAAGGGTAAAACGTTTTCCTTTTAAGAGATTTCCAAATTTCATGACGCCAATCACTGACAAAGTGAGCGCTCTTTGTCAAATCGCGGTCTTCAACAAGCAAAAGATTGTCCTCTCCCAATCTCTGGCACACACTTCCCCCAGCTTTGAACCTTCCAAATTCCATCACCTGCGCCCGCCTTGTTCTCACGGTGATTTTCGTGACGGGGGCCACCTGGGGAGGAACTGCCGGACTGGTCGTCGCCCTCATTGCCTTTGTCCTCGCAACCATCTCTGATTGGCTCGATGGATATCTCGCCCGTAAGCTGAATTTGGTGACCTCTCTTGGCAAGCTGCTCGACCCTCTCGCTGACAAGATCCTCGTGGCTTCGGCCTTCATTTTCTTCACCCGCAAAGGCCTCTGCCCGGTTTGGGTCACCGCGACCATTATTGGCCGCGAATTCCTTGTCACCGGTCTCCGCCAAATCGCGATCGAGAAAGGACAGGTCATCGCCGCCGATAATCTCGGCAAGTGGAAAACCACCTTCCAACTGACCTTCGGCATCGTCTGCCTCATCTGGCTCATTCTCGCCCCCACCGGCCCGCATACCGGGATCGGAAAACTCCTCGAGAACCTTACCAACCCCAACAACTGGCTTTTCAAGATCTCTCTTTGGGGGGCGTTTGGGCTGACTCTTTTGTCCGGTCTGAATTACCTCGTGAAATCGCGGAGCCTGTTTCGTGAATAATGCTGCTCACCCACGCCCACATCATCTCGCCCGGACTCGCGATCACCGACGGATTTGTGCAGATCACCGATGGCTTGATCGAGGCTGTGGGTGGAATGCCTGAGGCACCCGGCGATGGCATCGATTTGGAAGGGCAGATGCTCATGCCGGGCTTCATCGACATCCATTCGCACGGTGCCGATGGACACGATGTCTGCGATGCCTCCCCCGAAGGCCTGGAGCACATCGCCCGCACCAAACTCAAGGAAGGCGTGACGACCTGGTTGCCCACCACCCTCACCCAGCCCGCTGATCGGCTCAAGGAAATCGTCAGAACAGTCTCGGACTGGGCCCCCTCGGCCCCACTCCACGTCCCGGGGATGCACCTCGAAGGCCCCTTCATCAACCGCGAGCAAGCCGGGGCGCAAAACCCGGAATTCGTGCGTCACCCCGATCCGGCCGAGCTTCGCGAACTCCATCAAATTTTCCCGGCCTTGATCCTCTCGCTCGCCCCGGAGCTTCCCGGCGCAATGGACCTCATCCGCGAAGCCCGGAGCATGAACATCGTTCCTTCGGCGGCCCATACCAAGGCCGACTATGCCACCATTATGGATGCCGTCGGTTATGGGCTGGGTCATCTGACGCACTTTGGAAATGCCATGACCGGACTCCATCACCGCGAAATCGGCGTGGTGGGCGCTGGGCTTCTGGAGGATGTCCTCAAGCTCGAACTGATTGCCGACGGAATCCATCTGGCCCCGGAAATGTTAGCGCTCATCTTTAAAAAGGTTCGTCGCGAAAACATCTTCCTCATCACCGATTCCGCCTCTTCTTCCTGGCGACCGGATGGTGAGAACAATATCGGGGGGCTCCCTGTGATGATCAAAGACGGCATCGCCCGCCTCGCGAGCAACGGCGCACTCGCAGGCTCCACCTTGCGCTACCCAAAAGGCCTTCAGCTCATCCACGAAATCACCGGTGAGCCACTTCAGGATCTCGTTCAAACGACGTCCTGGAACCAAGCCCGCGCCTTGCACCTTCCGCGACTGGGCAAGATCGAAAAAGGCTTCGTCGCCAACCTCACCGTGCTCGACGACAACTTCGAAGTCCTTCGCACCATCGTCGGCGGGTAAATTAACCCACCTCTTTGTGATCGGCGAAGTAGTCGATGAGCGCCTCCCGCGTATTGATCGGGAGCAGCTTGGTCTCACTCCCCGGCTCGTCGAGAATCTCGCGAAGCTTGGGCAACTTGAGACCACCGGACTGACTATCGTAGCTGTTGAAGAGAATACGGTATCTCTTCGCGGGTTCGAGAGTCTCTGGATCGAGACCAAACAGGCCCCTGTCATTATAGGGAACATTCCTGGCCTCTGCGATGATGGTCGTGATCTGGGCACCGGTGAGAGTGGCGTGAACGAGCCAGTTTTCGTAAGGCAACCATTTCCAGGCATCAGCAATCGTCTTCACCCCAGGAGAAACCTCGCCGGTACCGAAAGTGCCATGAAAAACGCCATCGGCAGGCACTTTTTGTTTGACGGCTGCTTCGATGAAGGAGGTGCAAATCAACTGCCAAAAAGGACTGTTGCTCCCCCGGGATGAAATTGGATTTTTCACCAAGCCGATCACGACCTCGCGGCGCTCATCGGCCATTTCCACCGTCTTTTTCGTGCTTTCAATAATCAAGGGATCGAGCTCAAAGCGGTCGTCCATAAGGACGGTCCAGGCATTCCGCTTCACCAACTTACGTGACTCAAGATCAAAGCTCAGATCGACCCGTCCGCAGTTGATGCCAAAGTAGTTGGCCTGGGTGCAGAGCACGCCCGACCAATACCAACTGGGCATATCGCGATGGGTATGGCCCCCGATGTAGAGATCGACTCCTTCGACATTCTTCAAGAGGCTCTGCACGGGATTGGCGTGGTCATCTGATTTTCGCCATCCCATGTGCCCGAGCACCACGATGGCGTCGACCTTCTCGGACTGGAGTTCCTTCACACTTTGACGAAGGCTTTCTTCGGGATCAAAGACGGCAAAATTCTTGAGTAACTCGGGCCGGGACCAAGTGGGAATCCCCGGTGTCACCAATCCCACGAAGCCAATCTTAAACCCACCCACTTCCTGGATCGACCATGGGGCCAGCTTGGAAAAGCTGCTCCCTTCGATCTTGCCGGACTTTGTCCCATCGATCGTGACGTTGCCGGTGATCACGGGCATGGCGGAGCGGGAAACGGCGGCCTCGACGACGTCGAGTCCCCAATCAAACTCATGATTCCCAAAAACCCAGCCGTCGTAGTTCATCGTGTTGAAGGAATCAATCATCACCGTGCCCTTGGTTTGATAGCCCTCAATCGTGCCCTGATAAACATCGCCGATATCGAAGAGGAGATGGTCGGGACAATCCCTGCGCCAGCGTCGGATCTGGGTCGCGCAGCGGGCCAGCCCACCGAGATTCCCCACCCCGCCGTAATCCTTCGTGGGCAGGATGTGGCCGTGAAGATCGGTGGTATGAAAGAGCGAAACGGTCTTGATCGCTTTGTTTTCCGCCGCCCAGGCGGGAGCGGCGAGCCAGGCGGCGGCTCCGGTCAAAAATTGGCGGCGGGGATGATTCATGAGTTGATCGAGTCAGGAGTGGTGCGGGGATCATTGGCCAGATACTGGAGGGATAAAGAGAAAAAATCGGCCAAGGACTCACCGCAAAATAAACTATGTGTGCAGCGGGTGAACTGCCCTTGGGTGCTGCTCAAGGGAAAGTCGGACAAACGGTGCCGGGACAAACGGTGCCGGGCACCGGCTGACGGTCCCAGGATCGAGGGTAAAGTTGACCTTTGGTCGGGGCCGATCGCTCGTTGTCGGGCTGAGTCGTTCATGTGATCGCCTGCGTGTCAACCGCCCTGCCCGCTTCCGGGTTGCAGAAAATCCAGCATTGCTTCCCGGCCCGCGTGAAGGCAAGGTCCCCCCCATACACCGTCCACCTAGCCGTGAGTTTCCGTCATCTCCTCCTCATCCCTACTCTCTTCGTCGTCGCCTGCTCGCAGAAGCCGGAGGAAGATCCCGATCCCAAGCCTGCCCCCCGGCAGGAGGAAAAGGCCCCCGAAGTCGTCGAACCGGAGCTCCCAAAACCTGTGGATCCAGGCCTCACCTTCGTGGTCCCCGTTTCCACCAACGAACTCATGACGGACGAGAAGAGAAAGACCGTCGTTGGTCCGGTCGCTCCTCCCCCGGCGCAAGCCGAAGAAGACAATGCGATCGATGTTGATCCGCCCAAACTCCCGGAGGCTACGCTTCCCGACGAAGGATAATTTCGATTCCCTCCCTGCATGGCCCAATCCCGTCCGCCAAAGTTCAAAGCCGAGCCCTACGAGTGGCATGAGATTGTTGAACTTGAAATCGTCGCCCTCTCCAATCTCGGAGCCGGCATTGCCAAGCCCAACGATTGGGTTGTCTTCGTCCCCTTCACTCTTCCCGGCGAAAAAGTCCGCGCGAAGGTTTGGCGCAATGAGGCCAACTGCTCGCACGCCGATCTCGTCGAAATCCTCGCACCGTCACCCGACCGGATCGAGCCGAAGTGCCGCCACTTTGCCACCTGCGGCGGCTGCCAATATCAGCATCTTTCCTACGCGAAACAACTCGAGTGGAAAACCCGCCAGGTCCGGGAGCTTCTCGCTCACATGGTCGGCATCGAAGCCGAGGTTCTCCCCGCGATCCCATCGCCCAAGCAGTGGGGCTACCGCTCAAAAATCACCCCTCACTTTCAAAAACCTAAAAGTGGCGAAGCCTTCCCCATCGGCTTTCTTGAATACAATCGCCGAACCCGCCTTGTTGACGTCAACTACTGCCCGATTTCGATGGATGAGATCAACGCCGAGCTCCCCGCCATCCGCGCGGATGTTCGCAGCAATTCATCCCGCTATAAGAAAGGGGCCACCCTTCTCCTCCGCGCCACCAACGGCCGCGTCGAGACCGACCACCGCACCCCCGTTTCCGAAAAAGTCGGCAATCTCACCTTCAACTTCCTCGCCGGAGACTTCTTCCAGAACAACCCGTTCATTCTCGAAGCCTTCACCTCCCACGCGGCCGAACAAGCGAGCGGCCCGGGCCAGAAATACCTTCTCGATGCCTATTGCGGCTCGGGACTTTTCGGCCTCTCTCTCGCCCGTAAGTTCGAGCAAGTGATCGGGATCGAACTTTCCGAAACGTCCGCCGACTGGGCCCGCCGGAATGCTCTCACCAACAAGATCGAGAACGCCACGTTCATCGCCGCCTCAGCCGAAAACCTCTTCGCGGACATCACCTTCCCCTCTGATGAAACCTCCGTCCTCATCGACCCGCCCCGCAAAGGCTGTAGCGAGGATTTCCTGAAGCAACTTTTTGCATTCAGCCCCAGCCGCGTCGTCTACGTCTCCTGCAATCCCGCCACCCAAATGCGCGACCTCCGGAGCTTCCTCGAAAACGGCTACCAAATCGACTGCATCCAGCCCTTCGACCTCTTCCCCCAGACGCGCCACCTCGAGTGCGTCATTTCACTGAGTCGTTAGCCCGACAAGGGAGCGGCGGCGGCAAACCCGGCACCTCTGTCGTGAGACAGAAAAAACGCCCGCTCGTTTTCGACCAGGCGTTTCTCCATTTCTGGCCGCCGGAAATCGCCTACTGGATTTCCATGCCACTCTTGGCGTAAACCCAGCGGTCGACTTTTCCGTCCTTGATCAGGGCCTTGGCCTGCACCGGCTTCAGCCCGAAAATGGTCGCGGCCATGTAGCCTGCCAAGCCGGTTTGATACTCGGTCCCATCGACAGTTTCTTTTTCGGCAGCCTTCCATTCCTTGACTTGGTCGGCCTTGAACTCCTTCACCGCGCCATCAGCAACGCTCTTCTTCATGAGTTCCACGATCTCGTCATCCGTCAAATCACCGCCCCCGGCTGGATCTGGAGCTGGAGCTGGAGGAGTCGGGACAGGTGTCGGCTCAACAACCGGAATCGTAGGATCAGGAGCCGGGGCCGGAGCGGGAGTCTCGACAAACGAATCAATCGGAGCAGGCGTGGGCATCGTCGGATTGGAAACCGGCGCAGGTCCCGGAGCCGGGGTGGGCGTCATCGGAAGCTTGGACCCGCCAGCCAGTTTGGCAGCAAGATCATCATCGTATTTCTTCTGGGCCAGGAGCTGGTAGATGTCAGTGCTCAAGGGTTCGATCGTCCCCTTGGCCGTGCCGTCCATCGTCTCGACGATGAGCAAATTGTCCTTGCGATTTAAGAGTTTCACCTTGTCGTCCTTGCGCAGTGGCTTGGTTCCTTCCCCGGTGAGGGTCGGGATATTCGCAGGCTTGGTGATCTTTACCATCTCCGGGAGATTGCCATCCCGATACTCGGCAAGATCGATTTTGTAGGTCGGGCCACCCTTGAGTTCGACCGAAACTTCGAGCGAGTTTTCAGGTTCCTTCTCCTGAACCAGCATGGGATTAATGGTCGGACCCAGAACATATCCCAGGAAATAGAGAATTAAAACAACGGCGGCAAATTTGGCGTATTTCATAACGTGTCAAAGGTGTTCCGAAGAAATTAGAGACTCGGGAACGACTTGTCACGTCGTCAAAGTCGGCATTTGACCTTTTCCTGCGGAAGCGGAACTCTCCGGCATGGCGAAGAACCGACTCTTTCTACTCGACGGCATGGCCCTCGTTTACCGTGCCCACTTCGCGTTTATGCGGAATCCCATTACCAACTCACAAGGCCTCAACACCTCGGCCATCTTCGGATTCACCAATACCCTCCTCACCATTATCGAGAAGGAAAAGCCGACCCACCTCGCGGTCGCCTTCGACACCTCGGCCCCCACACCCCGCCACACCCTCTATCCGGAATACAAGGCGCAACGCGAAGCCATGCCCGAGGAACTGGCCGCCGCCATTCCCGAAGTAAAGGCCCTTTGCGCCGCTTTCCGCATCCCCGTTCTCGTCATCGACGGTTTCGAGGCCGACGACATCATCGGCACCGTTGCCCGGCGGGCCGAGGACGCTGGAGGCACCAAAACCTTCATGGTGACGCCCGACAAGGACTTCGCCCAGCTCGTCGATCAAAACACCGCGATGTGGAAACCGGGCCGACAGGGATCCGATCACGAAGTGTTGGATCTCCCCAAGATTCTCGAAAATTGGGGCATCGAGTCCCCTAAACAAGTCATCGACATCCTCGGCCTCTGGGGAGACGCCTCCGATAACATCCCCGGCGTTCCGGGCATCGGCGAAAAGACCGCCAAGAAGCTCATCGCGCAATTTGGCTCCATCGAAAAGCTCATCGCCAGCACCGAGCAGCTCAAAGGGAAGCAGAAGGAAAACGTCATCAACTTCTCCAAGCAGGCCCTCCTCTCCAAAGAACTGGCCACCATCATTCTCGATGTCCCCGTCCCCGAAAGCCTCGACGACTTCATCCGCCGGGAACCGGACGAAGAAAGCCTGCGGGCACTTTTTGAGCGATTCGAATTCCGCACGCTCACCAAACGCCTCTTTCCGGAAGCGACCGAATCCACCGGGGAACCGGTGCCTGTCTTCGAAAGCCTCAAAACCCTGGCCGATATCCCCCACGACTATCAGCTCGTGGAAAGCGACGCAGCGCTCGACCAACTCATCGCCAAGCTGTTGGCGTCCGAAAAATTCTGCTTCGATGTCGAAACCAACTCCCTCGACCGCTTCCAAGCCAAGCTCATCGGCATCGCCTTCTCAACCAAGGCCCACGAAGGTTACTATCTCCCGGTCACCGATTGGCCAACCCTCCGCGAAAAGCTCCTTCCCATCTTCACCTCGGACATTCTCAAAATCGGCCACAACCTCAAATTCGATCTCGCCATCCTCCTCTCCCACGACATCGCGGTCACCGGACCCTTTTTCGACACCATGCTCGCCCACATTCTGGTCGCTCCCGATCAAAAACACGGCATGGACGCCCTCTCCGAAAACCTTCTGGGATACTCGCCCGTGAAGTTCGTCGATCTCTTCACCGAAAGCCAGAAGCCAGACGATGACCTCTTCGCCGCAGCCGCCCAGAAAAAGGCCTCCAAAGGCGAGCTCGATGCCTCCCAAATCCCGCTCGACAAAATGGCGGAATACGCGGCCGAAGACGCCGATGTCACCATTCAGCTCTACGAAAAACTCCTGCCCGAGCTTGACGAGTTCAACCTCTCCAAAGTCCTCGTCGAAATCGAATCCCCCCTCATCCCCGTCCTCGTCGCGATGGAAGCTGAAGGAATCACGCTGGACCAGAGCGTTCTCGATGACGTCGGCAAACAACTCACCAAAACCATCGCCACCTTAAGCACCGAGATCGAAGCGGCTGCCGGACGGCCCTTCAATCTCAACTCACCCAAGCAACTCGGCGAAATCCTCTTCGGCGAAATGGCGCTCGTCGAAAAGCCCAAAAAAACCAAAACCGGCCAGTTTAAAACCGACGAGCAAACCCTCTCCACCCTTGCGGCCAAGCACCCCATCGTCGCCAACATCCTGAAATACCGCGAGGCCACCAAACTCAAGTCCACTTATGTCGACGCCCTTCCCCAACATCGCGCACCCCACACGGGCCGCATTCATACCCACCTCCACCAACTCCTCACCTCCACCGGTCGCCTCGCCTCCAGCGACCCCAACCTCCAAAACATCCCCGTGCGCTCCGAGTTGGGTCGCGAACTTCGCCGCGCCTTTATTCCGCGTGGCCCCGAATTCACCCTGCTCGCCGCCGACTATTCCCAAGTCGAACTCCGCGTCATGGCCGCCCTTTCAGGCGACCCCGCCATGATCGACGCCTTCCAGCAAAACATCGACATTCACACCGCCACCGCCGCGAAAGTCTTCGGCGTTTCTCCTGACGACGTCCTCCCCGAAATGCGACGCACCGCCAAGATGGTCAACTTCGGCATCATCTACGGCATCTCAGCCTTCGGCCTCTCCCAACGCCTCGCCATCCCCCGCAGCGAAGCTTCCGAAATCATCAAAACCTACTTCGAGCAATACCCTGCCGTCGCCGAATTCATGGAGGAAGTCACCGAAAGCGTCCGCGAATCCGGCTACGCCCAGACCCTGACCGGACGCCGCCGCTACTTTAAAGACATCACCTCCGGCAACGCCACCATCCGGGCCAACGCCGAGCGCGCCGCCATCAACAGCCCCATCCAGGGAACGGCCGCCGACATGATCAAAGTCGCGATGGTCAGGGTCCAGGATCTCCTCAAAGGCCGCAAATCCAAAATGATCCTGCAAGTGCACGACGAACTCCTCTTCGACCTCCATCGCACCGAGCAGGAGGAACTCACCCCGCTCATCGTCGAAGCCATGGAAAACGCGATCACTCTCCCCAATGAGGTCCCCGTTCGAATTGATACCGGATATGGCGACAACTGGTTGCAAGCTCACTAGAGTCACTCTAAGCTCCCGCCATCATGAAACCACTTCTCACCCTGTTCTTCGCCGGATTCCTCTCCACTTTCGCCTTCGCCCAAGACAAAGAAGAAAAGAAAGAGACCCCGAAACCCGCCGCTCCGAAAGCCGAGGAAGTCACCGTCATCATGTCAACTTCAGAAGGTGACATTCACATTCAGCTGGATTCAGCAGGTTCGCCACTCACCGTGAAAAACTTCCTCAGCTACCTCGATGACAAGTTCTACGACGGCACCGTCTTCCACCGCGTCATTGCAAACTTCATGATCCAGGGCGGAGGCTTTTCCGAAAAGGAAGGCAAGCTCACCAAAAAAGACACCAAACCCCCGGTCAAAAACGAAAGCTCCAAATCAGCACCCAACACCCGTGGAACGATCGCGATGGCCCGCACTTCGGATGCCGACAGCGCCACTTCACAATTTTTTATTAATGTGACCGACAACGAAGGCCTCAACTACCCCCTCAACGGCGGAGGCTACACAACCTTTGGAAAGGTCACCAAAGGCATGGACATCGTTGATAAAATCAAAGCCGTCGAAACAGGTTTCAGCAACGGCATGGGGGATGTTCCCAAGAAAGCTGTCCTCATCAAATCAATCAAACGCGCCAAGTAAGAACCTCTCGCCATGAAAACCTTTCTTTGCTTCTTCGGAGCCCTTCTTCTTGCCTCCTGCGAGGGCGGTTCCGACAACGATTCCAACCGTGGATCAGAGCCAAACTCTGACCGCGACGGCGTCACCAAATCAGATCGCAAAAATCAGTCCGCTGACATCGTGATCATCGAAACCAGCATGGGCACCATCCACGCCAAGCTTCATACCGCCAGCGCCCCGATCACGGTCGAAAACTTCCTCAGCTACGTCGACAAGGGACACTACGATGGAACCATTTTCCATCGCGTCATCTCAGACTTCATGATCCAAGGCGGTGGATTTAAGATTGATGATGGCTTCCCCAAGGAACTCGAAACGGGCAGTGGCATCACCAACGAAAGTGCCGACTCAAAAAAGAATACCCGTGGCACCCTCGCGATGGCCCGGACAAATGATCCTAACAGCGCAACGGCCCAGTTCTTCATCAACGTAAAGGACAACACCAACCTCGATTACCCCAGCATGGGGGGGTACGCGGTCTTCGGAGAAGTCATCGAAGGCATGGATGTCGTCGATGCCATTAAGGAGGTAGAAACTGGACAAAATTTCATCCTCTCGCTGACCCCCAATGGACGCTACCTCAACCAGGAGACTCCCGATGTTCCCAACGAACCCGTGACGATCAAATCGATCTCCCGCGCCCCTAGATTAGAATAACCCCGGCACATGCTCTGGCTCATCCCCTTCCTCGGCTTCCTTTCAGGGTCGATCCCCTTCGGACTCATCCTCGGCAAGCTCAAGGGGATTGATATTCGCGAACACGGTTCTGGCAATATCGGGGCCACCAACGTTTTCCGCACCCTCGGCAAAAAGATCGGCATCACCTGCCTGCTTCTCGATTTCATCAAGGGATTCGTCCCCGTCCTCATCGCCACCAAACTCACCCCCGATAGCACCTCCGGGCAAACCATCGAAGTGGTCACCGCCCTCGTCGCCATCCTCGGCCACAATTACTCCCCGTGGATTGGCTTCAAAGGCGGCAAGGGAATCGCGACCTCCGCAGGGGCTCTCACAGCCCTTATGCCGGTCGGCGTCTTACTTCTGATCATCGTTTTTGTCGTCGTCACAAAAATCACAAAATACGTCTCCGTTGGAAGCATCGCGACCGCCATCTCGCTCCCCTTGGTCTTTCTGTTAGGCTCAAGCCTTTACGGCAAATTTCCTCATGGAGATTGGAACAAGCCCCTCTTCGTCTTCTCCCTCATCGCCGGAGCCATGGCCGTCTGGAAACACCGGACCAACATCGTCCGCCTCCGCGCCGGAACCGAGCACAAGATTGGACAGAAGAAAAAGGAGGCAAGCTCGTGATCCAATCCTTCGAACACCCACTCGTCATCGGCTGCGGATCCTGGGGCACCGCCCTCGCCCTCTTCCTCGCCCGCAAGTGCCCGCAAGTCCATCTCATCGGACGTGACCAAAAGGCCATCGACGAGATCAACGCCACCCATCGTAATGCCCGCTATCTTTCTCATGTCGAGTTACCCGACAACCTGATCGCAACCACCGACACCTCACTGTGCGCCAAATCCGACCTCATTCTCTTTGTCGTCCCGACCTCCGCCACCCGGGTCACCGCTGAAGCGATCGCGCTTCAAAACGTCCCGGCAGCCGCAGTCCTCATGTCCTGCGCCAAGGGGATCGAGCGTGAAACCGGAAAACGGATGTCCCAGATCATTGCCGACAGTTTTCCAGACAATCCCATCGCCGTTTTGTCAGGCCCCAACCATGCCGAAGAAATCGCGCTCGGCCTCCCGGCCGCCGCCACCATCGGCTGCCCGGATCTCGCGGTCGGCGAGTCCCTGCAGGAAGTTTTCTCGACCGAGCGATTCCGTTCCTACACCAATCAGGACGTCGCCGGAATCGAACTCGGTGGAGCGATCAAGAACGTCTTCGCGATCGCCGCCGGGGTCGCCACCGGATTAAAATTGGGCGACAACGCGATCTCGGCCCTCGTCACCCGCAGCCTCGCGGAAATGACAAGACTGGGCACCACTCTGGGCGGTGAAACCGAGACCTTCGCCGGACTCTCCGGGCTGGGAGACCTCATCGCCACCTGCTTCTCGGTGCACTCCCGCAACCACAAGGTCGGCCTCGCCTTGGGACAGGGCAAAAAACTTCAAGAAGCCGTCGAAGAACTCGGCATGGTCGCGGAAGGCGTGCCCAACACCCGCTCCATTTACGAAGCGGCCCGGCGCGTCAACGCCCGCACTCCCATTCTCGATGTCGTCTACGCAATGCTCTATCAAGACGTCCCGCCGGCCGAAGCACTCGACCGCCTCTTCAGCCGCAGCTTGCGGCACGAGGTTGGCTAGGCTCCTCCCTCGTCCGAGGCAACCAGCGTCGCCCTCACCGCCTTCAACTCTGCCCGACGCTCATCACTGACCTCGGGATAGGAAAGCCCCATTGATTTCATTTCGTCGCGAATCACCCCCGCTATCATCAGGCGCATGTTCTTTTTACTGTCCGCCGGAATGACAAACCACGGGGCTTCGGGAGTCGCCGTCGCATTGATCGCCTCTTCATAAGCAACCTGGTATTGATCCCAAAATTTCCGCTCCTTGACGTCTCCCTCGTTGAATTTCCAGTTCTTTTCAGTCTCATCGATCCGGGAGACAAAACGTGCCAGCTGTTCCTCCTTGCTCACGTTCAGAAAAAACTTCAGCACCCGGGTGCCATTGCGAACAAGGTGGGCTTCATGATCACGAATCGAGGCATAACGTCCCTCCCAGACATGCTCATGATGCTCCTCCGGCACCCGTTGATACCTGGTGAAAATTTCCGGATGGACTTTGACCACCAACACCTCCTCGTAATAGGAGCGATTAAAGACGGACACCTGCCCCCGGCGCGGGAGGCATTTCATACTCCGCCAGAGAAAATCGTGGTCGATCTCTTCTTCAGACGGGCGCTTAAAAGAATGAACGGTGACCCCTTGTGGATTCACCCCGGAAAGAACATTGCGAATCGTGCTATCCTTCCCGGCGGCATCCATGGCCTGAAAGACCAGAAGAAGGCTGTGATGGTCGTTGGCATACATCATCCGCTGGAGCTCGTCGATCTCCCCGGTGATCCGTCCCAATTGCTTTTTGTAATCCTTCTTATCCTTGTAGAGAGGATCAATCCTGCGGGGAAACCCCGCCAAATTGAGCGCTGCTTTGCCATCGACTCTAAAACTGTCCATGCCCTGGATCATGTTCCTCTTCGGCAGCAGAACGAAGCTCCGATTCAGGTGAAGATTCATTCACCCTAAATCGTTTGCATTTCGCCGAATGCGAGTTTGACGAGTGCTTCCCTCCCTGACAAATTCCCCCTCCCATGCTGGACACCCATCATCACCTTTGGGCTTACAACACCGTAGATTACGGCTGGATTCCCGAAGACTCCGCTCTTGCCCAGGACCAGCTTCTTCCAGAACTGCTAGCTGCCACCTCGGCTGCAGGAGTGACCGGAACCATTGCCGTTCAGGCCCGCCAGGTGATCGAAGAGTCCGATGCCCTCCTCGACATGGCTGATCAGGGCGACCTCATCTGCGGAGTGGTCGGCTGGGTGCCCCTGATCGACGAAAAGGTCGAACAACATCTTGAACGCCTCGCCGCTCACCCCAAATTCGTGGGCGTCCGCCACGTCCTTCAGGAAGAACCCGATGACTACTTCCTCTTGAACGATTTTCACCGGGGACTCTCCCTCCTTCCCCGGCACGGACTCGTCTACGACCTCCTTCTTTTTCAGCGGCAGATTCCTCTCGCCCTGCAACTGATCGACCGTCAGCCCAATCTCGAAATCATCATCGACCATCTCGCAAAGCCCGAGGCCAGAAACGGCCAGGTCGAACCCGCTTGGCGGAGCGGGATGAAAAAACTCGCCGAGCGGGACAATATCCGGGGCGTTAAATTTTCCGGACTGGTCACCGAGTTCGCCGACGATCAGGAGATCGATCCCGCTACCCTTCAGGCCTATTTCAACGAAACCCTCGAAATTTTTGGCGCCGACCGAGTCATGTTCGGAACCGACTGGCCGGTTTGCCTTCTCCGAATCAACTCATCCTCCGAATGGGCTGAAACCGTCCGCTCTTTCGCCAGCGCCCTCTCGACAGATGAGCAGGCCCGGATCCTCCAAACCAACGGGTTCTCAGCCTACCATCTGAAAACTTAGACTGGCCAGGCACCTGTTTTCCCTTTTTCATTGTCAGCGAACTTCAGATTTAACATCCCTTTACTTTTCCAACCCCTTAAGCACCCGACCTATTGAGCCTCAACCGCACAGAGTACAAGTATCTCATCAGTCTCGACCAGATGGAGCAGATCCAGAAGGATCTCGATGACCGGCTCGTCATAGACAGCCTGGCGTCCGAGGATGGTCGCTACCCCATTATTACCGAGTATTTTGAAACTCCGGAGCGTGCTTGTTTTTGGGAAAAGGAACGCCGTCTCTCCAGCCGTCGCAAAATCAGGGTCCGCATCTACGGATGCGAGGGCGGGAAAATCCCGCCCACCGGCTTCATCGAAATTAAGCACAAGCATTTCGGATTTGGCGCCAAACGCCGCCTTTTCCTCCCCGTCGAAGAAGCGATTGAGTTCGCCAAGGGGAATTATGATGTTCTGCGCAAAGCGAATCGAAATTGGTCCCGGGGCCAGCGCATGATCATTGCCGAGCTTTTCGATATGATCGAACGCCGCCAATTCGGTCCCGCCATCCAGCTCCGCTACGACCGCAATGCGCTCATGACCCCAGATGGCCAACTGCGCATTACCTTCGACACCAGCCTCCGCTGTCGCTCGGAATTGCTCGTTCTGGTGCCAGATGATCAGCGTTTTACCCTAAACATCATCCCAGCTGATCAATCCATTCTTGAAATCAAATCAATCGGTCCGGTCCCTTTCTGGTTTCGGGAATATATCGGGGCCAAAAAACTCGTTCGCCGCAGCTTCAGCAAGTTTTGCACGGCCATGGTCGTTTGCGACCCAGTCTTGCGCGGCCAACTCGGACTTGATAAAAAGAGGGTCACACCCGCCAACGGGGCACGCCCAATCTACTCACATCTCAAATAGAAACAAAACCCATCATGGATCCCATTATTGCAAACGCATTAGATTTCTTCTCTCAAGCCAAAAGTCCCGACCTCCCTCCTCCGGGGGAAGTCCTGGGCGCGATGGGTCTCAGTTTCTTTCTCAATCTCCTCATCGGAGCCCTCTACCAAGCCACCTACAAAGGCACCCGCTACTCCCAGGACTACGTCCATACCCTCATCATCATCGGAACTGTCACCACCATCCTGATCATGGTCGTCAATGGAAACGGCGCGGTGGCCTTCGGGATGTTCGCGGCCTTTTCCATGATTCGCTTCCGCCGCAACCTGGGACAGTCGCGTGACCTTGCTTTCGTCTTCTTTGCCATGGCGACCGGCATGGGAATTGGTGCCCGCGAATACGTCATCGTTCTCGTCACCACCGTGAGCGTCGGCATCGCCATCTTCATCATCTCCAAGCTCGATTCCTTCGCTCCCAACCGCGCCTCCCACCAACTCCGGATTCGGGTGAACAACGACGTCGATTTCTCCATCGCCTTCAACGAGATCTTTGAAAAATTTACCGATGCCATCGAAATGATCAGCGTCGAGTCGGTGCAAGCCGGCATGATGAGCGAGCTACGCTACGGCCTCGTCCTCAAAAAAGAGGTGCAGGTTTCCGACTTTATGGAGGAGATCCAAATCGCCTGTGGCAACAACCGGGCCATCCTCAGCACCACCCAACTCGATCTCGAGTCCTAAGCCAAATCCGGTCCCTTTCCAAAAGCCCCGCTCGCTCTCGCGACGGGGTTTTTGAATCCACGGAACCTTAGGTGGACGTCCGATAAACCAAGCGAAGCGAATCCAGCCGAAGTCTCGCTCCCGCGAGAGCGTTCTTCAGCTCACTCCGCCGATCTTCGTTGGCCGAAATCTCATCTTCATCAATCATGGGGTTCACCTGTTGAAGATCCTCCAGACGTGCCTTTTCAAGATCAAAGGCCGCCCCCATCTCCCGCAACGACTTCTTAATGATCTTGACCCGACGTTGCCCCGCCAGGACATCGAGCGCCTTGATCATCGCCGGAATGATCTCACCGGTGATCCGCGGCTGATCAAGAATTTTGCGATGATTCCCCTGCTTCAAAATCGCTTTGATCAGCCCTTTGTCAGACGTCAAATCCTGAGCCTGATGATCAACCGCAACCCTCACCGGAACCGCTGGCAAATAAAGATCCGTCTGCAACGCCGCCGGAGCAACACACTCCACGAGATAGAATGCCTCAAGAATAATGGACTTGGGACCAGGTGCCTCCCAAACACCGAAGGCACTATTCCCCGCTTCACCCGAAAGCAAGAGATCCACCGAAGAACGCACCATGGGATGATCAGCCGTCATTAAGGCAATATCCTCACGGCTCAAGGCACGCTCCCGGTCAAAGGTAACGCTCATGCCATCTTTCGGAAGGTCGGGAAAAGCATCGGTAATGACATTCCCCGGCTGGAGCAGGTATCCTCTGGATCCCAGTTCCTCCACCGCAATCCCGAAGAAATCAAAGAGACGTAAAATCCAGTCCTCAAAGGCTCGATTGCGATCCCACGAATCCATCAACTCAAGGGTCTCCCCGGTGTCCCCGCCCCCCTTCGAGGTCAATGCCAATAGCCGGTCCGGTCCCCGCTCCATCTTGGACTCCACTTCGACACGAAGCTTCCGGGATTCTTCGATAAAGTCACTCAGACTATCCGCTTTGATCTCTTGGAGCTTCTTCACCAAAAGCTGCGCCCCCTGCAGGTTCTTCTCGAACGCCTGCAAACCCTCCTGATACCAGCGCGCATACCGCTCACCCCGACTACCCTTCACATACGGCACATGAAGATGAATCGTTTTGCTCTGCCCGATCCGGTCCAAACGCCCAATCCGCTGCTCCAGAAGCTCGGGGTTCTCCGGTAGATCAAAAAGAACCAAATGATGGGCAAACTGGAAGTTGCGCCCCTCACTCCCAATCTCCGAACAAAGCAGCAAATGCGCGCCCTCCTCCTCCGAAAAATAAGCGGCATTACGATCCCGCTGCAAAAGGGTCAGATCCTCATGAAACTGCGCAATCTTGAGCGAAACCCGGTCCAGCAAGGCCGCCGCAATGTCCTCGACCAAATCGAGCGTCTTACAAATCAAGAGAATCTTCTCGTTGGCATGCTTCTTCAAAAACGATTCCAACCAATCGATCTTGGCCTCAAATTCATCCCCGCCTTCCAGCTCCACAAGGTGCGCCTTGCGCTCGGGGAAGCCACTGAGCTGCTTCCGGGTATTCCGGAACATCACGCGACCGGTTCCAAAGGAATCCAACAAATCCCGCACAACCTGCTCGCGCCCTCCTTCCTCGTCCAACTTTTCCAACCCCTGCTCGATCCGTGGAGAACGTCCCGCAAAGAGAGCCGGATCGGGCTTCCCCCCGGCTTGAATAAGATCAATGGCATCCGCCACTTGCTCGTAATAATCGGACTCCTTGAAAAAGGCCTCCAGATCATTGTAACGATGCGGATCAAGCAACTGCAGCCTCGCAAAGTGACCTTCCGCCCCCAACTGCTGCGGCGTGGCGGTGAGCAAAAGAACCGAGGGAGTCTCCATCGCCAGCGCCTGAATGAGTTCATATCCCTCGCTGGCTTCTTCCGGACTCCACTCCAAATGGTGCGCCTCATCCACAATCAACAAATCCCAACCCGCTTCAATCACCTGCGGAATTCTCTCGGGATTCTCCAACAAAAAATCCTGGCTACACAAAATTAACTGATCTTCCAAAAAAGGATTCCCCGATGGAATCGACTGGCAACGGTCCTCGTCAAAGATCGAAAAGAGCAAATTAAAACGGCGAAATAATTCGACGAACCATTGATGAACAAGCGGTTCCGGCAGAACAATAAGCACCCGATTGGCCCGCCCCGTCACATGCAGCCGGTGCATAATGAGACAGGCCTCAATCGTCTTCCCCAAACCCACCTCGTCCGCTAACAAAACACGGGGAGAGGGTCGTGAACTCACCTCCTTGACAATCGCAATCTGATGGGGAATCAAATCCACTCTTCCACCCAAAAATCCACGCACCGGCGACTTCCTGATTTGGCTGCTCCGAAAAAGTGATTCAATCCTGAGATTAAAAGTCCGGAGCTCATCCACCTGCCCTCCCAGCAAGCGATCTTCCGGCTTGGAAAAGCTGATCGAGTCATCCAGCTCGCCTTCACTAATTGAGCGATCACCACAGCGATACGTCAGTAAGTGATCCTCTTCGGTGACCTTGTCCACGGTCAGCGTTTCACCCGTATGAACGAGAATGTCATCACCCACTTTAAATCGAACACGGAGAATAGGTGCCGTCGCGACGGCATAGGTCCTCTTCTCCTGCGCCACCGCGAAGAGGATCGTGGCCTTGCCCGATCCCGCCTCCAATAATACCCCCAGCCCCAATTCCGGTTCCGTCGTACTGACCCATCGCTGCCCCGGCTGATATTCACTCTGCATTCCAAGAGCGAAATAGCCTCTCGGGCCGCATCATGCGAGAAAAAGGGCTGCCCAATTTCCTTGGACAATCCATCATGCGATCTAACCTCGCCCCACACCCATGAAGGAGCTCAAAGATGGTATCCGGTCCCTTGTCCGCATTGATTTCAACGGACACGTTCATAAGCAGTTCCGCGGCACCGATGCCGATAAGCGCTTCGCCAACGAGGTCGTCGTTCTCAAAGCCCTCGAAGAGCGGGGCGCCCCCAATGTCCCCGTCCTCATCAGCTCCGACAAAGAAACCCTCACCATCGTCACCACCAACTGCGGAGCCCCCGCCCCCTTGATCACACCCGCAAAGGCAACCGCCCTCTTCCAGGAACTCGAGGAACTCTACGGTATCCGCCACGACGACCCCGAACCCCGAAACGTGACCTACTCCCAAAAAATGGGCCGTTTCTGCCTCATCGACTTTGAACTCGCTGAAATCCTCCCGGTTCCCGGCGAAAAAAAGGAAAAAACCCAGGTCCTGCGGGCCAGCTGGTTTTCCTCATCAGTTCAGGGCAGGACTCACCAGGCCAACGACGACGCCTATCTCGCTCTCACCGTCAATCCCGAGCTCACGGACCGGCTCCCGACATCCGGGGAAATCCTCCTCGATCCCAGCCACCTCGTCCTCGCTGTTTCCGACGGTATGGGCGGACAGGATGCCGGGGAATTTGCCTCCCGCCTCCTCATGGCCCGCATTCGCAAGCAAGCCGACCAGCTCTACAAAACCCTTGCCAATCACGAACTCCACCAGGAAGCCGAAAAAGCCCTCGATCAACTTCTCCGCGCTGCCCATCGCGATATCATCGGCCTTGCCAACCGCAACTCGAACACCAAGGGCATGGGCGCGACCCTCACCATGGCCTGGGTCTCTCACGAACGACTCTACTGGGCCCACATTGGCGACTCCCGCCTCTACCTTGTGAATGACGAAGGCGTTCAGCAACTCACCAAGGACGACTGCCGGGCCTGGCACGAATGGAAGCGCGGTGCCATCACCGAGTATGCCTACCGCAACCACCCCCGAAAATCCGTCCTCAGCGATGTCCTTGGCGGAAGTCCCCACGAACCCCACCCGCAAGTGGGCTCGGTCCACCTCGCCTCCGAACAACGCCTCATGCTCTGCTCGGATGGCATCATGGACGGACTCTGGGAACAGCACATTCAAGAAATGTTAGGCGAAAACCTCCCGGTCAAGGAAACCGCTCTCGCCATGAGCGCACGGGCACGCAAAAACGACGGAAGGGACGATACCACCATTATTGTGGCCAAAATCGCCCGAATCTGAAAAACTTTCTGGCACGAATCTTGCTTTTGCCGACTCAGGAATTGCCACAGGCCTGATCATCATCAAACCTCCGGCGCTTCCAATAAGGGAAGGCTCATTCCCAAGCAACCAACCAAACCAATGGCTAAATACAGACTCGATTACATCTGGCTTGACGGCTACACGCCCGTTCCAAATCTTCGCACCAAATGCTGCATCAAGGAATTTGATGACTTCCCGACCCTTGAGCAGCTCCCCGAGTGGGGCTTCGACGGGTCCTCCACCCAACAGGCTGACGGTGGTGACTCCGACTGCGTCCTCAAACCAGTCGCCCTTTATCCCGATGGCACCCGCGAAAACGGAATCCTCGTCATGTGCGAAGTCATGCTTCCTGACGGCAATCCGCACCCGTCCAACACCCGCGCTGGCATCCTTGATGACGAAAACGCCTGGTTTGGCTTCGAGCAGGAATACTTCCTCGAAAAAGACGGCGAGATCCTCGGCTTCCCCAAAGGTGGCTATCCCGCTCCCCAAGGCGAATACTACTGCGGCGTCGGCTTCAAAAACGTCGGGGATATCTCCCGTGCCATTGTCGATGAGCACCTCGACCTCTGCCTCTACGCCGGCATCAACCACGAAGGCATCAACGCCGAGGTCGCCAAAGGACAGTGGGAATTCCAGATCTTCGGAAAAGGATCCTGCAAGGCTGCCGACCAAATCTGGGTCGCCCGTTTCATCCTCCTCCGTCTCTGTGAAGAGTATTCGGTCGACGTCAACTGGCACTGTAAACCACTCGGAGCAACCGATTGGAACGGTTCCGGAATGCACGCCAACTTCTCCACCGCAAAAATGCGCGAAGAAGGCGGCAAGGAATACTTCGACAAGCTCATGGCTTCCTTCGAGAAAAACTGCATGGAGCACATCGCCGTTTACGGACCAGACAATGACCAGCGCCTCACCGGCCTCCACGAGACCCAGTCCATCGACAAGTTCTCCTGGGGAATCGCCGACCGCGGAGCTTCGGTTCGCGTGCCACACTCCTTCGCCAAGAACGATTGGAAGGGCTACCTCGAAGATCGTCGTCCAAACTCCCAGGGCGATCCCTACGCCATCGCGAGCCGCATTCTGCAGACCATCGCAGAAGCCTGATAAGCGATAGAAAACACTCTCTTCTCAAAAACGGTCACTGGTTCGCCAGTGGCCGTTTTTTACAGAGCTTGGACTTCAGGTTCCGAGTCACCCTCAACCAAGCTCCCAAAGTCCCAAAGTCCCAAAGTCCCAAAGTCCCAAGCTCCCAAAGTCCCAAGCTCCCAAAGTCCCAAAGTCCCGAAGGGACGCAGGCATATAGCCGCCAGCCTCAGCTGGCGGTTCCCTTCCACATCAACACAGGAAGCTCCGAAGGTGCGCAGGCAGCCTGAATCCACCCTACCCCTTCACCTGCCCCTCACCCCTCACCCGATACTGATAAGACGTCAACTCACGCAGTCCCATCGGCCCACGGGCATGCAGCTTATCCGTCGAAATCCCAATCTCCGCCCCAAACCCAAACTCCTCCCCGTCACTAAAACGCGTCGAAACATTGTGAAAGACACAGGCCGAATCAATCTCCCGCATGAACTTTTCCGCAGCCTCCCCATTCGCCGTCACAATGACCTCGGTGTGCTGTGAACTGTATTCGTTAATATGCGCCACCGCCGCCTCCAGCGAAGGCACCACCTTCACCGCAAGAATGTAATCAAGATACTCCGTGCTCCAGTCCTCCTCGGTCGCGGCCTTCGCCTCGATGATTGCACACGTCGCCGCATCGCCCCGCAACTCCACCTTCTTCGCCGCCAAAGCCTCCGCCACTTTCGGCAAAAACTCCGCCGCAATCGCCTCATCGACCAACAAGGTCTCCAGCGCATTACACACACTCGGCTTCTGCGTCTTCGAATCCACCACGATCTTCACCGCCATCTCCAAATCCGCCCCGGAATGAACGTAGGCATGGCAAATCCCATCGTAGTGCTTGATCACCGGCATCCGCGCCAACGAAACCACGGTCTCGATCAACCCCTTCCCGCCCCGCGGAATAATGAGATCCAAATACCGATCCATCCCCGCCAGAACCGCCACGCTTTCACGATCCGTAAACGGAATCAACTGAATCGCCCCCCCGGGCAACCCGGCCTTCTCACCACCCGCCTGCAAAGCATCCGCCAGCGCCCGATTCGAATGAATAGCCTCGGACCCCCCGCGCAAAATCGTGGCGTTCCCCGACTTCAAACAGAGCACCGCCGCATCACTCGTGACATTCGGACGACTCTCATAAATAATTCCAATCACCCCGATTGGCACCCGCAACTGCTGAATGCGAATCCCGTTCGGCCGATCCCATTCACCTAAAATCTCACCCACCGGATCAGGCAGCGTCGCCACCTTCTCAACCCCCGCCGCCACCGCCTCCAGCCGAACCTCATCGAGCCGCAAACGATCCAGCATCGCCGAAGTCAGTCCACGTTCCTCGCCCGCCGCGAGATCCTTCGCATTGGCCTCCAAAATCCCCGGCGCCGCCCCCCGGATCCCCGCCGCCATCGCACGCAGGATTTTGTTCTTTTTCTCCTCCGACAACACCGCCAAGGCCAACGCCGCCGCCCGCGCCTTCTTCCCCATCCCGTAAACCTGCTCCTTGATCTCCTCGCTCGTCATCTCGCCGGAGAAATAACCACTTTCCAACCAAGAAAGGAGCGCAAAGTTCAAAATCCCTTACTCCCCCTGACACCGCAGCACAAAAGGATCCAGCAGAACCAACCTCAACTCTGGATTCGCCTTCCGACTGGCATCGAGAATGAGACGATCATCACTCTCCCAAGCCTCAATCTCCACCCCGTCAAGTAACAGCCGACGTTGAGCAGCCATACCGCGTCGTTCTCCACCCCGCTTGCCCCACTTGGACACTCCAGTCTTGACTACGTCTTTTTTAGCGTTCTAATGAACACGTCTTGAGCGTCCTGCAAATTTCCGACCTCCGCCGCCAACTTCGCGAGAAGTTCCCGGCTGCCCATCGCACCCCGGTTCCGACAGAGAACGTTTCCGAACCTCAAAAACTGGAATTCGCCGCAGGACACCTCAGCGAAATCGTCGCCCCAAAACCCTCCTCCGGGATCTCTCTCATCGTCTCGGAACTCCTCGACGAACCACGCGACCTCCCCATCGCCCTCGTCGATGGACGCGATACCTTCGATCCCGCCTCCTACCGCAACGAACAATGCCGTCTCCTCCTCTGGCTCCGCTGCCATAAAACCCAGCAAGCCCTCCAATGCGTCGATCTCCTCCTGCGCGATGGCAACCTCCCCCTCGTCCTCCTCGATCTCCACCTCGTCTGTGAACGCGAACTCCGCCAGATCCCCAACAACCTCTGGCACCGCCTCAAAACCCAGGCCCGCGACTCCGGCGCCACCCTCGTCGCGATGACCCCCCGCCCCCTCATTCCATCACCCCACCGCCGCCTCACCCTCAACGGACACTTCACCCTCGACCACCTCGAACTCCACCCACCCACCCTCCAATTCCAAAAAACCAACGCCCAGACTCTCACTCAAAAAGCCTGAAAAGCCCTAAAAAATGCACTACGCCGCCCTCCATTTCCGGGACTTCGCCCTCAGCTGCCTCCTCGCCCGCGATGGCATCCCCGCCCAACAGCCCGCCGCCCTCCTCTCCACCGGAGAGCGCGAAAAATCCAGTCTCACCGTTGTCAACCCAGCCGCCCGCACCTTCGGCATTCACCCCGGACTCCCCACCACCCGCGCCCTCGCCCGCTGCCCCGAACTCCTCCTCCTCGACCCCGACACCCCCACCGAAGCCTCCGCGCGCAACGAAACCCTCGCCTTCGTCGAATCCCTCACCCCCGATTTCGAACTCACCACGCCCGAAACCTTCCTCCTCGACCTCTCCACCATGCTCATCGCCTCCCATTCGGAGTGGGTCGCCCACACCCTCGACCTTTCCATCTACCTCGCTCTCCCGCTCCAAATCGGCCTCGGCCCCACTCCCGATCTCGCCCACCTCGCCTCTCTTTCCCCAAACCAGGCCCATCCCCTCACCCTCCTCCTCGCCGACCTCGCCCTCGCCAAAACCTTTCCTCTCCCCCACGCCCAAGTCCTTCACCTCTGGGGCCTCAAAACCCTCCAGGACCTCGCCAACCTTCCCCGCCAAGGTCTCGCCGAACGACTCGGCCCCGAACCCGCCCGCCTCCACGACATCGCCCACGGAAAACACCACCGCCTCCTCACCCTCCACCGCCCCCTCAACCACTACCGCGTCCAACACAACTTCGAACCCCCGGTCGAAAACCATGAACCCGTCCTCTTCATCGCCAAACGCCTCCTCCAAACCCTCTGCAACCGCCTCGCACACCACCAACGCGCCGCCGCCGAACTCCACCTCACCCTCGCCTTCGAAAACGGCGCCGCCCACACCCGCAACCTCGTCCTCTCCGAACCCACCCTCACGCCCGAAATCCTCCTCCGCGCCCTCCACACCCACCTTGATCGCTTCACCGCCCCGGCCCCCGTCAGCGAATTCCACCTCGAACTCATCCCAACCCTCCCACGCCACGCCCAGCACCAACTCTTCCAACGCGGCCTCAAAGATCCCAACCAATTCTCCGACACCCTTCGCAAGCTCTCCGCCATCGTCGGCTCCAACCGCCTCGGCATCCCGCAAACCCTCGACAGCCACCGCCCCGACCACTTCCAACTCCACCCCGTCACCCCCGCTTTCCAACCCCACCCCGGCCCACAAATCCCACCGCCCACCGCTCTCCCCCTCAACCGCCAACGCCCGCCCATCAACATCAGCGTCGCCTCCGAAAAACGGGGCCGCTTCCACCATCCCCTCGCCCTCCTCACCGGCCCCCACCAAGGCCCCGTCCGAAAAGCCCGCGGCCCCTTCCCCCTCTCCGGCTCCTGGTGGGACCAGGGCTGGCAGGAAGCCCAATGGGATGTCGAACTCGAAAACGCCCTCCTCCTCCAACTCGCCTTCACCCCACCCAAAAACTGGACCCTCACCGGCATCTACGGGTGAGAAAAGTCAGCAGTTGGAAGTTGGAAGTCAGCAGTTGAAAAGAAATTCCCAACCCTCAACCAAGGCCGAAGCCCATCACCACAACCCAAGAACTGAAACCTGAAACCTGAACCCTCGCAAACTTCAATGGAACTCCTCGCCAAATCATCCTTCTCCTTCCTCCGGGGAGCGAGCTCCCCCGAATCCCTCGTCCGCCGCGCCGCCGAACTCGGACACCGCACCCTCGGCCTCATCGATCACATGGGCTTCTACGGCTCCGCCCGCGCCCACGCCGAAGCCCAAAAAGTGGGCATCAAAGCCCTCGTCGGAGCCACTCTCGAGAACGTTTCCCAATTCTCAAACCTCACGATTTTAAACAAATCCCGCCCCGGCTACCAAAACCTCTCCCGACTCCTCACCACCCTGCATTGTGAACAACTCACCGACCACCCCCTGGAGGCCGACCTCACCGGAATGCACGCCGTCCTCACCCCCGAATCCCTCAAGAACCCCACCAAAGACCGCCTCCTCTCCGCCGCCACCGAACTTCGCGACCGCTTCGGATCCGGCAACGTCTCCATCGCCCTTTTCCGCCACTTCCGCCGGGGCGAAGAAAAACGCAACCGCCTGCTTGCCGACCTCGCCGCCCACCTCAAAATCCCGCTCCTCGCCACCAACGCCCCCATCTTCGCCCACCGCTCCGAACGACTCCTGACCGATGCCTTCACCTGCCTGCGCGAACACAAGACACTCGACGACGCCGGGCGCCTCCTCGAAGGTAACGGCGAGCGCGATCTTAAATCTCCCAAAGTTATTCGCAACCTATTCACGGACTACCCACAGGCTATTCACCACGCTTACGAACTCTCCGAGGAGTGCTCGAGTTTCTCACTGGAGAAGCTTGGCTACCGTTTCCCCTCCTACCAAAACCCCGCCACTGGCAAGTTATTCACAGACCAGGAGCAATGTGAATATCTGCGAATCACTGTCGAAAAGGGCCTCAAAAAACGATTCAGAAATTTAAGTAAAAAACACCGACAACAAATTGACCAAGAGCTACTAACGATTGAAAAGTTACGCTTCTCGGGATACTTCCTCATCGTTTGGGATCTTGTTCACTTCGCTCGCTCGCAAGGCATCCTCTGTCAAGGCCGAGGCTCGGCTGCCAACTCGCTCGTCTGTTACGCTTTAGGCGTAACAAGTGTCGATCCGGTCGAGAGCGGCCTCCTCTTCGAACGCTTCCTTTCCGAGAATCGACAGTCCTGGCCGGATATCGATATCGACTTCCCTTCCGGCGAGCGCCGGGAGTCGGTCATTCAGTATGTTTACCAAAAATACGCCCCACGCGGCGCCGCCATGACCGCCAACGTCATCACCTACCGCCCCCGCTCGGCCTTCCGGGAAATGTCCAAAGTCCTGGGATTCTCCGCAACAATCGCCAACCGCTTCACCGACCTCTGCGCCTCCCCAAAAGTCCACGACGCCTCCCGCGACACTCCGACCGAGGAACTCACGATGACCAACTATTACCCCCGCGACCAGGTCATGGAACTCGCCGCCACCATCGAAAAGTCCGGAATCCCTCCCTCCCACCCCCGCTTTGAACCCCTCCTCCACCTCTACCACGCCATTCTCGATTCACCCCGACATCTGGGGCAACACTCGGGCGGCATGGTCTTTTGCGACGACGGCCTCGATCACATCGTCCCGCTCCAACCCGCCGCCATGCCGAATCGAACCGTGCTACAATGGGACAAAGACGACTGCGAAGATCTGGGGATTGTAAAGGTCGATCTCCTCGGCCTCGGCATGCTCGCCGCGATGGAAGACACCCTCCGCATTTGCGAACGCCGCGGACGCCCCGTGAACCTTGCCCGCATCTCCAAGAGCGATCCGGAAACCTTCGCCCTCCTCTGCCGTGCCGATACCGTAGGCACCTTCCAGGTCGAGTCCCGCGCCCAGATGGCCACCCTCCCCATCATGCAGCCCAAGACCTTTTACGACGTCGCCGTCGAGGTCGCCATCATCCGCCCCGGCCCCATCGTGGGCGACCTCGTCCACCCCTACCTCAATCGCCGGACCAAGCGGGAAGACATCGAATACATCCACCCCGACTTCGAACCCATCCTGAAGCGCACCCTCGGCGTCCCCCTCTTCCAGGAACAAGTCCTGCGCATGGCCATGGTCATCGCCAATTTCACCGGCGTCGAAGCCGATCAACTCCGCAAAGCGATGGCCTTCAAGCGATCTGACGAACGCATGGCCCCCATCATCGAAACCCTGAAAACCCGCATGACCGAACGCGGCGTCGCGCCTCACGTCCAGGAACGGGTCATCCAATCCATCGGCTCCTTCGCCCTCTACGGCTTCCCGGAATCACACGCCATCTCCTTCGCCCTCATCGCCTACGCCTCCTGCTGGCTCAAGGCCCATCGCCCCGCCGAATTCTACTGCGGCCTCATCAATAACCAACCGATGGGATTTTACTCGGTCAACACCCTCCTTCAGGACGCCAAACGACACGGCGTGCGCGCCAAGCCCGTCTCCGTCATTCATTCAATGAGTGAAACCGAAGTCATTGACGATGGCACCCTCCGACTCGGCCTCCAGCGCCTCAAAGGACTCAGCCGAAAAACGATGGAACTCATCGTAGAACGCCGCTCGGAAAAGCAATTCGATACCCTCACAGACTTCCTCCGCCGCGTGAAACCCAACGTCAGGGAACGCCGCATCCTCGCCGCCTCGGGCACCCTCAACGATCTCCCCGAAGTCGAACACCGTCGCGACGCCCTCTGGCAGGCCGAGCAACTCCCGCTCGATGACCTCTTCGCCACTCCGACGCCCGAAGCAACGGCAAACGCAAACGCAAACGCAAAAGTCCTCCCCATGATGGACCCCCTGGAGCGGCTCAATACCGACTTCGCCCTCCAGGGAGCCACCACCGGCCCCCATCCCATGCGCCTTTGGCGACGGGAGCACAGCGAATCCTTCGCGACCTCGGCTAGCCTCCGCGAACTCCCGCACGGCATGCCCCTCACCATCGCGGGCCTCGTCATCTGCCGCCAACGCCCGGGCACCGCAAAAGGCCATTGCTTCATCTCGCTCGAAGACGAATACGGGATCGCCAACCTCTTCATCCCGCGAAAAACCTTCCACGAATACCGCCTCACCATCACCAGCGAGTCCTTCCTCCTCGTCCGCGGCCGCCTCCAAATTACCGAAGGTAAACAACCCACCATTTACGTCATCTCACTTGCCCCGCTCGGACTCGCCCCGGACTTGGCCACCACCTCGCACGATTTTCATTAGAAAAATCCCCAACCCAATACCAAATACGTAGCCGAAAGCTCCAGCTTTCGTCCCCTCAACCAAACTCCAAAAATACCCATCTCATCCCACCTCAAAACGGAAACGTAAGCTTTTTTGCAATTTTAACCTCACTCACCACTCCCCTCACATCCCCCTCACGGTGGAACCTCCAGGAATTCAAACCTAACCAAAAAAACATAATATTAAATTTATCAACATTAAAGTATTATAATTATGTCAATCTATTGAAAAAATATGAAGGAGCGACTTGCCAAGCTCGCCAAGAAGAGAGGACGCACCAAGATTTTCCATGCGCGCGAGGCCCTTAAGGAACGGCGAGGGAATTAATGAGTTGTTTGCGCGAAGAGACCGGGTCCGTCACTGAGGCAGACTTTTGGGTGGGGTGGGTTCGGCTGTGGACTGCTTTTAACTGCTCGATGCCGACTTAGGCGTAAATCGAGGTCGTCTCAAGCTTCTCGTGGCCGAGGAGTTGTTGGATGAAGCAACCCGGGCGGAACACGAAAGAGAGAGGAGCGGGAGCGACGTGCCCCAAACAAAGGGGTGCAACCGGAGGGAGCATCAAATGTCGGCACTGCCTTCGAGCGGTGCGGGTGGCGCAGGCATGACGCAGGTGGTGGCAGCTTCCGGGGACGGTCGACGGTCGGCTTGTTTGATGAACTTGTTGACCTTGCGGCTGAGGACGCCGGGATTGAAGCCTTCGCCGTAGCGGGTGAGAAAGAGGATTTTTTGTCCTGGCTCAAGGCCAGTTTGGGGCGCGGGAACTCGATTTCGCTGACGGGGGTGGCGAGCCATCATCGACAAAAAAGAGTGGGAACATTCCTGTCCCCGTTCTGCGGCAAAAGGAGTGGGAACATTCCTGTCCCCGTTTTGTGTTCCCGTTCTGAGAAATCATCCTGAGGTTCGGAAAGCCCCCCTCCTTGATCCCGCCCCTCACTTCCGGTCAGATAAGCCACCTGCTCAAGATCCAACAGTAAACACCTGAATTCCGTCATGCCCACCTCGCGGAGAGCCAAAAAAAACGCACGCGCATTTACCCCACAGTCCCGAAGGGACGCACACGCATGGTCTCCACAGTCCCGAAGGTACGCACACGCATGGTCTCCACAGTCCCGAAGGGACGCACACGCATGGTCTCCACAGTCCCGAAGGGACGCACACGTATCGGTTCCACAGTCCCGAAGGGACGCACACGCATGGTCTCCACAGTCCCGAAGGGACGCACACGCATGGGGTTCTCCACAGTCCCGAAGGGACGCACACGCATGGTCTCCACAGTCCCGAAGGGACGCACACGCATGGTCTCCACAGTCCCGAAGGGACGCACACGCATGGTCTCCACAGTCCCGAAGGGACGCACACGCATGGGGTCTCCACAGTCCCGAAGGGACGCACACGCATGGTCTCCACAGTCCCGAAGGGACGCACACGCATGGTCTCCACAGTCCCGAAGGGACGCACACGCATGGTCTCCACAGTCCCGAAGGGACGCAGGCATTTAGCCGCCAGCCTGGGCTGGCGGTCCCAGGCACCATCGATTCAGAAAGCTCCGAAGGTGCGCAGGCAGACCGCGCATCACCCACCGCCCCTCACCGAAAACTCCGCCACCGACCGACGGCCCGCAGGAATCGTTGATGGTGATTCATTGCGCTCGGCTTGGCCCTGGAGTCTTCGAACCCAAAATCCCAGGCGATGCCCGGCGGCCACCCTGCACCTCGGAGAGCTTTTCCCCTTCGAGATACTCCTCCACTGAAATTAAGGGATCAGTTTTCAAGTCGGTTGCCATACCGCTTCGATACTCCTCGAAATGAGCCGAAGCAAGCCTCCGCGCCCGGGATCACCGGTCGTCCGCAAACAAGCGGGACGCTTGTTCTACCGCAGCACACGCGTCCCGCTTGTGTTCCCCGCCCCCAACCTCCGCGCCTGGGAACACCGGTCGTCCGCAACCAAGCGGGACGCTTGTTCCACCGTAGCACATGCGTCCCGCTTGTGTTCCCCGCCCCCAACCTCCGCCAAAGGCCAAGGGAGGGGGTGGACTCGGGGAGCGGGACATCTTGCGGCGGGTGCGGTGGGCTGCTTTGAAGGTGGCGACGCCGAAGCGTTGGCACCGGCGAACCTACGACAGCCCGAACCCTCCGGACTGGCCAGCCGGGGCGCGCGCAAGTGGCAGAGCGCCGGAGCTTGGCGACGGACTTTGCGGGCAAAGTCCGTAAGGACCAAGGCCGCCGAGGAGGGGCCGGGGTCAACAAGAATAGTGGTCGGTCGTCGAAAAGTTTCTTGTTGAGGTCGGACCCGACCGGCGGCAGTGCGAGCCACCTCACTCCGACTTCACCAAAAAACTCACCCGATGCACGCTCTTGCCGGGTCGATGCTAGCGGGGGCCGGAGTCATGATGTGGAGGCTTTGCGCAACATGATGACAATACGAGCGAAGCGAGGATGGACAGGAACGGAGTGACGTGCCCGAAGGGTGAGCGAAGCGAGTCAAAGGCTGCGGTGCGGAGCTCTGGGGCGAGCGGAGCGAGAGGCCGGGGCTGGAAGCGGATGAGCTTCCAGAACCTGCGACGGCAGGAGCACCCTTTTGAACGGACCCGACGCTAGGAGGCTAGTCCTGTTCAGAGCACGGGCGAGTCACCCAGATCGTGACGAACCAGAAAACCACCAAATAAGAACTAAAAGCTCAGGATCGGAGGTGGGCCTACCAACCTCTGCGATATACTGCCGCGCATCACTTTTTGTGAAAAGTCGTTGAGGACTCCGACCAAAAAACGCCCCGGCAGGGGCCGTCAGAACGTAGCCGGGGGTCAGCGGAGCGCAGCCCCCGGACCCAGGCCCGCAAGAGGGTCCGCGTCCTGAAGGGACGCCAGAAATCGGAGGCTACCCATCGTGTTGATCCTACCTGACCCTTCTGGCGCCCCGCCGGGCATACGCGTCAAGGAGTGGTCGCCGCTCAACGAAGTGAGCATCTTATCCCCGGAGGGGTCCAAGAACGTAGCCCAGGGTGAAACCCGGGGTCGGACGAAAGCGCAAGCAGGGCGCCCCGGCAGGGGCGCAAGAATTCCAAGATGATCTTCCGCCCCTACCAGACGGATCGATCATCAAATTCCACCAAACCTTGCTTCAACATCGCGAGGTATTCATCTTTGAAGGACT